>Ga0194042_1000046_pt1 | contig 31699 bp, 19 predicted proteins | sample JunL4412m_MetaG_FD_148974 | JGI IMG/M metagenome (GOLD analysis project Ga0194042, IMG submission 148974) | Anoxic zone freshwater microbial communities from boreal shield lake in IISD Experimental Lakes Area, Ontario, Canada - Jun2016-L442-12m | ecosystem: Environmental > Aquatic > Freshwater >...
ACCCCCAGCACCGCCGCCTTGATTGGCAACCGTGCTGACCAATCCGTAGTGCAGCGGGTAGACGCGCGGGAACATGATCTTTTTCAAATCGGTATCGGCACTGGCTGTGATCCAGATCGAGTCTTCGGTGATGTTATATGAAATGCCGTCGTTGTTGCGGACGATGTAGTCGAGCACTGAGCGCAGGCGCAGGTCGTTGACGTGCATGGTGATCGTCTTGCCGTCGAGCGCGGCGGGATCGGCGATGATGTTCACGCCGGTCAAATCGTAGAGCGTGTTCATGACGAAATCGAGGTCGGCTTTTTGGAACGACGCCGTGATGGGCTGCTCGAGCGCTTCCGCTATTTTCTGACGACGGCAATTGCTGGGATCGTCGCTGCGCCGGGCGAGGTACGGGCGCACGACCGGAATTTTGGCCGTAGGGGCTGTGGCATCTTCGTCGACACCGAGTAAGGTACTGCGCGTCCGGCGGTCTCGGGCCAGTTCAGCAATGCGTTCATCGGCCATGTCCAATCGGCCTTGAGCGAGATTGCGGATTTCGGCGGCGACCAAATTCGACGGATCGGCTCGGATCACATCTTCGGCGATGTCGAAAGCTCGCCGGTAATCTTTTTCCTTATAGGCCAACATCGCTTCTTTGTTATTTGATTTGGCTTGAGACGCGAGCTTGCGATAGTCATCCGCGCGCTGACCATATTTCTGGTCCACCGGATCGAGAGCGTCGCGTTTGTTTGGCAAGCGGAGTTCGTCACTCGCCCCGTCACGCGGCGACGGGTAGCCTTCAGCGGTCAGGACATTGCCGTCCACCGGATCCGGAACTCGTGTGGACGCGGACTCTTTGGGTTTGGACGTCGGGTCGTCGAGCCAGTATTTGGAGCGCGGGCGGGTCGGCTTGGTGCCGTCGGCCGGTTTGGTGTCAGCGGTTTTTTCATCGCCATTCGCACCCGGAAGTGCAGGAGAGGTGTCCACGGCAGCTTTGTCGCGTGGAGCGGCAGAGGGTGACGCCGGTGTCACGACCGGGGCTGGCGTTTTTTCGGCCGCACCGGAAAGTCCGGGGGGTGTTGGTAATTTTGGAAGATTGTCCTCACCTGCCGACGCGTTCTGGCCGATAAAAAGACAACAGGTTAGTGCTGCAGGAAGCGATGCGGCAACAAGCGACGCGAAGCGCGACGCAATGGCGCTGTGGGCGTTCATCAAAAATCCCCCGTACTTTTGACAACTCGTTAGGCTGTCGATACGTACAAATCCAATTGTCTCAACTGTCCCGTGTCTGACTAGCACACGCGACATGTGCATTGGGTCACTCGGCACAGCATCTTTCAGCGATAAAATTTCAGTTATTCAAATCATGACGATACCGTTTTGTGGCCTAAATTGCAAGGATATTGCGGATGTGGTGGGAAATTAGCAGAGCATGTCGGTTCGAAGTTTCATCAATTCTGCGGGCAAGATATTCACCGTTCAACACCTGTTTCAATCCGCCTGAATTCAACGAGAATTGTGGAGCCGACTTGGCGCACTGATTGACTGCTTCCCACCCCAAGAATGCGCGAATGACTTCGCGCACTCAGGATATTTGTCTACACGCATTTGAAAACTTCTGCTAACGGGGCTCTTTCGATAATTTCTTCATCAGCGCGTACAGTGCCGGCGTCGCGACCAACGACAATAGCACCGAGATGCACAGCGCGCCGATCACGGCGATGGCCAGCGGTTTGAGCATGTCCGCACCCGACCCGATGCCATAGGCCAGCGGCAACATACCCAACGCGGCGGCCAGCGACGTCATCAGCACCGGACGCAGGCGGCGCTGGCCACTGCGGATCAGCGCGTCTTCCATGCTCAATCCCTGATCGCGTAAGTGATCGACAAAGTCCAGCATGAGGATGCCGTTCTTGGCGACGATGCCGACGCCGATGATCGCACCCAGAAACGAAATGATGTTCAGAGTTGAGCCCGTGACCCACAGCGCCATGACCGTGCCCGAAAGTGCCAGCAGCGATCCGAGCACGATTGCCAGCGGTTTGCGGTACGAGCGGAACTCCAACAGCAAGACGGTGAACACCAGAATCACCGCGACGATCAGCACGATGATTAGATTTCGGAAGGCTTCCTGCTGCTGCTGATACGTGCCGCCGAATTCGATGGACCCCGGCGGAAGTGTGTCGTCCTTGCTCAGCTTCTCCCGGATTTCATCGACGGCGCTGCCCATGTCCCGGCCTTCCGTGCGCCCCGTGATGGAAACGAGTTGCCGCAAATTGTCGCGGTGCAATTCCAATTCGCCGGGTTCTTCAATCACATCCGCGACTTGAGACAGCCGCACCGTTGAACCGCTGGGTGTGCGCAACGGAAGACGTTTCAGAGCTTCAATCGTCCCGAAGCGCTTGCGGTCCAAAGTGACGCGCACGCCTATAGTGCGGTCTTCCTGCAGCACCGACGACGAAACTTGTCCGACAAGCGCGTTGTTGACGGCCTTTGAAATATCGTCGGCATCGAGGCCAAAAATCTGCGCATCAGTACTGCGCACTCGCAGGCTGATCGCCGGTCCCGCGACGATGATGCCGGATTTGGTGTCCACGACGCCAGTGACTTTTTTGATCGCCGTTTGAATCTGCGGCGCTTTCTTCTTCAGAAACGCAAGGTCCGACGAATACAGTTTGACCTCGATTGGCTCGGGAGAGGAGCTCAAATCGCCGATGAGGTCGGACAGAATCCCGAGGAATTCCCATTCCAATTGCGGCTTGGTGACGGCCAAATTATCGCGCAGCACCGCGATGATTTCTTTGGTGGGACGCTTGCGGTCGGGTTTGAGCTTGACCATGAAATCGCCGGTGTTGGGTTCAACCAGTTGAAAGCCCAGCGCCGCGCCCGTGCGCCGCGAATAGCTTTCGATCTCGGGCGTTTCGTTCAACATCTGTTCCACTTCCCGCAGCGCGCGGTCGGTTTCAGTCAAGCTGGTTCCTGCGGGCGCAACGTAGTCCATCACAAAGCCGCCCTCGTCCATCTCCGGCAGGTATTCCTTGCCCAGATTCCAATACAGCGCGATGCTGGCCAGCATCACCAGTGCGCACAGTCCCGGCACGATCCACAGATCGCGCAAGGCCCAGCGCAACGCCACTGCATAGATGCGCGAAATAAAACGCAGGATGAACCCGCCATGTTCTTCATCGTCGCCGTGCGCGTTGGACGTTTTTGAATTCGTCTTGGTGCTCACGAACAACGCCGCAAGCGCGGGTGTCAGAGTCACGGCCAGCAGGAGCGACGTGAGCAGCGAGACCGACATCGCAATCGCCAGTGAGCGAAAAAACACGCCCCAGACGCCATCGAGGAACGCCAGCGGAATGAAGACCACGACCGGCGTGAGCGTCGAGCCGATCAGTGGCATCAGGATTTCGCGCGAAGCTTCGCGGATCGCATCCAAACGCGAATGCCCTGCCGTCATCTTGGCGTAAATAGCTTCGATTACGACAATGGCATCGTCGATGATCAGTCCGATCGCTGCTGCGATTCCGCCCATTGTCATCAAGTTGTACGACAACCCCATCAGCTTCATCGCGATGAGCGTGATCAGCACCGTCACCGGAATGACCGTCGCCGCCACCAGCGTCGTACCCCAGTTTTTCAAAAACAAAAACAGAATCGCAATCGACAGAATCAAGCCGAAGATCACCGCTTCCCAGACGCTCTCGACCGACGCGCGAACCAGCAGCGACTGGTCGTAGAAATATTCGAGTTTCATTCCGGCTGGCAGATCGTGCCGGAGCGCTTTCAATTCGACCTTGATCTGGTCAGCGATGTCGAGCGTCGAACCGTCGGGCTGGCTGCGGATGTTGAGCAACACGGCGTTGTCGCCCGCAGCGGTCACGACCGTATAGGCCGGCTCGTTGCCGGGCTGCACCCGAGCAAAATCTTTAATCCGCACCGGATGTCCGTCAAGCGACGCTACTGCGAGGTTGCCAATTTCCTGCATCGAGCGCGCGCGGCCATCGACGATCGTCAGATAAAGGAGATGGTTCTCCTCATGCAATCCCGCCGACGCAATCACGTTGGTCTTGATCAGTTCATCACTGACTTGAGCCAAGCTCAGATGCAGCGCTTCGAGCCGCGCGGGATCGGCCACGATGTGAAACTCCGGTGCGCTTCCGCCCGTCAAATCGACGCGCGCGATTCCGGGAATTCGAAGAAAACGCGGCTTGATCGTGTATCGCGCGGTCTCCCATAATTCGGAGAGCCCCCGCGTTTTGCTCGTCAGGCTGATACCAATAATTGGGAACGCTGAAAACGTGAGGCGATGGACGTTCGTGCTGGCGGTCGACGGGAGCGTTCCCCGTAGCGACGAGAGTCGGCTGAGCACGTAAAGCTCCGCCTGTGACGTGTCCACACCCCAGTCAAAAAACACATCGACCGTGCCAGAGCCGCGCCCCGTCGATGAGCGCACGCCTTTGACGCCGGGCAGTTCCTTCATCGCCTCTTCGATTGGACGCGTGACCGTCGCCATCATCTCGTCGCTGGGCATGACGCCATTGTCTATTTCGATGACGACTCGGGGAAAATTCGTCTGCGGGAAGACCGCCGACGGCATGTTCCGCGCAGCGTAAATCCCAGCGAGACTTAGCGCCAGCACGATAAAATAAATGCCCTTCGCGTGCCGTACCGCGAAACCGCCCACGTTGCTGATGTCGTTCTTGGCACCGTCGCGCGCAGCCTCCATTTACTTTTTCTCCCGCGCGGTGGATTTCTTTTCGTCGGCGAGAATGTGGACTTTCGTCTCTTCTTTCGGTATGCCATAGGTACCCGCCGTGACGACGAGCTGTCCTTCTTTGACTTCATCGCCGCCTGTGCCAACAATCTCGACAAGACCGTTCTCGCTCAAGAGTCGCTTCACGCCTTGCAATGCGGACTTGTCCTTTTCCACCACTGCGATCACGTCAATCCCGGTCTTGTCGCGGAAGACGCATTCTTCCGGGATGGCAAGGCAATCGCGATGCTCTTCAACGGTGATCTGCAAGCGCGCCAACTGTCCCGGCTGCACGCCGGAATTCTTCGGCAGCGCCACACGGACCGTCGCCAAATCAGTCTTCGGATCGACCTGATGGCCGAACGCGGAGAGCGTGCCATTGAACGCCGGCTTTTCGCCCGAGGCGTCCTCGTCTTGATCCTTCTCAGGGACCTGCGTTTTCGGTACCGCACAAAACACATTGACTGACTGCCCGATTTTGAGCGCTTTTAAATCGCTCGACGGCACCAGTGCGCTGATTTCAAGCCGGTTTAAATCGACCAATTCGATGATGATGGCTGTGGCATCGACCGATTCGCCGGGATAGAGATTCAGCTTGACGACCGTTGCCGCAATGGGCGATTTGACCGAGAGCAGCGTGCGTTGCAAACGCGCGGCGGCTTGCGCTTTTTCCGCTTCTGCAATCTTTGCGACAGCCTCTGCGATTTTAGCCTCTGCTTCCGCGATCTCTTCGGGTGGCGGCGAGTTTTTCAAAAGCGTCACTTGTTTCTCGGCACTCGTTTGATCTTCGCGCGCGGCGGCCAGAATCGACGCTGTCTCTTCAACTTGCTTGGCCGACGACAATTCGTCTTTAGCCAGGGCCTTTTGCCGCTCGTGGTTCTGCGCCGTGAAATCTGTCGCCTGCTTCGCCTTTTTCAATGCGATTTCGGCGATGGCGATCTGTTCCGGGCGCGTGCTTTTTTGAAGTTTAAGAAGCGACGCCTGAGCCGATTTCAACGCCGCGTTGGCGGACGACAATGCCGCGTCAGACTTGGCTTCTTCAGCGCGTGCCACGCGGTCGTCGAGATCAAACAGCGGCGCACCTTTCTCGACGGACTGCCCGATGAAACAGGATACTTTCGTGACGACGCCCGCGATGGGCGACGCGATCCGCGCCGTCGACGGTTCACCGCCGGAGTAAAGTTGCGCGGCACCCACACTACCGAAACAATCCACGTATCGATGCAACGTCGCCCGGGCGACTTTGGCCACATGGACGGGCACATCCGTGTCGGGTTCCTTCTCTTCCGCTTTGGCGACAGGCTTCAGCCACTCGGAACGAAAAATCACCACCCAGCCCGAGCCAAGCAGCGCGGCACTCATCAAAATAGCTATCGTGATTCGCACGGCTTTCATGGAGTCTTCCCAGCTTTCCCGGTCCCAGAGATGTCATCTAAACGCCGCCCCAACGCGGCTTCGGCCGCTTGCAGACTTTGACGCAGTTCAATCAACAGATCGAGATGGCTCTTCTTAACCTCAATCAAAAGCGCCCGCGCGGTCTGCAATTCGTAGCCCGACACGTCGCCTGCTTTGTACGCTTTCTCGGTCAGCCGGATGCTCTCTTCCGCTCTGGGCAGCAATTCTTTTTCGTGGATCGTCAAACGCTTTTCGTTGCTCTCGACTTGAGAAGACGCATCCGCCAGAGCCGCTTCGGCGGCTTGCAATTTCGCCGTGTAATCCGCGCGCGCCACATCGCGTGCGGCGGTCTTCTCGCGAACTTCGCCTTGATTGCGGTGCAACAGGGGGATGTCCACCGTGGCCACAAGTCCTGTCAACGAAGACCAGATATGTCCGTCAAAATCGAAGGTTGATGACGGTCCCAATTTCAAGCTTGGATATTGCCGTGCGATGGCCGCACGCAAATCGCCTTCGCTGACATTGTAACGCCATTCCGCCGCCTTCATCGTCGCGGAATCGGTGAGCGACGCCAACAATTGCTCACGCGTCCAACTTCGCGACGCAAGCGCCAGCGGCTTTTCCGATACACGCAGCTTCAATTCCGCGTCCCAGGGTAAGCCGATGGCTAAACGAAGGGCGCGCATCGCCGCCGCCTCGTCCGCTTCGAGTTTCTGTGTTTCGGCCTGCAATTTCAGATGTTGCAAGTCGGCCAGATTCGAATCCAGCGCTGTTCCTGCTCCGTGCTTGATACGCGTTTTGACGCTTTCCAGCAACCGCGCCGACAACTCCAACTCTTCCTTGTTCAATCGCAACTTTTCGCGCAACCCCACCACGGTCCAATAGGCTGCCCGCGCGTCGCTGACCGTTTTCCATTCTTCGGCCAGACTATCGAAATGGATGGCTTCAACGTTGGCCCGCTTGGCTTCTTTCTCTGCGGCGATCTCGCGCCATCGCAGCACTTCGAATGACAGCGACGCTTCGAGGCTTTTACGGCCCGTCGGCTTTTGGCTGGTCAACAATGATTTGCTATCAAGCGTCGGATTCGGATACAACCCTGCGGTGACAAGCTGACCGCATGCGATGTTCTCGCTCAGACGCTTAGTCTTCAAAGCCGGATTCAACACCAACGCTGCCAGCCCGACTTCATCCACGCCCAAGCCGTCCGTCACGTCAGGTGGCTTCTCCGACGGCTTCATGCGGGAATACTCCGACGCAAGATCCGCGAGTGAGTACCGCCGCAACTGTTTTTGAAGCTCAACGGGACTCAACGGCTCCCTCTTGTAGCTCGCGCATCCCGTACAAACGGCCACGAATATGCTTAGCAGGACGGCTTGACTCGTCCTTTGGGTTTTTATCATGCCACGATGTTCTCCAAAGCAACGCGTGCCAAGTGCCGCTTGTTTCACATTCGGCACTCAGCACTCCACCCTGTCCTGAGTTACTTCAACTTCTCAACTTCAGCGAGCAGCGCAATGAAACCGTTCAGTTCCTTCGTAGCTTTTTCGGCGCTGGTGGCATCCTTGGCTGCTTCGCAGGCTTTCATCGCGACATCCATTTGGTCGTCTGCCGCCTTCCAAACCTTGCGATTCGCTTCCTTCAGCTTCTTGGTATCATCGTCCCACGCGGTCTCGAGTTCGACGGTCTTCTTCGCCGCGCCTGCGTAGTCCGCGGACTTTACCAGCTTGAGGGCTTCTTCGGCGACGCCTTTATACTTCTTCATGTCATACTTCGGCGCGGCGTCGGCGGAATAGCACGCACCGGCGAAAAGCAGGAAGGCGACAACGCTCAGACTTCGATTCAAAACAGACATGGTTCTGCACTCCTTGAAATGGGGTTATAAACGAATACCTATTAAATAGATCATTCCTTTAAAATTACATAGCGTAATAATCCAATTATTTGTGCGCTCTAATTTTCGGGTCGCAGAATGCGCAGCACCGCATGCTTGATCATCACAATGATCGCGCATACTCAATCTTGGAAACTGAGACGAATTGTTTGGACTTACCGGACAAAACTCGCGCGCCAATGTGCTGACGGCGGATTGCGTAGGACTTCGTCAGACTCCTTAAACGGAGTCTGCAAATTCGCTGCACTCGATTGCCTTGTCTCACTTGCCCGGCGCGGCGAATCTTGGTACGGAGGGTGTCCGATAGCTCTTCTTGCCAGCATAATCGACAGCAGGCAGTGATTCGTATCGTCGAATGGAGCTTCTCGTGTCGTCATTCGAGCGGTTATTTTTTCATACTTGCCGAGCCGCTTTTCCCTGCGGTCGCTAAAAATAACATCGTCACTGTTTTCAGATAAGCAGCATCACCCACTGCGACTGCTATTGGCACGTCGACGGACTTTCCGGGCTTGGCTATCGTGGCGTTTGAAAATCCAATTTCGGACATTTGATCGAGGAACGTCTGCTTTTGCATAGTAAAATTAAACTTCAACGGCGAGGCGGTGAACACTCCATTTTTAACACCGGAAATTTTGATCCGATTATTAACGTCTCCGCCGGTCCCATTGGCCGATAGCGTGAAATTACGTCTCATCGCGCCGATCCCAATCGTGACGTGCGTGCCTGTTGCTTGCGCTTGCGGCGTGACGGGCAGCGTACCGGAGATCGTGATCTTGTCTCTGTTGGTCATGCCCGGAGAGAACGAGAAGTTCATTGTCGCCGATTGAATGACAAAGCTGTTGTTGCCGGACACATCTTTCGCACTGACAGCCACCATTATAGACCATGTCTGCGACAGGGTGCCGTCGGAAATAGCCGCTTGGACCGTGTATACACCCGGCGATACGTAAGCGTGCTGCGCCTGCGAACCGGGTGCGGTTATGCCATCACCAAAGTCCCATGCGTATGTCAGCGTGTCGCCTTCCAGGTCGGTTGCAGAAGCGGAAAAAGTCACGGTGCCGCCGACGATTACGGGGTCCGGGGCTGCGCTGGGCGGAGACGTGAATGTGGGCGCGTGATTTGTTTCGCCGACCGGCCGGCTGATCGTCAATTGGAGGACGACGGTATCCGTTCCGGCCGAATTCGTGGACGTGAGCGTGATGCTCGCCACGCCGATTGCAAGCGGCGCACCGCTGATTGTGCTGCCCGAAAAGGTCAAGCCGCCCGGCAGATTCTTTGCATTGAACGTGATGTTCGGAGAACCGGTGGCCGTGATCACGTACGTAAATGGAGCGCCCCGGAAAACACTCGCCGTCAGTGCGCTGGTGATGTGCGGCGGTTGAACACTCACGGCGAAGCTGCGTTGAACCGGCGCGGCCGCGAGATAGTTGGCGTCTCCCGCTTGATCCGCTTGAATCACGACGGAGCCTCCGCCCGTGAGTGAGACGATGCTGCCGTTCATTGTGGCGGGGCCGGAAACGAGTGAGAAGGCCACTGGCAATCCTGCAGATGAAATGGCTTGCAGGGCAAATGCGGAAGCCCCAAAGACTTTGTCGGTAATGGGCGTGAATGTGACCATTTGCGGTGATTTCTGAACGGTGATCAATACCGAGATGGAACCCGGCATATAGTTGCCCGTATCGGTGGGTGAAAAAACGCCATGCAGCGCTTGTCCCACTCCCGCGTTGAGCGTGCTTCCAATGCCGGGTGTATATGAAAACGCGCCTGGAACAGAGGCTGTCGCGTTGAGTTGCGTGTTGTTCAGCGGTGTGCCGAAAACAATATCGGCGGGCGTGGGCCAGGACAAGGCAGGCGTAGCTTTAAAAATCGTCATCGTGGCCTTGTTCAAGGTCACGGCGTAGTTCGCCAGTTTTGTGTTGGGGTCGCTTAGAATCGGTGTGATCGCTTCGGGCGATGAGACGTCGTACACACCGGCGTTGGTATTAAGCGTGGCTGAACTTAGAAACGATGCGGTGATTCCGTCTCCAGCCACGACGCCGGTCAGTGTGCCCGAAAAGATTGGATTGGCAGTATTGTAAATTCTGCTTCCACTATTAGCGGTTGCGATGAGTGCTTTGGGAAGCACGTTGATGTTGACCGAGGCGCTGGACGACGCGTAGTGAACGGTGTCGTCCGGTGTGAAATTGACCGACAACGGTTGATTCGTTCCGGCATTCAGAATCGTTCCAGCGGGAGGCGAGTACACAAAAGATCCGGGCACTCCAGCCACGGCATTTAATTGAGTGGCGCTCAGTGCCGTGCCGTAGGTGATGTCCGCGGGCATGACCCAGGTCAAGTTTGGCAACGCCGATGTGACGTTGAAACTTTGATCCACATTGAGTGCGGCGCTGTAGTTCGCGTCGCCGGATTGTGACGCTCGAACGGTCACGAAACCCGCGCCTGTGATCGTCAGCGTGTTGCCGCTCAACGTGGCTGGGCCGCTTAAAATACTGAAGCTGACTTGCAGATTTGATGTGGCGGTTGCGTTCAGTGTGATCGGCGCATCGCCAAATGTTTTGTCCGGCAACGGCGCGAAATTAATGGTCTGAGTGAGCTTCGTCACGGTGCCAACACGCATGCCATTGCCGTGACTCAAGACCCAGATTTCACTATTATTGAACGGATTGTAATACACGCGTTTGGGTTCGCGAAAAGGATAGTTTGCATCCTGTGTAAATGTAGGTGTTGCTGCGTTTCGGTTACCACAGAATTGCAGGCCATTGACAGTTGTGGTCAGATAGAGATCATTGGCATTGACAGGACTGACCGTGCATGTACCGCAACCGTGGCTGTAGAGTTTGGTCCACGTCTGTCCGCGGTCGGTGGTTTTGTAAAAGCCTCCAGGTGTGTTCTGGGTGTTGCCGAAGTTGTCGGTGGTGCACACATACCATGTATTTTGGGCTGCGTCGGCGGGATCGATGGTAATGCCTTTTGTCCAATAGTACATACCACTGTGGCTACGATCGATCCAGGTTTGTCCGTTGTCGCTGCTGAAAAAAACGCCAGAACTTGCGGTGAAGCCGGTGGTCTGTCGTGCTGAATAAGTACAAACGAGCGTCCCATCTTTAAGCACAGCGATATGGTAGGGATGGCCCTCCGTGCGCGGTGGAGCGGCGAGTTTTGTCCACGTCGCCGTCGTGCCGTTGTTGATGTCATTCGACACATAAATTCCGCCTTGTGTGCTGTGCGCGACGGATGCGTATAGTCGATTGGGATTGTTCGGATCAAGTGCGACAAAATAGACCGGCAGTCCGAAACTATGCAGAATAGTCCAATTCTTTCCTTTGTCGATTGATGTCAAAATTCCTCCGGAGCCAGCGTCGATCTGCGCGTCGGAGATGTTGAGAACGTTGTAGGTCGGATCAGGTGTGGAAGAGTAGCTGGCATACAACGTGCCGCTAGGATGCAGCACGACTTCGCCTAAATCGTAGGAGCTATTGATCGCAATCGACGAATAAAAGCTGAACGATTGACCGCCGTCGCCACTGACATTTCCCATGATGTCGCAAAAGGTGATAAAGAGGTTCTGCGCATCACAGAAGACCATTGAATTACAAACGGTTGGTTCTATGCCCACGCCGTGATACGTGCTGCCTTTGATCGCCGTCGTGTTCATCGGATGCGTCACGTCGGTATAAATTTGCTTCCACGTGGCGGCACCATCGGTGGTTATGTGCGTCCAGCCGAGGTCGTTGATGACCACTTTGTTTTTATCCGTCGGCGACACGGCAAAGGCCGTCGCGTGATTAAACCAGCCCCAGCCGTTTTCGCCTTGATGTCCGCCCCAGCCGGTTCCAATGTTCTGATTGTTGACACCAAGAAATACCGCCGCCCAATTTGCGCCACCGTCGGTCGTCTTATAAACCTGCCGGTAATTCGATCCCAAAACATTGCCGCTTGATTTCATGCCCGACACATATGCTGTCGAAATGTCATTCAATGCCATGGACACATACGCCAATTTGTCACCCGTCGGAATCCCTGTTCCAACGACCGTCCAAGTCGTCTGCCCAGCATCGACCGTGTAAAAGTTTTTATGCGCTTGGGCTGTGGGATAAAACGCCGGCTTCAGTCCGGCCAGTGCGTACGTCACACAGAAGAACCTAGCCGTACCGTTCTGTTTCGCGCCCGCGAAGGAGAAGATGCCCTCACCCGCCGCGATGCCGCTAATTGCCGAAAGCCCGAACGTCGAACCGCCGTTATTCGATACCAGCAGGCCGTTGTTGGTGCCAACATAAATGTTCTGACCGTCGAAGTAGGCACCCGCGCAGAACAACCCGTTGCCGGTTGTGTCGGTGAAGACGGAGTGGAATGTCGTGCCGCCGTCGCTTGAAAAGTAAAGCTGCGTCTGAGCGCTGATGAGAATGTTGACCGTGCTCGCAGGGTCCGCGTAGAGATTGTACGCACCGTTGTTGGTCGGATCAGTGGTCAATCGCTGCCATGTCTTTCCGCCGTCGAAGCTCTTCTTGGGGTAGTAGGCCCCGCCTCCGTTGCTTAACACGTAGAGGATGTTGGGGTCATTGGTAAATTGTACGACACTGTTGCGAAAAACCTGTAGCTGTTGGTGCGGGACAGTGGTCCACGATTGCCCCAGATTCACAGTCGTAAACATGTCGCTCATGTCGGACGCAATCCAGATTGCGTTCGGATCGAACGGACTGAGGCTCGCACCGAAGAGCGCGCCGCCGCCACCAACTCCGCGCGAATTCCAAACGGATGGCTGGGCGGCATGTGAGCTGAGTACACTCATCATCAATAACGGCATAATGACGAGATAACGATTGAACGGCTTCATGATCGTGCTCCTAAAACTGATCTTTCACAGAATCCGGCTTCATAGGCTTGCGGTCGAAGACTGGCGCAAGACCGCGACGCGGTACTCCACCCCCGCCAATGCGGTGCGGTGCATTATTGACGACGACCTTTAACAACGGTACCAACTTCGACAGTGCGGCGCTAAATTCGTGCGGCACGTCTTCCGCGGCCGACGGCTCCAGGTTGAAAACGAAGGGCTTATTGCCTGCCGCGAAGGTGCCGGACACGTAAGCGCCGTAATCCTGTAATGCACGAGCGAATTCATAAACTGGCCCAGAAACAGCCCCCACCGCTTGAGCAATGTCCACATCCGCAGGAATGGCCAGCAGCGAACCCAATCGCACGAGCCCATTTTGGCCTGCGAGTTCAAATCTCATATCTGGTGGATTGCCGACGGCGGGCCAAATAAACGGGCCGTTCGGCCCCTCTCCATTCAACGCTTCTTGAATTACCAGCACGGAGAGTGCGTGACGAATGCCACCGGCCAACTCGCCTTTTCGAATCGTTCCCGCTAAAGACGAAAACGAGCAAAAATTCAACGCGGGAGTCAGATTAATGCCCGAGCCATGCAAGTCCGTCCGACGACTATTGAGCGCGCGAACAACGCCAGCACTCGGGCGATCTACACCTTTTAGCTCGATCGCATAGGCGTGTGTTTCATCGATCAGGCTCATCGTTCGGTAATCTGGTTCCGGCTGGGCGTCGTCGGGAATTCGCATACGAGCGAGAACCTCTTTGTTGTTGGCGCGAGTGAGTTGATTCATTGGATCGCCGGGCGAACAGGTATAAATCGGCTGGGAAAATCGCTTGATATTAAGCTGCGCGCCTCTTGAGAGATCGAGCTTCGTCGAGCCGTGTTCGGCATAAACCGCTTCCGAACCGAGCGGCGTATTCCAAGGGCTGTGGTCATCGAATGGGTGCAGCGCCGGATCTCGCGTCCCGACGGCGCGCGAGGCAAATTCCGCGTCCGCTTGAACGACGGCAAATTCGCGCGCGGCTACTGTCACGGCTGCGCCGTCCGCGAGTCGCTCCAAACGCAGCGAGCCGACAGTAACGTCCAAACGCACGTGACCCGCGTCGGCTTGAATTTCCAGCGCGTTCATTGAACCGAGTGTCACCGCGTTAGCCTGCGGCATTCGAATCGTGACACCCGGGGCATCCGAATCGACGTTCAGTGCGCCGCGCTGAAGTTCAACATGAATTAACGACGCGGCATTTGAAGCAGGGAACGCGACGAGGGGTGCGAACGCGTAGACGCCTTCACCTGTCGATATGAAACGCGCGTTGCCGATGGTTGGGATGGAATAGCCAAACTCCGCGTTGCCGCCCCGCTCGACCGTGACGACCAGCGTCTCAAACGGTTGATTGCTTCCGTTTCGAGCGGCGGGAATATGGGCGATTGTGACGCCAGGTCCAGAGTTCAATACGCGCGGTTCAGCGATGATGACTCCGCCCGAATGCAGGAACGCCGATTCAAGTTTTTTGATCGAGGCGAATTCGGCCAGGGAACCATTATCTAACACTTTTGAGGGCGTATGATTCTGCAACCAGAAACCAATGGCCAAAAGCGCGGCAATCCCCGCCAGCGCGCCGATCCAATACCGCCGCGCGTGTTTCGGCTCTGCAATGAATATTTTCGGAGCGCTGCGGCGCTCGATTCGCGACATCACACGCGAAACAGTCTGCTGTGAATCCGTTATGTGTGGCAAGCACACCATGGTCCGGCGCACCAATTCCGCCTCGGCGGCAGGCGGTGTAAAATTGGAGTACAACAAGCCGTTCATTTCGGATTGTCGAAGAAATCGCTCGCGCAATGAATCGTCGGCTTCGATGATCAAAGCCAATTCGTTCAATGCTGACTCGTCTAATACTCCTTCAAAATAGTCAGACATGAGTTCTTCAAAATGGTTCATCACTCGCCTCCCCCGCCGATGTGGGCGAGCGCCAGCGTTTTATCAATGCAGTTTCGCAACGCATCGCGCAGTCGCAGCAAGCGAACTTTCAACGCCCCTTCCGTTGTGGAATGGCGCTCGGCGAGTTCGGCGATGGAATAGCCTTCGACATATTTCCCTGTGAGCAACCCAGCCTCATCCGGTAGAATTTTCTGAAGGCAACGTTTCAAAGCTGCGCTCTTTTCTTCCTCGACCACACCGTGAGAATCGCCGTCCGGTTTCGACAGTTGTATATAGCGCAGGTAATCGCCGCCTTTGCGCTGCGCAGTTTCCTGGCGACGCAATTCCATCTTGAGGCCGTTGAGGGCGATACTTTTGAGCCATGGAAAAAAGGGCTCGTGAAGGTCGAATTGAGCAAGGCTGACGTACGCCTGAACGAACGCGTCCTGGAGGCGTTCTTCCAGTTCATCCCGCGAAGACAAATAAAAGGAGAGCGCCGTTCGAAGGCGCGTCTGGTGCCGCTGGATCAACAGCGCATAGGCGGACTGCTCTCCGGACTGCGTTCGTCGAATAATCTCGGCGTCGTGAAGTTCTATGTTGTTTTCCGCATTGGGCATGGCGACCACTCTCCTTTCGAAACACTATTTGCGCGAGCGGTCGAAAAGTTACTGCAAATTCTTTTTATTTTGCGAATTGATTATGACATATTCACGGTACGCAGTCCACGAGTCGAACCCAGCGCCAAAGATTGATAGGTGGATTGTGGATCTGAACGGGCAAAATCTGGCTGAAACCGATTGTGACATTTGGAGCGCTGGCGAATCCGGTGGTTTTTCGAATTCGCCACCGTCAGCGAAATTTGGTGGCAGCGTTTCAGAGAACGCTGGCGTTAAACATGACGGAAATTTTTGAAATACAATTTTCCCATTGCGCGGGCGTACGTGAGCATTAGAGTATTTGTTAGCGAAATCGTTGGCTCATCTTGGAATCGCTTATGCAGTCTCTGAAAGGCAGTTTTAGCCCGGCTTCACCAGCCGGGCACTTCACCCCGCGTCTCCCGCTCAACACGGTCGAGGGCGCACGTTTGGCTGTTGTCTTGTAATGCGCGCGGTATTCACTCTCTCCGCTCCACGCCCCCGCCCCGTCTGCCACGTTTATTCTCTGGCTCCGGTTGGCTCAAATTGGAAGCATGATGCTTCCTCCATTTCATCCAGTGCGCGCGGGTTTGCATTTCACAATAAGAGGAACGAATGTCCATTTCGAAAATCAATCTGACCTTTCCAGACAATACCCTTCACGAATTTGACGCTGGCACCACCGGCTTTCAAGTCGCTGAATCCATCGGCAAGCGCTTGGCTCAGGACGCTGTCGCTGTCAAAATCAACGGCACCGTCCAAGACCTTTCGCGTCCAATCAACACCGATGGGTTGTTCGCTGTGATCACGCCGAAAAGCCGCGATGGCAAGCTTGACGCGGACGCGCTCTACTGCATGCGCCACACCGCTGAACACATCATGACGGAGGCGATCTGCCGTTTGTGGCCGGACACGAAACTCGTCTACGGTCCGCCGGTCGATGACGGCTTCTATGGCGACATCGATCTCGACACGAAAATCTCGCTCGACGACTTCCCGAAGATCGAAGCCGAGATGGCCAAGATCGTCGCTGAAAATCGTCCGATGACGCGCTACGACATGAGCCGTGAAGATGGCTTCAAAAAGATCGAAGCGGAAGGCAATCCGTACAAACTCGAAAACGCGAAAAGCGCCAAGGGCGATTCGCTTTCGTTCTACGTCACTGGTTCAAACGTCGGCACCGATTTCGAAGACCTCTGCATGGGACCGCACGTCCCGTCCACCGGCCGCATCGGCGCGTTCAAATTGACTGCCGTTGCCGGAGCGTATTTCCGGGGCGACGAAAAGAACAAGCAGCTTCAGCGTATCTACGGCACCGCCTTCCCGACGAAGAAGGACATGGACGAACACTTCAATCGCATCGAAGAAGCGAAGAAGCGCGACCACCGTGTCATCGGCAAACAGATGGGCCTGTTCACGATGAGCCCGCTGGTCGGTCAGGGCCTTATTTTGTGGATGCCAAAGGGCGGCATCATCCGCACGGAGTTGCAGAATTTGATGCAGGGCCAGTTGACCAAGCGCGGCTACTCGCCGGTCTTCACACCGCACATTGGACACATCGATCTCTACAAAATGTCCGGGCATTTTCCGTACTACAAGGACAGCCAGTATCCGACGATCAAGAGCGAGATCGATCCGAACGAAGAGTACTTGTTGAAACCGATGAACTGCCCGCATCATTGCCAGATTTATGCCGCCGAACAACGCAGCTACCGCGACCTTCCGATCCGCCTCGCCGAATTCGGGACCGTGTACCGCTACGAGCAATCCGGCGAATTGAACGGCATGACGCGCGTGCGCTGCTTGACGCAAGACGACGCGCATTTGTTCTGTACGCACGATCAAGTCGAAGCCGAATTGGTCAGCACCGTCGAACTCGTCACGACGATCTTCAAGTCGCTCGGCTTGAACGATTATCACGTCGAAGTCAGTCTGCGCGATCCAAAGAGCGACAAGTATGTTGGCGATCCGGCGAATTGGACGAAGGCTGAAGACACGTTGCGACGCGTCGCGAAAGAGATGAATCTGCCGCACACTGAAGTGCAGGGCGGCGCGGCATTCTACGGCCCGAAGCTCGACTTCATGGTCAAGGATTGCATCGGCCGAAACTGGCAGCTCGGCACAGTGCAGCTCGATTACAATTTGCCCGAACGCTTCAAGCTCGAATACATCGGCCAGGACAACAACCGCCACCGTCCGGTGATGATCCACCGCGCACCGTTCGGCAGCTTCGAACGTTTCACCGGCATTTTGATCGAACACTTCGCCGGCGCGTTCCCGCTGTGGTTGTCGCCTGTTCAAGTCCGAGTCGCGAACATTTCAGAAGCATCGCAAACCGCCGCATGGCACGCCGTCGCCGCATTGAAGGCCGAAAATATTCGCGTCGAAGCGGATATTAGTCCGACCGGAAACATCAAGCAGCGCGTAAAGGACTCAGAAGAAGGGAAGGTTCCGTACCTGCTGGTCATCGGCGATCGCGAAGCCGCAGCCGGAACCGTCGCAGTGCGTGGACGCGGACGAAAAGATTTGGGCGTGATGTCGCTGGCCGAATTTGTGGCGAAGGCGAAGTCGGAGATTTTTGATCGGGCGTAAAGCATTTGTCATTTGGTATTTGTCATTTGTGATTTGTCATTTAACGACTCGTCATTGGTGCGAATCTCGAAAATGGTAAATACCACATGACGGTTGATGCTGAAGTTACGAATCTGGAGGAATGGATTCAATGGGGACTGTTTTTCATTTGTTGCGAAGTTGGGAGGCGCATGTCTTCATTGCAATGGTCACCGCCATCGCAGTGGGGTTTTTGACTTTTAAGATTTTCTTTCCACGGAAGAATAGTTTTAAACGGGATGTGACAGCGAGTACGAAAACAGATCAGTACGCGGTGTTTGGCCCAACGGCGAATTACTTTGAATCCATTCAAAGTAGTTTTGTTCTTAAACTTTGGTTCTTTTTCGCTGTGTTTTGCGGAGTCGCTGTGTACTTCGCTTTACAAAATGGATAGCAGAGTAGGACCTTCCTGTGAAATGGGTCGCACCGATTATTCGAGATTTTGGTTGAAAAGTAGGGATGTAAATCGTTGTATATAAGGAGGCTTTGGGTCCAGATTGTGGAATTTCCTTATGTATACACATTCGTAATGCGCAAGGTGAATGTGTAGGAACGGGTAATGAGTGGGAGGCGGTTGGGTTTTAAAGGCGATTTAACCGCAGATGGCGCAAAGAAGAGCACGATGTGATTGTTGTGGAACGGAAATGAAGTGATTTGAGTTGGGTTGGGGGTAGGTGGACACAATAGGTTGTGTGTCGTGACGGGTGGACACCGTGCACATGTGCATGTTGTGGAATGGAAATGGTTGAAACGGTGTTTTGTATGAGGTATTGACCCTCTTTCTTTCGAAGATTCGATTGTGCAGTAAAGTCAGTGATGTTCGAAAGCGTAGTTCAATTGTCGTATGTTAGTTGTCATCTGCAATGTGTCATTTAAAGAATCGCAATTAGTGCGGATCCCAAAAATGACAAATACCAAATGACAAATGCCGTTAAACACTGTCGCAGGGTCGGCGTATTCAACGGAACTGAAGCGTCGAGCCTGGATTTTAGAACCCATGTCGTAAAGGAGAATGGCCATCACAGAGAGACTTCGCATCAACCACGAGATCAAGGCCAAGACGGTTCGCGTCATTGGTGCAACAGGTGATCAACTGGGCGTCATGACCGGTGACCAAGGGCGCGCCAAAGCGCTGGAAGTTGAACTCGATCTCGTCGAGGTCGCACCGAAAGCCGAGCCGCCGGTCTGCCGCATCATGGACTACGGCAAGCACATTTATCACGAGCAGAAGAAAGAACAGAAGGCCCGCAAGAAGGCCCATGCACACGATCTCAAAGAAGTTCGCTTGAGCTTCAAAATCGGACCGCACGATTTGGGGATCAAAGTCGAACACGCCAAAGAATTCATCGAAGAAGGACACCGCGTCCAGTTCACGATGATTTACAAAGGCCGCGAAATCGCGCATCAGAGCCTCGGCGAACAGATTCTCAAAGGCGTCGTCACGCAGATGGCCGATTGCGCCAAAGTCGAACGCCCTCCTTTCCGCGAAGGCAAACGCGTCGGACTGATCCTCGCGCCGAAACAGGCCGTGCTGGATCACAAGCCGGCCGACAAGCCGAAGCCGGCACCTGCGGCCGCCAAGCCTGCAGCGCCAGCCGCATCCGCGCCCAAGCCTGCTGCTCCGACGGCCCCAGCGACACCGGCAAATCCTGCATCTCCCACGAAGCCGTAGCGTTTCGTGGAGGACGCGTGAAGATGCGTTAAAGATTGTGCTGCTGCATTGGCCTGTGCAGCGGCATGTGGTAGGTTGTCCGTTCAACCGAACTGGAGAAGCATTGCCATGCCACGCCTCGCATCCTTACGCCGTCCGCTCGTCTTCGCCATACTGGCCCTATCGCTCGCAGCGACGGGCATTCTGCTCGCCCAACGCCCCGCCCGCGCGTGGTGGAGCGGCGGGCACAAAGCCTGCACCGCCGCAGCCGTCAAAATGCTACCCGACGACATGCCCGAGTTCTTCCGCAACGCGACGGACGAACTCTGTGAAATGTGCGTCGAACCCGACGAATGGAAAAGCGCCACCGCCCCGCGTTTGAAAGCCAGCGAGGCGCCCGAACATTTCATCGACCTCGAACATTTCGAAGGCAAGCCGCTGCCCCGCCACCGCTTCGACGCGCTCAAACATTACGCATCAAAGAACATCGACATGGCCAAAGGCGGGACGCTGCCGTACGCCTTGGAGGAGGGCTACGAACGCCTCGCGCTCGCGTTTCGGCAGGTCCGCATTTATCCGGAATCAGCAGGCGCGAAACACCGCGCGATCGTCTACGCCGGCTGGCTCGCGCATTACTGCGGCGACCTCGCCATGCCGCTGCACTCGACCGTGAACTACGACGGCAAGCCCGGCGCAAATGGCACGGTGATCCAAAAAGGAATCCACGCCCGCCTCGATTCCTATCCCGAAAAAAACGGCTTCACGCCCGAGATGCTCGCCGAAAAACAAAAGGCCGGACGACGCCGCAGCATCTGGATTCTCATCGAAGAAACCATCAACGAATCGCACACGCACGTCGAAAAATGCTACGAATTGGATGAGGCCGGAGGCTTCGACAAAGAGCCTGAAAAGGCGAAAGAATTCGTCCTCGCCCGAGCGCGACTCGGAGCGAAATTGACAGCGGATTTATGGTACACGGCGTGGGAAAAAAGCGATCCGGGAAAAGCGACGATCAAGTGAATACGACGCGTTATTCGAATTCGTCTTCGTCTAATTCGCCGGACTCAAGCATCCTTTCGACTTCATCGACAACGTCTTTATTTTCCGCGTAGAAATGATCGAGCTCCTCACCTGAATCAATGATCATGGATTCAGTGACAATATAGTCAACCGGCATGTCATTGGGTTCCGAGGCGATTTCCAATTCCCCCACGATTTGAATATCAAAGGCGAGCCCGACGAATCGATTTTTCTTGGCAGCGTTCGCGATGAGCCTGTCATAGCAACCCAGCCCGCGCCCCAGCCGGTTTCCTAAATCGTCAAATGCCAATCCCGGCACGGCAACCAGTTGAATGTCCTTCTGGTTGACGACAGGCAGTGTCGGGTGTGGTTCCCTAATCCCGTAATTATTCGGTATCAGATCATTCGCCAAATCCGTCACGTGATGCAGAACGAGGGTCTTGTCGAACGGATTCAAGCGGGGTAGTACCAAGCGCTTTTTATCGTCTAAAATACGTTGCAGCAATCCGTCGGTTTCCACTTCCGTGCCGAACGATGCGTACGCCAAGACTGTTTTTGATTTTTTGTACTCTTTCATGTTGACCAAACGCGCGAGAATTTCAGCACTCTTGGTCCGGCGCGTTTCAGAACTCAACGAGGCAAGTTGCTGCTTCATCCCAACGCGAAGTTCACTTTTGAGTCTTTGAAACAGTTCATCGTCCGGTTTCATAACATCGCCTTTCATTTTTAAGCTCGCAACACCGCCTTGAACTTCGCCAGAATCTCCGTCTGGAATTTCTGGTGCGACGCATTCACCTCGTCGTCCGTCAACGTCCGATCCGGCGCGCGATAGATCAGCGAGAACGCCACCGACTTCTTCCCCGCGCCCACTTGCTTGCCAGTGAACACGCTCAAGAAACGCGGCGTTTCGTGCGGATCGCGCAACGCATCGTGAGCCTGCCACGTCCGCGCGAAGGATTCGATCTCGCTCCACGCCACGGACTCGTCCACCACCATCGCCACGTCGCGCGACACTTCCGGGAACGCCGGGAGCGGTCTGTAACGCAACGGCGCGCTCGGCAAATTCGCCAGCGCCATCACATCCAATTCGCACACCGCCAGCGGCTTCTTTAAATCGAACGCCTTCATCGTCGCCGGTGACAACGTCCCCATCCAACCGATCATATCCTCAGCGCGCTCATGCCCGTGCAATTCACGCACACGCATCACGCGGCACGATTCGTCGGGATGCAAAAAATCCGGAGCGCTCGCCAACGGACGCGACAATTTCAAATGCGCGCCATCCAATTCCAACGCCGCGCCGATCCGGTTCAACGTATCCGCGAGCGCCTGGAATCCACGGTCATCCATCGCGCCGAACACACGCTTCTCGTCCGGATGCGATTGACCTGACGACAGAAACACGGTGCCCAATTCAAACATCCGCACCTCGCCTGTACGCTGATCCTGATTGTGTTTCCGTACAGCGAGCAACGACGACAGCACGCTGTTGCGCAGCGCCGAATGATCCTCGCGCAAGACACTGCTTTTATCAAGCGGCAGCGGTTTGTCTTTCGTCCAGACCGCCGGTGATGCCCAACGCGGATCGACCAAACTGTCCGTGACTGCTTCGAAATAGCCCAGCGATGTGAACTGCGTCCGCAACTTCTCCGACACAATTTCACGCGGCGAACGCGGTGCCACGCGAGCGCTCATCGCCGTCGTTTCCGGTACAAAATTGAATCCATACAACCGCGCGATTTCTTCGATCACGTCAATCTCGCGATCCAAATCCCCGCGCCGCCACGACGGCACTTTCACTTTGATCGCCGCGTCCGTTGCACAATCAACATCGCAACCAATCGATGTAAGAATCTTCTCCGTCGCAGCCTTCGGAATCTCAGCGCCAAAGACGCGCTTGATCTCAGCCGAACGAATCGTGACGTGCTTGTCCGTCGGGCGCTTCGCCCACACATCAATCAATCCTGGGGCAATCGTTCCGCCAGCAGTCTCAACGATCAAACGCGCCGCTCGGGCACTCGCACGATCCACCGACTCAACATCAATCCCGCGCTCAAAGCGGTAACTCGAATCCGTCCCGCGTCCGTCCATCACCTTCAATCGGCGCACCGTCCGCCTCGTATTGGCCGGATGAAAATACGCGGACTCCAACAAAATGTCCGTCGTCCCCGCCGTCACTTCCGAGCCTTTTCCGCCGAGCACGCCTGCAATCGCGCGCGGCTTTTCAGCGTCCGCGATCACCAGCGTCTCCGACGTCAGCGCCGGTACCGTCCCATACAGCGGATCAAACGCTTCTTTATCTTTCGCGCGCCGAACAATAATTTCGCGCCCGGCCAAGCCGTTCAAATCAAACGCATGCAGCGGCTGGTTCATTTCGAAGAGCACGAAATTCGTCACGTCAACAATGTTGTTGTGCGACTGCAAGCCCATCGATTCCAGACGTTCTTGCAGCCACTTCGGCGATGGCCCGACTTTGACGCCACGAATGATGCGAGCCGTATAACGCGGGCATAATTCCGGTTCTTCGACACGCACTTTCGCGAGAGTGGAGGCTACTTCGCCGCCTTCCAGCCCGTTCAAATCACACGCAGGAAGTTGCAGCGACACCTGAAGAATTGACGCGATCTCACGCGCCAGTCCCAGCACGCACTGGCAGTCGGGGCGGTTCGACAGCACGTCCAATTCCAGGACAATGCGCTCGCCGTCACCGTGAACGCCGTCGCAGTTGAACCCGGCAAACGTCATCAATTTTCCAAGCGTGTCGCGATTGCGTCCAGCGGGTTCCAAATCCCAGCGCTGACACGCGCGGTGCAGTGCGGCGGTGAATTCTTTTCCGCGCAACGTTGCAGGCAAACAATCCAACAGCCAGGCCAGCGGTAGCTTCATAATTGCCTCAAGAATCGCATGTCATTTTCAAGGAAGCGGCGGATGTCGGTGATTCCGTGTCGCCGCATCGCAAGCCTTTCGATGCCGAATCCAAACGCAAATCCGGACCACACCGCCGGGTCGTACGCGTTGTCCCCGCGCGCCGCATTGATCGCTTCAAATACCGCTGGATCGACCATCCCGCAGCCGCCCATTTCGACCCAACCCGTCTGCTTACACACCGGACACGCCGTCCCGCCACACGCCGGGCAGGTGCAATCCAACTCCGCGCTCGGCTCCGTAAACGGAAAGAAACTCGGTCGGAAACGGACTTTCGTATCTTCGCCGAACAACCCGCCGACGAACAATTTCAGCGTTCCTTTGAGGTCCGCCATCGACACATTTTTATCGACGTACAGTCCTTCAATTTGATGGAACGTGCTGTGGTGCGTCGCATCAATCGGATCCGGCCGATACACGCGCCCCGGCGCAACCACGCGCAGCGGCGGCGTCCGCGTTTCCATCATGCGCACTTGCACCGTCGACGTCTGGCTGCGCAGCAACGCCTGCTTGTTTCCGGACAAAAAGAACGTGTCGAAACTGTCGCGCGCGGGATGATCGGCGGGAATGTTGAGGTCGTCGAAATTATGCCGCTGGTCCTCAATTTCGGGACCTTCGACGACTTCAAATCCGAGCGCATGAAAGATGTCAACGAGGCTGTCAATCGTCCGCGTCATCGGATGCCGACGGCCCAAACTGTGCCGAGCATCAACGGGCAGCGGTTCGTTGATATCAAACGCTGATCCCGCCTCTGCCGCCGCCCCGCCCATCGCGGCCTTGGCGCTTTCATACGCGGCTTCAAGCTCGTTCTTAATCTGATTCCCAAGCTTGCCCGCTTGAGGCTTGATGTCCGGCGGTGCCTTGCCCAGCTGCCCGAGCAACGCCTTCGCCCGGCCATTCGCACCAATAAATTTGATGCGCGCATCTTCCAGCGCCTTGGCGTCAGCAGCCGCAGCAAACGCAGCCAGCGCGTCGGTGCGGAGTTGATTGAGTTCGTCGAGAAGCGACATGTTAAATCTTCTGGTTTGAGGGGCGAAATGTAAAAAGTTAGGGGGCGGGTATCAGACCTTCGTCATTCAACCGTTTTATCCATTCTTCGCGGGAAATAGTGCATTCTGCCAATCGTTTAGTATCATGTGGTCCCAAGCGAATTCCCGATGGAACGTGACCATGTCCGTGATCACCACTGCCACGGCGTATTCCAAAACTGGCGATCATATAACCATTGTGAAAGATGCAAGCCCTATCGTGTGCCTTCCGATTGGTTATGATAGTTGCCTTTAGCTTTTTTTCGATTTGAAGCGCGTCGCTGGTTGTGATTTTACTCATCTTTCACGCGCACCTCTTCAGTGCCTTTAAAAGCACGTTCTTCGTCTGTCTCATTCCTGCACCCAGCTTTGTGTCAGGAATGAATTCCAACATATCGAATTCGTCAAGAATTGATTCCTTTAGATTCGAAATTGCTTCCTCGATAGTTCCACCAGTGGCACCGATATTCGCTTCGTCAAACCGTGCGACGAATTCGTCATAGTTTGGTTCCACAGAAATGTGGAATGGCTTGACAACAATATAGGGTTCCGGAGCAAGTGAAGCGATTGCCATGACCTTCAGTTCTGGCAGTACCTCAGTCTCAGCGTGTTCAGATTCCTCGCAAATCGTCAGAATTTTGTTCTCATCCATTTCGCACCTCCTCGTATACCGAGCACACGAATAAGAAGTAGCTTAGCAAAACGCTCGAAGAAGTCAACATCGCCAGAATTGAAGCGGCGCACCCAAATGGGTGCGCCGAAACGATTCTGCAACAAAATTCCTACTCTGAATTTAGGCCAGCGCGGCTTTGGCTTGATTGAAGAGCGTTTCAAAGCTCTTTTCGTCGCGCACGGCCATGTCAGCGAGAATCTTGCGATTCAGCGTGATGCCAGCCTTCTTGAGACCATTCATGAACTTCGAATAGTTGAGGCCGAGCTTTTCAGCGGCGGCACCAATGCGGATGATCCACAGTGCGCGGAACGTGCGCTTTTTGGTGCGGCGATCGCGGGTCGCAAATGCTTCGGCACGTTCAACGGTTTCAACCGCTGTGCGGAACATTTTGTTGCGGCCCATGACGAAGCCTTTGGCGCGCTTAAATACTTTGCGCGTGTACTTCTTTCGGGATGTACTCGTTTTAGTGCGCATCTTATTCCTCCTAATGTCGAAACTTCCGGTCCATGACTGCGACGCCCAAAAAATCAGGATCGCGAATCAGACGGCAAGCTTCTTGTAAAAAGCCGCAGGGAGTTGCGCGTCCCTGTCGAGCCTATAGTGAATGAGCATCGGCTACTTGCCGACGCAAACAATTTATCGCAGTCCCAACAGGCGCAGCATGCGGCGTGACTCGGCGCCATGCATGATCACTGGGCGTTTGCCATGGCGGCGACGAGCACCACCCTTGCCAGTCATCAAATGCCGATGGAACGCCTGCATTCGTCTGACCTTGCCGCTCTTGGTGACCTTCACCCGTTTGGACAAGCCTTTGTGTGTCTTCAGCTTGGGCATTTCTACTAACTCCTCGTTTCGACACGCCCTTATTCAGACCGTGCCGACACATGAAAAAAGAAGCGGACCGGAGTCACCCGGACCGCGAAGCGAGCAAGCACTATACTCAGCGCTTGTACAAAATCAAATCCTATTCCAACTTTTTCCTGCATTTTTCAAGTAGAGCCGAAATCCGTTCGGCTCAATTGAGCACCGATCCGGAATGAGCTGAACAGATTTCAGCTCTACTTTTACAACTCGTTCGCTACTTCTTGGGCGCCGAGGGCGGAACCGGCGGGGCAGACTTCACGTCCGAACCGAATTCACCATCTCCCGTGTGTTGCAGGAAGAATCGAACCGCTTCCATCTTCTGCGCCTGATCCTTCAGTTTCGGCTCTTCCGCAATACCACGCGTCAAATCCTTCAAATCGTGGTTGTACTCCCCCCAATTGATGAAGTTGTTCGGCATGTTGGTCCACGGATACAGCGACGGCGGGAACGTCAGGAACCGACGCATCCAATCACCCTTCAAGCGTCGTTTGACATTCACCAAATTCGGAGCGTACTTCGGCACGGGCTGCGTGTAATTACCAATCGAATGACACGTCACGCATCCAATACCGACCAAACTCTTATTGTTGTCGTCCGCCGGGAATTCGGTCACATAGCGCTTCCCGAGTTCATACAATTTCTTCTGATCCGCATCCAGCATCACCGGCTGATTTCCGTAAGGCTTGTCGCCCGAATCGGCCACAAAGAAATCAACGATCTGCTGCGCGTCGTCCTGAACATCCGTAAACTTCGTCGCATCAGGTCCAGGCAACGGTTCGCCACCAGCACCCTTATCGCGTTTGTTCGGGTCCACCGCTGACAACCGGCCCGCAGGATAAATCGTCTTGAAACTTGAATACGGTCCGTCGGTCCAGAAGCTTGGCATGCGAACATTCAACCCCACACGCAACGTCTTCACGTTGTGGAGGAATTGATACAACCAATCCGGCTGAACCTTGCCGCCTTCGAAACCCAAGCTTGGCGGAGCATGTTGCTGTGACACGTTTTCAGTCTTATACATATCGCGCTCAACGTTCATGATGTGATTCATGAGTCGACCTTCGCCACGCGTCAATCGAACATTCAACACAACAGGATCATAGTATTTTCGGACGGCACGAAGTTCGTCTTTCTTCAGATTCGTCAACTTCAACGCGTCCGTTCCAGCCATGCGTTCATAGGCTTTGACATCAACGAATTGCTTCGCCAATATCGCATAACTCGATTTCACTTCCGAGTAGTCGCGCTTACCCTTTTCATCCAGCTTTTCTTCGTAGAGCAACTCCGTCAGCTTAATGTATTCCGCTTCCGTTACCAAATCGCCATACAACTTCCAGCTGTCACCCTTAGCCTTCTTTTCGAATTTGAAACTCAACTTCTCCCATTCAAGCAACGGGCTTGTGCGGACTTTAAATTCTTCAAGAAGAATCGGCACTGTCGCTTCACTCAAGAACGAGCCGCGTTCGATGTTCAAGAAGCCCTTCATTGTCGTATCACCGGACGTGTAATCGAGCGAAACGAGGTCATCATCCGAATAAATTCCGTTGCCCGGCGTCTTCAAAAACGCGCGCGACTTCGGCGTGGACAGTGCCGCAAACGCAGCCAGCGGCATTGTCGTTTTACCATCATTCGTGACTGCCGAACCCACACTCGCCATGTGACAACCCGTGCAGTTCAATTCGCGAACCACGCGCTTGCCCTTGTCCAGAGCGGCTTCCTTCGGCGTCGGCTGGTGGATCATTTCGGCTGGAATGACTTCATTCGTCAAGCTCATCAAGTACGTGACCAAACGCGTAACTTCATGCTTGCCTAGCACCTGCGTTGAACTAATGTCTTCGTTGTTTTCCGGTGCATATTTCTTGAATGTGGACGAGTGTCCTTCTGTATGCTTCTCACCCGCTTTCGCACCTTCTTTATGTGCTTCTGCAGCCACTTCTTCATTGTTCTTGGACGTGTATCCAAACCACGGCATGCGCAAGCGATCGAACGGCTTGATCAAGTCTTCCTTATCGCGGTCGAACACGCGAGGACGGGAAATCTTGGCAAAGAACCAATCCCATTTCGTTTCGGAAATTGAGTGATCGTGCCCGGCTTTGCCGAAATCAAACTTGTCCAAATCCTTGTCAGCTTCACCCGACAAATTCACGCAGGTCAACGGCGCATAGGTCCAGCCTTGAATGTTGTGGCAACTATAACACCCATGGTGTTGAATCAACGTTTCGCCGGTGTAGAACGCCTTCGCCGCGCGTTCCGGATCCTTTTCCTTTGAGATCAATTCCTTCAGCTTTTCGATCTGACCTTCGGTCCATTCGCCGTCGCCCGTGTCGTAACGCTTCGATTCACCCTTGTTATCTACCTTCGTTGCGTATTTCACCTTCAACTTCAACGACTTTTCAACCATCGCGAGCGGTGTCTTCAACCGGTTTCGAATTTCTTCTTCAGGCAGAATGCTCGCCAGTTTTTCGACCACGATCTTGTCGAACGCGTCAGACGGATGAGGCTCGAGCGCTTTCGTGCCACCCTTCGCCGACTTCATCGTGGACATGATATAGCTCGTCAAATTCGCCGCTTCTTCGTCTGTCAAACGGAGATTGGGCATCTTCGTTTCGGCCCAATAATGGCGCGGATTTTTGACCCACTGATACAACCAGCCCGAACGGACTTTGTCCCCGACTCGGCTCAAATCCGGTCCGTGCTGATTGAATGTATAATTGTCTTTTTCGCCCGCTTCTTTCGTCTGATGACAGCCCACGCAACCGACAGCTGCGTACAACTTGCGGCCTTCTTCGACGTTGCCATCTTTCGGAACTGGCGGAGGCGTTTCGCGCAGCTTACTTGCCAGGAACAAATAATTCGTGATCGCTTCGGCTTCAACGGCATCTCGCGCATGAACCTTACCGTTTACCTGAATTTCGTACGCTTTGTCTTTGTGATTTTCCAAACCTAAGAAGCGCGGCATCTTGGTGCTCGGGCGGAAGTCCCACGGATTTTCAATCCACGCTCGCGCCCAATTGATGTCTGCAACCTTTTCACCGACGCGGCGCAAATCCGGACCGACGCGACCGACCCAACTCATGTCGGATGTGCCGGACGTTCCGAAATGGCAATTCACGCATCCGCGATCGCGGAACAAGTGGCGTCCTTCGTTCAGCTTCGCCGCTTCAGGCACTTCATCGACGTTCTTATGGCACTTCGCGCAGCTCGCTTCAACGTGCTGCAACGGAAGCATCTTGGCGTCCCAGTATTCGTTGCGTTGCCAGTCGTATTGGGCGGCCCAGTAATTCTCCTGGTTCTTGTCTTTCGGACTGTGCGCGGCAGCGCTGAACTTCGTCGCCAGCGGTTGTCCACCGTGACAAATCGTGCAACCAAATTTCTTATATGGATGCTTCGAATTCGCACCGACAAACAAGTCCAATCGCGGATGCGACTTCAACACTTTCTTCTCTTTTTCAAATACAACGACGGTTTCAACACCCTTGTCAACCGTGACCGTTTCCTTACCCAATTCTGCGTACGCCGGATCGGGATTGTCAATACCCTTGTGACATGACACGCAGCGGTCCACGCGCGACGCATCCGCGAAGAACACACTCCACTTCAAGTTATTCAAAATCACCTGTTCGATCTTGTCACGCGGTGCCACGAAATCGACGCCCGGCAAATCCAACATCGTATTGATCAGCGGGTCGCCTTTGATCTTCGCCATCTTCGAGCGGTAATCATTCAAGTCCGCAAACAGTGCGTCTTCTTCGCGCTTCGCTTTGGCAAGTCCTTCTTCGAGCGCTGCGGCTTCCCCGGCCTTTTGATCCCGTTGCTCTTTCAGCTTATACTGATCGGCAGCCTTCTGGCTGATTTCCTTGTCCAGTTTTTCCAACGTGCTGCGGTCCTTCTGGACCCCGCTATCGACCTGCGACTTCAATTCGTCATAGTTCGCTTTCATCGCGTTCAAGCTGATCGTGACGGCAGCCAATAGATTGCCGAATCCTGCGGCTTCGCCCCGGAGCTTTTCGATCGCAGGCTTCTGCGCATCAACCGCCGTTTTGTTCTTCTTGATCGTTTCCTGATACTCCTTGGCTTTGGCAACGTACTCAGCCTCACCCAACTCAGCGTTCGCCTTTTTGCGCGATTCAGCCTGCTGCTTCAAATCAAACTGGCGATACATTTCCTGATACGCTGGAAACTCGCGCCCGAAATGATCCTGATAAAAAACATAGGCCGTCGTGATCAACAGCAGGACGCTGCCGATGCCGAAGCCGATGTGCAGACTGTATTCTGATCTGCCTGAAGTTTTCTTTGCCATAAATGACTCTCGCTTAAATGATCGAAGCTTAACTGTTAATGTCTATTTCAAAGGAAATTCGCGAGCCCACTTCACTCATCTCTCGCTCGCGAAATCGGCTTTAGCCCATTGTAATGAACGACTGATTTTCGTTCCACTGCTGCAAATCCTGGCGATACTTCTTCGCCTTATCGACGATGATGTTCCCCGTCGCATCTACATAGATTTTGAAGCGTTCAAGCGGACGCGGCGTCGGGCCTTCGAAGTTCACACCATCCATGTAGTACCCAGAACCGTGGCACGGGCATTTGTATTTCTGTTCGACTTCCAACCAGTTCGGTGTGCAACCCAAATGCGTACAGACCGTGGACAACGCAACAAGGCGATCCTGGCCTTCTTCCGTCAATCGCACAATCCACACGGCCTGATCCTGCTTGTATTTTTCATACACTTTGGGCGATTCAGGAAAATCATTGCGTCGGCCCGCGCTAAACTTCGGATCCGATTCATACAACACATTCGGGAACATGAAGCGCGTGAACAATCCACCCACCGCCGCCATCCAGCCCCAGAACATCGTCCAAGCCAGCGTACCCGTCGTCACAAACCCGAGAAACGCGCGGCGCTCCTGCAACTGCGGAGGCGGAGGCAAAGGCAATTCCGGATCATTCTTTTTCGCAGCTGTCGTTGCAGTCGCAGGCTTCTTGGCAGCCGCTGCAAGCAACTGAACCGCCGGCCGGTTCGCAGGCGCTCCAGTCGCATTAATCCCCGTTGCGCCTTGAGCCTTCTCATGCGCAGCCGCAGCACGAGCAATCGCTTCAGGCGTTCCCGGGTCCGTCGTCTTCGACGCCACCGCAACAACCGCAGCCGCAACCGGCGCAGCAACACCCGCCGCCTTCGCAGCCGCAGCAGCTTTCGCAGCTTTAATCTGAGCTACTTTTTCTTCAACCGATCCCGGCGCTGGCGGAGTCGTAGAAACCGCCGCCACAGGCGCAGCACCACCACCCGCCGTTTTCGCAGCCGCAGCGGCTTTGGCAGCCTTGATCTGAGCTACCTTTTCTTCGACCGAGCCCGGCGCAGGTGCGGCGACTGGCGCAACAGGCGAAACCGCAACAACAGGAGCGACCGCCGCAACGATGGGTGCGACAACTGCAACCGGTGCTACAGCCTCGACCGCAGCCACAGGCGCCGCTGCAACAACGGGAGCCACAGCTCCAGCCGCTTTCGCAGCCTTGTCAGCAGCA
>Ga0194042_1000047_pt1 | contig 31188 bp, 31 predicted proteins | sample JunL4412m_MetaG_FD_148974 | JGI IMG/M metagenome (GOLD analysis project Ga0194042, IMG submission 148974) | Anoxic zone freshwater microbial communities from boreal shield lake in IISD Experimental Lakes Area, Ontario, Canada - Jun2016-L442-12m | ecosystem: Environmental > Aquatic > Freshwater >...
CTTTTGCTCGAACTCCAATAACACGGCCAATTGCATGCGGGCCTCGGCACGGGCCGGAGCGGGCGTGGTCTCCACCAGCATCTCCTTCAGTTTCGCCCGGGCCTCGTCCTTCATGTTTGCCGCGATCAAACTGCGAACAAGCCCGGATCGTATTTCAAGCCGCTCGGGCTCTTCCGTGGCGGTGTTCAATGCTTCCGTGTAAGCCCGGACCGCTTCCGGATATTGTTTCATGTCAGACAAAAGCTCTGCAATTTTGCGCTTGACCATTGAGGCGATATACGGTCCCGGGGACGAGCGCTCCAACGCGCGATATTCCTTGAGTGCGCGCTCTTTTTCTCCGGCTCGATTGAGGCAGTCAGCCGCCGACAACAACGCTTTCCCTACGGCGGGATCCTTTGGAAAATTGTCGGCAAAAGATTGATACATGTCATGCGCTTCTAGAAATACTCCTTTCCCGACGAGCGCCCTGGCAATACCAAGGTGGGCGGCCGCGCGACTGGCCGGGTCCGGGGCCTTATTCACGATTCGTTTATAACTTTCGATCGCTTGATCCCATGCTGAATCTTCCTCGTGCAAGGCACCCAATCCCAAGGCTGCGTTGGCGGCTTCCTGTGTATCTGGGAAATCCGAAATGATCTTCTGAAAAATGGACTTGGCGCGTGATTTTAACTCACGGGCCATCACACTGAATTCGCTCTTTTGGGGCGCGTCCATGTGTTCCTCGGGCGCCACAACAGGCACTTCAACGCGATCAGGTGGAGGCATGACTTTGGGTGTCTCAACGGCCACAGGAATGATGGGCGCTGGAGGTGCCTGGACCGCTACGCGTGGAGCCGGATTCGGTGTTTCCAGCGTTGGTCTGGCGGAACTGACTGGGACTTCCGCCCGCTCGGGCGATTTGACGTTGCTCGGCTCCGGCAACAATTCGGCAACCGGGTTGTTACTTCGCTTTTCGCGCATTTCGACCACGGGTGTTTCGGGAACCATCACCTCAATTCGCCGGGATGTTTCGAGGTCCTTTGGAAATGTCTTCAAACGGGCCACTTGCGATTCAACTTCATTGAGCCGGGACTCCAGTTCATTTTGCCGGTGCATATTTTCCAAGACCGCCTTCCCCTGCGCAGCACCTTGTTTCCCTGACTTGGCGGATTCCAGGTTTTTAGGCGGGTCCATGCGTGAGAAGGTCGAAGGCATTTTCCGCGCGAACGGGGCCTGGCACGCAGGGAACGTGAGCACCAGTAGGAGCAGCGTGATTGTGCGGCGGATGTGTACAGTCATTTGCCATCACTCCCGAGTCGTCGATTTGCCGCGATTTTGACCATCATATTTGCATATTTGACAGACATGCGCGCGCGTTGATCGTCCGGCGCCGCGGACAAATACGGTTCAAACAACCGTTGCGCTTCGAGATGATCGGAACGTTCGAGCGCACGCCGAATCAGTTCCCATTGCTCGTCCGGAAGGTCTGCAAGATTCCCATCGGCGGTCGGCCTGTCCGGCGGGGCTTTCGGCTGTTTTGTCATTTTCTCTAAAACGTGATCTCGAAGTGAACTACCCAAATCGAGCGCTCCAGAGTCGGCAGTGGCTGGTTGCGGCGACCGTTCGAGCGCCACATTTTGAGCTTGAATCGGTGGCTCCGAGAGTCGGGCATCGGCCTCTTTCAAATTCAATTGTGCGATATGCCACATCGCCTGGGCACGGATCGCGTCTGGAGTGTCATTGCCGGTCAATGAATCAAATTCCGCCCGGGCATCCGCGTTGCGCCCTTCGGCTGAAATTCCCAGGGCATGAAACAACAGGATCTCCGGCGTGTGTACGGTCAGTTTAAATTGTTTCATGTACGCTTCCGTTCCCTGCGTGAGCTCTTCCCATCGAGACAATTGCCGCAGACAAACGCATGCCCCATAGCGGGCGGATTCTTCCGCGTTTTTATCCATGCCTTCAGCCAGCGCATTGGTGTTCAACTGCAGCGCCTTGACGTACCGCTGCTGTTTGGGCAATGAATCGGATTGCATGGTGGCTTTGGCAAGGCGCAATTGCCACGCGGCGTGGTCGTGGCCTACCAGCGTCATGGCTTTGGCGGCGATGTCCCTGCATTCATCAAAGCGGTCGCGTGCCCAAAGGTCGTTGAAATGGGATTCGATTTCTTTCAAGATTGCGGGCGAAGCGGGGACAGTCGCAGGTTTGTCGGGAGCCTCGGCATGAGCGCCCTGGCTTTTGGTAGTTTCCCCGTGAGTCTTCACCGAAGTTGCGGGATTCGACTTGGACTTTTCTTCTCCGTGTGCGGCTCCCTTGGCTGCGTTCCCGTGCTCGTCTTTTTCAACATCGTGTCCAGCGGATTTGACGGCGGCCGACTCAGCGGACTTCGCTCCCCCTTCGAACAAGTGGGCCAGCGCAAGGAAACCCGTGCCGAAGCATACGCTGGCAACACCGAGCACGACTGACAAAGACAAGATCATATCTTTTTTCACGACGCATCCTCCCGCATGGATTCAAACCACATTCAATGCCAAATTGGGGGATGTGCGTCGGAAAAATCTGCGGGCAGGATTTTGCTTTTAAAACAAAAATCCCGCCGAGGACGTTGCTCTTTGGCGGGACTCGTGAACGAATCGGCAAAACAAGATCATGGTCGGCTCAACCTGCCCGCCGCCCCGATTCAACCAATCGATTCGCATCTTCGGCCATCAAATTCTTCAGGATGGAGTACAAGACACGCCGCTCCTCGTCGGAATCGATGTGCGGAGTTTTGTTGACGGGTGCATCCGCCAGCGTCACCGCATTCATCCGTGGCTCGGAAACGCTCGTTCGCTGTCCCGTTGACAAATCGATTCGGCCAAACAGCACAAACCGCTCCATGACGTTGCGAAGTTCCCGAATATTGCCAGGCCACTTGTGCCCCATCAGTTGCTGTTTGTCGCTTTCCGAGAGACGCAAAACGTCTGCGTCATTCTCCGACGCAAAATGTTTCAGGAAATAGTCGGCGATCAAAACGATATCGCTGCCGCGCATTCGTAACGGCGGCAAGTGCACAGGAATGACCGAGAGACGGTAATATAAGTCTTCGCGGAATTTTCCTTTTTTGACAGCGTCGGCAAGATCCACATTCGTCGCGGCGATGATGGTGGCCTGCAACGGAATTTCCTGCGTACCGCCGACCCGGCGGAAACAGCGTTCCTGCAGGGCGCGCAACAGTTTGGCCTGATATTCCAGCGGAAGATCACCAATTTCATCAAGGAAAAGCGTTCCGTCGACGGCCATTTCAAACACGCCCCGCCGCGTGTTGCGTGCGTCGGTGAACGCTCCCTTTTCATGTCCGAACAATTCGCTTTCGATCAGCGACGCCGGGATCGCCGAACAATTGACCGCAACCATCGGCTTCCCACTGCGCGCGTTTTCATGCAGCCAGCGAGCCACGACTTCTTTCCCCGTACCCGTTTCACCGGTGATGATGACTGTCGCCTTCTTTGCTTTTCCAATTTGTCGCAACTTCTTTTTTACATTCATCATCGGCTCGCTGACACCAATGAGATCCACTTTTCCGTCCAATTCAAGCGGCTCGTTATGGGGCAGAATTCCGGAGTTAATACAGTTCAAAAATTTGACGAGTTCCTGCGAGTTGATCGGTTTGGGGAAACAATGCCACGCACCGAGTTTCATCGCCCGGACCGTCTCCCGCACACCCATCGAGCCGCTGATCATAATGGTCTTCGTGTCGAGACGCATCCGGTCAATCTTCTCGAGCAGCGTGAAGCCGTCCTGTCCTTCGACATTTAAATCCAGGAGGATCACATCGAATTTTCGGGACGTGACCAATTTATCGGCACGCTCCAACGACGAAGCCACTTCAACGCTCCATTCGTTTTCTTTCATCAAGTCAGTCAAACATTCCGCGCAACTTTGGTTGTCTTCCACAATCAAAATGCTAGCCATAAAACCCCCCGGTTTGTTTGGTTCCAATCACGCCTACTCAAAATCGATGATTCACAATTGATCAAGCAATCGTTACGCCAACCCATGTGGAAAAATACGCATTGATACCTTGCGAAGTAAACATTGCTCAACCTTACAGTGTGCGCTCATTGCATTCCAGCATAATTTCAATATTTTCGCTTACACTATCGGAATAACTAAAAGGTAGTCGAATATATATATATATGATCTGTCAACGTCTTCGTTTACGCATAGTAAACTCGTACTGTTAAAATCTTCAGTTATTTATAAATAAGCATTATTGAAAAGTGGAACGACTCGACATCCCCTCGCCCAGATCGTTATAGCGAAACTCAATTGTATTCGGCGCTCACAATGCACCCTTCCATTGCACACTACAGCGCAGTCACCGAGGCATGGTTCGGCAATACTTTCTGTGCGGCAAAATTTTAGAGTGGCCTTGCGCTTGCATCGGCTCTTTCCGTTCAAACTTAAGTGGAAATTTTATCATTTCCAAATTTGGAGCCAAACATGGTTATAAATTCGACCGGACGATTCAACGCGCTTTCGATCAGCACTTCCGCGCTCAAAGCGCAACGCGCCCGGCTGGACGTCATCGCGTCCAACATGGCGAATTCCGAGACCACTCGCACGTCGGATGGCGGCCCCTACAAACGCCAGACGATCGCTTTTGAATCCGTGATGCATCAATCTCAAGGATCGCCGGTATTCGCCGGCTCAGGAGTACGGGTCTCCAGCGTCAGTCCGGACAACCGGGCACCGATCACGGTCCATCTTCCGGAACACCCTCACGCAGATATAAACGGCAATGTCCAGATGCCGGATATCCGGCCCGCAGAGGAAATGGCGGATTTACTCACCGCATCCCGCGCCTATGAAGCCAATGCAGCCGCATTCAAAATCAGCCGGTCCGTGTTTCAAAAAGCACTCGAACTTGGCCGCATTTAACGTGCAGGCGTGGCACACGGACAGCGTAGACAGTTCTTCAGGAGAAGCCTTTCATGATAGTCAATCCCGGGATATCCCTTACGCCGGCATCGATCGGCTCGGCTCCGGCAACCCAAGCCATTCCGTCCCAGGGCGGTTCGTTTGGCGACTTTGTTTCGAGTGCAATTCACGACGTTCACGCATCGCAGGTCAACGCGGACGCGACGGTACAGCAATTCATCACCGGTCGCACAGGCGATGTTCACGAAGTGATGCTGGCCATGGAACAGGCTCGTATGACGCTGACGCTCGCCGTGGAAGTGCGCAACAAAGTCATCGAGGCGTACCAGGAAATTTCAAGAATGCCGGTTTAACGGAGAATGATTGTGGCTTTATTCAACGACATCACAACTCAAACAATTAACTTCTGGAAGAGCCTGGGCACCGGCCCGCGCGTGACGCTCTTGAGCTTCGTCGGTGCAACCGTGCTGCTAATTGCCGGGTTCAGCGTATGGTCGAACCAACCGGACTATGTTCTGCTGTACGGCGGCTTGAGTCCGGAGGACGCGGCAGCCATCAGCACCCGGCTGAACGACGACAAGATCGCCTTCCGCTATGAACCCAGCCGCGGTGCCATTTACGTGACTTCATCGAAGGCTACCGACGCGCGACTGGCGCTCTCCGCGCAAGGTTTGCCCAAGAATCAGACCGAAGGATTTGAGTTGTTCGACAAGATGCAGTTCGGCACCACCGAGTATGTCCAGCACCTCAATTATCTGCGTGCACTCCAGGGAAGTCTCGCGCGCAATCTGCAATCCATGGAAGCCATCGACACAGCCACCGTCTCGCTTTCGATTCCCGAAGACGATGTCTTCAAGCGCGACGCCCGTGAAGCAAAAGGCTCGGTCATGGTGAAACTGCGCCCGGGCCGCAGCCTGCAACGCGAAAGCATCAAGGCAATCCAGCATCTTGTCGCTTCGAGCGTCCCGAAACTAAAGATTCAAAACGTTGCGGTGATGGATTCCACCGGTCGCCTCTTCTCGCGTTTCGAAGACGATGATTCCACCGGGCTACTGCGTGGTCATGCGATGAGCGACGACGAATTCACCTCGCAACACCGCATCGAAAGCACACTCTCGGACAAAGTTCAGACGCTGCTCGAAAAGGTCGTCGGTCCGGGCCAGGTGGCGGTCCGTGTCACCGCCCAATTGAATCTCGAACGAATCGTCCGCGACTTGCAGAAGATCGATCCGGACTCCCAGGTCTTGCTAGAGGAATCCACGCGCAGCGAAGACGCCGGTTCGGGCAAAACGTCCGGCGGGATACCCGGCACGGGTTCAAACGTGCCCGATACCAACGCTGCGAATTCCGGCGGAGGCGCCGGAGCCCGCAAACAAAAGGAACTCAAGAACCGTTACGACTACAACATCACCAAGGAGCACATCATTCCCGAAAGCGGTGGCATCAAACGCCTGTCCATCGCCGTGCTGGTGGCTCCCAACAAAGTCGCCGGCTCGGATGAGCCAAAGCCGCGATCTCCAAAAGAAATGGAGGCGCTCACCGAAATCGTGCGGATGGCGGTGGGATTTTCGGCGGATCGCCAGGACTCCATCAAAATCGAGGAAATGCCATTCAATCCAGCCCCACTCCCAGTGGCCGGGATCGAACTCGGCGGTCAATCCAGCTATTGGTTTGATCTGGCCCGCACCTATTTTCCCGACGCTATGGCGTTGGCCGGTATCGTGGTTATGGCCTTCGTCTTCCGCCGCATTGTCGCGTCGCTGCCGGCAGCAGCCGCACCTGTGCCGGTTCACAAATCCATTGAGGCTCCGGTTGCCCAGGAGCTGGTTGTTCGTCCTTTCGAACAACTGCCGGACAAATCACCCTTCGCAAAAAAGGCGAACGAAGTGAAGGAATTGGTCAACAAGAATAATACCCAGGCAGTCAATCTGATTCGGGCCTTGCTAAACTGAGGGGTGCATCATGTTAGAAGAAGCGTTTATGACAAGCTCGGAGACAGCGAATTATGCAGCGCTGAGCAACGTCAAGAAAGCAGCGTTGATCATTTCGTCGCTCGGTCTCGATTCCGCAACGAAAATATTCAAAGAGCTTTCAATGGCGGAAATGGAAGACGTCTCGACGGCGATGATGGACATCAACCTCATTCCGGTCGATTCGCGCATGCAGGTTCTCAATGATTTTGCGGCGCAGATGAAAGGCGACGTCGAAGACTTTGAATTGCAGGGGCTGCTTGAAAAGTGCGTCGGAAGAGACAAAGCATTGTTGCTTATGTCGAAGGTTAAAGGCTCGAAAAATGAAGGCAAATATTTCGAATTCCTCAACCAGTTGGACCCGCGCCAGTTCGTCAGCAGTCTTCAGGCTGAGCGGCCCCAAACGCTTGCGTTGATATTGTGCCACATCAATCCCCGGCGCGCAGCTGAAATCCTCGCGGCATTTCCTGCCGATTTTCAGGCGCATGTCGTGGCCCGCATCGCCAACATGGATCGCATCGCGCCCGAGATCGTCCGTCAAGTCGAAGCCAACGTGCGTAAGAAACTGAGCGGCATGCCGGGCCGCCTTCGTATCGCCGGCGGCTACAAAGCCGCCGCCCAAGTGATTTCGAATGTGGACCGAAGCACCGAAAGGAAAATATTCGCTGCGCTCACACAAAGCGATGCGAAATTGGCGCAGGAAGTCAAGAAACTGATGCTGGTGTTCGAAGACTTGATCCGATTGTCAGACTCGGCCATTCAAATCCTGCTGAAGGACGTTGATATCGCGGACATCTGCCTGGCGCTGAAAAACGCGCCGACTGCGATGAAGGAAGCGATTCAACGCAATCTGTCCAAACGCGCCGCGGAACGTTTGGCAGAAGAACTCGATATGATGGGTCCGAAACCCCGCTCCGAAATCGAAGCCGCCCAACAACGCATCGTCAGCGTGGCCCGCCGCCTCGAAGACGAAGGCAAGTTGAACCTCGGTCGCTCCGAGAAGGAGGACGAACTTGTGGCCTGAAGGACAGACGATCTCGTTTGGACGACCCGTCATGCGCTTGGCGTCCAACGGAAAAACAGCGACGCTGATTTCCGAGTTAGTGAACAAAGCACCGACGGCTCCGCCCTTTCAAATTCCACAGCCGGATCCGGCGGCAATAGACAACGCCCGCAGGGAAGGCTTCCGGATGGGGCGCGAAAGCGGTCTGAAAGAAATCGAACCGGTTCGTGATTTCCTGAAAACGTGTGCCGAGGCGTTGCAGGTCGAAACCAGGAAAGCCGCCGATCATCTGGACTCCGCAGCCATCAAACTGGCGCTTGAAATTGCAGCGAAACTGCTGGAGCGGGAACTGAAAAATCCGGACACCGTCCGGGAATCCGTCTTGCGAGTGCTCCGCCTCGCGCCACAAAACGACACGAGCGTGCTGCGCGTTCATCCATCAACAAGCCACATGTTGAAAAGCCGCGACGGAACAGCCGTTGCATTCGACGTACCGGCTAAAACGACACTGGTGGAGGATGACACCATCGAGCCAGGCGGATGCGTGGTTCAAACTCCCCAGGGCAGTTGGAATGGTCAAATGAGCGAACGTCTCGCGCTGGTCGCGCGGGAACTTGGATACGATGAACCCTCAAAGTAAAAGCGGAAAGTGCGAAACGCCATGTCAGCCATCATGCCACTTGAACACCACATGCAAATCGTGTCGAACCGGCTCCACAGCCTCGACATCCGTTCAACCTATGTGTGTTCGGGCATGGTTACACGGGTGGTGGGACTGGCATTGGAAAGCACCGGACCGCTCGCTGCAATTGGCGAGTTGTGTCATGTTCATATGCCCGATGGCTCCCGGCAACCGCTCGAAGTCATCGGCTTCCACGACTCCCGTTTGCTGCTGATGCCGCTCGGAGAATTGCACGGAATTCGTCCCGGCCTGTTGGTGACGTCGGAGTCGCGGCCCATGCGTGTGCCGGTCGGCAAGGGTCTGCTCGGGCGTGTCGTGGATGCATTTTGCCTCCCCATCGATGGGCTAGGACCGATAGCCAGCGACACCCAGCAACCGCTGGTCGCCCCACCACCCGATCCCCTCACCCGGCCGCGCATCAAAGAAATTCTTCCACTGGGCGTCCGCGTCGTGGACGGGCTGATCACCTGCGGGCGGGGGCAGCGCATTGGAATTTTCGGCGGCAGCGGTGTCGGCAAAAGCACGTTGCTCGGCATGTTCGCCAAACACGCACGCTCGGATGTCAATGTCATCGCGCTGATCGGCGAACGCGGTCGCGAAGTGCGTGATTTTATTGAACGCGATTTGGGACCGGAAGGAATGCGGCGGTCCGTGGTGCTGGTCGCGACATCCGACCAACCGCCCTTGCTGCGTCTCAAAGGCGCTCAGGCGGCATCCGCCGTCGCCGAATATTTCCGCGACCAAGGCCTCAACGTGCTGTTGATGATGGACTCGGTGACGCGCGCGTGTTTGGCCCAGCGCGAAATCGGTCTCGCCGCCGGTGAACCGCCGACCACACGCGGCTACACACCGTCCGTTTTCTCCATGTTGCCCAAATTGCTTGAACGCTCTGGCACTTCGGAAAAAGGTTCCATCACGGGCCTGTATACCGTCTTTGTTGAAGGCGACGACCACAACGAACCCGTGGCCGATGCCGCCCGCGCCATTCTGGACGGACACATCTCGCTGTCGCGCGATCTGGCCGGGGCGAACCATTTCCCTGCCATCGATGTCCTGCAAAGTCAAAGCCGCATCTTCCTCGACATCGCCAGCAAAGAGCATCGACTTGCAGCCACATTCATACGCACGATTCTGGCGACCTACAAGGAAGCGCGCGATCTCATCGACGTGGGAGCGTATGTGCGCGGCAGCAATCCGGAGATTGACCGGGCGTTGCAAATGTGGTCGCGGGTCCAGGATTTCTTGAAGCAGGCTCCCGACGAAACGCAGGGCTTCGCGGAGTTGCAAAAACTGATGAGTCAATTGGCCGGTCAGAACTGAGGCGTCTCATGTCACGAATAAAATTCCGCCTCCAACGCTTGCTCGACGTCCGAACGCGGCAGGCGGATGCCTGCAAAGCCAAACTGGCTGGCGTGGCTCAACAGTTGGCTGCGGCCGAAGACGTCGTGCGTGGATTGGAAGAATTTGGCGCGCGGTTGTCTTGTGATTGGACGATTGCGGCGAACCGCGGAATGAGCGCATGGCATGCCGCAGATTTCGAACGCGCACGATCGAATCAAGTTCAGTCTGTAACCGCTGCTCAACATGAAGCGGAAAAAATTCGCAAGGAAGTTATTGCCGCCCGATCCGAATTGGAACGCGCCTTGATTCAGGTGAAGACACTCGAAAAAGCTCGCGAGAATTCCGAACACCGCGCCGAAGTGGAAGAGCAGCGCAAAGAACAATTGGTGTTGGACGAGTTTTCAATTTTGCTGGAGGCACGGACGGAATGAAAATAGTGATCGGAATCATCATCGGTTTGATCCTGGGATTGGCCGGATGCATCGTTCCACGATTTTGGAACGTGGATCTCTTCGCCAAAATCTTTCCCAACAAAATCGCCCCCTCTGCAGACAAAGAAGCTTTGAAAAAAACGGTTCCTGATCCGGTTGTCGTCCCCAAGGATCTCGAATTGCGGCGCATGATCGCCGAAGTGGCCAAACAGAAAGCGGCCTTGCAGGATCGCGAACGACCGCTTGCGGAAGCATCCGCCAAAATCGATCAGGAACGCAAAGCCCTATTGGCGCTTAAACAAGAAATCGAAGACGCTGAGTTGCGCGCGAAAACTTCCGTGCTCGAAATCGACGCCAACGAAATGGTGAATCTCAAGCGGCTCGCCAAGACCTGGGCGCAAATGGATCCTGCAGATGCGGCCAAACTGGCGCGCGGGATTGACCTCGATTTTGCCGTCAAGATTCTCGCAAAAATGACAGAGAAGCAGACCGCTGGAATCTTGGGCGCACTTACGTCCGAAACCGAAGGCGAAAAACTTGCCGTCAGCATGACCAGCCGCTTAAAGCAACTCAAATCCGCCACTCTTGTGAAAGAGAAATAACCATGATGACGATTGGCGTTGCTCCACGCACATCTACCAAAGCCACTGAGCAGGTCCAATCAGGGAACAACAAGGCGCTGCAGTTCGACACGCTCTTTTCCAACGCTGTCGCAACCTCAATTCCCATCGACATGGAACACAACGCACTCAATGAATCCTCCGACCCAATCATGTCCAATCCGAAATTGAATTGGACCCACGGGATGTTTCTGAAAATCAACACCTCTACTCTTCCCGCACCTGCTTTATTGAATCCACTCGATTCGCAAGACGCAATTCTTAATTCAATCGATTCATCGCCATCTTCTCATCTCATTCATGAATCAGACGACACGACGACGTCAAATACCCCGTCACTTTTAAAGTCCGCATCTCTGATCGAAACGGATGACGAATCGGGCGTTCCTGTCCCTGTCCCGAATCTGATTTTTACGCCCGCTCAACCCATCGTCACACCGACTTTAAATTCAACAACACCTGCAACGGACGAACGTGTCTCCGACGTCCACGAGCAGGCAGACATATCCGAATCCACAACTACCTCAGTGAGCCGGGAATCGAAAGCCCGGACGAAAGGCATGCCTCATGAACATGACACAGGACACATCGGACCGGACAAAACGTCCGGCACAGATCAAACATCTCAACCGGGCATCGCGTCAACAGTGTTCACACGAGCCGGTCAACGCCAGCCTGTTGAAAACTCGGAGCCGCTCACGTTCAACACGATTCAACTGGGAATTCAATCAGCGTCGAAATCCATTACGTCGGACACGTCAGTCTCCAAAGACTCCGACGTCAGCCCGCGTGCGATCACCCCTGCGCCCGAGGACACCGAGTTACAGGCGGGAATGGACGCGCTTCGTATTCAAGTGGTGGATTCGTCTCACAGTGCCAATCAACTAAGCAATCCTCCGGCGATTCAAACATTCGTGACACCAGCGCATCATGAATTATTTTCTCAATCCACGCTTTCACACAATCAATCAATCCAGGTTGCTCCTCGACTCCGTTCCGATTCTGACTTGATTCTTCCGAAGACCACTTTGCCAACGCCGATTGAAATCGAGCCGCCCAATCCGGTCGATCAACCGGATGGTTTCCGCTCCGAATCTGAAGCATCGAACACCGATGATTCGGCTCAGACATTCGGTCCGGCTCTCCATCAAAACACACCGGCAGCTGTATTCGACAGCAACACCTCTCGCATTGATCGCGCGGAGGATCATCCGATCATTCGACAGGTCTTCGAGGCGTTACCCAAACCCTTGCAACCTGGATCGATAACGATCAAAAGCGCCGAGTTCGGAACGATCCGAATTCACATATCTCCGCCTTCTGATTCCGTTGCAGGGACGGGACAACGCATCCAAATTCGCGCAGTCGATCCAGCGGCAAGGGCTTTGCTTAATGATTGCGTAGATCACTTACGGCAAAAATTGCAGGCAGAATCGGTCCACGTCTTCAACCCGGGTCCGGCGGAAAGAACGCCGAATCCACTTGGCGACAAACAACAACGGCGACGTTCCGCTCAATTCGAACCCGAGCAACAAGCAGAGCAACGAACGGACGACGAAAAGGCATTTTGGGAATAAGGACATTTCAAGTCTGACGCAATCGTAGCCACCAATTGTGGGTACTCGCCAGAATTGAATTCAGCCCCACAGGAAAGGACTCGGACAGTATGGCCATTTCAGCAGTCAAATCCACGATGCAGGCGCAAACATCCAGCGCCACGACGGCCAACGCGGTGTCACTAAATGGTGACACCTTTATGAAATTGTTCACGCAGGAAATCTCCAATCAAAATCCCATGGAGCCGATGCAGTCATCGGAATTCCTCAACCAATTTGCACAAGTCACATCTGTACAAACCATGGGTGCCCTCCAGACCACCATGGCAGGCTTAAGTTCGACTCTAAAATCGATGCTTTCTTCCCAGCAACAAAGCACCGCCGCGGGATTGGTTGGGCGGCAGATCACGTATTCAAGTTCGACGGGATCGAAGCAGGGAACGGTCGATTCCGTTCGCATCAATCCCGGTCTTGCTCCCACGCTCATTCTCAAAGACGGAGCGTCGATCACACTGGATTCGCTTCAACAAGTTTCGTAGCGTTTTGTGGCACTTACTCAGAATTCTTTCTTGGAGACATAACCGATGGCCATTAACCCACTTTTTACAGCCGTATCCGGAATGCAGGCGAACCAGCAATACATTTCGGTCGTAGCCAACAATCTTGCAAACGTCAACACCTCTGGTTTCAAAGGAAGCCGGGCCCTATTTTCCGATACGTTGTCGGAAACAATGTCATCCAGCGGACCGAACATGTCTCAAATCGGACTCGGCGTCACCGCGCCATCGGTCAACGTGGACTTCTCGCCGGGATCGTTGACGAACACGGGCAGCCCATCCGATATGGCGATCGAAGGCAATGGATTTTTTGTCGTGAACGACCCGTTGTCAAGCGAACATCTTTTTACGCGGGCCGGTGCGACATCCGTCGATGTGAACGGCTACCTGACTACCCCGACAGGTCAGCGTCTGATGGGCGCGGGACCGACAGGAAAACTCGGCGATCCGCTCATTGAACTTCAGATTCCAAATAACGTCGGTGGCGTGACGGTAACCGGCTTCAATATCGATCACACCGGCACGATTACGGGCTCGCTCGCGGATGGCACCACCGCCGTTTTGGGAAAAGTAACTCTTGAAAACTTCAAGAACCCACAAGGCTTGTCGAAGGCCGGTGAAAACCTGTACCGCACCACCTCGAAAGCTGGTGAAGAGTACATCACGTTCCACCCCGGCAGTTCCGATGATGTCGGACACATCCGCTCCGGGTTTCTCGAACTATCCAATGTGGATTTGACCCAGGAATTTTCCAACATGATTCTCGCTCAACGCGGGCTTCAAGCCAATGCCAAAGTAATTACGACCGAAGACGAAATCCTTCAGGAAATCGTCGGGCTGAAGCGCTAAACGTGTTCCATTTTATGTAAACAAGCAGCAGGGAGTATCAACATCGTGGTAATTCCAGGCATTATTCTTGTGTTCGTCTGCATGGTGGTGGGCTACACCATGGCACACGGCAATTTGATGGCATTGGTCCAGCCAGCCGAGTTTGTGACCATCTTTGGAATGGCACTTGGTGCGATGGTCATTTCAGCTCCCATGACCATCCTCAAACGTTGTGTGTCCTGCATGACCGGATCTTTGAAAGGCTCGCATTTCAATGAAAAGGCATTCGAAGAATTGCTCGTCACGCTATTCCGGCTCTTTGCTTTGGCACGCAAGAGCGGCATGTTGGCGCTCGAAACGCACATTGCCGAGCCACTAAAGAGCGACATCATCAGCAAGTACCACAGCCTGTCGCACAACAAGACAGCGCTCGATCTGATGACGGAAACACTTCGGATGGTGGTGGACGGAAGCGCGCAGTCGGAAGAAATTGACGCGCTGATGGAAAGCTCGATTGAAACCTACGAAACCGAATCGCACATGCCACTGAGTGTGCTACAAAAGGTCGGCGACGGTCTGCCCGGGATCGGCATCGTCGGTGCCGTGCTGGGCATCATTATCACGATGGGGCACATCGACGGAAGACCGGAGGAAGTAGGGCAACACGTGGCATCCGCCCTGGTCGGAACGTTCCTGGGCGTATTCCTTGCCTATGGACTTCTCAATCCGATTATCTCCGCCGTTCAGCAGCAGGAAGCAGAGGAAGTACGCTACCTCCAAGTTATGAAAACCGCGATCGCCTCCTACGCGACAGGCGCTTCGCCATCGGTTGCCGTGGAATTCGCACGACGAGCCATATTCTCATTCGCCCGTCCCAGCGCGACGACGATTGAAAAAGCATGCAAAGGTGGAGGTTGATAACACATCATGGCTGACAAACATGACGCATCCTCGGAAGCAGTCGCCGCACCGGCACCGAAACGAATCATCATTTACAAAAAGCGTAAGCAAAAACACGAGCATCACGGTGGCGCATGGAAAGTGGCTTTCGCCGATTTTATGACGGCCATGTTCGCGCTATTCCTCGTGCTGTGGATTCTCACGCAAAGTCAGGACGTCAAATCGGCGGTCGCTTCCTATTTTCGCCATGCGACGGATTATGAAGGCAAGCCCGAGGACATCCTGCGGGGCAATCGTGGGCTGATGGATCACAAAAACGGACGTATGGACATTCCCAATAATTTCCTACAGCCAGAGGACAATGCCAAAGATAACCCGCAGGAAGCGCCGTCAACAATTGGGGGCTTCGGTAAGGTGGCACCGGAGCCGGGTGCGCGCCCCGGCGCAGTAACGTTACGTTTGGATGAAGACGATGACGTTCGATCGTTCCTCAAACTTCAGGAGGAAATATTGACCCGGCTCGGCTTGGATCCGTCGTTCGCTAAAATCAAGGACAACCTGGTCATCGAAACGCATGAAGAAGGAATGCTCATTCAATTTGTCCAACAACGAAACTCGCCCCTTTTGGATGCGAAAACCGGCGCATTCAGGGATGCATTCAAGAGCACACTGGGCATATTGGCGAAAACACTTGGAGAGCTTCCGAACGTGTTGGAAATCGACGGTCACGGCAGCATTTTTGAAAACCTCTCGGAGCCGAGCCAGAAATGGCAGGCGAGCGCGATGATGGCAAATATGACGCGCTTGGAGCTCGAAAAAAGCGGATTGAAGAAGGGGCAGGTTACCAAAGTTGCCGGGTGTGCTTCGACACGGCTGATGAACCCCAACAATGTCAACGATCCCGTCAATCAGCGCATCTCCATTTTCGTCCGTCCGCGGCAATGGAAGGTGGAAAGATATTGATGGCCCGCCCGGTTTGGATCGAGGCTTGCAGTAAATATCGAAGCAATATATTCCGACTCCCAAGAGGCAATCCACCATGAGCGACACACCCAATGCGACCCCAGCCGGACCGAAGAAAAGTTCCTTTCTCAAGATCATTTTTCTTATCCTCGGCGGACTGATGTTGGGCGGCGGGGGACTGGCCGCCTATTCTTTCTTAATTCACAAACCCGCCGCCGCCGATTCGATTGTCAAACCGGCTGCCGCTTCAGAAACCACACCGGAAACGCCCATAAATTTGCAATCTTTTTCGATCAAACCGTTTGTGGTCAATCTTCGCAACAGCAAAGCGACGCGATATCTGAAAATCACCCTCGGCTTTCAAACGAACTCGAAGAAAGTGAGGGAGGATTTGGCCACCATGAAACCGGAACTGGCCGATTTCATCGTCAATAAGCTGAGTGATCTTGAAGTGACCGAAATCGACAATCTTGCCGGACGGACAAAGTTGAAACGCGAACTTCAAACGGGCATCAATGAATTATTAGAAGGCGGTTATGTCAGCGGTGTTTTTTTCACGGAGTTCATCATCCAATAGGCGGGTACATGTCCAATTCTCTTTCAAAAGAAGAAATCGATGTGCTGATGAATGCTGTGTCAGGCGGTCCCATCCCGGGGTTGGCGGTCGCGCAACACCATATCAAACAGCGTTCTGCACCCATGAACGTCAAGGAATATGATTTCCGCCATCCTGTCATGTTTCTGCAGGACCAATTGCGCACGCTGAAGATGATTCACGAAGCCTTCGCGCGAAATTTCGCCAATTCGCTGGCCACCTATCTGCGCGCTACCGTGCATGTGCGGTGCATTTCGGTCAACCAATTCTCCTATGGCGACTTCGCCCGGTCATTGCCCGATCCGTGTACGTTGGCGAAAATTCGCTTTCGCCCATCGGAAGGCCGCGTGTTGATGGCGATCAGCCCGGAAGTCGGCGCGGGATTTGTCGACCGCGTCATGGGCGGCCCTGGAGGTTTCTACGATACCAATCAGCCTTTCACTGAAATCGAACAATTCGTTATCGATGATGTCGTGGCGATTGCCTTGAAGGAATTGGAACCCGCGTGGAACCGCCTGATCAAAGTTTCATTCGTGGTGGAAAGCGTTGACTTTACCACTCAATTTGTACATGTGGCGTCTCAGGAAGAACCCGTGGTTGCCCTGGTGCTCGAAATAGAATTCGGATCATCGACGGGAATCGTAACGTTCTGTTATCCGTTTCGCGCGTTGAATCCGATCATTGAAAAATTGAATGCCCGGCAGTGGGTGGCGGACGATCAAAAGAATTTGGGCGCAAGCCGCAACAGCATGCAGACCGCCTTGAACGAAGTCAAAATGAAGCTCTCCGCCCGATTGGGTTCCGCGACATTGACCATGAAAGACATCATCAGCCTCAAAGCCGGCGACGTTTTCATGTTGAACAAAGAGCTGGACGAACCTGCGGATTTGGATGTGGGGGGGTGTCCAAAATTCAAGGGCTATTTCGGGACCCATAATGGCAAGCTCGCCATCCGGGTTTCTGACAGGCTCAAGTAGCGCATGGTGTTACCATTTTAGCACTTAACTCAACGGACCCAAACATGAACAAATCGCATTCTGAACCCAAGTCCTTTCATGCGCTCGTGGTCGACGGCGATGCGCAGCGCAGGAACGACTTGACCGAAGTTCTGAAAAACTGTGGTTATACCGTGACGGGAGCCGATGGAGCCAACGAAGTTGAAAAGCTTGTGCGGCGCGCAGCAATCGATGTCATTTTGTGCCAGGATCAATTGACCAAAAGTTCCGGGCTTGAATTACTCAAGTGGCTGCGCGACGAAGGCCTCGAGATCAATTTCATTCTGATGACAAACGGCCCCGGCACGCCCGATGTCGAACATGTTCTGACGTTCAACAATACGGATGTCTTCGACACGCCCGGAGTCTACGCGAAACTCTTTCCCAAACTGGCAGCCATTCAAGAACAGGCAGATGCCAGCTTTGACAATGATTCCACGGTTGTTCACCCGGTCAAGCTTCCGGAATTGACGTCAGGAACTTCCAAGAACGAGCCGTCCAATATTGATTTGGTGATGGACATCCCCATTTCCATCAGCGTTATCCTGGGCTCGACGTCCATGCTCGTCCAGGAACTGCTGACATTGGGGCCTGGAAGTGTAATTGAGCTTAATAAACGTGCCGGCGAGCCGATAGATATTTACGTGAACGACAAATTGCTGGCCATCGGAGAAGTCGTTGTCGTCAATGAAGTCTTTGGTGTGCGAATTTCCGAAATCATCGACCCCAAGCAGCGTGTACAAGCACTTTCCTAGCCCGCCCCCGACTGATTCAACGCAAGATGAACAGGCCGGACGTTTCTTCCGATAAAAACATCCTGCGCAAATAATTTTCACGGCCCATTGATTGCTTTTCAGTGGAACGGAGAAAACTACCATGCGCACATTTTCATCTATTCTCGTGCTTGTCGCGGCGGCGGTCGCAGGCCGTTCGCACGCCGCCGACGGCTCCGATTTCGTTCTGCGCAAGAGCGCGGACGGCACACATGAATTCAGGATGAATGGCGCGACGGAAAAGTCGGTCGAATCCACGACCAGCGTCACCTCCATTAACCAAGACTCCACAACCAATGCGTCGTATTTGCGAGCCGCCGGTTTTTTGCTGGTGTCTGCGGGCATCGGCATGCTTCTGATCTGGCGACACAAGAAGGCGTCCAGTGCTCAAACTGAAAATGCACACAAAATGAAAGTCATCGAACGGCTGGCGCTCGGCGCGCGTCGGGAGTTGATTCTCGTTCAGGCGTGTGACCGAATGCTGGTCATTGGTTCTCAGGGCAATCAGATGATGCTGCTCAGCGATCTGGCGGTTGATACGGAACCCGTGGCCGCTGAATTCAGCCAGCACGTGGTCGCCAAAGCGCCCGCACCGGCCATCGATCCGGAAGAAGAAAAATCCGTGCTCATGCGTTCCTTGAGAGTGCCGGTCGCGCATAAGGTCGCCGATACGGTTGCCATTTCCCAGGAGGCCAGACGGAGGGATTGGCCGGAAATGCAGGAGGCATTATGAGCGGCAACATCAACCGAGGGATGGTTGCGTTTGGTTTGATGCTCTTCCTCGCCGGCCTGATGTCCTCTCCCGTGTTCGCGGATGGTGACGAATCCGGCCCGGCGAAGTCGGTGGAGTCGCTGGTCAAAGACGCGCCCAAAGCCAGCACGGCGGTGGGCATTCTCGTCGCCATGACGCTGCTCAGCATTGTCCCGGCGATCTTGGTGACGATGACGTCGTTCATGCGCACGATCATTGTGCTGGGATTTTTGCGTCACGCCTTGTCCACGCAGCAGTCCCCGCCAAACGTGGTGCTGACTGGGATCTCGCTTTTCCTGACCTTATTCATCATGGCTCCCGTCCTCTCGCGCGTTCAAAGCGATGCGGTCAATCCCTATATGAAGGGGGAGCTTTCCGAAGTCGCAGCCGTTGAGAAAGGCTTGAAACCGCTCCGAACTTTTATGGCCCGCCAAACGCGGCAGAAAGATCTCGCGTTGATGGTGGAGTTGTCGGGAGCCTCTGCGCCGACGTCGTTTGAGGATATTGCCACCACCACGCTGATTCCAGCCTTCATGATCAGCGAATTGCGGACCGCGTTCATGATGGGCTTCCTGGTGTTCCTTCCCTTCATGGTTTTGGACATGGTTGTTTCGGCTGTGTTAATGGCGCTCGGCATGGTGATGCTTCCGCCGGCCATGATCAGCCTCCCTTTGAAATTGCTCTTGTTCGTCATGGCCGATGGTTGGACGTTGGTCGTGAAATCACTGGTCCGCTCGTTTGATATGGGAGGTTGAAAATGGATTCATCTGCGGTCCTTCAACTTGCCGCGTCTGTGTTGCTGTTGGCGGCAAAAATATCCGCGCCCCTGCTGCTTGCAGCGCTGGGCATCGGCCTCCTGGTGAGTGTGTTTCAAGCCGTGACGCACATCAACGATTCCACGCTGGGCTTTCTTCCGAGACTCATTGGTGTCGCGGCGGCGATGTACGTTTGTCTGCCTTGGATTCTTCAGCAACTCGTTGCGTTCACATCACAAACCTTCCAAATGATGGAGCGAATGGGCCAATGAATTTCATCGTCGAGCGCACACCCCTCTTTACGTTGGTGCTGATTCGAGTCAGTGGTATGCACGTCGCAGCACCGCTTTTTTCCAATTCGATGATCAACGCCAAAGTGAAAGTGTTTTTCACGTTTGCACTGGCCGCGCTGCTCACATCGCTCCTCTCCGCGTCCGCTCCCAAAGCGACCGCGCTTGATTGGATCGGTGCGGTTGCGAGCGAATTCGGCGTGGGACTCATTCTTGGATTCGGTGCCCGAATCGCATTCTCAGGCGCATCGATGGCGGGTGAACTGATGGGGCTGCAAATGGGCATCGGTCAGGCTGCGCTTTATGATCCCAACAGCGAGCAACAGGTCTCGCCGCTCGAGCAATTCCATAGCGCCGTATTTCTGGCGATTTTCATCGCGATAGACGGCCATCATCACATGCTCCGGGCACTCAAGGAAAGTTTCGTGCTCCTACCCATCGAACGGACCGCGACCTTTCAAATTCCCATTGAGGTCTTGATTGTTCAGACCACGCGCATGTTGGCCTGTGGCTGCCGGATGGCTGCGCCCGTGGTGGCACCTCTTTTGTTGATCAGCATTGCCGTCGCACTGGTGTCGCGCGCTTATCCTCAAATGAGTGTGTATTCGCTGTGCTACGGCGTGAGTATTTTGGCCGGAATGTTCCTGCTCGCGGCATCGGTTCCCGGATTGCGGATCATGGCGGAAGAAACGGTTCGCGATATGGATCGCGTGGCGATTCAATTGCTTCATGCGCTCGGGGCGGTTCCTTTCGGAGGCATCACACATGGCTGACGAATCCGAAGGAGACAAAACAGAGCAGCCATCGCCACAGCGTCGCGAAGAGGCCGTCAAAGAAGGCCGCTTTGCGGAGTCGCAAGACTTGAGCGCGGCCTGTCAATTGATGCTGGGGCTGGGATTGGTTTCGTATTTCGGCGCGCAGGTCTTGAATTCCCAAAGCGGATTCATGCGCATGATTTTCGCTAAGTTGGGCGACGCTCCGTTGCGCCGTTTCGATACCGAAACCTATGCTCCGCTCGTGATCCAGGCGCTCACTCCGGCGATCCTAGCGGCGGGCGTAATGACGCTCGGAAGCGTGGCGTGCGGTGTCGGTCAGATCGGGCCGCAATTCAACATGGACTGGTTGAGTCCGAAATTTGACCGACTGAATCCGATGAGTGGCTTCAAGGAAATCGCGTCACGCGACGCACTCATCGGCCTGGTGATTGGCGTATTGAAATTGGGAGTGATCGGGTGGAGTGCGTACAGCTTTATCATGACGATTTCGGTTGAAGCGCCGCAATGGTCGAGTCTGCCGCCCGCCCTCATGGCCACCAAAACGGTCGCCCATGTCTTTACACTGGCGTGGCGGATTTCATTCCTGCTGCTCATGCTGGCGTGTGCTGACTATGGATACAAACGCTGGACGTTTGAACAGAGTTTGCGTGTCACCCGCGAAGAAGCGCGGGAGGAGCAGAAGCAACAGGACGGCGATCCAAAGGTCAAACAGCACATCCGCCAACTGCAACGCCAGCGCGCGACCCAGCACATGATGCGGGACGTGCCGAAGGCGACGGTTGTCATCGCGAATCCCACGCACGTCGCCATCGCACTGCGCTATGAAGCGGGCGAAGGCCGCGCGCCGGTGGTCCTGGCGAAAGGCGAGCATTTGGTCGCCCAACGCATCAAGGCGGTTGCCGCCGAACACGGCATTCCGGTGCTTGAAGAGCCGCCCCTGGCGCGAGCGCTATTGCGGGCGGTGGATGTGGGCCAGGAGATTCCAGTGGAATTCTACCGGGCGGTCGCGGCCATTCTGGCGCAACTTTATAAGCGTAAGACTGCGCCTGTCGGCGGGAGGCTCGCATGAAATCAGCAGCCGTGGCCATCCTTCCAAACCAACCCTTGGGCGGGTTGTTGAAGCACACCGATATTGTGCTGGCATGCGGCGTCATCTGCATGCTCATGGTCCTGGTCGTCCCGCTGCCGCCGTTTATTTTGGACGTGCTTCTCAGCATCCAATTGATGTTCTCACTTTCGATTTTGCTCGGAGCCATTTATTGCAACGAGCCGATGGAGTTCTCGGGTTTTCCCTCGCTGTTGTTGTTGATCACACTCGCCCGTTTGTCCCTGAACGTAGCCTCATCGCGCCTGATACTTTTGCGCGGCGACGCGGGCCATGTCATCGCGGCGTTCGGCACGTTTGTCGTGGGTGGCAACTACGTGGTCGGCATGACGGTGTTCCTGATCTTGATGGTGATTCAATTCGTGGTGATCACCAAGGGTTCCGGGCGCGTGGCGGAAGTGGCGGCGCGCTTCACGTTGGACGCCATGCCGGGCAAACAGATGGCCATTGATGCGGATTTAAACGCAGGATTAATTGACGAAGCACAAGCTCGCGCGCGGCGCAGCAAGATTGAACGCGAGGCCGGCTTTTACGGCGCGATGGATGGTTCGAGCAAATTTGTGCGCGGTGACGCCATCGCGGCTTTGATCATCACCGCCGTCAATTTGTTGGGAGGCCTGGCCATTGGCGTCATCCAACGCGGCATGGGTATCGGCGATGCGTTGCGTCAGTTCGCGTTGCTGAGCATCGGCGATGGCGTCGCGACACAGATCCCGGCGCTACTGGTCTCGACGGCGGCGGGTATTCTGGTGACGCGCGGCGCGTCGAATGCGGGGCTGGGTTCCGAAGTCGGTCAGCAATTGCTGGCCAAACCGCGCGCGTTGAAAATCACCGCTGTTTTTCTGGGCGTCTTTGGATTGATTCCTGGATTCCCGACCGTCGTACTGGTGACGCTCGGCGTGTGCGCGTGGCTGTTGGCGTCGGCAGTGGAACGGGCGCAGGCGGTCGCGCCAGCCCCGTTGCTGGCACAGGGAGGCTTGGGCGTAAAAGGTGCGGGAGCTTTAGCGAAAAGCGCTGATGCGGCGCAGCCGACCACTCAAACCAAATTGCTGGAACTGGAATTGGGCCGGCGGCTGCTGTCATTTGCAGACCACAACGGCGAGTTATTGACGCGTGTGGGGCAAATTCGCAGAAAGCTCGAAGTGGAGTTGGGCATCGTGGTCCCAGCATTGCACGTCCGGGACAATCTCGATTTATCCCACTGTGGATACCGCTTAAAAGTGCGCGGGGCCGTCATTGCCCAGCATGAAATCTATCCCGACAAACTCCTGGCGATCAATCCTGGCGCGGCGCGCGCCGGCGTGGAAGGGACTCCCACCACCGATCCGGCATTTGGATTGCCGGCATTATGGATCACCCCGGCGCAACAGGGGCGCGCGGAGACCTATGGATACACAGTGGTTCAACCGGTCGCCGCGCTCATCACCCATTTGCAGGAGGCGCTCAAGAATTCCGCGGCGGAGTTGCTCACACGATTGAATGTAAACGAGACCTTGGAGCGGGTGAAAGAATCGGATCCGGCGCTGGTCAAAGACACCATTCCGGGAGCTGTCACGGTGGCGGTTTTGCATCGTGTTCTGCAAGGATTGCTGCGCGAACATGTCCCCATCAATGACATGGTCACCATTCTTGAAACGCTGGGCGATCAGGCAGGGCAACAGAAATCGGTGGACGCGCTGGTCGAGGAAACGCGCGCAGCGCTGGCACCAACTTTTGTCGGAGCGATGTTGGACAACGCCGGTGTGCTGCATGCATTGGCGTGCGAACCACAGTTGGAATCGCGCATGATTCAAGCGCTGGTCCGCATCGAAAACGTTCCCATGCTCGCTCTGAATCCGCACCACGTCACCGCATTTGTCACACGGGCTGCGGAGTTGTCCGCCTTGTCTGAAAAGAAACGCGGACGCAAACCCGCGTTGGTCTGTTCCGCGAATTTGCGTCCTCACATTCGCAGGTTGATTGAACGTTCGCTGCCGGGAACGGCTGTGCTGTCCTATCCGGAAATACCGCGCCAGGCCTCACTGGAAATTGTCGGGCAACTGTCAGTTGGCGTGTTAACACAGGAAGAATCCGCGGGTGCCGCACCGGTGCTCCAATCCGCAGGCAAACGATAAGAGGAAGGAAACGAACCCGTGCAAATACGAACGTGTTCCGCAACAAGCTTGCCTAAATTGATGGAAGAAATGAGCCGGACGTACGGCCAGGACGCGGTGCTGTTGAGTGTGCGCCGCTTCGAGGCAACGGGCACGTCGCCGTTGCGAATCGAAGGCACGATCGGCGTTCGCAACGACTTCGACACGCCCGCACCGGAGCGCACTGAATCGAAACCGGTCTCGCGCAAAAATGAATTCCGGCCGACCACCGAAATGCCACTGTTTCCAGTCCGCAAAAAACAGACGCGTTTCGACGTCAACCGCATTCTAACCGGTTCGGTCCTGGTGGGGCCACCGGGATCGGGCAAGACCACGACCGCAGCGAAAATCGCCGGGCGCGTTTCCACCCTGACGCGCGGCGACGTCGGCATGATTTCAACCGACACCGTGCGCCCGGGGGGCGCTGCGTTGATGATGGCGTACGCGGACAAACTGGACGTTTATTCCACGTCGGTCATGTCGGCCCCTGATTTGCATCGGAGAACCACGCAATGGAATATGCGGGGACCGCTGGTGATCGACACATGCGGATTCAATCCGACAAATACTCTGGCCATCAAAGATTTGATGAGTTGGCTGGACAATGTGAAAACAGAAATGTGCCGCCTGTTGATCCTGAGCGCGACGGACAATCTGGCCATCGTTCGTGAATGCCTAAATTTGTACGACGAATTGAGGATTGCTGGCGTGGTGGTGACGAAGACAGATTTGGACGCCAGCGGTGGCGAGTGCATATCGGAAGTAAGGCGACAGAAGCGGCCGTTGGCTTTTTTGGGGACGGGAACGGAAGTGCCGGGCGATCTAGCCGTGCCAGACGAGCAGTACCAGACGATCGGGGAAGCCATGTGCTTGCAACACTAAATCAAGGGGAATTTGACCATGTATCAACACAACCGCGAAAGTTTACGTCGGCCCCCCGTTTCGCTGGCATTTGTGAGCGGCAAGGGCGGCGTCGGAAAAACGAATATCGCTTCCAACCTTGCCATCATGCTGTCAACGTTGGGTAAGAAAGTCCTGCTGCTGGATGCTGATTTGCGACTTTGCAATGTCGATGTCCTGCTGGGACTGACACCAACGCGGACACTCAAGCACGTCTTGGAAGGTTCGTGCGATCTGGAAGACATCCTCATGAAAGGGCCCGAGGGGATTTCGGTGATACCCGCGTGCTCGGGGGATTTTCCATTGAATGAAATGACCCCGACGCAATTTGAAACCATGCGTGCGGCGATGCGGCGGGTATCGTCACAGTATGACTATTCAATTATTGACGCACCCACCGGGATCGCCCGCAATATGCAGCAGGCGGCCCAACTGGCAAACGAGGTTCCCATCCTGACGACGCCAGAACCCACGTCCGTGATAGACGCGTACGCAGTGGCAAAACAATTGTCGCGGTGTCATGAGCACGCGTCGTTGAAGCTGATCGTCAATATGATTTCCGAACATGATTCCGGCGAGCGTGTGGCCAGCGGTCTGCGTGAAGCCGTTTCGCGTTTTCTGAATCGTGACATAGAAGCCGTTGCCAATTTCCCCTTCGATCCGTGTGTCTCCCTGGCGGTGCGGCGGCAGCAACCGTTTTCAATGTGCTATCCAAATTCGCCGGCAGCGCGTTCTATCCGAGCATTTTCGCTTCGAATGATTTCCGTTCCCGCACGCAGGACGACGGCAGCTCTCGGCGGCTTCCATTGGAACCAGCGTTTTTCGTTACCCACTTCTGCGACATGGCTGGAGCACAATAGAAATGGGCCGGGTGACGTATGAATCCACCGCCCGCGCGAGCCAGTGTGCTTCGGGCCGCTCCGAAGAGTTCGTTGCGTGTCTCCCTGCCGGACGGCGTGAAAAATCCGGCAGGTGCCCCGGGTGCGATGGACCTACCCGGAGAAGACGAGCTTGTTGGAATGGCGGTTGAAACCAATCCGGATCCCGGACTCTCTGCGCGCTGGCTTCAACAAGCCGTGATCGCGGCGAGTCTGGTTGCGGCGATCATTGTATTTGGGACAGCGCTCAATGCGGGTTGCAGTCTGCTTACGGCCGTGGTTCGTGCGAGCATGGGAATGACGAGTGTGGCTGGATTGTGCGCCGTGCTGGCGCACGTGCTGACCGCACAACTGGCGGAACGGACGCCAGCAGCGACGAATGAAACGAGGAAAACGGTATGACACTTCAAAGCGAGTCGCAGTCCCTGACCGCCCCGCTGACGGACGCGGAACTCTTTGAGTCCGTCAAACACCTGTGGTTGCAATGGCGCGAAAATCCTTCGGATTCACGGGCCGTAAATGAGTTGGTTGAGGTGTACATGTTTCTGGTGGACTCCGGCGTACAGCGCGTTTACAGCCGAATTCCAAAGCATGTGAACCGAGAGGAGCTGCATGCAGCGGCGTTGGAAGCGCTTTATTTTTCGTTGCACAATTGCAATCCGGAAATGGGGGCGTCATTCGAAGCCTACGCACGCAAGCGCATTCATGGCGCCATCATGGATCTGCTGCGCATTCTGGACGGTGTGCCCCGAAGTTCCCGGCTGGCCACACGGCGTATAAATTCGGCCACGTTGGCATTTCAGGATCGGAATGGACGAGGGCCGTGTCAGGAGGAGTTGGCGAGCGAATTAAGCCTGTCAAAAAATGAATTGACTCGTTTGGAGGCTCAAGCCCGAACGGCCAACCGACTGTCGCTGGATGCGTCGATGGATGGCGATGCGTCCGATGACATGCAAGCGCGGAGTTCCATTTTGGCCCGGCTGGGAGTGCACGACAGCCCGCTGGAACACATGATTGAAACGGAAACGTGCAGTGAGCTTGTCACTGCATTGCAAATCCTTCCGGAACGTTACCGGGCGGTGCTGGTGTTGCACTATCACGAAGGCATTCGTTTCAACGAAATTGCCGAAGCCATGTGTGTTTCGGAAGCGCGCATTTCTCAGATCCACAGTGAGAGTTTGAAACGGCTGAGGGAATACATGATTCGGGGTTCCAAACAGTAAAAAACATAGAGTTTCTCACGACGCGTCATGAGATAGCTGTCGTCATCTGTAGATTTATACAACAAAAAGGACAGCATGGACTAAAAATAATGCGCGAGGCATTATCCATGCGCGGACCAATAGTGCAAGTTTTGTTGAATACGGACAACAAGAGTCGCGAACAGAAGTAAGCGGCTCTTGATCCATGTCCAGAACACGATTCATATCCTATTTCAAAGCGGCTTTGCGTCCGTATTCCGAACCGTCTGCATCTCGCAGTTGTCGCCGCTGGACAACTCCAACAGGGACGTCAGATTCTCGCTGTTGCGTTTCAGCTCGCGCAACTCCAGCAGGTTGCAGATACGCCGCCACAGCAGCGCGGGATAAATGGGTTTGTTCAAATAGTCGCCCGCACCGGCCTCAAAAGAAGCTTCCACGCTTTCCTTGTCGGTGTTTCCTGTCAACATGAGTACAGGCACATCGTGAGTGAATCGGAGTCCATTCAACTGCCGACACGCGCTGATGCCATCGAGCACAGGCATTTCAATATCGAGCACGATGAGATCGAACTGTTGTATCATGGCTTGCTCGACGGCGGCCTGTCCGTCCGAAACCGCTGTTACCTTTGCTCCAAATTGCGTGAGAAAAGCAGTCATTACGCTGATGCCAACCTCATCATCATCCGCGATGAGGATGCGCGGAGATTCCACTAGAATTTTCATGCAAGTTCCCTTCCGGAAAGTGTGGACAAACGATTTCGAAATTGCCCGAACTGTGACTGTAAATGCGCCAATTCGCGGTGCGCCCGGGAAATACGTGAAAGACATTGGACGCGTGAAACCATGTCGTCAACCTGAATCGGTTTGAAGAGATAGTCTGTGGCTCCTTCGCTAATGGCACGCCGCATGATATCGGGTGAGGTCTCGCCGGTGATAAATACAACCGGGATATTCTGAAGCGTTTGCGATGATCGAATCTTTTTACAGATTTCGAGACCGCTTATTCCGGGCATTTCCATGTCCAAGAAGACAACATCCGGCGGATCGAAGGCCATATGATCCAGCGCCCGGGCCCCGCTTGTAAAGGCCTCAACGCGGTATCCGGAGGATTGGAGTAATTCGGACATCAGCATGCAGATTTGGGCGTCGTCGTCGACACAGACCACATATGGCGTCATGATCGGAAGCGATACAGGTTTGGTGAATTCATGTCGAACAGATAATATTGGAGCCCTGGCTGAGGGTGCCGGAGTTTGCGTTCCGGTCAAGCGGGATTGTTTGACTTTTGCAATGGCCGAGAGCAACTCCATTGCGCTTTGATAGCGTTCGTTCGGATTAATGTGCAAACACTTGCTGATAAGGCCGGCAGTCGCCGCACTAATATCGGGGCGATACTCACGCACGTCCGGTACCTGTTCAACGGTCTGAATGCGCTGCGCCTCCTCCCAAGTCGTCACATTGAAACAATTGCGCGCACACAACATTTCATAGATGGTAATGCCAAGACTGTAGATATCACTGCTGGGTCCAACGTGCAGCATGTTCAACTGCTCGGGACTTGCGTACCCGGGTGTCCCACCGTCGACCCATTCCTCGCCCGGCAGTGCTGGCGTTCCGCTGACGACGTTTTTGTCGAAGGCACGGGCCAGCCCGAAATCCAGAATCTTGCAGCCGCCATTCCGCTCGGAGATCATGATATTGGCGGGTTTGATATCCAGATGCAGATACGAGGATTCATGAATGGCGGCCAGTCCCCGTGCAGTATCGGCAGCAAATTCGAGAATGAAATCCTCGTTCAATTTTTGCTTTTGATACACAGCATCCCGAAGGCGCTGGTCCGCCGTGATTCCGTGGACAAACTCCTGGACTATAAAGACAAAACCGTCTTCTGTATTCACGTCGAACACACGCACGACATTGGGGCTTGAAATTTTCGCAGCCAAACTGGCTTCATCCACAAAGCGCGACACGCTGAATTGATCCGAACTATCGACGACAAGAAACTTGACAGCCACAGGCACACGCAATCGGAGATGCGTTCCGCGATAGACAACTCCCATGCCGCCCGACCCAATGACGCGGTGCAGGACAGCGCCACCAATAATCGGCGGGCTGCCTTTGGCCTGTACCAAATTCCTGCACAAAATACTCCCTGCTTCTGTCATAGTTCAAGCCTCTCTGCGAAGTCTGTTTCGTGCCACAAAAATGACTGCATTCGATCCAACCTGGCTCACGTGCCGTGCTTGTTTTCTGATCCCTCAGCATTATGACACGACCGGTTGTCTTCGCGACAGCCAGCGCTCCAGAGTCGATTTCAGTGTGTCCAATTGAATGGGTTTCGCGATGTAATCGTCCATCCCGGAAGCGATGCAGTGCTGTCGGTCTTCCGCAGTGTCGGACGCGGTCAAGGCAATGATGACGGTATGTCGTTGTGCGCCTTCCCGTTTTCGCAATTCCTCGGATGCCGCATAACCATCCAGCTCCGGCATCAAGCAATCCATGAGCACGATGTCGTACGTCACACCGGTCGCCAGGGCACCCAGCACCTCGACACCATTGCACACGGCATCGGCGGTGAAACCAAGGCGCTTTAATTGCCGCAGGGAAAGCCGGCGGTTGTCCTCATTATCATCCGCCAGCAGGATGCGGCAGGATGCCTGTGTATCGAGTTCACTCATGTTTAGCTACCTCCCCCACCCGCCGGCCATGGACTGAACACCAGCCCGTGAACCGCGGCGTTCAACTTGAAATGACATCGTGGACCTTGCTTATCAGAACATGGAGCGAAAGTGGTTTCGGAATGAAATGAATCTCGGCGTTGCCGTTTGTGCCCAAATGACTTTCCGGATAGCCCGACATATAGATGACTTTCATCGCGGGTTGAAGGGCTTCCAAGCGTATGGCCAATTCGGTGCCGTTCATTTCGGGCATGACAACATCGGTGAGTAACAGGTCTATTTTCCCGGAATGCTTTTCAACCAATTCAATGGCTTCGCGCGGATGACTGGCCGTGAGCAGGTTATAACCGCATGTTCCAAGAGTCTCTTTGATGATATCCAATACTTCAAATGTGTCTTCAACCACCAGGATGGTCTTGACTATCGTCAGTTGGGCGGCGGTTCGCGCGGACGGCCGGGCCGGGGTAAAGGGCACGTCGATGCAAGGCAGATAGATTTCAAAGCGCGCACCCTGTCCGACTTCGCTGGAGACATGGATAAATCCACCGCTTTGTTTGATGGTTCCGTAAACCATCGCCAGACCCAGGCCGGTGCGTTTGGCCCGGCCTTTTGTCGTAAAGAAGGGTTCGAATATTCGGGCAAGCGTACCCGTATCCATTCCGCATCCGGTGTCCGTCACGGACAGCATCGTGTAGAGACCCGGACTGACACCTTCGTTCGCCCTGGCAAATGCTTCGTCTTTCACCACGGTGGCGGTTTCAAAAATCAAACGCCCGCCGTTGGGCATCGCGTCTTTTGCATTCATGGCCAGGTTGAGCAACACTTCTTCGATTTTGGCGGGATCGGCTTTCACATGGCCGGGATTCGTTCCTAGCTGCGTTACGACGGTAATGTCGGTTCCGACGATCTGCTTAACCGCGCTTTCAACGTCTTGCACGGCTGTATTCAGATCGACGACTTTGGGCCTGAGAAATTGTTGTCCGCTGAAGGCCAGCAATTGTCTCGCAACGGCGGCGGCCCTGTCGCTTGTTTTGATGATCAATTGAACTTCAGCGGTCATGCGCGGATCGTGAGCAAGATGTTGCAGCATAAGTTCGCTGCGAACAATGATGACAGTCAGCAGATTGTTGAACTCGTGCGCGACGCCTCCCGCAATCTCCCGCACCGCTTCCAACCGTTGCAATTGCCGAAGTTGAAATTCAGTCCGTTTCAACAACTCTTCGGCCTGTTTCCTGGCCGAAATGTCACGAGCTGTGATGGAGATTCCAATAATCCGTTTGTGTTCATTTAAGATCGGTGAAAGGGCGACGGATAGATAAACCGTCGTACTGATCTCCGGATGAGCCAGAGTTTCGAAACAATCGACCCGCCCCCCGGCCGAGAGCTTCTCAAATGCCCGCTCGAGCACAGCATGTTTGTCGTGCGGGAAAAGATTCAAGACAGACTGACCCAGAACAGCCGCCCCCGGGCGGCCAAAAATTCGCGCGGCCCCTTGGTTCCAGTTGACGATTCGGCGGTGTTCGTCGATTCCGATGATCGCATCGTCGCTCATCTCCAGGGCCGTTGTGAGCGCACTGCGGAGGTGTTGGGCCTGGGACGTCTTGAC
>Ga0194042_1000050_pt1 | contig 30432 bp, 22 predicted proteins | sample JunL4412m_MetaG_FD_148974 | JGI IMG/M metagenome (GOLD analysis project Ga0194042, IMG submission 148974) | Anoxic zone freshwater microbial communities from boreal shield lake in IISD Experimental Lakes Area, Ontario, Canada - Jun2016-L442-12m | ecosystem: Environmental > Aquatic > Freshwater >...
GAGCCATCGTGTGCTGTTGATATTGGATTCCGCACTGCGCAACGGAACTGGCCAGCGCGGCAAAAATGTACAGCGCAATGAAGTTGTTCCGGCCATAAAACACTTCGACATCACGCCCGAGAAACCAGAAGAACAGCATGTTGAAAAGCAGATGGTAGGTGTCTTGGTGCGAGATGGAGGACGTCAATAACGTATGAACGTGATAAAGATTGAGCACATTCCATGGCGTCGTCATGAAGTGCGTTTTCATGAGAGATTCGAGCGGCTCGCTTTGACTCGCGAATTGCCAGACGAGCCAGACCAATATGTTGATCAGCAGCAGCAGCACGACAGCCGTGATGTCGTACCCGCGGATCGTTCCGAATGATCCGCCGCGTTCGCTCATGTAGTCGCGGTCAGAAATGCCCATGCGTTTTTACAACTCAATCGAATTAGGATCCGGACAAAAATGCCATCCTTGCATTACTGCAATCAAAACGTACTATAAAGGAGTCTATTCACTTTGAAAGTGTCTTGCCTAAAAAATGACCGAACCCGAAAAACAGGCCCGCTTGGCCGAACTCGAAGCCGTCTGGCGGGCGCGATTCATGAAGCAGCCCAAACTCCCCAGTTCCGCTTTGCTGACCGGAGCGGTCGCCATGGCGCTCGGTTTCGGTGCCGTCCTGTTTTTGCTCTCACCCAAAATGCGCCCCTACGCTTGGATTTGGATCGCACTCTCTGCACTCTGCGGAATCATCAATCGCTACCTCGCCAACCGCTGGTACAAAAAAGACGTGATCCCCTGGGGCGACGAACGCGCTGCGCTCAAAGCCGAGATCGACGCTTTGCGTGCGACGTTGAATCCGTAGCAATCGCGCGACGGTTCGCTTTCCCGTCTACAATCCCAGCATTTACTCCGCGCAAACACAGGACGTGTGGGGTAGTGAACCCAGTCTCGTTCACCTCTGCGGTTTGTGGTAAAGGCGTCGGTATGTTGAATTGTCATTCACTCATTCGCTACGTCATCTCACTCGTCATGTGCGCCGCTTTCGCGAGCCATGCGGCTGACGACTTTGATAAAAATATCCGCCCGATCCTCGCCGAGTTTTGTGTCACGTGTCACTCGACTCAAAAGCAAAAAGGCGACCTTGACCTGGAACGCTTCACGTCCGTCACCGGTGTCAAAAAGCACCCCATTGTGTGGGAAGGTGTTTTGGAGCAATTGGCCAGCAACGAAATGCCGCCGAAAGACAAACCGCAGTTATCCGCCGATCAAAAAAAGCAACTCACCGCTTGGGTGCAATCGACGCTTGATGACATTGCGCTCGCGAACGCAGGCGACCCGGGTCCGGTCGTGTTGCGGCGGCTGTCGAACGTCGAATACACGTACACGATCCGCGATTTGACTGGCGTACCAACACTCGACCCTACGCGTGAATTTCCGATCGATGGAGCTGCCGGTGAGGGCTTCACCAACGCCGGTGCCGCGCTGGTCATGTCGCCTGCTCTGTTCACAAAATATCTCGACGCGGCCAAGGACTTGTCGAACCATGCGGTCCTGACGCCCAGTGGCATCCGCTTTTCCGCGCACACGACCTCGCGCGATTGGACCGACGAAACGCTCGAAAAAATCCGAGCCTTCTATGCGCAATTCAGCGTGACAGGTGGAGCAACATCGGTCAATCTTCAAGGCGTCAAATTCGATACCAACGCCGGCGGCCGTTTGCCAGTGGCCAATTACATTCTCGCGATGACCAAGGAACGCGATGCACTTGCTCAATCTAAAAAATCATTCGCTGATGTCGCAACTGAACGCGGCCTGAACGCAAAATATCTTCAGATTCTGTGGTCCGCGTTGAATGATACAAAGCCCTCGCTGATTCTCGATTCGCTCCGCGCGAAATGGCGCGACGGCAAACTCGCTGCTGCCGACATTGAAGCCTGGCAACAATCCCTCTGGCGCTTTGCCAGCGTCGGCCACATCGGAAAAGTAAACGGCCCGAAAGGCTGGCAGGAGCCCGTCACGCCGCTCGCGTCCCAGCACGAGATGCGTCAAAAGTTGGCCGCGCCAGCCGGAGGCGGAGACGTGACGCTGTTCCTTTCGATCGGCGACGCAGGCGACGGAAACACCAGCGATTTCGCGGTCTGGGACAATCCGCGTCTTGTTGCCCCAGGGCGAAAAGACCTATCATTGAAAGATGTCAAACCTGTGGCGCAAAGCCTCGTCAAACGCCGCGACGCCGTGATTGCCAGCGCATCGAAATGTCTTGCCGCCGCAGCCGAGGCGCAGAATTCAAAGGACCGCACTAACGTCCCAGCACTCGCCGCCAAACACTCTGTCGATGCTGACGTTCTCGCCGGGTGGCTCGATTACCTTGGCGTCGGCACGTCCGGCGATGTGAAGCTCGGCACGCCGCTCGTTAAGAAAAGTGACGGGACACCGCAATTCAAATTCATTAAAAGTTGGAACGGCGCCGATGCGATCGGCGTCATCGCGAATTCATCCGACACCGCCGTACGCATTCCCGGCAACATGAAACCCCATAGCATCGCCGTTCATCCAGCGCCGAAAGTCGCTGTCGGCGTCGCGTGGCGCAGCCCCATCGCCGGAACAGTCCGTATCTCCGGCGGTGTTCAACGCGCGCATCCTGAATGTGGCGTCGGAATCGTCTGGTCGCTCGAAATCCGGCGTGGTCACACACGTGAACGACTTGCTGACGGCGAGGCGAAAAACGCCGTCCCGGTTGACATGGGGAAATTCGAAAGCGTCCGCGTCTTACCCGGCGATGTGGTCACGGTCATCATCGGTCCGCGCGAAGGCAACCACACCTGCGACCTGACCGCGCTCGATCTCTCTATTAAAGATGGAGCCACCGAATGGAATCTCGCGCGCGACATCTCGCCCGACATTCTCGCTGGAAATCCACATGCCGACAGCCACGGTAACAAAGACGTCTGGCACTTCTTCGGCGAGCCCGCCTCGACAGAAACGCCACTCGCAATACCTGTCGGTTCGTTGCTGGCTTCATGGCGTAAATCAATCGATGCAGCGGCCCGTCAGAGCTTCGCCGATAAAATTCAAAGCCTGCTTCAATCCGGCATCGACAAAGAACCCGCCGCGTCTCCGGATCGAAAATTGTACACGCAGCTACTCGCCTTCAATGGCCCATTGCTTTCGTCAGCATTGCGCTCAATCACATCCGCCGGAGAAACTAATGGAGGCGCATCGCCATACGGAGTGGATCCTGCGCTGTTCGGAAAGCATCCGAACGGAAGTGCGATCGATCCGAAATCAATCTGTGTTCAAGCGCCTTCCGTGATCGAAGTGCGTCTGCCCGCGTCCATTGCAGACGGAGCTGAATTTGTTGCAACGGGTCGTCTGCATCCCAACACATCAGCCGAAGGCAGCGTTCAAATGCAAGTGCTCACAACCAAGCCCGAAACGCTCTCAGGGATCGCCGCCGGAAAATCAGAATCGTCTATCGCAAACGGTCTCTGGTCGGCGAACAATCTGCGCACCGTCAACAGTGCGCCCGTCGTTGTCGTCGATGGCAGTGCCGCGCGGAAGCGTTTTGAATCCGCGTTCGACGATTTTCGAAGTCTCTTTCCGATTGCGCTCTGCTACACAAAAATTGTCCCCGTCGATGAAGTCGTGACGCTTACACTTTACTATCGCGAGGACGAACAGCTGCGCCGCCTGATGCTCGATGACGCTCAAGCCGCCGCGTTGGATCGCATGTGGGACGAGTTGTTGTTCGTCAGCGATGCGCCCTTGAAGCAAGTCGATGTCTTCGAACAGCTCTATCAATTTGCGACGCAGGACGCGAGCCCGAGCGCGTTCGAACCGATGCGCACACCGATCATGGAGGGCGCCGCCGCATTCAAAAAGCGGCTCGTTGACGTTGAACCCAACCACGTCCAAGCCGTCCTCGATTTTGCTGCGCGAGCGTGGCGTCGCCCACTTTCAGAATCCGAGCAGATCACGTTGCGTGCCTTATATCAAACTCTCCGAAAGCAAGACTTGCCTCATGCCGCCGCCGTGCGCATGACCCTCGTCCGCGTACTCGTTGCCTCGGCATTTTTATACCGTCAGGAAATCACCAGTCCCGGCACAAAAGCGACACCAGTGAACGACTGGGAACTGGCCACTCGATTGAGTTATTTCCTCTGGTCATCCACTCCGGACGACGAGCTCAACGCGCTCGCGGCCAAAGGACAGTTACACGAACCAAACGTTCTCGCCGCTCAAACACAGCGCATGTTAAAGGACGCAAAAGTGAGGCGGCTCGGAACTGAATTTGGCTGCCAATGGCTCCACGTCCGCGACCTCGAAACACTCGATGAAAAAAGCGAGCGCCACTTCCCAACATTCGTTGCATTGCGCGGATCAATGCAGGAAGAAGCGGTCCGTTTCATGACCGATCTCTTCCAAGAAAACCGCCCGATACTTTCGCTGCTCGACGCGGATTTCACCTATGTCAACGGCGATCTGGCCAAGCACTATGGCCTCACGTTGAAGACGGAAGGTTGGCAGCGCGTCGATGGCTTACTTGCTCAAGGGCGCGGCGGCATTCTGGGATTTGCGTCTACGCTCGCGAAACAAAGTGGAGCATCACGAACGAGTCCAATTCTGCGCGGCAACTGGCTCAGCGAAGTGATTCTCGGCGAACGGTTGCCACGACCACCAAAAGGAGTTCCCGTGCTCCCCGAAGAAGCGCCTCATGGTCTCACTGAACGCCAATTAATTGAAAAGCACAGCAGCGATGCAAAATGCGCTGTGTGCCATAAACGCATCGATCCGTTTGGCTTCGCGCTTGAAGGCTTCGACGCCATCGGTCGTGCCCGAACGAAAGATGCGGGAGGATTGCTCATCGACACACGAACCACCCTTGCAAACGGAACCGCGATTGACGGCATCAATGGCTTGCGTTCCTATCTTCTGACCACGCGCCGCGATGATGTGGTTCGTCAATTCTGCCGCAAGCTTCTCGGATTCGCCCTGGGCCGATCCGTGCAATTGTCGGACAAACCGCTGATCGAAACGATGCTCACGCAATTGAAAGCGAATGAATTCCGATCAAACACTGCCATTGAATTAATTATCCGCAGCCCGCAGTTCCGCGATGTTCGCGGGCGCGATTTTGCACAGGAGAATTGAGAAACATGAGCACACATCATTTTTCACGACGCGCGTTTTTGCGTGGATTCGGCGTTTCCATGGCACTGCCGTGGCTCGAATCCGTCCGAGTTTGGGGCGATGAACCGAGCACAAACAAAACAGGCAGCGAAGCGCCAGTGCGCCTGACCGTGCTCTTTTCAGGCAACGGTTTTCATTCGAAAGAATGGTGGGCGAAGGGTGAAGGGAAGGGGATGGAACTCGGGCGTGTGCTGACGCCATTGAGTGAATTCCGCGACAAGATGGTCTTTGTGCGCGGACTCTTTCACGCCGAAGCACGCAAGGGAAACATCCACAGTTCTCAGACTGGCAACTTGCTCTCCGGAGCGCCCATCGCGTCCGGCGGTGAGATCCGTTCGGGCACAAGCTTCGATCAATTGCTCGCCCAAACCTACGGACGTTCGACCAAAGTTCCCAGCCTCGTGCTCGGATGCGAACGATCTAATCCCGCCGTTCATAAAAATTACTCGATGCTCTACAGCTCGCACATTTCATGGAGCAGCCCGACGACCCCAACACCGCTTGAACTGTATCCAGCACTCGCCTTCGATCGCCTCTTTAAAGATGCCGCCGCACCCGGCGACAAGAGCGTCCTCGACGCCGTGCTCACGGATGCGCAAGATTTCCGCCGCAATATTGGATCGAGTGATCAGCGCAAACTCGACGAGTATTTGGACTCGGTCCGCGACGTCGAAAAGCGCATCGAAAACGCCGGGAAAAAAGGCGAGCTTCAAGGCTGGCGCCCCACGCTTGATAAGCCGAATGTGAAGCGCCCGGCAGATGGAATTCCGCAGGACATCGGCGAGCACATGCGCCTGATGTGCGACATCGTGGTGCTTGGATTTCAAACTGATACGACGCGCATATCGACGCTGAAATTAAACAACGATCACAGTGCACTGCGCTTCCCAAATCTCGCATCCGTCCAACAGCCGAACCACGGCATCGATTACATGATCCATCATCTGCTCTCGCATTCTGATGGTGAAGACTGGCTGAAAGTAAATCAATTTTTCGTCGAACACATCGCGTATCTTGCGCGCAAATTGAACTCGATCCAGGAAGGTTCGCGCACGCTGCTGGACAACACAATGCTGCTGCATTGCTCGAGCATGATGGCCGGCGCGAAGCACGACAACGATCAACTTCCCGTGATCATGCTCGGCGGTGCGGGCGGTCGGATCAAAGGCGGGCGCGTGATCGATTACAAAGACAAATCCGAACGCCAGCTCTGTCGATTGTTTATGTCAATGATGGACAAAATGGACGTCCGCCCCAAAACATTCGGCGACGCAGCCAAGCCTATCGACGAGATTTAAATGCTATTTTGTAAAGCGGTGAATTGGTACCGGTCGTCCCGGCATGAAAGCTCTCAATTCTCCGAACACAGGCCGGACCGCGTCTCCGCACGAGTCGCGGATGGTCGATTCTGCCAGTGCGCGGAGTGTGTCAGGATCGGTCTGAACGCGCGCGTTAAAAAGCAGCCGCGCGTCTGTTGTCGGTCCTTCATAGGTTCCTTGAACAAGCAAGAACGGCTGACCGTTTGTGCTCGTCAAATTAGCAACAAGGGCGACGCCATGAGCATTCAACGCCAGTTTCACGTGCGCCGCTTCAATCGATTGTGCGCGCAATTTGGTCCGAAGATTCTTCAACAGTTCAAGACAAAACCGTTTCCAATCCATCGCGCTGTCGGATGCCAGCGTGACGCTCGCATTGAGCCACCCGAGTTCCGCTTCGCCTTCCGCGTAAATATCGTAATCAACTTCCGCAATGTTCTGCCCCGGCTTCGCGCCTGTCGCGCCGTGATCGGCTTGAATGTAATCCAGCCACGCATCGACACCCTCGCCCGTGAGCCCCGAGACGGTCATAATTTTAGCATGAGGAAAATGCTTCGTGAGCGCGTCCACTAATGCCGTCTTCGTTTCAAGACTCAACGAGTCCGTCTTGTTCAACACGATGACGTCGGCCTCTTCGAGCTGTTTGCTATAGATGTAGCACACTTTTTTGGAACGCGGATTCGTCCCATTGCTGTTGGACAAAATGGACGTCAAACGCTCGGGGTCGGTGAGCACAGTAAAAGGAGCCGCATGAATTTTCCCGCCGTGAAACGCATTCATCGGTTGCACGACCGTCGCCGCAAGATCGGTGCAACTCCCTACGGGTTCGCCGATCAACACATCCGGCTTTTCTTTCTCAAGCAGCGCGTCGGATGCCGAAACCAATTCATCGAAGCGGCAGCAGAAACACCCGCCTGCAACTTCGCCGACATCAAATCCTTTTCCGCGCAACATCGCCGTATCGACCAGATCGGCGGCTTGATCGTTCGTGATCAAGCCGACCCGTTTTCCACGTGCGACGAGCTTTCCAGCAGCCTGTGCCAACAACGTTGTCTTTCCTGCGCCAAGAAATCCGCCGACGAGAATGAGTTGGACCGGGTTCATCGTTTTCTCCTTAAGTAATGAATAATAATTCATATAATACATTGTCAATATGAGCGAGTCAATACAGTTTGCACCCGCGACACGGCGCGATATTTTTAGTATAAATTCGTCGGGACTCAGGAACTGATAAACATGATCTCCGCCATAATGATGGCATTTCAGGCGCTGGCTGCCAACAAGCTCCGCGCGTCGTTGACCATGCTCGGCACCGTCATTGGCGTCACGTGCGTCGTCGCGTTGTGGAATATTGGCGAGAGCGGCCGCGCTTACATGAGCGACTCGCTTTCGTCGATCGGCCAAAATCTCATTTTCGTATCACCGAAATACAATGCAGATGAAGCCGAGCAGGGGCGCTCGCAATATCATCCGCTCGGGTTGAAAGAAGTTTCTGCCATCAGTGAGAATTGTCCATCGGTTGAGGAAGTGTCTCCGGTGTTGATGTTTCAGGCGAACATCGTTGCAGGCGCGCGCTCACATCGTACGCGGATCGAAGGCTGCTTTCCGTCCTATCTCAACATCCGAAAATGGAAGCTCTCATCCGGCGTAGGATTCGGTGAGTCCGACTCGCGTGGGCGCTTTCGCGTCGCCGTGATCGGCTCGCATGTCGCGCGTGAATTGTTCGGAGATCGAGACGCTGTCGGCGAGCGAATTCGCGTGGACAAGACACCTTTCGTCGTGATCGGTGTCCTGCAATCAAAGGGGTCGATGTTCGGGCAAAATCAGGACGACATTCTGTTCATGCCCTACGAAACGCTGGCCGATTGCATGGGACAAGGGCGGAACATTCACATTATTTTTGCGTCGGCCCGAACGCGAGAAGGCATTCCGCAGGCGAAGACTGAAATCATCGCGGCAGTTCGCGAATCGATGAAAATCCAGCCCGGGCGCAAAGATCCGGTGCAACTTCAAGACCTGGGTGAAATGTCGCGCGCGGTCGATGGCGTACTCGTCGGCGCGACAATGTTGCTCGGTGCCATCGGCTGCATTTCGCTCCTCGTCGGCGGGATCGGCATCATGAATATCATGCTCGTGTCCGTGACAGAACGCACACGCGAAATTGGTCTTCGCATCGCGCTCGGAGCGACGGATTCAAATATTCTGATCCAATTTTTGGTTGAGGCCATGACGCTTAGCGCCATCGGCGGAATCATCGGCGCAGGAGGCGGGCTGGGAGTATCTGCGGCGGCGTCGAAAATTTTAAGTATGACAACGCAACGCGAATGGCCGATGGTTTTCAGTGGAACGTCAGTCGTGGTGGCCGTCGTGTTCTCGATGGGTGTCGGAGTGTTCTTCGGCTTTTACCCGGCGTGGCGCGCGAGTCGCTTGGACCCTATCGTCGCCTTGCGCCGGGAATGATTGACGGATCATTCAGGGCCGTCGTCGTCGATCTTTTCGCCGTCACCTTCAAGGCCGTATTTGACGAGTTTTCGATACAGCGTTTTCAACCCGATACCGAGCAACTTCGCCGCCTGCGTTTTGTTGCCGCGTGCTTTTTCGTAGACCGCGAGAATGAAACGCTGTTCGACATCATCCATTTTCATCGAGAGCGGCAGCGTGATTGCGTCCTCACCCGAGGGCAATTTGGATTGGACACTTTCGACGCCGTGCGACGTGATGGGTGTGGAGAGCGGGAGGCCGGCGCTCTGCAAAATGTCGTCCGGAAGCGCCTCGGGTTCGAGCTCCGATCCGATCGACAACAGATGCGCGTGCTCGATGGCGTTGCGCAATTCACGAACGTTGCCCGGCCAATCGTAGCGCTTCAACAAATCTGCGACGCGCGGCGGCATCGTTTTGATTTTGCCGTTTCGCATGTTGAATTCGTTGAGGAAATACTGCGAAAGCGCCTCGACATCCTCGCGGCGTTCGCGCAAGGGCGGGACGGGAATTTGAATGACGTTGACGCGGAAATACAAATCCTGACGGAACCGCCCAGCCTGCATCTCCGCTTTTAAATCACGGTTCGTCGCGCAGATCAATCGCACGTCCACGCGGATCGTTTCGCTGCCACCGACGCGCTCAAATTCCTGCTCCTGCAACACGCGCAGCAATTTGACCTGAGTTTCAGGCGGGCATTCCGCGAATTCATCGAGGAACAGCGTCCCGCCGTCGGCGAGTTCGAAGCGGCCTTTTCGCATCCGCACGGCGTTGGTAAATGCGCCGCGTTCGTGGCCAAAAAGTTCGCTCTCCAACAATTCTTTCGGGAGTGCCGCGACGTTGACTTTCACGAACGGTTTCACCGCGCGGTCGCTCGCCGCCTGCAACGCTCCGGCGACGACTTCTTTTCCGACACCCGATTCGCCGACGAGCAGCACGGTCGCGTTCGTCGGGCCGATCTGTTTGATCTTGTCTCGGATGCGTTGAATCGCCGGTGATACGCCGATGAGTTCGCTGTCTCCTCGCCGACGCGTCAACAATTCCTGCTGCAGTTCGGCGGTTTCGAGCTGTGCTTTGCGCCAGCGCAGGGCGCCTTCCATTTCAGCGCGAAGGCGATTCAAATCGATCGGCTTCGAGAGATAATTGAACGCCCCTTTTTTCATCGCCTGGACAGCCGTTTCTTCGCTGCCATGGCCAGTGATGAGAATGACGGGCGAACCGCCAGATAGACGTTTGGTTTCTTCGAGCAACTCCATGCCGTCGCCGTCGGGCAGACGCAAATCGGTGATGACGAGATCAAATTCTTCTTCGCGAAGTTTTTCGCGCGCGGCACCCGCAGACGCCACTGCGGTCACTTTGGAACCCTCGCGTTCGATTACTCCCGCGAGCGTGATGCGCGTCGTTTCATGATCTTCGACGAGCAGCACAGTGCGTGTCTTCTTGCCGGGCATTCCCGCTGCCATGATGTTGGGCCTCAAATCAATTTCGCGTGGATCGGTTGAACCGCTGATACAGATGTAGGATAATACATGCACACGGCTGGAACAAGTTTCGAGTCCCACGTTTCGTGAATTGGTTTATTCCTAGATTATGGCATCGTATTCGCCATGCATCGCACCCAGGAGGTGTTTAATGAGTAATGTTGAAAAGCTGTCTGAAAAATCGCCAGCACCTGTCGCTCCACGCTCCACTCCACTCTGGCAGAAGGCGTTGAAACTGCTCGGCATCCTCGTGTGTTTGCTGGGAGCAGGCGCAGCATATGTCTTTTATTTTGAAACGCCCGGCCATTCCACTCCCACGCGTGGCCCGAAACAATTCGCGCCGAGCGGCGACACCCTTGTCGATTCCATTCGTCGCGGTGCGGACTTCCTGATGCGGCATCAGGAAGAGGATGGACATTTCTCGAAAGGTATGGTCGATCCGAAACCCGCGTTTACGGCGTTGATTGTGGACGCACTCGCACGCTCGCCCGAACATTTTCACGAGAAGGATCATCCCTTCTTGAAGAAGGCTGCCGGAGCGATTGTCGCGAAGCAGCAACCCAACGGGTCACTCTGCACGCCCGTGTTGAATCTGGATACGTACAGCACCGCGATGAGCGTTCTGTCGCTCACCGCGCTTGAGAATCCGGAGTACCAGCCGGTCATCGAAAAGGCGAAGCAATTCCTGCTCGACGTTCAATACAAAGATGACGAAGCCAACGATCCGAATTTCGGTTCGGCTGGGTATACAAAAGGAGGCCGGACCAGCGGTGACATGACAGCGAATTGGATTGAGGCATTGAAAGCAACTGGCGTTAAAGAAGGCGATCCGGCATTTAAGAATGCGGAGAAATTCTTCTCGCGATTGCAGAATACAGAAACGAACGACAAGCCCAATATCGCAGGAAAACAAGCCGGGAACGACGGTGGATTTAATTACCGTCCCGGCGAAAGTAAAGCGCAAGACGACATCAAGAACGGCGTTCGGATTTTGAAAAGTTACGGACTCATGAGCTACGCGGGTTTGAAAAGTTTCATGTACATGAACGTTCCAAAAGACGACCCGCGCGTCGCGTCCGCGCATAAATGGGTGCTCGACAATTATACGTTGGATGAGAACAAAAACATCGGCTCCGACGGCTTGTTTTATTATTATCAAACAATGGCCAAAGCATTGGCGTCATACGGTGAACGCGAATTCACATCGAGCGATGGCAAGAAGCACGATTGGCCAAAGGAGCTCAGCGATAAAATCATCTCGCTGCAAGATCCGGACGGTTCGTGGCACAACAAAAAGTCCGCGCGTTGGATGGAAAACGACTCCGTGATGGTGACGGCGTTTGCGATCCGAGCGCTCTCGATTTGCCATGAAGTCATGAACGCGAAAAAGTAACTAGGCCAATCGCCTTATTTGGATCCGTGACCTTTTGCCGTGCGAATCACGGTCTCAATCGCTTCGCGGCTTGTCTTAAAGGGGTCAAACCACACGCTGACACGACTCCTTCGGATTGACGCGGCGGCCTGATCGACGCCGTCGATCTGCATCACTTTTTTATAAATAGCCGCTGCGCATGCTTTGCAATCCAGCTCCTCAGTCGTGATCACGGCAAATTGCCTGACGATCCCAAAACCTGACGGTTTCAACCGCGCAATCAAGTCCGCCAATTTGATTTTTGCCGGATCGAAAACCAGTGTTGCTGTGGCGTCCTGAAATGAAATGTCTTTCACGCGAACGCTCACGTCATCTTCGAAGACATATCGCAAGTCGTCTTCTCGGAATTCGGAAAAGAGGCCGCTGAATTTGAATTCAATGGCCTTCAGTTCTGCGTCCGGTTTTGCGTCTTCTGCGAGAAGCATTGACGTAAACAGGAGAGTGAAACATGCCAGAATAAGGTACCGTCTCATTGCAATGGTTCCGTGTTTTATAAGTAAATCGACGAGTGTTGCTCCGTTTTTATCGAGAAATCACCTGTGCGCAACATCCCCTTTTATGGCGAGCGAATCGGTGACTATAACGGCTTGCCGCCGGGGTACATGATGTTATAGTGAAATTTTCAACTCGCGGGAGTCATGACTAGGGTGCCGCATTTAACCATACTATCCGGCCCAGAACGTGGCCAAAGTGTTCCTATCAGTACCGCCCCGTTCCGCATCGGACGCGATCCCAGCGTGGAACACCCGATCACGGATTCGCGGGCATCGCGCGTTCATTTGGAAATTGTCTGCAAAAACAATGAGTACACGCTACGTGATTTAAAGAGCAAAAACGGTACGCTGGTCAATGGGGCGACCGTGTCCACGCACAGTTTGGCCGAGGGCGATCAGATTCAAATCGGTGAGACGCGTTTCGCGTTTTCACTCCAGGAAATGCCGAAGCATATAGGCTCACAGGGCGGTCGCCATTCCGAATCCGTGATCGTTTCGCAATTACCGCTGGGTGTTGCTCCCGCGATGGGAACCGCCGGTATGACGCGCGGTGGCGGTGAAACATTTGAGACCATTGAACTCTCCGCGCCGCTGGCGATTTTGCGCAGCAATGAAGAAGTTGGCGAAACGCCCCAGGGCATGCGGACTCCGATAAATGACGATGCAAGCCGTCGAGCCGTCAAGTCGCTGCGAGCCTTATATGGAATCGCCAAGGCTGCAGCCGAATCGAAGACCAGCACTGAATTATGGGGTGCGTTGAGCGGCTGTCTGTTATCCGCGCTCGAAGCCGACCGCGTCACGCCTGTGTTGATTGACGGAAAAAGTAAATGGCATGTTGCTGAATCTGCTGAGGCATCAGAACACGCCTCAACGGAACGCTACGCGAACACAAAAGCCGCATTTGCGAAAGTGCCTGTGTCGCGAACGATTGTCGATTACGCGTTGCGCACCCGTCGTTCTGTCCTGACCGCGCCACATCACGATGAACGCTTCGGCCATTCAAAATCCATCGGCGAACAAGGCATCACCAGCGCGTTGTGTGTTCCGATTGTATCGCACGAAGAAACGCTGGGGCTGCTCTACGCCGACCGGCTGGGCGGCGTGAATTTTGTTCGTGATGATCAGGAATTATTGACTGCGGCGTGCCTGCTCGCGGGCCCGGCGTTATCAAATTTGAAGCGGCTCGAAGATGCGCTGAATAAAAAAGAACGCTTGTTGAACGAACTCAAAAATCAGCATCATTTACTCGGCATGAGCGCACGGATGCGCGAGATTGCGCAGTTCATCGACCGCGCCGCACCGTCGAATTCAGTCGTCTTGATTTTGGGTGAAAGTGGCACCGGAAAAGAATTAGTCGCTCGCGCGACGCATTACAAATCCACACGAGGCGACGCTCCCTTTATTGTCGTCAATTGCGCTGCGCTCAGTGAAATGCTGATCGAATCGGAATTGTTCGGACACGTCAAAGGCTCCTTTACCGGAGCGACGGCAGACCGCGCGGGCCGCTTCGAAATGGCCCACGAAGGCACGATTTTCCTCGACGAAATTGGCGAACTTACGAACAACTGCCAGACCAAACTGCTGCGCGTTTTGGAACAGGGCGAAATCTCGCGCGTCGGTGAGGGGCGCGTTCGAAAAGTGGACGTGCGTGTCCTGGCCGCGACGAACCGGGATTTGCAGGCCGAAGTCAAAGCCGGACGCTTCCGCGAGGATTTATTTTACCGCTTGAATGTCCTCTCCGTTTGTCTTCCGCAATTGCGCGAACGCGGGGGAGATGTTCAGATTTTGCTCGAACATTTCTTGACAACCGCGGCGATTCGCGGCGGCCGTCCGCGTATGGAATTTTCGGAGGAAGCCACCCAGACCCTGATGCGTTATCGCTGGCCAGGAAATGTCCGTGAATTGCGGAACTTGTGCGAGCGCATGGCCGTCTTGTGTCCCAATGAAATCATCAGCATCGCGGACTTGCCGACGGAGTGCCAGGCCGACGCAGGCGACATTCAAAATCGCCCGGGCGAAAGCGCGTTGCAACTCCCCACCATCCCGAAACCCGCCGTGACGCACATCGATGAAACGCGCGCGTCGATTCCCATCCCCTTGATGGGCGACAAATTGGCGGACATCGAAAAGATTCATATCTTGAAGGTGCTGGAGTCTGCCGATAACAACAAAAAGCTCGCTGCCGAAAAATTGGGCATCGATCGCAGCACGCTTTACGCCAAGTTGCGTGCATATGGAATCATGATGTAGTGATTTCCGGCCAACGGTGACTTGAAGCCGCTGTCGCATGTGAGATACTAGCACGGTGGAACGGCGTTACGGGGCAGTTCCCGGGACATTTTTCGGTGTATTTCAATTCATGGCTTCGGCGAATCAAGACGACCCTCAATCGGCCCAAACTGAGCCATACCTCAACAGTCCCTCGTTGCTTGGCGGGCTGAACACCAACGGCGCGTCTCCAGACAGTGAGTGCGGTGCGACCACGTTGCAACCCGGCGAACGTTTGGGCAAATATGAGATCATCGAAAAAATCGGCGAGGGCGGGATGGGGCTTGTCTTCAAAGCCACCGACACTGAACTGGATCGAACCGTTGCGCTGAAAGTGATGTTCACGGATGGTTACAACGACCGTCGGCAGGCACAGCGTTTCGAACGTGAAGCCCGCGCGATGGCCAGGTTGTCACATCCGAATTTATTGCACGTCTACAGTGTTGGCTCCGAACGCGGATGCCATTATTTTGCGATGGAATTACTCCGTGGCGAAACACTGTTGAGCGCCGTGCGCCGACTCCATCGCATCCCAGCGCCGGACTTGATGCAATACACAATTCAGATTGTCTCCGCGCTTTTTTATGTCCACCAAAAAGGCATTCTGCACCGCGACATCAAAGGTGGCAACATCATGCTGTGCGGCCGTCGAGCCGTGTTGATGGATTTTGGTCTGGCGAAAGATGAGGCCGACTCCGGCTTGACGAGCGTCGGCGCGATCATGGGGACGCCTGACTACATGCCCCCCGAAGCCGCCGAAGGCCGAGCCTCCGGTCCGCCGACGGACCTCTACAGCTTGGGCGTTGTGCTTTACGAAGCGTTGAGTGGACAGCTGCCGTTCACGGGTAAATCCGCGATCGCAATCATCCGTCAGCATATCGAAACGCCGCCGCCTGACCTCGAACAATTGGTCCCGGAAATCAAGCCGGAACTGGCCGCGATTGTTCATAAATGTTTGGAGAAAAAACCGGAAGACCGTTTCGCTGACTGCCCTGCTTTGGCCCGAGCATTGTGGGATATTGTGCCGGACCAGATTGTGCTCGACGTCGCAGAAGGCCGCGTTCCCGGCGCGGACGAAATTCCGCTTGAGCAGATTCATTTTGGAACATCGCCCAACCCTAACGCGACCAGCGTACCGCGCACCGCCGGACCGCGCTTGCGCACCGGCGCGAATGCGACGATAGCAGTGAGCGGACGGCCCACTGAAACCATGTCGGCCCGCAGCCGATCAACGATCTCTCCGACCGAAACCCAAGTTCCGCGCGTCTCCGACGGGCTGGGGGAGGGGGACGAAACCGAGGTCGATTTTCAATCCAGCCAATCTCGCAAAAGCATGCCTCAATGGGTGTGGGCCGTGGCGGGATTCATCGGAGTCGTCGTCGTCGGTATTTTTGTTTTGATCCTCAACCAGCCCAAGCCTGTGCCAAAAGTAAAAGAATACGCAGGACAACCCGTCGCGAGAAAAGGCGCTTCAATAAACAAGAACGAATTGCTGATGGAGTTCAGAGGTGGCGATGCGGACCCAGCGAAGTGGTATTTCATAGTCCGCCGCCAGAAGCCCGATGGAAGCTGGGGCGAAGATTTGAAGATTCCATACAGCGACTACGTCTTTCCGAAAACGGACACGGAAGTGATCTTCACGTCGGATGACGCTCAGAGAAAACCATGAGAGTGAGTTTGGGGCTTGGCAGCGGGAGTCTCGCAAGCTACGCACTGGCGGTGCTTGTGTTGTTCGCAGCGTCATGTTCGGTGAGTGCGGTCGAAGAGCCGGGGCGCGAACCTAAGCCCAAAAACGAGCCCGACAAATCGCCCAAATCAAGCGACTCCTCCGCACGAATTCCAGACGCATTCTCGCCGCGCTTGGATGAAAACGATGACAAAGACTCGGTCGTTGGCGAAGCCGTTATGCTCCCGACTATCCCCACGAAAAAAGCCGAGCCTGCGACGACACCAGCGAATCCGAGTACGACCTGGCTGAATGATCCGTTGTCGTTTTTGATGCTGAAAAAGAATTTGATGACCCGGATCGAACCTCCAAAAGTCGATCTCAAAAAGACTGATGCGATGACACCAAAACCGTCGCTCCCCGATCCACTCAACGACTTGAAATTGCCCGACCTGGACCCTGTGGCACTGGAGTTGACACTCACTGTTGTGACGCCGTCTGTGAAATTGGGTGAGGACGCGTTTTTCAATCTCTCCGGGCCCGATGACTTGTTGCGTGACGCTCGCGGTGAGTACGTGATTAGCGACGCGCTGGGACGGCATCTCGCTCGCGGTGTGATTGATTTGTCATCGCAAGTGGGAAAAGTGTTGGAACGCGAATTCCGGATTTCGCCACCCGCAGATCTGGTGTTGCCAAATGAAATGTATAAAGGTGGTGCGAACAGTGTCAGGTTACACGCCGATTTTTCCATCGTTTCGCCGGGAAAGAAAGCGTCGAAATTAGGCGGCGATTTCGCGCTCGAAATTCCCGCCGAAGCTAAACCGTTGGTCTGGGACCGTTGGATCGCGATGACGTCAAATCCGCCTGTGAGTGGCGCATGGACTAAATTGAATGAAGTCGGGATTTTTGGCGGGATGCAAATCAGAACCAGTGCCGCGCGCCGTGAATCGTTACGCAAAGGAAACGCTCCGTTTTACGTTGAGAACGTCACCCGCCAAATGCTCTCCCGCTATCACACCGAAAAAGGATTGTGGCAGAAAACAATTACTGCGATTCAAGCCGATCGCAATGGCAGTGCCCCGCTGTCTCGTGAGCCCTCCTTGTGTTCGCAAGCGTTCGCGGACGCCTTCGGAGGAGAGATTCAACGCATTTCAGAAGTGTACGCAACTGACGCACCGTTGTTTTTTTCACTCTCGTCTGAACCCTCAATGACCCGCTTGAATGCTGCGGTCGATTTTGATTTCAGCCCGGCAGCGCTGGACGAATTCCGTCGCTGGTTGGAGCGCGACGCTTACGGGACGATCCAGGCGCTCAACGAATCCTGGGGCACTCAATTTGAAAGCTGGCAGACCGTCGTTCCCATGACCACTGATGACGTGCGGCTGCGTCTGAAAGATGGTGTTGGAAACTTTGCGCCGTGGGCTGATTTTCGCGAATTTCAGGACTACACATTTTCAAAGGTGCTGCGGGAAGGCGCGGATCTTCTTCGTACGAGAATTCCACGTGCGAAAGTCGGTGTGACCGGAGCCATGGGACCGTTCGCGTTTGGAGGCTGGGATTGGTCACGGCTGGCGAATGATTTGGATGTTGTCGAAGCCTACGATATTGGTGGAGCGCGAGCTTTGTGGCGGGACCTTGCGCCAGGAAAAGCAGCACTCGCTGCGCTGACGTTGCCCGCAGACGGCAGTGCTGCAACGGTTGCTGATGTATCGCGAACCGCGTGGCAGTTTGCGTTGGAAGGCGGCCCGCGCGGCGTGTTGTTCTGGGACGTATCAAACGCCGGCCCAGCCGGTGGCAACGCTCTGTTTGATGTCAGTGGCGCGCCGACGGAATTGGCCGTTGCGCTGGCCCCAACACTTGCGTCGCTGAACGGCCCGACGGGTCGTGTGCTGGCGCGCTCGCGGCACATGGATGACGGTGTCGCGATGCTGTATTCGCCGGCGAGTATTCGCGTGAACTGGCTCTTCGAAGCTGACAAATTGCACGGCTCCGAGTGGCTCCAAACCTGGGGCGCGGATTCGAGCGCCGAGCGCCGCGAGTCCCCTCAATTGCGCCTGCGCGAAAGTTGGGAAAAGCTGCTCGACGATTGCGGCATCGCGTGGCGTTACACAAGCACGCGCGACGTTGAACGCGGTGAATTACTGCGTCCGGAAAACGGAATCAAGACGCTGATCCTCCCGCGTGTGATCGCACTCAGTGATCGTGAGATTGAAGCGATTAAACTATTCGCGGCGAACGGCGGACGCGTCATCGCCGATGCCGTGTGCGGGCGTTTTGACGAACACGCTCGGTTGAGGGCGCGACCAGCATTGGATGATCTCTTCGGCGTCAATACGTCAACCGAACCTATTTTTCCTAGACCGATGAAAGCGCTCAACCGCATCACGCCTCTTCCGGGCGACACGGGCGCGATGGCAAAGTGGGACGCTGAATTCTGGGCCAATCTTCCGCCTGTTTTTTCAGACGAGCCCAAGTGGCAGGACCCCGAGCGCAGCGGTAAACGCAATGGCGCGGAGTACCGCCTCTGCCCCGTTTTCGCGACGCGCAACAAGTCGATTTATTTGAATCTCGACCTCACGGATTATTTGCGTTGGCGTCTGCACCCGGAATTGCCACGCGCGAAGACGATGCGCAAGGCGTTGATCGATCTTGTATTTCAGGAGACGCTGGACACCGGGTTGATTGATTGGAGCAAAACGAAATTGCCACATGGTACGCAGGTGATTCGCCTCCGCACGTCGAATGCCGCAAAGCCCGGGATCGTTCTGGCTCTTCGCCGAAATCCTCAAGCACGGTTGCATGAATTGGGTGTCGAAGGCGACGGTAATTGGGCGTTCGAAAAAGTCGAGCCGTTTGAATTGCATTTCAAAGAGCCAGTGTGGATCGATGGAATTGTTGCTCACGGAATCGGAGACGACGCGCGTCTCATGCAATCGTCACCGATTAAAAAACTAGTCGGAAATGTCGACCCAGTCAAACCCGTCGTCGTGTCGCTACGTACTGAAATTCCCGCTAAGCTCGATGTTTCCGCTATCGGCGATGTTGCCAAACTGCAGCGATTCGAAGTTGCGATTAGCACTCCGAAAGAAGGCCCGGTTGCTGCGCTGTATTCGCTCCGCGTGACGGGGCCGGACACGATCGATCGCGCGCATTATGGTGGCATGATTGCGTCGAAAGATGGCGCATTGAGCCACATTATTTCATTTGCATTAAACGACCCATCCGGTAAGTGGACAATCTCGGTGCGCGATGCGATGGGCGGTGCGGCCGGTGAAATCAAGATCAACGTCAAGGACTCCGAAAAATAAAACTCATGAGTGATACGCCGACGAAAAAAGTGCCCGTATGGTCGTGGTTGCTGATAATTCTTCCGATTGCCGCAGTACTGGCATCCGTCTTTATGAATCGACGTTCTGGGTCAGCCAGCATCAATGGCGAAGCGGGTTTCGATCCGGGGCCTGTGATTGAATTGGAGATCAAAGGCGTCCCGGCAAATGGCGCTTCGTCCTGGGGAGATGTTGCGGTGTCGGCAGCACCGGCAGCGGACGAGAAACTACTCGCGCGTGGAAAAGACATCTACGTGAAAGCCTGCGCGGCCTGTCACGGCGGCGAGGGAAAGGGCGATGGCGTTTTGGTCACACGCTTGAATTTCAATTCGCGCCCGGCCAATTTCACGACCCCTTTAGCATCATTTAAACTGCGTTCGACCGAGAAAGGTACGTTGCCCACGGATGAAGATATTTTCCGAACGTTGACGCGCGGATTGCCGGGAACGGCGATGTTGAGTTTTCGTGAATTGCCGGAGGCGGATCGCTGGGCACTGGTTCAAGTCGTGAAAGAATTCTGGAAGGGGCCAAAGAAGTGGCCAGCAGCCGTACCGCTCGAGCCATTGGCGGTTTTACCCAAAGATGAAAAGCTGATGGAAGAAGGCCGGCACCAATTTGGGAGGTGGTGTCAGAATTGCCACGGAGGCGAAGGCATGGGCGGGACGTCATTCTCATTTTCAATGGAACGCGCATTTCCGGGTGTTGTGTTTGCTCGCGGAGGCGGAAAATTCATGCTACGCGGATCGAAGCCCGAGGATATTGTCCGAACGTTGCAATCGGGGATGAGCGGCGTCAGCCCGATGATGAGTTTCAAGCCAACGTTTTATGGGGATGAGCCGAATGCCCGCGAGAAAGCAGAAGGTGACCGCAGGATGTGGGGAACCGCTTACTACGTTCGGAAAGTAATCGACGATCAAATCAAAGCGGATGAAGCGAAGAAGTAACACGCGCTCAATGATCGCCTGGAGTTTTCTGGGTGAGCGCGTCGCGAATTGACGTCTCAAGTATGGGCGTCAATTCGATCAGTGCATAGCCATCAAATTTGGTTTGGGATTCACCGAGCGGGACCCCCAACAACGTGTCAGTTTTTTTACTTACGAGTACGTACGCCGGAGTGACGGGCGGTGTGGTATCGGCGGCAAGTTTTGCCAACGGCTTGACGAGACGTCCAGTCTGAAAAATGAGATAGGTTTCATTGACGCCTTCGGAAAAGATGCGCGAACCGGTCGGCAGTTTGTCGGTCAATTGGCGAAGCGAAATATACTCAGTCCACGCTGTGGTGATGCGAGCAGATTCTATCGAATTCACATTCGAGTAAACAATTCCTGCAAACGTGATCGTGGCGATCAGGACAATTGCTCGAACGCCTTCTCCACTTGTCCAAAAACGGGCCGCGATAAAACACATGACGAAAAAAGCACCAGCGAGCGGCAGGGCGCTCCCGCCGATTTCAGCGGCAAAATTCATCGCGCGCGCAGCGAGATAACCATCGCTTGTAAAGCCCAGCGCGTTCAATAAGTTCGGCCAAAACGGTGCGTAACCGATCACGAATGCGCCCGCGATTCCGATGAATAATTGAGTCCAGCCCATGCGTGTTTCTGATAGGCCTCCTGGCAAATTCAATCGTCCAAACAAAGCGCCAGCGACTAGTGCCAGCGCAGGGAGCAACGGGAGCAGATAGTGCTCGTATTTTCTCTGAGCACCCAGGAACATTAAAAAGCCAATTCCGGCATAGAGTGCGAAGAAGCGCAGGGTGGCGCGTTCGCTTGAAGGCGTAGAGTCGCCACAATTTAATGGGATGAAAGTCAGGACGCACACGGCCAGTAAAAGCGGCGTCCACGGCAGTAAGCCAAAAGGGATGCGAGCGAAATAGTATCCTAATCCCAGGGTAGGCGTGGCTGAATCGGTTCTGAACGCGTGCGACGCCTCTGCTATCAACGTGTCAATCGCGTTGGGCTGACTTCGGCTGACGAGAATGAACCATGGCGTTGCCACAAGCAGAGCGATCATGAATGCCATTGCTAAATAGACACTATTGAATCTGGTGAGCGATCTTCTGCGCAGATATAATTCAATGCCGCAGGGTAATGCGATCAACAGGAGCGGAATATGTCCTTTAGTCAAGATGCCAAATCCCAACCCGAATCCGGCCAGTAGTGCCGGGCCGAGCGATGGTTTCTCCGAGAGCAAAAGCGCGACACCGCACACCACGGCCGCGCTTGAAAGAACCAGCGAGACATCGCCGAATCCGGATTGCGCGTAATACGAAAGCAGGTCTGATGCGGCGAGAACCAATCCCGCTGAAATGCCGGATGAACGTCCGAATAAAATACTCCCGAAAAGCACGACCAGAAATACTGCAAGCGCGGCGTTGATTGCGGGCGGAAATAAAGTTGCCCGGGTGACTTGCAACGTGTCGCCGGATGAGCCGCCGAAAAATAAAACGCTCGAGATTGCGGCCTGCCAGTAAGGCACGGGCGGCAATTCAAGATACGGTTCGCCACCCAGGTTAGGCACGACATAATTACCGCTCTGAACCATTTCGCGCGCAATGGCTCCGACGCGTGATTCAGGGATGCGGGTTAAGGGTCGGCCCAGCATCGCGGGGAGAAAATAGATCACGAAGGTGACGACGAAAAATCCAAACGCGATGAGAGTCGTAGTGGACATCCAGCGCCATCCGTGCGATCCGACGGACAGTGTGGGCATTCCTTGGGTTGAATCGGACACGTGCGACCTCTGCGCCAAAATTGGTGAATGCAAATGATGTAGTTAGATTCTAATATAGGGGCGCTGATGTTGTCGAGAAGAGTATTTTTGAGCCGAATGACCGCCGCTTCAATCGTAGGGGATTTTATGCTGAAACGAATTGCCTTTTCATCGATCATTTTTCTCTGCGCGGCGCACGTTCATGCATGCAGCGTACCGGTGTTTCGTTATGCATTGGAGCGCTGGGAGAGTGCGCCTTACGTAGCCACTGTTTTTTATCGCGGAGCTTTGGGAGGCGCGGATAAAAGTGTTGTCGATTCGTTGCGTCAGGCCGGTGAAGCCACAAACGCGACAGCGAACATACGTGTTCGAACGGTGAATCTGGACAGCCCGGTCGATTCGAAAACTGAATCGCGCGAATCAAAAATAATGGCGAAATTGTGGGCGGCGCAAAAGAACGCAACGTTGCCGTGGGTCGTGATGCAATATCCAGATATGAACGACGATCTCGAACCGATGTGGGCCGGGACGCTGAGTTCTATGCGTCTCGAACAATGGACGTCATCGCCCTCGCGAATTCAAATTGCGAAGAATTTGGCGGCGGGTGATTCGGTCGTATGGGCGCTGGTGCAGACCGGTGATCCTGCGAAAGACGCTGCCGCTATGCAGACGTTGAAAACTGAATTGGCGAAGTTGGAGCCGATCATCGCGTTGCCGAAAGATGATGACAATCTGGGCGGCCCGACAGTGCGATTGCGTTCAGAGCTGCCGTTAAAAATCGCCTTTTCAGTCGTGCCTGTATTACGCACGGATCCGGCTGAAGTCATGTTTGTGGCGATGCTGATGGGGATCGATAAACGCTTTCGCAACTCGGCAAATCCCGTGGCATTTCCGATCTTTGGGCGTGGCCGGGCACTCGCCGGGTTGACAGGAAAAGATTTGTCTGAATCAACGATTGAAGAAGCGACGACTTTTTTGACTGGCGCGTGCTCGTGTCAATTGAAGGAGCTGAATCCCGGCGTTGACATGTTGTTCGATACGGATTGGGAAGGGATTTTGGAAGCGAGCCACTATGTTGAAAAGTCGGCTCAAACCGTGACGAAGGCTCCAATATCCGAACCGAAACACGTTGTGAAAAAAGCGCCGGAATTGGTGGCGTTGCCCGCGCCCGTAAAAATGATAGAACACGACATCGTAGAACGAGCGAGCAGCTATCGCCTGTTGATTGTCGCGGGTGTGGTGCTTTCGGGCGCACTCATGCTGGGTGCTGGAATTTGGTTGTTAAAATCTAAAACGAAAAACTGATGTGTGCGGTCGCTTACGACATCTCCAAACCGCGCATTGTTCCAGTGCTCGATCCGAATTTATCGGCTTCAATTCCCATGCGTTGAAGCATCGAAACGAATAGATTGGGCAGTGGGTAATTGTGGTCCTTGTCGAACATCAAATGTTGCCCGTGCTTGAATCCTCCGCCAGCAAAAATGGTGGGCAAATTTGTCGTCACATGCGTGTTCGCGTTGCCGAGATTGCTGCCGTACAGAATCATTGTGCGGTCCAGTAACGGCTGGCCCTCTTCGCGCGCGGTCTTCAAATCGGTGAAGAGTCCGTCGAGCAATTTCATGTGGCCTTCGTCGATCGCCCGAAGTTGCCCGAGCTTGTCTTTTGATTTTCCGTGATGTGAAAGATTGTGGTAACTGTCGCCGATGTGCGTTGTGGCGACATCAATCGCCGGGGAATTCACACTGTCGAGAAGCAATGTCACAAGCCGTGATGAATCGGTTTCAAACGTCAGACGTGCCATGTCGTACATAAGCCGCACTTTTTCCATGTACTCTTTCGCACTGGTCGGATCGCTGGGCGGCTTGGCTGTGACAACCGGTTTGGGTTTTCGCTCCCATTCCTTGGCTTTGCCCATGCGCTGTTCTAGGTCGCGGACGCTGGTAAAATATTGGTCAATGCGGTCGCGGTCGCGCGGGCCGAGATTTTTTTCGAGGCTCTTTGCTTGTCCTGCCACCGCGTCCAAAATGCTCGCGCCGAGATCGAGTTTGCGTTCTTGCGCGGCGACTTCATCCGGCGTTCCGCGCATGAACAATCGGCGAAAGACTTCGGACGCTTTTTCTTCGCACGGAATGAGCACACCCGAACCCGTCCACGACAAGCTGCGACTGCCTTGCGCAACATTGACTCCCAGCGTAAGAGACGGAAATCGGGTTTGCGGTCCGATCTGTTCGGCGGCAAATTGATCGAGTGAAATCGTGTTGCGAAAACCGCCTCGGCCTGGATGAGGCGCAGTGGTTAGAAAACAATTGTCGGCGGGATGGCCGCCGTCCACGTCGGGATGCGATACTCCGCTGAAGACCGTGAAATCGTTGCGGTGCTTTTCGAGCATTTTCAAATAAGGGGACAGCTCGTAATCACGACCAGCTTTTGTCGGGAAAAAGTACTCCGGGACAAGACCGAGATTGTTGCAGACAGCTAGTATACGGCGCGGTTTTTCTTTGCCTTCGGCTCGGGCAAACGACGGCAACATCGCGTCGAGCAGCGGCAGTGACAGCAGTGCTCCGGCTCCGCGCAAAAAACTTCGTCGAGGCAGAGCGCGGCGTGTGGCAACGGAGGCGTTTGATTCGGGAGCGGTGATCATCATCGGTAACATCCTGGCGAAAATTGGAGTTCAATTTCAATGTAGACTACACCGAAAGCAGACGGGCTGGAAGCCCGTCCTACGAAACAAAAGTAGAACGGGCTTCCAGCCCGTTTGTGCCTTCCGATCACGTCATGAAATTAGAACGTCGGATCACCAAATCGCTCGGCCCATTGATCGAGGAATTCTGCGAGTTGGGCATTCGCTGCTGACTTTGCATTTCGAACATAGAATCCCGACGAACCATTTCCTGCCGCGAGCAATTCTGCGGGATCAAGTCCAGCCATCAAACCGATGCAGAAACCGGAATTGAAATTGTCGCCCGCACCGGTCGTCAATTTCGGATTCGCGCAGAACGGCCCGGCGAGTGTCGCGCTACCCGAGGCGGTCGCGCACGCCGAATTCTTGGTTGGGTGGACCACGACCGCGTCGAGATCAAGTTCTGCAAGCAACGACTTTGCGTTCGCTTCGATATTATCGGGATTGAATTTCAATCCCAGCGCGGTGCCTACTTCCATGCTCTCTTTTTGATTCACGCCAAACACGACTTTGTGACTTGTTCGAAAGTTTTTGAGCAGCCGACACGCGCTGGCGATTTCTTCAGCCGGGCGCTTTTCCGGATCGGCGAGATCAATAAAGAGAATCGCTCCGGCGGGCGCTTTCACTCCGGCCATGTCTTTGAGCAAGCTCTTCCAAATCGACGTCTGATGCGGCAACATCGTCCAGTTTGTCAGCGCGATTAAATTCGAGTTGTGCCACATGGATTTCAAGTTGTCGAGGCCGACGACATCGAGCATGCGGTCATAATGGACTTCTTTGAGCGTCTGATGTTTTCCCAGCATAATTTTACCGTCGCGGAATTCGAGCGCATCGGTGACGCCGGGTTCGCAGAGCGTGTAGCAGGCTTTGCATTTCGCGGCCATGTCGGTGAACACGGCGTGAGGCAGTGGGTAGCCGAGGCAGCCGATGTAGCTGACGTTCAAGCCGTTTTCAATCAGCGCGTTGGCCATGATGGGACCATTGCCGCCGAGCTTCTGCTGATTCACGACCAATTCAAGATTGCTCGACAATCCAGCCGCGCGGGAAATACGCTCTCCGAGAAGTGCGATGGTTTCGACGCGCGAATACGTCACGGCATCGGCGCGCTTGTCCACGACATCAATGATGTTGTCAACGAAGCCGTCTAAGCCGACGACCGTTTGATATTGCTTAGGATTGAACGCCTTGATTTTTCGGGCGGTGCTGGAAATGATGCTGCTGGACATGAGCGTCTCCTGTCAATTGAATGATGCAGTGTTGAATGTTAATTCCTAGTATACGCTGGATTGAACTTTTAGTCCATTGAAGTAGAATGGAGTCAATAGATCGGAATTGAATTCCGACAGGTATGCGGGGCCCGGCGATTCGCTCGCGGTTCCCAAGAGGAGGATAGGCATATGAAATTAGTAACCGCGATCATTCAGCCGCAAAAGCTCGACGCCGTGCGCGAAGCGCTCGGGCATGTGGGCGTGTCGGGCGTGACGGTGTCGGACGTGCAGGGATATGGTCGACAGAAGGGCCACACCGAAGTGTACCGTGGCCACGAATACACAGTGAATTTTGTCCGCAAAGTGAAGCTTGAAATCGCTTGCACTGCCGAGATGGCGGAGAAGGTCGTTGAGACGATTTCGACCTCCGCGAAAACTGGTGGCGGAAAAATCGGCGACGGAAAAATCTTCATCGTCAACCTTGAAGACACGATCCGCATCCGCACAGGTGAACGTGGTCGCGAAGCGTTGTAAGTGAACGCGTGAAAGTGCAATCAATTAATCCCGGAATGGGCGGAGCAGTCCGCCCGTTTTTTTGTATCGTGAGCTATGCTCAAAATAGCTTGTCTCAAAACACTAAAATTGTTGTCTGAAAATGTTCGGCGCACTCCACTTCTCTAGTAAGGAGGATTGCGATATGGAAACCGCAACCGCAGCCCCATTGAATGCGCAGGCATATCCGATAAATCCAAAACCAATCTTGGCACAGAATATTCTTGCCGAAGTGGCACTAGTCGGCGTGACTTACTTTTTTACAGCATTTGTTGCGAGCATGTTCATTAGCATGTGCGGACCGGGATGTTGTTTCGTTTTCTATACAATTCTAGCTGGAGTTTCCGGCCTGCTGATGTTGCGCGAATTGTTTTTTACTCGGCTGTTGTGTTTCGCATTCTTGCTATTGTTTATGTTCGGAATGTGGCATGAAAAAGAAGTACGAGATACGCATCGTGAGCGGGCATTGAAGAGGGCAATTCAAATGCAGTATAATGACATGCAAAAGCAAGAATAAAGCAAAAGAACACTGATCACTCGCTGAATTTTGCTTCCACGACAATCTCGCATAGACCTCTTACCCGCCCCAGCACTTGCATCGCCCGAACATACGCGCCGGCTCCGAAAAATCGATAAAGGGGCAGCAGCATCTTCCGCCCGTTGCGATAGTTCAAACGAGTTTTGATGTGGATGAATCCGCAATCGTTCAGTAGATTGTGAATCGTTTGGCGTGTCCATGAATATAAATGGTAGTCGATGTCGTTGGGATTCGGCTCGGCCGTGATTGACTCGACTGGAATTCCGACGATTATTTTTCCGCCGGAATCAAGATGCGATTTTGCGTCGAGCATCATGCGTCGTGGGTCTTCCACGTGCTCAAGGACGTGCCGCAACAGGACGATGTCGAATTTGGAATTCGCTGGAATATCTGCGAGCGTTGCGACTGCTTCGATTCCCAACGAGCGGCAATGATCGCGCGCGAGTGGCGAAGGTTCGACGGCCGTGACTCGCGCGATTGATTTAATCGCCAGCAGATTCGTCCCGAGACCTGCTCCGATTTCGAGGACGCGCGCGCCGGGAACGAGGTCGGCGAAATAGGTCAGTCGCACGAATTCGGAGACCGATTTCACCAGCAGCGGGTTTTCGATAAACTCTTTGTGCCGCTCAGCGTGATACGCATCGCCCTCGGCGCTTGAATAATCTGGCGTTTTCATGGATACTGGCGTATCAAAACTTTGGAGGAAGAGCAACCGTGAATTTAAAAGAATTGGTACGCGATATTCCCGACTACCCAAAAAAGGGAATCATGTTTCGCGACATCATGCCGATGCTGGCCGATCCGCAGGCGCTGCGATTCGTCGTGGATTCGATGTTCGTCCATTACTTCGGCAAGAAAATTGACAAGGTCGTCAGCGCTGAAGCGCGTGGATTTATTTTCGGGCCGGCGATTGCATATCATCTCGGCGCGGGATTCGTCGCGGTGCGCAAGCCGGGCAAATTGCCACACAAAACGAAGTCGATCACGTACGATCTCGAATACGGTACGGACACGCTGGCGATTCACGAAGACGCCATCAAGCCGGGTGAAAACGTGCTGCTTGTCGATGACTTGCTCGCCACTGGTGGCACGATGGCTGCGAGCGCGAAACTCTGCGAAGACCTCGGAGCAAATGTCGTCGGTGCGGGTTTCGTGATTGAATTGACGTTTATCCCGGGGCGAAAAAAGCTTGAGAAGTACGATGTGTTTTCGTTGATTCAATACGATTCTGAATAAGCAATGTGTGGCGCAGGCGTCTCGCCTGCAAGTTTCTGACGCGTGACTGCAGGACACCTGCATCACGGAATAATATGGAGCCGAACTCATGTCCTATCGACTGTCCGCCTTTGGCGACGAAATTTCGTCTGACATTCAAATCCAGCTCGACGTGCTGTTGGAAAACGGTTTGCAATACTGCGCGTTGCGCGGGGCCAACGGCAAGAATGTGATGGACCTTGAAGACTTTCAAATCAAGTTGATCAAGACGCAATTCCACAACCGGGGCGTGGCGTTTTCGTGTGTGGGTTCGCCGGTCGGAAAGATTCAGATCACCGATCCGTTCGAGCCGGAACTTGAGCGCTTGAAACGCGCGGCGGCGATTGCGAAGATGTTGGAGACGCGCGCGGTTCGCATCTTCTCCTTCTTTATGCCGAAGGGCGAGGCCCCGGCGAAATACCGGACCGAAGTGATGACGCGCATGAAAGCGCTCGCGGATTTGGCGAAGGAACTCGACATCAATCTGCTCATCGAGAACGAAAAAGATTTGTACGGCGACACGGCGGAACGCCATGTTGATATTTTGCAGACCATCCATTCGCCGCATGTCCGCGCCGCGTTTGATTTTTCGAATTTCATCCAGTGCGATGATGATCCGTGGACGGCGTGGCAGAAGTTGAAGCATTATGTCCTCGACTTCCACATCAAAGATTGCCGCAAGTCGGACAAGCGGGAAGTTGCGGCGGGGACGGGTGATGGAAAGATTCCTGAGATTCTGAAAGACGCCTTCGCGTGCGGATGGAAGGGCTTCCTGTCGTTCGAGCCGCACTTGAGCGAAAGTGGCGTCTTCAAAGGATTCACCGGACCGGTGCTGTTCAAAGTCGCGGTCGATTCGTTGCGAGGCGTTTTGAAAGACATCGGACAGTAAAAAGTTGAATCATCGGAAGAGCCGTCTCGCTAGTGTAGTGTCCCAAAGTTGATGAATTTTTCAGGCCGCAAATCGTCGATACTCCATACAGGAGGAAAAACGATGCGGGCACCAACAATTGTATTGTCTGTCGATGAACGGTCGCTGCTCGAACGCTGGGTCCATAGCCGAACGGTGGCGGTTCGTCTCGTGCAACGCGCTCGGATTGTGTTGCTCGCGGCAACGGGCATGTTGAACAAAGACATTGCCAAGCAACTGCGGATTAGACCGAATACCGTCGTTCGTTGGCGGGGTCGATTTTTTCGCGAGCGATGTGCTGGCATTCAAAAGGACAGGCCGCGCAATCGTAAATGCAAAGCGAGCAGCGTTGATTGGGCGCAGCGCATCGTCGCAGCCACCACGCAAACCAAACCGCCGAACGCCACGCATTGGAGTGTGCGCTCGATGGCTAAACATCTGGGCACAAGCAAGAATAGAGTGCAGCGGGTGTGGAAAGCAGCCGGGCTCAAACCCCATTTGATTCGCACCTTCAAGGTCAGCAATGATCCTAAGTTTTGTGAGAAGGTAGTGGACGTTGTCGGGCTGTATACCAATCCGCCCGAAAATGCTGTGGTGCTGTGTGTGGATGAAAAAAGCCAGATTTAGGCGTTGGACCGCACTCAAAAAAGTCTGCCGATGTACAAGGGCCGAGGTGGTACGATGACTCACGACTATAAACGCAATGGCACGACCACGCTTTTCGCCGCGCTGAATGTGTTGGAAGGGACTGTGATCGGGACGTGTATGGCGCACCATCGTCATCAGGAATGGTTGAAATTCCTGAAGAAAATCGACGGCGAGATTTTACCCGGAAAGCAGGTTCATTTGATTGTAGACAACTATGCCACTCACAAGCATCCAAAAGTGCTGGCGTGGTTGAAAAGACATTCTCGATTCCATCTGCACTTCACGCCGACAAGCAGTTC
>Ga0194042_1000051_pt1 | contig 30416 bp, 19 predicted proteins | sample JunL4412m_MetaG_FD_148974 | JGI IMG/M metagenome (GOLD analysis project Ga0194042, IMG submission 148974) | Anoxic zone freshwater microbial communities from boreal shield lake in IISD Experimental Lakes Area, Ontario, Canada - Jun2016-L442-12m | ecosystem: Environmental > Aquatic > Freshwater >...
GCGCGCGCGGCATCCGTGGTCTGATTCTACAATCGTTGCCCAAGGCGCCCGGGCGTCTCTCTCTGGAATGGCAGCATTTTGCCGCGGTGGCCAAAGGGTTGACCATTGCCCAGCCTCGGCTCCATCGCGTTGTCTCTTCGCATTTCGAAGATATGCGGTTGGTGAGCCACCATCTCAAACGACTCGGTTACCGGCGTCCCGGTCTGGTGCTCGACGCGGCGATGGACATGCGTGTGGATCGAGCGTGGCTTGCAGCGTACCTTCTTCAACAGCGCGACACCGCGGAACGCGACCGTGTGCCGGCGCTGATTCTCACGTCGCGCCAAGCGGCAACAGCGTTTTCTGCCTGGCTCGCGCACCACCGACCAGACGTGATTCTGTTCACCGGACTGCCTGTGTTGGATTGGGTCAAGCGTCTCGCCTTGCGTGTGCCGAAGGATGTCGGCTTGGTCCATCTCGATTGGTCCGAAGAAGTGGGACCGCTCGCGGGGATTGACACATGCCCGGAGGTGATTGGCGAGGCTGCGGTGGATTTGTTGGTGGGGCAGCTTCATGCTCATGAGTACGGCATACCTGCACGGGAAAAAATCGTGGCCGTTCATGGCCGTTGGATCAAGGGAGCTTCTCTGCGACGCGTGTGAGTTTTGTCGGTTTACTGTAAAACATAATCGCCCACCAATCGTCGTTGAAAGTCCGGAAACGATGTAGTAGTTATCGATGAATGCAAACTACAAAATTACCTTTACGACGTTCCGTGATCAACCGAAGCATCGAAGAAGCGAAGGAGGCTTTCCGGCGCTTTGGACTGCAGTTGCCTCCCATGGCTTTCATGACCGTGCAGGAGTGGGCGCGATGTGGGGCGGAGTGGGATGAGGTCCGCGACTGCATGTTGGGTTGGGACGTGACCGATTTTGGCAGCGGGCGCTTCGATCAGATTGGGCGGACACTGTTCACGCTGCGGAACGGGACGACGCGCAAACCGGGTTATTCGAAAACATACGCACACAAATATCTGTTCGATCCCGAAGGACAGCGTGCCCCGGCGCATTTCCACCTGGGCAAGATGGAAGACATCTGCTGCTTGGCCGGCGGCAATATTCTCGTGCAACTGCGCTCCGTCAATCCCGACAACACGCCTTCCGACAAAGCGCTGTGCGTGAAGGTGGACGGCGTCGCGCGGACGATCGCCGCGGGCGAAATTGTTCGCCTCAAGCCGGGTACGAGCGTCAACATTCCGCCGCGTACGATTCACCAGTTTTGGGGCGAAGAGGGCGCTGGACTGACGGTCAGCTCCGAGGTATCGAGCGTCTGCGACGATTGGAACGACAATTTCTTCCTCGAAGCGGCCGAGCGTTTTCCTCAAATCGAGGAGGACGAACCGCGCACGCATTACCTTTGCCACGAGTATCCGGGGGCGTGATGATTCCAGACGCATTCGTTCGTCAGCCGCAGGCCGCAGTCCCTGTCGCGGCGGGCATGTCCATACAGTCTGTGCCGTTGTTTGCGGTGCTTGTTCTGGCCGTTCACGTTTGCGCCGCAGAGAACTCATACGAGTTCTATCAGCCGCAGGTAACGCACGTCACGATTCATGAAGGCAAGCTTGCGGAAGGGCATTTTGCTTACAACCACATGCCCTCCGTGGAATGGTTTGACGGGCGTTACCATGCCGTTTGGGGTGCCCACGCCGAAACCGTTTTGGAAGGCAAGCCGGGCCAAGTCAACGTTTGGACGACGAGCACGGATTTCACGCAATGGAGCGCGCCCCAACACTTGGCGCATACGGGTCCGGGCGCGTTGGCGCGCGATCCGCTTTGTGTCCAGTGGCAACCCAACCTCCTCAATTTCCACGACCGCCAGCTCTGGTGCGTCTGGTCGTTCAACAGCAAGGTTCCAGAACTCGACGGATTGTACCTCAGCACGCTCGACAAAGGCAGCGGCGACTGGCATCACCGTCGCATCCAACGCCGCCAGGATGTGAACGGGATGTCGTGTTCTATTTTCGCCAGCCAGAATCCGGTGCTCCTGTCGTCCGGCCGCGTGCTCGCTCCGGTTACCCTCAACTACCGCGAACCCAAGCGCGATGCCGGCGCGGGCCAACCGGCCTCCGGCACCGTCCGCCGCTTTAATGCCTGCTTCTATACCGACGACGGCGGCGCGACGTGGGCCTGTTCCAATCCGATCAGCACCGTCGAAGACGCCGAGGCGCAGTGGGAACCGTTCTTTTACGAACAGAGCGACGGGAATCTCCGCGTCTTCATGCGCAACTTTACCAAAGGAATTCCACTCGGCACGCAATGGCGGCTCACCACCGTCGGCAGCGGTGCCGCGTTGGGAACGCCGGTGAGTTTTCCGAACGATCCGATCTATTCGTTTATGGAGACGGTCAATTGCCGCCCGCAAATTTTCCGGCTCGACGGCGGGCGCTACTGCCTGTTGCAGCAGGATGCGCTCGTGAACCATCGCGATTATTCGACCCGCCTCAATGTGGCGTTGCACTTCAGCCGCAGCGGCAACGATGATTTCGTAGCCGGCCCGCCGGTGTCCCGGCCCGGGACGATCAGCGCCTATCCGCAGGGCGTGGCGCATGGCGGCAACATCTATCTCGCTTACACGATGGGACCGGGAACGCAACCGCGCAGCATCGAAGGCGCCATCGTTACTCCCGCGCCGCTGGCCGGGCGGTACTACGTCTGGCCGCGCTCGAAAGAAATTCTCAAAATGCAGGACATCGCGGACGAGACCGGAAAGAAGAACGTCGTTCGCACCAACCCCGACGCGCGCACCGCGCTGCCCCGGATCAAGACAGTAGACGAACGCAAGGCGATCCAATTCAATGCGCGGGCTAGTGCTGGGGTGGACATCGACCCAGTGGATTTTGCCGCTGGACAGACGCTGGAGTTCCAATTCGAAACACACGTCCTGCGGTTACAGCCGGTCGGGACGTTGATCTTCTGCTCGCTGGGCGACCGCATTCCCATCCGCTTGGGCATGCCCGCGAATCGTCCCGGGAAACTCTACGCGTACACGCGCAACCAGTGGGAGCCTGTCGGCGACTTCGCGTTGCAGCAATGGCACACGCTGCGGGTTACGGTGCGCGGTACGGATTTCACCGTTTCCTGTGACGGCCACGTGTCGAAGACTTTTCCGAATCCGCTCGTCAATCCGCAACCGCGCCTGTACCTCGGCGACAGTTTCGAGGTCGATTATATTTACAGTCTCTCGGGTTCCGAATTCCTGGTGGATCTCGCGTCGTTGCACAGCCATGTTGCGCCAGAGTTGAACAAGAATTAGCTTGTGCATCCAGCGTCCCGTCAATAAGCAGATCGGAACGCCTGCCCCTATATTGAATATTGACATTCGATCGCCTTTCGGAGTCAGCAAAACACCATGAGCAATTCTCCCGCTTCACATGTCCGATACGGTGTCATCGCGCTCGCGGTATTGCTGGCGATGGTGACGTACCTCGACCGCGCTTGCATCGCCACGATCGCGCCCGACATCATGCGCGATCTCAAAATTTCCAAAGATCAGATGAGCTGGGTTTACAGCGCGTTTGCGATGGCTTACGCGATGTTCGAGATTCCGACGGCGTGGTGGGCGGACCGGCGCGGCACGCGGCACGTTTTGACGCGGATCGTGTTGTGGTGGTCGGCGTTCACGATGTTGACCGCGGCGGCTTGGAGTTACGGGGCGATGCTGGTGACGCGCTTCTTGTTTGGCGCGGGCGAGGCTGGTGCGTGGCCCGGCGTGGCGCGGACGTTTTCTCGCTGGGTGCCAAAGTCCGAACGTGGCACTGTGCAGGGAATTTTCTTCAGCGGCGCGCATCTGGCCGGCGGCGTGACGCCGTTGCTGGTGGTCTGGATGACGCAATCGCTCGGGCTGGGATGGCGGACGGTGTTCATGGTCTTCGGATTCACCGGCGTGGTCTGGGCGATGGTCTGGCACCGTTGGTTCCGAAACGATCCGAGCGAGCACGAACAGGTCAATGCGGCGGAACTGGAGAAGATTGTCGCGGACCGCATCCCGCCGAGCGCGACGCATGAAGGGTGGGCGTATTGGAAGCAATTGTTCGGCCACCGCAACACGCTGCCGCTGTGTCTGATGTACTTCCCAAACACGTTCGCGTTCTATTTCTGTATCACCTGGCTGCCGACTTATCTGAAAGAGAAACACGGTTTCGACGCCATGCAACTTGGCCTATTCTCCGGGCTGCCGTTGATCTTGAGCGTCGCAGGAGATCTCTTTGGCGGTGTCGCCACCGACGTGTTGAGCAAACGCTTCGGCCTGCGCGTGGGCCGTTGCGGCCTGGGAGCGGCCGCCTATGTGCTGGCGGGAAGTGCGATGATCCTTGCGGGGCTCGCGCACCAGCCCGTGCTGGCCGCGTCGTTGATCGCGCTGGCCGTGGCGGCAACCATGTTCACGCTCGGCGCGGCGTGGAGCACGTGCTTGGACATCGGCGGCAACCACGCCGGAGTCGTCAGCGCCGCCATGAATACTTCCGGCGCGATCAGTTCGGTGCTCAGTCCGCTGATGGTCACGTATCTGTTGCGGACGACCGGAGACTGGAACATACCGCTGTATGCGATGGGAGGCCTGTTCCTCATGGGTGCCGTTTGCTGGGGCTTCATCAATCCGCATAGGAGGATTTTCGAATGAACAGGCATTTGAACACAAAACAAGTTGTCCTCTTCATCGCTTTGTTAGTTGCGCTGTTTGTCCGGTTCGATGTAGGCGCGGTGGAAGACACCCGCTTGATCCACACCGGAAAGAACATCCCCAGCGAGGGCTACGCTGACCAGCCGTACATCGTGAAGACCGGCGATGGTGCCTGGCTGTGCGCCGTTACGACCGGCACGGGCCACGAAGGCGCGGGTGGGCAGCACATCGTTTCGATGCGCAGCACGGATCGTGGGAGCACGTGGGAAAAGCCGGTGGACATTGAGCCGGCCAGTGGGCCGGAAGCGAGTTACGTCGTGCTGTTAAAGACGCCGTATGGCCGCATCTATGCGCTCTACAACCACAACACCGACAACGTGCGCGAGGTCAAGCGCGAGGACAAAGGTGTCTATGCTCGCGTGGATTCGCTCGGGCATTACGTCTTCAAATACAGCGACGACCACGGCCGCACTTGGTCCGCGCAGCGACACGAGATTCCGGTGCGCGAGTTCGAGTGCGACCGGAACAATGTCTACGGCGGAAAATTGCGCTTCTTCTGGAACGTGGGCCGTCCGTTGATTCTCGGCGATGCGGCCTTGATGACCTTGCACAAAGTCGGCGCGATGGGCGAAGGCTTCTTCGCACAATCCGAAGGCGCGTTCTTGAAGAGTGCGAACATCCTTACCGAACGCGATCCCTCGAAGATCGCGTTCGAGACTTTGCCTGATGGAGACATCGGGCTGCGCACGCCTGCCGGCGGCGGTCGCGTCTCGGAGGAGCAGAGCGTGTCGAAACTCAGCGATGGTTCGCTCTTCTGTGTGTACCGGTCCATCGACGGCTGGCCCGTGTGCGCCTACAGCCGCGATGGCGGACACAAGTGGACCGCGCCGGCATACATGACCTACACGCCGGGCGGACAGCAACGCGTGAAGCATCCGCGCGCGGCCAATTTCGCGTGGAATTGTTCGAACGGAAAATTTCTCTATTGGTTCCACAACCACGGCGGCGTCTTCATTGGCCGAATGAAAACGGACAGCGCCGGTGGCGTGCCCGCCGCCATCGCGGGTGCAAACGGCAGTCCTTATGACGACCGCAATCCGGCCTGGCTAATGGCCGGGCGCGAAGTCGATACGCCCGAGGGCAAACGCATCGAGTGGACACAACCGGAAATCGCGCTCTACGACGACGATCCTTACATCCGCATGAGTTACCCCGATCTTATCGAAGAAGATGGCAAGTTCATCCTCACCGAGACGCAGAAAAACGCCGCACGACTGCACGAGATTTCGAAGCCGTTGGTCGATGGTTTGTTCAACCAATGGGACAACCGTAATATCGCGAAGGAAGGATTGGTGCTCGCAGTCAAAGGCGGTGAATCCAAGGTCAAGATGCCGACTCTTCCTGTCTTCAGCTCGCGCGATACGAAACGAGCCGATTACGGAACCCGAGACGCGCGCACCGGTTTCAGTCTCGATTTGTGGCTGAACATTCCATCACTCGATGCGGGCCAGACATTGTTCGACAGCCGTGACTCAAGTGGCAAAGGCATCACGCTCGCCACCACCGGCAACAAGACGCTGCGAATCACAATCAACGATGGCCGCCAGGAAGCAACATGGGACTGCGATCAAGGCAAAGTGGTCGCAGGCAAATCGCAGCATGTCGTGGTCACGGTCGATGGCGGTCCGAAGATCATCACCTTTGTTGTCAACGGCGTGCTCTGCGACGGCGGCGACGAACGCCAGTTCGGCTGGGGCCGATACAGCCCGACACTCCGCACGCCAACCGGTGCGGCGACGACAATGCTCGCTCCCTCCGTCCGATCGCTGCGCATCTACAACCGAGCGCTGCGCACCAGCGAAGCCGTTGGAAATTTCCGCGCCGGGGAGGCACCGTAAACAAGCGAGGACTTGAATAGGAGTATCATGAATCCGATTTTACGTTTTATAGTTGTGGTGATTGCGTTCGTGTTGGCTGTCTCACCTGCGTTCGCCGATGACACAGCGAAACTAGGCGCATTGCTCGCAGGTGCAGCCGATCACGGCGGCGTGGTGACGATACCGCCCGGTGACTACCAACTCGATGGCCGGACGACCATCGCGCTGCCATCGCATACCACGATTTCGGCTTATGGGGCACGGTTTCATTTGCCGAAGACGCTCGGTGACAAGGCGCGGGTGGTTTTGTTTGCAGGAGAGAATGTGAGTGACTTCCGTTGGTTTGGCGGTCATTTCACTGGACACGTTTTTGACCCGGCGAAAGCGGAAAACTCCTGGGAACCGAATGCAAACACGCGCGCCATCCTCATCACCACGACGCCCAGCGGACGCACGGAGAACCTGACTTTCCGAGACATCACGGCAGATGGACTGGCGGGCGCGGCCATCACCGTGCTCGGAGCGGAGAAGAAGGGCAGCGCAAGCGAAGTCGAGGCGTTTGCGCGCAATGTGACGGTGGAGAACTGCACACTGGAGCGCAGCGGGAAATTCATGTGGGACTACGGCTACCTTTGGCAAATTACCGTTTGGCCCGAGGACTACAACGACGCCGAGCGGGCGATGGCAGCGAAGTATTTTCGCAACGACCTCGTGCGCGGGCCGGTGCGGATGAAGGCGGGCGACGACCGCGTATTTTTCGACAACCAAAAGCCGCTGCCGCCGTCGCAGAAGCGCGAGGGCGCAGAGGCCGAACGCGGCCACGACACGGTTTGTTTTTTCGGCGATGTATTGCCGTCGAACATCGTACGCGGACGACAGTATTTCGTCGTCGAGAGCACGCCGGAGTTCATCCGCATTGCGGAAAAGGCGGGTAGTGAGGCGTTGAAGTTCGCCAGCGACGCGGGGCCGCAGGCGCGGCTCATCAGCCATCTGTTTCAAGCGCATCTGGCCCTCTACGCTCCGGCGGGCAGCGGGCCGGGCAAAGGCGCGCTCGACCTCGTCGGTTGCAAGCAGGTCATCGTGCGCGGCTGCCGGCTCAGTGCACTCGGCGACACGATGCACATTCAGAAGAGCCACGGCATCGTCTTCGCCAACAATCACATCACCGGCTCGCGCATGGGCGCATTCTTCCTCGCCGAGTATTGCAAGGACGCAACCGTCACGGGCAACACGGTGGACGGCAGCAACGGCTCGCGAGTCATCAGCGTGGAAAAGTCATCGGAGAACGTGACGATTGTCGGCAACACCTTCCGCAACGGCGGACGCGGATCGTGGATTAACCAACCGCGCAACTTCGTGCTCGCGGACAATATTTTCGTGAATAACACGACCAAGTGCGAGCGCGACCCGCGACGCGGTCGCCGCAGCTTCCTCACCGGTGATTACGAGCGCTATTCCGAGCTGTATTTCACTACGCATGAACCCGGCGGGCGCTACGGCAACGTCACCGTGCGCGGGAACATTTTCACCAGCGGGCCCAATGCCGAGCACGCTATCACTTTCGCTCCAGGTGGCGACACCATCCTTGTGGTTGACAACATTTTCAGCGGCCCCGTGCGCGATATTCCACCGGCGATCGGTTGTGAAAACGTGACGATTCGAGGCAATGCGGAGTCCGCATCCAACGCCCCGCGTGATGAAATCCCAGCCCACACATTCCAGTGCCAGGCACTCGGTCGCACTGTCCCCTGAATTCAAAATTCTCTCCATCCGTGCGCTCCGCCAAGCACGTGCAGACTTGGGCGTTGACAGGAGTAAACAAGAATGAACACCAACTATTGCCAAATCAACCGACGCGAATTCTTGAAGACCACTTTGACGGCGACGGCCGCTTGTGGACTGCTCGAAGCCCAACGGGCGCTGGGCGATGATACGGTTCCGGTGCGTCAAATCACGCAGGGGCCGCAATTCCACTGGTTCGGCTATTACGACAAGCTGCAGTTCTCGCCGGACAACCGGTTTGTTCTTTCTAACAGAGTCAGCTTCGAACATCGTTCGCCTACGGCGGACGATGTGATCGAAGTCGGCATGATTGACCTGCATGAGAAAGACAAGTGGATTCCACTCGGCCAATCGAAGGCCTGGTGCTGGCAACAGGGCTGCATGTTGCAATGGATTCCCGGCACTGAATCAAAGGTCATCTGGAACGACCGCGAGAACGATCGCTTCGTCAGTCACATCCTCGATGTCAAGACCGGCGAGAAGCGTACGCTGCCAACGCCTATCTACGCGCTCAGCCCGAACGGCAAAGAGGCCGTGTCCTGTGATTTCGCCCGCGTGGCCACCTGCCGTCCAGGCTATGGTTACGCGGGAATCCGTGACATCTTTTTTGATGGCATGGCTCCTGCGGGCAGTGGTGTCACGCATGTCAATCTGGAAACGGGCGCGGAGAAACTCATCATCTCGCACAAGCAACTTGCCAGCACCGGTACGGTTATTGAGAATCACACCGACTCCAAGCACCACGCCTATCATTTGCTGTGCAGCCCGGATGGAAAACGCTTTATTTTGTTTCACCGTTGGACGCAGCCGAAAGGGGGGCACCTCACACGTCTCATCACCGCGAACATGGATGGCAGCGACCTGCGCGTTGTCATCCCAAACGGTTACGCCTCCCACTTCATCTGGCGCGATGCGACGCATATCCTCTCGCAGGCGAAAGGCTGGCTCGGCAACGACAGTTGGGGCAATTTTCTTTTCGAAGACAAGGACTCCGGGATCGTCGCGGAGATCGGCAAAGGCGTGCTCGATTCCGGTGGCCACTTCAGTTACCTGCGGAACAACGAGTGGCTCCTTAATGACACCTATCCCAAAGGCCCGCAACGTTTCCAAACTCCGCATCTGTATCACATCCAAACGAATCGCCGCATCAACCTCGGCAACTTCGCGTCGCCGCGAGACTACACAGGCGAATGGCGTGTGGACACCCATCCGCGCCTGAGCCGAGACGAACGAACAGTCTGCATTGATTCCGTGCACACCGGCCAAGGCCGTCAACTTTTCCTGATCGACATCAGCGGAGTCGCGTAAACATTTGGAGAACAACTGCGCGATGACTTCCAATGACTGGAATTGACGGATTATTTGAAACGAAAGGAACAACAGTGAAACACACCTTCACACTCGTCACCGTCCTGCTGCTCGCACCTCTGGCTACGTTGCACGCCGCCAACGATACGGCTACGCCGCCGCCCTCATGGGATCAAATCCGCCGTGTGCCGATGAGTGGAGGCTTGCGGGCATTTTGGAATGTGGCGGGTGGTGATAATGCGACGAACTACCGCGAGGCCGCAGCGCATGGATTCGAGATGGTGGATCTCTTGAACACGTATTCCGACTACCCTGGCAAGCAGAAGGAAAACATCCGCACGACCCTCGACACCAACAAGACGAATCCTTGGCTGAAACCCGAGTTCTTCGAGCGCATCGTCAAACGCAACATCGATATGCGTGGCAACCGAAATGCCATTTTTGTCCACGACATCGAGTTCAGCTTCGAGGAGAACATCGACAACGTGTGGGTCGACCCCGTCGTGCGCGCCTCGTCAAAGGCCACGACACGCGAGCAGTTCGCCGACGTCTACCTGCGCGAGTGGGCCACTTGGTTCACTCTGCCTTGCCAGTGGGCGAAGGAACGCTTTCCCGGCACGCCCATCGGCATCTACGGACCACAGCCGTTTCGCCGCGACTACTACGGCATAGCGGGCAAGTCCGCGCAGCAGATCGATGGCACGCATCACAGCGATGCCGAACTTTGGCAGCACATTGATGCCTTTGTTGATTACTACATCGCCAGCATCTACGTCTTCTACGATAAGCCCGACTCCGTTTACTATATGGCCGCCAACGTGGAAGAAAACATCGAGCGCACCCGTCGCTACGGCAACAAGCCACTCTATGCCTACGAGTGGTTGCGCTACCACGATTCTAACAAGAAGCTGGCTGGCCAGGAGGTCGCACCGTGGCTGGCCGAAGCGATGGCCGTACTGCCTTACTTCTGTGGTGCGCGGGGCGTGGTGCTCTGGGGCTCCGAGCCCAAGCGTCAAGGCCAATACTACCACACACTCCCCGTCTTCATGACCAGCCTTGGACGCATCTCCGACCTCTCCGCGAAAATCGCCGCAGCCAAACTCATGCCCGACGAACCCGCGCATGTCTTATGGAAAGCCAAGCGACCTCTCATTCGCCGGATGCGCGTCTCCGCCGATGAATGGATCATCCTTGCCGTGAACCCGTGGCAGGCCGAGGACGCCTCCTCGACCGAGCAAGTACAATTGGAAAAAAGCAACATTACTATTGAAATGCGCGGACGCCACTCGGAGGTTTTTCACTGCGTTGGAAACGACGTGAAGCGCCTGTGAGAGCCCGGGCGTTGCGAGTGGCATCAAGCGGACATTTTCGCATCTTCCAAAGTCACTCTGAAAGGCTACAGATGCTGGGATAAGTAACTGAGAATCGAAACAATTATGAAGACAACAACCATTCCTCAGCGCCCTGCTGCTCGCGCCGCTGACCGTGCTGCACGCCGGGCTTGAAGGAACGCGGTCAAGGGGAACGTGACTGGATCCGTTACAGTGAATGGACAACAACAAAGATGATAGATCTCGACCACTTCCATGATTTATGCCGGCTCCGCTCGACGCTCGAAGCGTTCGCGGTGCTGCGCTGGCGGCAGAGTACTAAGCGGCTGCGCGTCGGTGGCGAGTTGCGGCGTCTGCTCGGCGGGTTGAAGCGGCTCGCGACTCAGGGAGATTACCCCGCGTTCCACAACGCCGATCAGCAGTTCCACCGCGTAGCGGTGTCGGCGGCCAGTCTGAAGCCGCTGTTGGAGAGTTGGGAAATCGTGGTCGCGGACCTTGATGCATGGATTCTCGGGATGCAGCAATCCTACTGGCCGAATCTGATGGCGCTCTACCGGGAGCATGAGCTTGTGCTTGACGCGTGGCTGGCGGAGGATGACTGGGTAGCGGAACAGGCCACGCACCAGCATTTGGAGGCCGGTTGGTATCGGCTGCGAATGGCGGAAGGATCGAGCGCTGCGGATTTGGACCCCGTGCAACGCGCGGTGTCATTTATCGCAACGCACTTTGCCAGCCGCATTGATGTGGCTTGGGTGGCGAGTCACGTGAGCTTCGTAAGCGGGAGTCATTTGGCGCGGCTGTTTCGCAGCCAATTGGGAATCTCGCCGCTGCGCCACTTGAAACAAGTGCGGCTGGAACGCGCCGCTCAACTGCTCCGCTCCAGCACCGACGCCGTGGCAAAAATCACGCGCCGTGTGGGCTACCAGAATACCTCGCATTTTGTCCGGGACTTTCGACGGCAGTTCGACATGACGCCGCTTGATTACCGTCGGAGTGGGAAGCCCTGACCGCCGGCGGGGCGGAAAATGTTCTGTTTCGCGCATCGGAATGTGCCAGATGATGCAAATGCGAGCTTCCACATGCAATCCCGTTTTGCCCCTTCCTGGGGCGGTGTACGAGTGACTGTAAATTCAAGCGTTTCCTCAAGCTACCGTTGCATACTTTGAACCGATGAATCAAATGAAAACGAAACGAACACATCTGAAGCACATACTCACCCTCCTTACCGCGCTGCTGGCCACGATCCACGCCGCCGATGCGCCATCCTTGCAACCGCCGCAGCATCTCGGTCCGCCGCGTACCGATCAGGCTGTGACGAACCGCGCGTTCACCGGCATCCCGAGCATGGTGGTCGCGCCGAAGGGACGACTGTGGGCCACTTGGTATGCGGGTATCACGCCGGGCGAGGATTTGAACAACTATGTCGTGCTCAGCACCAGCGGCGATGATGGCAAGACATGGAACGAAAGGCTCACCGTCGATCCCGACGCAGGCGGGCCGGTGCGCAGTTTCGATCCTGAGCTGTGGGTGTCGCCGGATGGACGCTTGTTCTTCTTTTGGGCGCAGATGGAAAAAGGCCGGCGCGATGCCGAACTCGGCGTTTGGTGCATCGAGACGAGCGAACCCGATGCCGCACAGCCGACGTGGTCCAAACCGCGCCGCATCGGCGATGGCGTGATGATGTGCAAGCCGCTCGTGCTTTCCTCCGGTGAATGGGTGCTGCCTATTTCTAAATGGAAGGAGCACGACAACAGCGCGCAGATGATTGTCTCGAACGATCAAGGCAAGACGTGGTCTCTACGCGGCGGCTGCAACGTGCCGAAGGACGTGCGCCAGTTCGACGAGCACATGTTTGTCGAGCGCAAAGACGGCTCGATCTGGCTGCTCGTGCGCACCACCTACGGTATCGGCGAAAGCGTGAGCACGGACGGAGGCAAAACGTGGCCCGAGTTAAAACCATCGGGCATCCTGCACACGCCCTCTCGTTTCTTCATCCGTCGGCTCGCATCGGGGAATCTGCTGCTGGTCAAACACGGCCCGCTCGACACACGCACCAGCCGCTCGCATCTCACGGCTTACATTTCCAAGGACGATGGCCATACCTGGACCGGCGGACTCATGCTCGATGAACGCCTCGGCGTTTCCTATCCCGACGGCCAACAAACGCCCGACGGTCTCATCCGCATTATCTACGACTACGGCCGCGTCACCCCCGAGCGCTGCATCCTCATGGCCGCGTTCCGCGAGGAAGACGTGGCCGCAGGCAAGGACGTGAGCGGCTCAGTGAGGTTGCGCCAGCTCGTTAGCAAAGCCACCGGCGGCCAGGAGAAACCGAAGCCCTCCACGGCACCTGTCCACGCCAACGCCGACGGCAAGCCGCTGCGCACCACCCAGCCCGGCACGCTCACCAGCGCCGACGGCAAATCGCAGCCGCTCGTCCCCGGCGCGAAACTTTTCACCGACCGCGCCTACCTCACCGCTGAACTTCCCGCCGCGCTCAAGAACACGCACTTCCTCCCCATTGCCATGAACGGCCAGAAGACGCTCAAGTGCGAGCGCGCTGGCACCGTCTTCTTCCTCACCCCAGCGCTCGAACGCAATCGCGACACCACCGCGCAACCCTTGATGGACCAAGGCTTCGAGAAAGTCGCCCTGCCCGAAATCCCGCTCTTCAATCCTGCCTCCACCGCGAACTTCTGCACCCTTTTCCAAAAAGATTGCGCCGCCGGCGAAACCATCCTCATTGGTAAATGGGCCCTGCCTGTGTTCTTTGACGAGCCTAGAAAATGACCTCCATGAAACCCACCCTCACACGCCTCACAGCCCTGCTGCTCGCGCCGCTGGCCGCGCTGCATGCAGCACATTCCGCAGACGCCCGCATCGTCATCGCCAGCGAGGCTGGTGCGAAGATCGATAGTGACGTGACCAAAGGCGACGGCACTGATGACACGGCGCTCATTCAGAGCATCCTCGACCGCGCGGCAAAACTCGGCTCGCTTAAGCTCATCGTGGATGGGCCGATTCTCGTCACGGGGCTCAAGGTTCACTCCAACACGACTATCGAGTGTTTGAATCGAGCGTGCGGGTTCTATCTCGCGGACAACTCCAATCGTCCGCTCATCGCCAATGCGACGCCGCAACCGGAAGGCCGGGCTGACCGAAATCTCTCCTTCCTCGGCGGCACATACAATGGCAACGCGGAGCATCAGGAACACACGACGAAGGAACACGGCTGGACCACCGCGTTCGCTTTGCATGGCGTGGAGCAGGTGTTGTTTCGCGATGTGTCCATCACGAACTCCCGCACCTTTGCGGTGTATCTCACGAACTGGCGGCGGGTGGTGTTTGAGAACATCTACATCAACCTCGATCACATCCCGAAGCAGTCGAATCAGGACGGCATTCACGTTCAGGGGCCGGGCGAGTTCCTGAGCATTCGCAATGTTCAGGGTCGCGCTTGGGATGACATGATTGCGTTGAACATTGATGACCTGCTTGGGGATTGGGACAGCGAGGGGAAGTTCGGTCGTGATCCCGCATCCATAAAGCGCTTCGGCAGCGCCGCAGGCATTGGTCCTGTGAGCGATGTGGACATTGATGGCGTGCAGGCGGACGACTGCGCTCAGGTCATCCGCATCCTCTCCCGCGCCTCGCGGCTAGATCGTGTCTCCATCCGCAATGTGAAGGGCACTTACCGCGACTTCGGTGTCTGGATCACGCCGTATCTGCGCGAGGGCGGCAACATCGGGCGGCTGGAGTTTGAGAACATTGACCTGCGGCCTGTCGGCCCGCGCGCCTACGATTACGTGCCGCCATTCCTCTTCTGGTTCGCAGGCAAGATGGAGCAGGTGACGCTCAAGAATATCAGCAGCCACGCGCCTATCGACGACCGCCCGCTCGTGTGGATCCAGCCGGATGCGAAGATTGATCGGCTGCGTATCGATGGCTTGAACGTCTATGACCCGCGCAAGGAAATCGGCCACACGCCGCTCATTCGCGCCGATGGCCGCATCGCGTTGCTGCAAGTGCGCGATGTCGTCGTGCAAAGACCGCAAGCCACCGCGCCCGCCGGTTCCTTGATCGGCACCTCCATGGATCGCTCCGCGCTGAAGTCCTTCATGGATGCGCGGGCCGGCATCATGACACCTCCCGGCAAAGGCCGCCGTGGCTGGCCTGAGGGCAACGGCTACCTCACCTCGCAACCACAGATTCAGCGCCTCCAGATCACGGATGTCGTTGCCGACGGACTAGAGCAGGTGCTCGATCATCAAGCCGGAACCATCGAAGCGCTGGACCTCCGTGACCTCTCGATACCCGCCACGACGAAGGCTGTTCATCAAGGTGGCGAGGCGAAGATCATCAAAACCCAAGGAGCATCCGTGAAATGAAAACACCCATCATGAACCGAAGACAGTTTCTCTCTAAATTCGGCGGCACCGCGCTGACCTTTCCCTGGTTCTCACACCTCGCACTGCATGGCGCGGAGGATTCCAAGGCTCCCAGGCGACTGGTTTGCATCGGGCTGGATTTTGGGTTGCGGCCTGAGTCGTTTTTCCCGGCGACACATGGGCCTGAGCTGGAGCTGACTCCTTTGATGAAGCCTCTGGAGCGCTGGCAGCAGAGGATGACCGTGTTCTCTCAATTGGAGCATCCCGGCGTGCAGGGCGGGCACTATGGTGTGCATGCCTTTCTCAGCGGTGTGCGACGTGAGCAGGCGGCGGGCTTCAAAGACGGCTGCGTCACGCTTGACCAGGTCGCGGAGGAGCATCTCGGCAGTCTGACGCGGTTTCCATCGCTCTGCCTCGGTGTCGGAGCGGGCGATGCGATCTCGTGGACGCGCTCCGGCATCGCAGTCCCGAAGCTGGAGGACCCGGGCGTGGCGTTTGACACGCTCTTCAAACCCCAACGCAAGTCCGCAGCAGCAGCACGGCGTGCGGAATTGTCGGAGAATGAATCCGTGCTCGCGCTCATCGCGCAGGATGCGAAGCGCGTGGCTCCGCATCTGGATCGCTGGGATCGCGAGAAGATGGAGGAGTTCATGGGGGCGATGCGCGACTTCGAGCGCGCCAACGCCTCGAACATGGAGTGGCTCGACAAACCGCTGCCTGTGACGGATGGCAAAAAAGCAGTGTGGAAAAGCGACGGCTGCATGGACCGCGTGCGGGCGAACTTCGATGTCGCGGCGCTGGCACTTCAAGCCGACGCCACACGCATCATCACGCTGAACATCGGCGGTTCGTTGCCAGTGACGAACATCCCCGGCATCAATCGCGGCTATCACGATCTCTCACACTCCGGTCAGGACCCGGACAAGCTGCGGCAATTGCACATCATTGAGTCCGCGCTGATGGCGGAGTTGGATTACTTTCTTGAGCGACTCTCCACCATGAAAGACATCGGTGGCAGTTCCTTGCTGGACAACACCACTGTGGTCTTCGGCAGTGGCATGGGAAATGCCAGCGCGCACGCCAACACGAACCTGCCTGTGGTGCTCGCCGGCGGTGGCTTTAAGCACGGGCGTCATCTTTTCTTCCCAAAACACGGTCGCCAGCAAACACCGCTCTGCAATCTCTTCGTCACGCTGCTTCAGCAAATGGGCATCGAACGCGACAAGTTCGGCTCGAGCACCGGGAACCTCAATCAATTGGTGAAGTAGTATGCGCGTCCATCTCGTTACTTTCCTCGTCATAGCATCCAACACGCTCCACGCTGCGGAGACTGCCTCGCTCAAACCCGACGCTTTCCTCTCGCGCTACTGCCTAAGCTGTCACGATGCCGATGTGCAAAAGGGCGACCGTCGGCTCGATGATTTGCCTTTGAACGTCGGCACGGACAGGGCCATCGCGGAGCGATGGCAGGAGGTGCTGCATCAACTTCAGCTCGGCGAGATGCCACCAGCGAAGAAGAAGCAACCCACCGATGACGAGCGCCGGGCTTTGCTCGCGTGGATCGATGAACAACTCATTCACGCACAGTCCAGCGCTCACGATCGAGGCGGGCATGTGGTGCATCGTCGGCTGAGTCGCGCGGAGTATTTGCATACGATACAGGACCTCTTTGGGTTCGATGGCGACTTCGATCCCACCACCAGCTTTCCAGGCGATGAGGAGCTGGAAGGCTTTCGCAACATCGGCTCCGCGTTGCGCACTTCGCGTCATCATTTGGAGCAGTATTTGAAGGCAGCCGATGCGGTACTGGATCACGCTTATGATCTCGCCGAAGTGAACGGCAAACCCGAAGCCAAGCAATGGAAGGATAGCGCGGACAAAATGCGCGCCCTAAACGATGCCTTCGGGCTGGGTGTCGTCAGTGCAGAGAAAGCGAAAGGTCCCCCCTACATTCATCTCAGCCATGGCCTCCGAAATCAGGAGCTCATCTTCGACAGTAAGCTCTTCCTTAACGGCTTGGGCGATACCGGTGTGCCGTATTCTGGCTGGTATGATGTTGAAGTCGAAGCCACCGCCGCGAACCGTCATCATCCGTATGGCAAGGATCTCATGCTCGGCAATCTAGCACCGTATTACAAAGACATGAAGTCCTACTATGACGAGTCGCAGCCGATGCAACTCGGCATCGGGCGACAAGGTGAAGGCATGAAAGGTAATGGTTGGCGGCTCATTCCGCCGAACATCATCCATTCCACCGAGTTGCCAGATGACCGCTACACCACCGTCCGCGCGCGCATTTGGCTGGATCGCGGCACCGTGCCTTACCTCTCCTGGATCGACGGTCCTCCAAAGGGAACACGCGGCCAATTCATCTCCCTCAAGCTCTACAAATACGACCCCAGCGTGCCGAAGATCGAGAAGCACGTGTGGGAAAATCTAGCCCAGCGTGCCGAGCGAGACAAACTCTACCAACACCTCTATAAAGGCCCCGAAGTCCGCGTGCATTATTGGCAGATCACCGGCCCGCTGCGTGATGACAAGCAGCATCCCGCACGGTCGTTGTTGTTTGCCAACATCAAACCCGATGAAAAACAAATCGAGCCCGTGCGCCTGCAAACCGAGCTGCAAGGCCTCGCCAGCCGACTCTTCCGTCGCGACGTGACTGGTGAAGATATCGCCCCGTTTGCGAGCGCTCTGCAAAAGCGTCTCGATGGCAAGACGCGCTATGCCGACGCCGCACGGCCTGTGTTTAAAGCGCTGCTTTGTTCCTCGGAATTTTTGTTTCTCAGCGAGCCGCAATCAGACGCGAAGACCATCTCGTCGATGCAACTCGCGACCCGCATCTCTTACTTCCTCAACGCTGGTCCACCTGATGACAGCCTGCGTTCGCTTGCGTCCAAAGGTCCGCTCAGTGCCAAATCCATCATCACCGAAACCGACCGCCTTCTCGATTCGCCACGCGGTGATCGTTTCCTGCGCCTCTTCACAGAGCAGTGGCTCGGCTTGAACAAGCTCGGCACCATGCCACCCTCCAAGGAAACCTATCCCGCCTATCACATCGACCGATTGGAGCCCGCGATGCGAGAGGAAACTTGGCGCTTCATCGCCGAACTCATTCGCAGCAACAAACCCGTCACCGCGCTCGTTGATGCCGACTTCACCTATCTCAATGCCAGACTCGCACGGCTCTATGAACTACCCAACGTTAGCGGCGACCATTTGCAACGCGTTAGCCTGCCTGCCGATTCACCACGACGTGGATTGCTCGGTCACGCCAGCATTCTCACCGTCACCGCCAACGGCGTCGAGACCTCGCCCGTGAAGCGCGGCGTATGGTTACTGGAGAAGCTCTTCGGCACACCGCCTAGTCCGCCGCCACCGAACGTGCCGCCGATTGAACCCGACATTCGCGGTGCCACCACTATTCGCCAGCAGTTGGAAAAGCATCGCAGCGTACAGGCCTGCGCTGATTGCCACGCGAAGATCGATCCGCTCGGCTTTGCCCTTGAAGCCTACGATCCCATTGGTCACTTCCGCAGCGCTTACCCAAACGGCGCGGCCATCGACACCACCGGCGAGTATCGCGGCCAACCCGTCAACAACCCCGCCGACATCCGCGCCTACCTCATCAAGCACCCCGACCTCCTCGCACAAAACCTCGCCCATCGCCTCCTCACCTACGCGCTCGGTCGCCCACTCGGCTTCACCGACCAGCCCGCTATTCGCCGCCTGCAAGCCAACTGGAAAGCGAAAGGCCTCACACTTCGTGAACTCATCCACCTCATCACCACCAGCGAGCTAATGCGCCAGCCATGATCTTTGCCTGGAATTCACTATGAAACGAACCCTCACACTCGTTACCACCCTGCTGCTCGCGCAGCTGCACGCTGCTGAACCTGTCAGCCTCTCCGCTGATCACGCCGCCTTCGTGAATCACCAGCGGCGCATCTTTTTCCAATACGATCCGGCGGCGGACATTCAGCGGAAAGGTGGGTTCGGCGCGGACATGGATGCGGTGATGAGTTACGTGTTTGATGCCGCCAGCCAGCCGGGCAGCCAGCTCGATGCGATCTGCATCGATGTCTCGAATGAGGGCGTGGCGCATTACCGCAGCAAGATCCTTCCGGCGATTCAGCATCCGGGCCTGATGAAGTGGCGCGAGCAGGGCCGGGACTACTTCGATGAGATGATCAAACAAGGCCACAAGCGAGGCAAAGAGATCTGGTGGGGCCTGCGCATGAACGAGGTCGAGCGCGGCGACTTGGCGGTGTATGACATCAAAGCCTTCGCCAACATGAAGGAGCGCAATCCGGTCAAAGCAGCGCATCCCGATTGGTTGATCCGTTCGTGGTGGTGGCAGGGGTTTTGGAACTACGCGGTAAAGGAGGTGCGCGACTATCGTTTGTCGATCGTGCGCGAGGTCGCGGAGCAATATGACTTCGATGGTGTGCATCTCGATTTTCTCCGTCACACACCTTTTCTCCCGCCGGGCAAGCAGTGGGAGAATCGTGAGCACCTCACCAGCTTCATGCGTGATGTGCGCTCAATGCTTCAGTCGCAAGCAGCCAAACGCGGCCGCCCCTTCATGCTCGCGGCAAGGGTGCCGGATTCGGTCGAGGGCTGTCACACGGACGGTTTCGATATCGAGACCTGGGCGAGTGAAGGCCTCGTCGATGTGCTCATCCTTGGCACACGCACGATCAATGTGGATGTGGATTCCTTCCGCAAAGCAATGGCCGGTGCCCATGTGAAATTGATGCCCAGCTTCGACTGCTTCCATGCCACGGACGGCTATCACGGGGACCAGTCGCTCGATCTGGTGTGCGGAGTCTTTGGCAACTATCTGCACCAAGGCGCAGACGGCGTGGGCGCTTTCAATGGGATCATCGGCTTCCCGGAACAGGCCAAAAAGCTCGGTCTGACACAGACGGATACGAGGGACATTCAGGTCTTCTCCACCATCGGCAGCCTCACGACGATGAGCGACAAAGCACGGTATTATCCGATGGACCGGCGCGGCGGCTATGCTCACAACGAAGGGCACGGTTCATCCAATAACGACGCGCCCTTGCCCATCGAACTGAGGAACGATCAAGCGCCCTCCACGCTCACCCTTCCAGTGTGGGAGCCCGTGAAATCCGGCACCGCAGTGCGACTGCGATTGGTGCTTTTCCAGCACATCGAGAGCGATGAAGTCGCCGTGCAACTCAACGGCACCGCCTTGAAGCAAGACGTCGTCGATACGCAGTGGAAAGACCCGCGCATCTTTTCCCCCGACCCTCAGCCTGCCACGGTGACACCCGGCGCACTCGTCAAGAACCCCGCCGCTCAGAAGCTCACCCGCATGGAGTTCCTCGTCCCTACCGAGACCCTGAAACGCGGCGACAATAGCATCGCCGTCTCCGTGAACCGCAAAGGCCCGTTCCCACCCTCCAAGTCTGTGAAGGTCGAACTGCATCTCAAATAGGCACGGGATATTTAACGCATGAAAGACACCCTCCCACTCCTTCTCGCCCTGATACTCGCACCGCTGGCCGCGCTGCATGGCGCCGAGCCGATCACCAACTCCATCGGCATGAAGCTCGTGCGAATCGAGGCGGGAAGCTTTACGATGGGTCAGGACGGGCCGCCACTGGAAGATTATCTGCGGCAGAAGCGGTTTGGTGAGATGCACAAGGACTTCGACCGGATCGACTTTGACGAGAAGCCTGCGCACAAGGTCACCATCACGCAGCCGTTTCAAATAGGAGTCACCGAGGTCACCGTGGCGCAGTTTCGACAGGTTGATCCCGAGTTTAAAAAGAACGATCCAAAGTCGAAGCCTGCGGATGCCGCCTACACCGAAGAAGTGACCAACAAACTAGGAGCAAAATTATGAAACTCGCCCTAACACTCCTCACCGCCTTACTGCTCGCGCCACTTGCCGCGCTGCACGCGGCTGAACCTGTCACCATCGACCTCGCCAAGCGAACGTGGCAGGGCATACCTGGACTTGAACGCACGGCTAAGGGACGCGTGTTTGTCTCTTGGTTCACAGGTGGGCCGAAGGAACCGGCACCGGACAACACGGTTGTGCTCTCGCAAAGCGATGATGGCGGCAAGACCTTTTCCGAACCGCAAGCGATGGCTTTGCCGCTGAACGATGGCACACGTTGTTATGACCCGTGCCTGTGGATCGATCCGAAGGGTCGCCTTTGGTATATCTTCAATCGCGGCAACAAGGACTCCGCCAAGCACGATGTATGGGCGCGCATCTGCGATGAGCCAGAGGCGAAGATGCCGGTCTTCGGTTCGGAGTTTCGCGTGGGCTACGACGTGCCCTTTGCGTTTCGCATGAATAAGCCCACGGCGCTATCCTCCGGTGAGTGGCTCATGCCGGTGACGCTCGCGCAAAATCCGGTTCGTGCGTGGTCCACCGGTTACAACGACAAGCAGGAGCCCACTCTTCACGGCGCAGGCATCTCAACCGACGAAGGCAAATCGTGGAAACTCAATGGCGCAGTCCAATCGAAGCCGTGGGCGCTCGAAAACATGATCGTCGAGCTGAAGGACAAACGCCTTTGGATGCTCATCCGCACAAGCAGCGGCGTGCTTTGGCAAAGCCACTCTTCCGACCAAGGCCGCACCTGGAGCGAAGGCACGCCGAGCACGATCAAGAGCCCTGGTTCGCGCTTCTTCATCCGTCGCCTTACCTCGGGCAATCTGCTGCTGGTGAACCACTACAAGTTCACCGGTCGCAGCCATCTTACTGCGCAGCTCTCCACCGACGACGGCGCGACGTGGAATGACGGCCTGCTGCTCGATGAACGCAGTGGCGTGTCCTATCCCGACGGCGTGCAGGACAAGGACGGGCTGATTTGGATCACCTATGATCGCGATCGCAACGGCGCAGGCGAGATCCTGCTCGCGAAGTTCAAAGAAGAAGACGTGACCGCTGGCAAGAACGTCTCCGGTGCCGTGAGCTTGAAGCAGGTGGTGAACAAGCTCAACAAGCCTTCGATTCTTCCTATCGGTTGGGATCCCAAGGCAGCATCTGACAAGGTCCTCGCCAGCTTGATCAAAGTCACCGCGCCGCAGGCGAAAGGGGCGCATGATGCGGAGTTTGTCTGCGTGGGCGATCGCGCTTACATCGTGGAGCACGATAACGATGTGGAACCGGGCCACGGCGCGGGTGCGGCGCAGTATTGTGTTCTCTCAATCGTAAATCTGAAAACCCACAAGGTGGAGAAGACCATCCCAATGGCGAAATCTGAACAGGTCTTCGACAACGTGACGTTGCCAAAAGGAATGTGTTTTGTGCCGCGCATTATCCGCAAGGATGACCACACGTTGCGCACCTATTTTTGCAGCCAGCCCGCAAAGGAACAGGCGCTCACGTGGTATCGCGATTTCGATCTTGGCATGCAGACCTTCGAAGCAAGCATCCACAAGGCGAGGCTGAAAACTGCCGCCGGAGTGTTCGACATGGAGCCGCGTCATTTCCACGCCGACGCGGCGGCCCAGGGCTTCACGAGGAAAGCCGTCAATCAGGGCCTCTTCATCTTCGATTCGTTCAAGGAGTTCGATGGACGGCGCTACGTGGCGCTCAACAACTTCCCCGGCAAACAGAACGCGCTCGCCTTGCTGCATGATGACTTCACGACCTTCGAGGTCATCGGCCATTACAACGAGCCGCAGTCGCAGCAGCTCAGCGAGTCGGCTGTGAATCGCCTGCCGGATGGCACGTGGATGGCGATCTGCCGCAACGACGCTGGCAACTACCACTTCACCACCAGCAAGGACGGCAAGGCGTGGAACATCGGCCAGCCGATGCCGTTTGTGCCGAACGGACTGAACTCGAAGCCCACCTTCGATAAGTTCGGCGATGTCTATTATCTCGGCTGGCAGGAGAACACCAAAGTCGGGGATTGCGGACGCAGCGTGTTCAACGTGGACATCTCCCGCGATGGCAGGACGTGGGAGCGCAAATACCGATTCGAGTCTTCGCATTCGTTCCAGTATCCGACCTTCCACGAACACGAAGGCGCGATCTGGTTCACCGTTACGCAGAGTGACCACAAAGGCTCGACCGATCGTATCATGTTCGGCAAACTGGAGAATGTTGGCCAGTTCGAGTCGCAGGCGGGCAAGACACGCACGCCGCTGCCGCGGCCACTACCTGAAGAGGCGGCGGTGATGAAGCCTGGTGTGAAGCTTTTCACGGATCGCACGTATGTGAGCGATGAACTACCGGAGCTGGTGCGAGGCCTGCCCTTCCTCCGTACCAGCATTGAAAAGACCGATGTGGAGATCACAAAGCCGGGTACGCTTTTCGCGCTCACGCCCACCCTGCGTCCAAAAGCCGCGAGTCAGGAAGAAGCGTTGCATCAGGCGGGCTTCACGAAAGTCGATGTCCCCGAGACCCAGCTTTTTTCGGGCGAGATCAATCGCGTGAGTCTTTACCGCAGGGATGTGAAGGGCGGCGAGCGGCTGAAGTTCAAGAAGATGGTGCTGCTGATCCTCGCGAACGGCGCGCAGGTGCGGGAGACGGATTTTAATGCGCCGATGGTGATCACAAATCCCGGCGCGGAATTTCAGGACGACGTGCGAACCGGTGCGATGATCATTGGCATGGATCGCACGCCGAAGGGCCGCATCTGGGGATGCTGGACGGGAACGGGCGACAAGAAGGACGGCTATTTCCTGCTGGCAACGAGCGATGACGACGGCGCGAAATGGTCAAAGCCGCGTTTGGTGGTCGGCGCCCGCACGGAGTTGGAACAGAAGCTGAGCGGAGCGCTGGTGGGCAATCTTTGGAACGATCCGAAAGGGCGCTTATGGTTGTTCTTTGATCAGCAGCTCGGCGATCCGCAGAAGCGTATCACGAACTGGTTCATCCGCTGCGATGAACCGGATGCTCCTGAGCCCAAGTGGTCGGAGCCGGTGCGGTTTGCAGAGGGTTGTACCTTGAACAAACCGACGGTGCTCAAGAACGGCGACTGGCTGTTGCCGGTCTCCGATTGGCAGAAGAAGACGGCGCGGGTATTTGCCTCCACTGACGAAGGCGCATCATGGAAAGAGCGTGGCTGCTTGCAGTTTCCTGGTTGGGAGTTCGACGAGCACATGATGGTCGAGTTGCGCGACGGCCGCTTGTGGATGCTGGCCCGCACCAATGGTCAGCCGCACGAGAGTTTCTCCAGCGACCAGGGCCGAACGTGGAGGGAGCCACGGCAGGCGGCGACGGTGCAAAACATCAACGCGCGCTTTTTCCTGCGCCGCCTGCAATCAGGGCGCATCCTGCTGGTGAAGAACGGCCCGCCCACCGAGCGCCTGCAAAAGCGCACGCACCTCTCCGCGTATCTCTCTGAAGACGATGGCCAGACGTGGAAAGGCGGCCTGCTGCTCGACGAACGCAACGCGGTGTCGTATCCCGATGGCTTCGAATCGCCCGACGGCCTCATCCACGTTCTCTATGACTGGAATCGGCACACCGACGCGGAGATCCTGCTGGCCAAGTTCCGCGAAGAAGACGTGCTCGCAGGCAAGATCGTCTCGAAGGACGCGAAGCTGCTCCAGCTCGCGAACAAGGCCTCCGGCCCGAAGCCTGAAAAACTCTACAACGGCATCGAACTGCCCGACCAGTGGCCGCCGCGTTTTCGCGATGCGAATTCAAATGAGCCGATGGAAGTGCCCTATCTGAAGAACAAGCCGAAAGTCGTCCGTATTGATGTTGGCAGACAGCTCTTCGTCGATGATTTCTTGATCGAGAAAACCACCCTCCAGCGCACCTTTCATCAGGCGAAGAAGTTCGAGGGCAATCCGGTCTTCAAAGCGGAGACCGAGCGTGAACTGGGTCCGGCAACGCAAGGCGAACGCGGTGAGGAAGCCACCACCTTCACCGGCCAGGGCGGCGTCTTTTACGATCCGGCGGAAAAACTCTTCAAGATGTTCTACGTCGCCGGATGGCGCGGGCCGCTGTCGCTGGCGACGAGCCCGGACATGAAAACGTGGACGCGGCGCGGTGAGCTTTTGCCCGAAGGCCTGCGCTGGACCGGGCCGAAGCTCGTTACCGGCGGCTCCGACAACTGCGTGTGGCTCGATCTCAACGCAAAGAATCCCTCCGAACGTCTCAAGTATCTGACCTGCTGGGAACATGTGCCGAAGGAGCAGCGCCCGACGGATTTTCATCACTCATTGCATGTCTCCGACGGCAAGACCTGGTCCGACGGCGTTCCCACGACTTTCGTGGCGGACGACTATTGCTCCTTCTTCTACAATCCCTTTCGCGAGAAATGGGTCTTCAGCATCAAGAAAAACACCGCCCGCGGGCGCAGCCGCAATTACTTCGAGAGCGCCGACTTTCTAAACGGCGCGGACTGGAACAAGAGCGTGTATTGGACGAACGCCGACCGTCTCGACGCGCCTGAGCCGGCGGGCCGCTACCCCGGTGCGGGTGACACGCCGCAGCTCTACAGCCTGAATGCCGTGGCCTACGAAAGCCTCATCGTCGGTATGCACTACATCCATCGCGGGCCGAAGAATGAAATCTGCGAAGCGGGCAAGTTCCCAAAGCTGCTCGATCTGGAACTCGGCTTCAGCCGCGATGGCTTCCACTGGGATCGCCCGGATCGCCGCGGCTTCATCGTCGGATCGCGCACCGAAGGTTCATGGGATCGCGCGTATCTGCATGGCGCGGCGGGCGTCTTCGTGGTGCTCGAGGACCAGCTTGTCTTTCCCTACATGGGCACCAGCGGCATCGCGCCGAGCGGGCATCGTGGCATGTATTCCGGCGGCAGCATTGGCCTCGCCACGCTTCGCCGCGACGGCTTCGCCTCGATGGATGCCAACGAAAAAGGCGGCATCCTCACCACGCGCCCAGTTATGTTCAAAGGCCGCCATCTCTTCGTAAATGTCGTGACGAAGGAAGGTGAACTGCGCGTCGAAGCGCTCGGTGCCGACGACCAAGTGCTCGCCACTTCCAAGCCGCTGATCGGTGACACCACGAAGCAGCGCATCGAATGGACCGGCCGCGCCGACTTGTCCGCGCTTTCCGGCAAGCCCGTGCGCTTCCGTTTTCATCTCACCCACGGGCAGCTCTTCGCATTTTGGGTCACGCCTGATCCGAACGGCGCGAGCCACGGCTACATCGGCGCGGGCGGACCGGGCTTCAACGGGACAATGGACAAATGAATGAACACGCCATCATGAATCCGCGCAGCTCAATTTATTATTGGAAATGCGACCGGCCCGCCGCGTTCCACGGAACGGACGAAAACTTCCGTCGTTGTGTGAGCGAAAGCGCGCTTGCTGGCGTGTTGCAGGAACGTTTTCCCGGCACATCGGTCGCGCTGCGTCCGGCTGCGGGGCAAGGCAACCACATCACGTGGCTGGCGACAGTGAACGGCACGGATATTTTCGTGCGCATCGAAGACGGGCCGGAGCGCGACGACTACATCGAAGTCGAATCGCGCGTGATGGAAGAAGTCCGGGCGCTCGGCATACCCGTGCCGCACGTTCATGGCGTGGACGCAAGCCGGCAACGCGTGCCATTTGCGTGGCAACTGTTGGAGAACATCGCCTGTCCCGACCTGAACCAACTCCACAAGGAAGGCCGGCTCGACGTGGCGCATCTGGCCTGCGATATCGGTGCCGTCGTTGCGCGCTGGCAGGCGATACAGCCGCCGGGTTTCGGCCCTTTCGATCCGGCAATTCTGCGTCACGAGAACCGGCTCGACGGTTTCCACCGGCGTTACGAAGATTACTTCGCCCTCCACCTCGACCGGCATCTGCGCTTTCTCGTCGAGCGCGGTTTTCTGCCGCAACTGGACGCGCTCGAGATGAAAACGGCGATCGAGCACCATCGCGGCCTGCTCGAGTTGAAGCAAGGCTGTCTGGTTCACAAAGACCTCGCGCTCTGGAATATTCTCGGCACCGAAACGGCGATTGCCGCGTTCATCGATTGGGACGACGCCATCTGCGGCGACCCGATGGACGATCTCTCGTTGCTCGGATGTTTCTATGACGGTAACGTGCTGGGCCGCGCGTTGCAGGGCTACGCCAGCGTCCGCCCGTTGCCGTCCGACTATCGCCGGCGATTCTGGCTGCACCTGTTACGCAACATGATCGTCAAATCGGTGATCCGCGTTGGCGCGGGCTACTTCGAGCGCACCGACCGGTTCTTCCTGATTGGGAGCGGCGGCACCGGCTCGGACTTGAAAACATTCACCCGCCAACGCCTCGCCGCTGCGCTCAATGGATTGCGAAACGATGTGGAGATTGAAACATTATGAACATGAAATCGTCCGCCTCACGTCTTGAAACGAAACCGCGTCTCGGAGCGTGGATGTCCATCGGCTCGCCAGTGATCGCCGAACTCGCCGCACTCACTGGTTTCGATTGGCTGCTGTTTGACCTCGAACATGGAAGCGGTTCCGAGGCCGCGCTGTTGCCGCAACTCCAAGCCATCCGCGGCACCAACACCGCCGGTATCGTGCGCGTCGGCGCGCCGCACCCGGACCTCATCGCACGCGTGCTCGACTGGGGCGCGCACGGCATCATGGTGCCGCACGTGAACTCAGCTGCCGAAGCGGAAGCCATCGTTCAGGCCGCGCATTATCCACCGCGTGGTCGCCGAGGCTACTCTCGCACCGTTCGCGCACATGACTACGGCCTGCGTTCACCGGAGCAGTCACCCACGCCGGTGATCATGGCCCAGATCGAGAGTATCGAAGGCGTCAACCATGCCGTCGAGATCGCACAGATTAAGGGTGTGGATGTTCTTTTCGTCGGCCCTGCGGATCTTCAACACGATCTTATCCACAGCACCCATGCGGCTCCCGGCGATTTCACAGAATGCCTGAACCTCGTTGTCGCCGCTGCAAAGGGTGCAGGCAAAGAGACGGGCATCCTCGTTCGCGATCCCGCAGACGTGCCTCATTATCTCGGGCTTGGCTTTACCCAGATCGCCATCGACTCCGACCTCGCGATTCTGCGCAAGAGTTGGCAACAAACACTCTTCACGTTAGATAGCCAAGTATGAAACTCACGCTTAAACACTTGCGGAGACGAAGATGCATGTCCGCATCGAAGCGCCCAGCGACAAGACGGTTCTTAAAGCCATTGCGCCGGACAATGTGGATCGAACCCATTCTCAAGGCGCGGCACCGACCTATGCTCCCGGACGAGCCGCGACGACGAAGACTGTGAAGTACGATCCACCCGTCGAGTCTATCTTGCCGACCGTGATAGCTCGAACCAACAAAAACGTGCTGTAATTCGACAGCTACGAAATCATCGAGTAGCTTGGCTAGGGAAGATAGGCGTGGCTGCCTGGTCGCGCCGAACGAAGGACGTCGGATTTGAACGTGACAGAAAAGGTCGATTGCCGGGTGCATAACAATATATCGGCAGGCCACGTAAAGTGGACAATTTAACGCTGGCTGTTACGAGCGCCGCGTTTTGGAAAGGTTGTGAGGCGGAAATACCGATGCCGGGGTAGTCAACGCGTCATAAATTTGGACGCGTTCTACAAAATTTATCCACGATGTATCACACATGTTTTAATTTCTCAATAAAAATGAATGCCCGATGCTGTTCGATTATATTGAGGAGAGAGAACCGATTTCGGAGCGGACAAGGTGATCGGACAATATTAGTTAACAATTTAATTCGAGCGGAAGGGGCTGCGGACGGGCATCAGGAAATGGGCGGAGCAAAACCGTACAGGACGGAAGTGATACTCGCAACGATTATGAAAATATGGGAAGGACTTCCATTATTCAATATATCCGCAAGCGGCCTGCACCAATTTGTCATCACGAATGCATTGGTATCCGTGCGATTACAGCCCGGAGACGACCTCAATTATCGCTTCCGGCGGTAATTCTGGGATGGTTCCGTTAAGAAAACTGACGCCGAATCGGACATATCGATTGAAAATTTCTGGCGGCATCCATTCCCACATGCGTTCGGGTGGAAAAAACGGGAAATCTCCGTCGTCGATGAATTCGGGATCAAAGGCGTCGTCCAGGGATTCCGGAGTTGCCATGTAATCACGAACCCAATCGTAGGCAGATTTTGAAATTAACATTTTGAGCTCGCGCCATGTCTATGCCAAACATTCGCTTTCTTCTCGTCGCAAAGTGCGTCTACTTCCTAGATAAGTCATGATCTCACACTCAAATGATTTAGAAGCAACCTTGAGGATCCTACCTGAGGCAGCCATTGGGGGAGGAAACTCAGCCATGTATCCGAACTATTCATTTTATAGAGTTTGTAAATAAACTGCGGTGAATGTTTCTATCGAGATCACATCCTCGGGAGTGGATACAAATAAAACGTACATCGGGATCGCAAATAACAGAGCTACTGAGGCTGCAGCGGGACAATCTGAACAAACTTGATTCGTAGCGGTCACGAAATAGGCATAATGATTGATCAATTACCGGTTATCTTTGAGTTAATTATTGCTTATTAAAATTGCGAAATTTAAATCAGGTAGGACTGCCAATGCGTATTGGCAGAATAAACTGCAGACTTATCAAAGGAGAATGCGTATTTTGCAACACACATGCCAGAAAAGGGGTCTTTTCTGGCATGTAAAACCTATTATATTGTATGGATATTATTATCGCACACTTTAATCACCGATTGACCCCGGACTAGCACTACGCTGGGGCAAGGCCCGTTTCTTTCGAGTCCGCTTTGGTATCGCGAAATCGAGTCGGCGATGCCATCGCGCCGTAAATCAATCCCGCCACTAAGGCTTTCATTCCATGCTTTTCACTCATCTTCGCTCGGACTTCCGGACGACCCCGGGCACATCGACTCGACTTTTTCCTCCACCACGCAATCGTCACACTAATCTGATTCTGGACAAAAATATTTATACCGATATCGTTTCAAAAGCCAAAGGAGTGAATGATTATACGGAGGATTATGATGGAGACGAATACGCCGTTTGCAATTCTTGTAAACGTTCAGTCCCCCATCAATCAAGCCGGAAGTAGAGACGGCACATTCTTACCCATGCGGTGGTTGAGCACTGCGCTTTTCAAATACTCCAGCACTGGGCGCTTTTGCAGCCGCAACGTTTG
>Ga0194042_1000054_pt1 | contig 29712 bp, 20 predicted proteins | sample JunL4412m_MetaG_FD_148974 | JGI IMG/M metagenome (GOLD analysis project Ga0194042, IMG submission 148974) | Anoxic zone freshwater microbial communities from boreal shield lake in IISD Experimental Lakes Area, Ontario, Canada - Jun2016-L442-12m | ecosystem: Environmental > Aquatic > Freshwater >...
GGAATGCTCGACAAAATCCAGGAATGGGCCGCGTCACGCATCAAGACCGACCGCGAAAATGCAAAAGCTGGGTTGACACTCTTGCAGGCAAATTTCGCCGACACCGAAGCGGGGAACGCATCGAAGAGCATTAAGATCGCAGACAAAGTCTAACGACTTTTGTTCGGACCACGAGCCAACGAAGCGGGCGCGACAATTGTCGCGCCCGTTTTTATTTGAATCAACTCGAAACCTGAAACCCGAAACTCGAAACTCGAAACCAGTCGTTAAGCATTTTCACGAAGAATTGTGAGCAAATGTTCGGTCAATTCAGGATCGAATTGAGTGCCTTTGCATTTTTCAAGTTCGCCGATGACGCGTTCGCGGCTGTACGGTTCTTTGTACGAGCGGCGCGTGGACATGGTGTCATATGAATCGGCTAGGGCGATGATGCGAGCCCAAAGCGGAATGTCTTCGCCCTTTAAATTGCTCGGATAACCGCGACCGTCCCAGCGTTCATGGTGGTGCGTGATCGCCGGCATGAGATCGCCCAGCGGTTCGAGCGACGCCAACAAATCGCGGGCGATCGTCGGGTGCTTCTTCATGATCGTGAATTCTTCTTCGGTCAGGCGCTCGGTCTTGCTGAGGATTTCGTCGGGGATGCCGATCTTGCCGAAGTCGTGAAAGAGCGCGGCGAGGCCGAGGCGGTTCAATTCATCTTCATTGAGGCCTTTGCGGCGCCCAATCATGCGCGACCATTTGGCCACAGAATGACTGTGGAAGCGCGTGTACGGATCTTTTGATTCCAGAATCTTGACCATCACCGTCAGGATGTTGACGAAGAGTTGCTGCGTGCGCGTGTCATTGTCTTGAACAAGCGCGTCGATGCGGTGCGTCGTGAGCACGGTTTCGACTTTAAGTTCGAGGCCTTCTTCGCCGCAATCATCGATGGCGAGATAGTCCGCGATGCCGAGCTGTTCGGCGCGTTGGCGCGCTTCGGCGTTGTAATTTCGAGTCGTTGCCAGGACGGGGCCTTCAAATTCCTGGCGGAGCAGCTTGAGGCTTTCCCACGATGCGTCGCTCTGATCGTCGAGGCCAAAGAGCACCAAGTCCGCTTTGCCGCTGCGCCGCGTAACGTGTTCACGGATGCTGGCAGGACTGGCCGCATACGCCGAGACGCGTTTGTAACCAGCCTTAAACAAAGCGCGTTCCTGAAAACCACGTGTGCTTTCGACATCATCTAAAACAATGACATCGCTACCCGTTCGATTGTTGTCCACCGCTAATCCAGACACTGAGTCGCCCCCCTGATGTATGTATCGGCAACAAGCGCAAGAGTTGAGCCAAAATAATAATTATTTTTTCTAACAAAAATTGCTTAAGTAAGCGCTCTTTTCGACACCGTTTTTCATTCTGAGCGACAAAACGCGTCACACTAACAATGCACAATGCACGAACACGAGCTCAGTTGCGTCACTTGAAATATCGGACCTGTCACACTTTAGCGCAATGGATGCCCACTATAAGGAGGTATTGCACGAACGAATCCCATTCTCTTTTATGATTCAATCGGTGGTGAGTCAAATCTCAAAAAAGTTTTTCTATGTATCGGTGCACTGGTGACACACGGTGCAATCACGAGGGATTTTAAGAATTTGTAGCGCTGACATTGAAACACCCTCCAAACCCCATTCGAACTCAAGAGTCCTGCTCCGTTACGCGCGTTTTGGCTCCCAAACATGCACATGTGCAAGGTGTCGACTCGCATTCCACCACTACCCGTAGTGTTTCAAAGCCAAATCCACAGTTTGCAATGCCCCCTCGTCTAAACACATGACGACCATTCCCACACAATCACATCGAGCATAGCTCATTTATACCAATTGCCCGACAGCTCCGCTATTGCTCTGACATGACAACAAAAGAGCTGATTTTGACCCCGGAGGGGTCCAAGCCATTAGCCGGTGGTCGAGCGCAAAGCGCGATACCACCGGACGTGAATTAAAGATGAATCCGCATCCCGAAGGGATGACAGTAACTTCGTTGGAGCGCTAATTCGCTCCTCTTATACAACGATTCTCATCCGCATTTTTCAACCGCAATCTTCAAAAATATCCGGGCGAATCAAGTGTTCTACACTATTCTTTACCTCGCGAGATCTCCATTGGCTACGCTGTCAACCACAAACAAAAAAGCGCGCTCTAGGCGCGCTCTTCTCACTAAAATCAGTCCATGTGCGAAGCAACGGCAGACTCTGCTTAAACCAGTACCGGCGCCTTAGCGGCCGCAGCAGCATCGCGCTGATGCATCGCGGTGAGTTTCTTCGCGTGGATTTCTGCCACCTGCGTATCAATGAAGTCCTTGAGTATCTTGCGGTCGTTCACGTTGGCGTTGATGAATTTGACGCCCAATTCCGGCGTGATTTTGTCCTGGGAATCGGTCAAGCGGACGACTTGGCATTCGCCGACAAGGTTCGCGAGGACCGGCAATTCTGCGAAGCGGCAGCGGATCGTGAAGCGGGACAGGGGCAGGCAATTCCTCGCGAGCTTTAATTCTGTCAGGAGCGCGCCGCCGACGCTGATGTTGCGGGCCGTTGCTTCGCCGCGGTCAAAAACCAAATCGCCATCCGTGCAGACTTCAATATCACATTTCACATTGACTTCAGTCCGGCCATATTCGCGCTTGAACGGGCGGCGAATGGTCGTGAAATCGTAACCCATTTTTTCGGCAGTTGAAAAGACCAAATCGCGGGTCGTTTCACTGGCCGAATATTTCGGATCACGGTTGAGGATCTTGGTCACCGTCGTGCGCGAAAGATTAAGCTTCTCGGCAATACTCTGCTGGCTGACACTCATTTTCGTCGTCTCCCTTTTCAATAAAGAGGTATCCAAGACCTCACATGCACAATGATATACTATTATCGGCACTTGTCAATAGCACACGTGCACCTCTATGTGCATTTTCTGAACTATGTTGTAAACCATTTGATACAATGCCATTATGGATGATATATTTTCGATATTTTTTGACCCGACTAGGAATTCTGAAAAATTGTGCAGCACGATGCGCATTACCACCACACACGTGAATTGATCCGATCCTGAGTTCACCTGTTTTTGTATCCCTTCTGTCCTCTGCTGTTCCTCTGTGCCCTCAGTTTCCTCTGTGGTTAAACATTCTTTCCAGTTCGAATACGATTCTAAATAGCGCGGCCTGGGGAATCAAAAGATTCGCCAGGCCGCTTGATCGGACGCGAGTGTCGCATCCGCCCTCTATTCAGTTGTACTTACTGCAAAATTTGCGCACGGACGATGGTATCGTCTTCCTGCCCGTGCGTGTCATTCTTCTCCGACTTGGATGCTTTCTTACTCTTCGGTGCGTCTAACTTTTGTGCCTTGTCCGCCGGAGCCGTGATGACTGCGGCGATCGGGTGGATCGGCAATTGAATTTCGTCAGCAATCGGCTCGCCCTTCGTGTCGGTGATGTCAGCGGGCTGAGGTTCGGCGTCAGCACGGACGGTGTGCTGGCGGCGGTGCAGTCCATCAGTGATCAACGGTTGAAGTGTCGGATGCTGGCCGACAGGATGTGTCCGGAGAACGGTACCGATTTTCAGCTTCGATGCGTCCGCCACTCGGTCCTTGTTCCAGTCCAGCAAATCCTTCCACTTCTTCGAATCGTTCAGCACTTTGCGAGCAATGCGCTCCATCGTATCGCCGGCTTGCACGACATAATCGTCCTGTGTAATGATGTTCGAATCACCGTGGCGTTCAGCCGTCTTGGGGCTCTTCTGGCGCAGGATATCCGAACGATTTTCATCGGACGGTTTGTCACTCGCACGAGTTTTACCATCGTTCACGGCTACAGCGGTGATCGAGTTCGGAATGCGAATCTTCATGCCTTCGCGCAATTTGTTCGGATCAGGCAGTGTGTCTTTGTTGGCATCCGTGATCGCTTTGTTGCCACCTTTGCCGGGAAGATTGGTGTTGGCGATGCGCGTCAAGTTGTCACCAGACTTCACGACATACCACTTAAAACCACTGGCAGGAGCGGGTGTGGCCGTCTCGCGATCGCGCGGTTGATCGCGATCCGCTGAAACGGGCGACTTCGCATTTGTGCGAGCAGTGCGCTTGGAGCCTTCAGGCGTCTGAACCGTTGGCGTAGTGGGTTGAGTCACCGGCCGTTCATCATTAACGGGATCGTACAAGTGCGAGCTTGAATCAGATGACGCATTGCGGCGCGGCTGATTTCCGAGCGCCGATTCACTGCGCCACAAGTCGCGCGAGTCGTCTGCGCGGACCGGAGCCGTAGGAGTCGGAGCGATTCCAACCACCGTCGAATCAGAACCGACAGTTGGCAGCACTTCGCCCGCGCTGGTCGTGTCCGTCGTCGTCGGCTTGGCCTGCGCGATCTCAGTCTTCTTTTTGTTGCTGCGCCCGCCATCATACACGAGGCAGACAACGACGGTCATGAGAATGAACAGCGTCAACAAGCCCCATTTGAATTCGCGAAAAATCTTGGCCGCACCGCTGGACACCGACGTCGCGTTGCCCATATTCCCGGTCTGCGCCACACCGCTAAAGGCCTGTTCCGAATCGATCTGATTTGCACTCACGGCTACCCCTCCCCAGGATTATCTGCTGATTCTAGTGAAGTATCGTTATTGAATGGAGGCGGCTTAAGTAAATTGTGAAGGAAAGAAATTATCGGATGTTCAAAATGGGTATTTTCATAGAGACATTTACAACGGAGTTTCAGCGCTCCGGGTGTATGACAAAGTACGCGGATATTTTTTACGCCGAAGGCGTTTTTTAACCCCAGCCCAGGGTTGTGACGCGAAGCGTCGCTACCCTGGGTTATGAATTGTGCAGGAATTAAATACGCTGAAAGCGTTGTTTAGCTTTGGGGCTAAACATCTCCTTCGGCGTATAAAAACACGCGCGTATGATATCACGCTCCCAAACACGCCTTTCTTCGTCCCATCACATGGAATTTCAGCGCAAATAGATTATAGTACCCGCGTGAAACCCCATTTCGGCCCACCCCATCCCGCGTCGGCGCTTCTAATTTCGGAGCCGTTGGTTGCCGGGCCGTCGGCCATTTACGCGCAGTACCTGCTCTCCGGTCTGTCGCGCGCGCGCATCCACCACCCATTGCTGACGCCCGCAGCGCCGGGCTGGGGGCTGTTTTCAAAAGAAGAAACGCGTTACGTCCAGACCGCTCAGGGTCTCGAATGGCTCGGCTGGCGTCCCTTTGTTTACCGCCGGATTTTGAAATGGATCGCGGATCAAGAACCCGAAATCCTTCACGGCATCTCCGAGCACACGGCCCACATCGCCGCCGCGCTGGCCGAGGAATTGAAACTTCCGTACGTCCTGACGATCCACAGTTATCTCGAAGGCAGTACCCTCCGCATCACGCCGCGTTGTCGAGCCGTGATTGCGGTCAGCGAACCGTTGCGCGAACATCTCGTCAACGATGTCCGCATTCCCAAAGACCGCGTGCGCGTCATTTCGCCGGGCGTGTCAGATGCCCCCGTTCCGGGCATTCCGAATTTTTTTACCGCTACCATCGTCTCGCCCGACGAGCCTGGTGCTGAGCTTGAAACCGGCCTGCATGTCGCCGAATCGCCGCCCGATGCGCGCCTCGTCGTCTCCATCGGCGATTTCAATAAAACGTCCGACTACGCTACGTTTATGGAAGCCACGCGCCACATCATTGACCGTCAGGGCGACGCGTGCAGCATCGTCGTCTGCGGCGAAGGACCGCAGGAATCCTCGCTCCGAAAATTCTGCCGCGAATTACATCTCGATCGCCGCGTCACATTCTGCCACGGCCACTCCGAAGTCGAACGCCTCATGGGCGAGGCCGATGTCTACGTCCAAACCACGCGCCGCGAAGGCTTCGCCGTCCGGGCGCTCCAAGCCATGGCGCAAGGCGTGCCCGTTGTCGCAGCGGCGAACGGTGCGATCTTTGAATTGATCGAAGACGGCGTCACCGGCTACATCGTCCCCCCGGCTAATCACGAGCAGCTGGGTGAACGCATTCTCGCGCTGTTGGCGGATGCGGATCTCCGCAAAAAAATCGGAGCCGCCGGACGGCAATCTGCGCTCGAACACTACAGCGTTGAAAACATGATGGACGCAACTCTGGACGTTTATCGCGACGTCGCGGGGTAGTTAGAATTATCGGCACGTTTCAGAAAGGAATGACGCCATCGCCATTTCATCCCAACGAGTCTTCGTCACCGGTACCGGTTCCATCGTTCCCGAACCGCTGCGCGATGTCCTGAGCGGTGCGCTCCAAGCCCCGCCTCAACCGCCACCCGAAATCACCGCGTTCGAAACCGCCGCAGGCGCACCCACATGGGGCTTCGAAGCCGTCGAATTCTCCATCGCCACCGAACTTCCGCACATCAAAAGTTTCATCGACCGGACCAGCGCGTTCGCACTCGCGTCAGCAAAACACGCGTTGACCGCCGCAGGCCTGCTCGACAAAACGCAGCGCCCGACCGGAGTCGAAATCGGTTGCGCGTACGGTTCGACGCTCGGCTGTTTGGAAGCGATGGGCCTTTTCTGGAACAAAGTCAAAGCGACGAATCCGAAGTTCGCTCCGCCGCTGCCGTTCACGCACGGCTACGCGAACAGCCCGTCATCACTTCTGTGCATCGACTTTGGTTTGCGCGGATCAGCTGCGACGTTCACAGGCGAAAAACTCGCCGGATTGGAAGCGCTGCTATTTGCGTTCGACCACATCGCGTCTGGCTCCGCGCACATCATGCTCGTCTGCGCTAGTGACAGCCTCACGCCTGCCGCGCACAACCATCTTTTCGCGACAGAACAATTGAGCGCCAAAGGCGATTGGACCGACGGCCTGATTCCCGGCGAAGGCGGCGTAGCACTGGTCCTCGAAAGCGAAGCGTCAGCACGTCAACGCGGAGCGAAAATTCTGGCCGAAATCGAAGGCATTAATTTCTTCCCGCTCGATCCAAAAAGCAGCGTCGCCCCCATGCGCGTCGCGACCGGCACTCGCGAAACCGCCGTCTTCTCGTCGCTGCCAAACATCCACGCATTTGGCGGCTGGATCCAACACTTGCACAAGCCCGACATGCCCGCCGTCGCACCAAAGTATTTCACCGGTGACATGCTCGCGCCATCACCCTTACTGAGCGTCGCACTGGCCGCACAAACACTTTCCGGATCACCCATCATCGCGCAAAACGGGACGCCGGGATTGCCGCTGTTGAATAAAGCCAGCGTCCTGGAACACGCGCTGTACGCCGTCGCAACAGGCTTCGATTCCGGCGGCTTGCTCGGCGTCGCAATGCTCGCGAAAGTGTGAGGCGCTAAACGATTGTAGAGCCGATTTTTAATCGGCTCATTCTCGCGCTCCTACTAAGCCGATTAAAAATCGGCTTTACTCTCCGTGGTGTCGCTTTAGATGTGCGTGCCAGCACTAATCCGTCATCATCTCAACCAGCACCCGGCCCTTATTCGCCGGAAGTTTGACGCCCAGTATATCAGCAGCCGTGGCGGCAATATTAATTTGTCCGCGCTGCTTCTCAATCACCGCACCTTTCTTAAAATCCGGTCCCATCGCGAGCAGCGAAATGCGGTGGCAGCTGGGGCAATTGTCGCCGTGATTGACGAACCCGTCTAAATGCCCATTGGCATGACGACCGTGATCATTCGTGATAAAGAGCGCCGTTTGATTAGCAAAGTCCGGCTGAGATTGCAACCACGTCCAAACCATCGCGGCGTACTCATCCGTGTCGCGAATACCCAACAAATACTTCGTGTAATTCTTCGCATGCCCGGATGCATCCGGCTCTCTAAAATTGATCAGCATCAAATGCGGTTTCTGTTCGCCCAGAACGGAGAAAACGCGGTCCAACGTAATCGTATCATCGCGATAGCCAGATCCGTTACCCTTTTTTCCGCAATCGGATTTCGCGCGGTACTTGCCTTTCCACTTCGGATTTTCGCAATCGACCAGCACTTCGAGCTTGTCTTTCGACGTCACCACCCACGCATCCTCCGCCGGTTTTCCGGACGCAACATACGCTTGAAATAGCGTCGGATCAGGCGGCAATTCCTTACCTCTATTGTCGATCCTCTTCACGTAATTGCCGGTAACTAACGCCGTGTGTCCCGCGTTCGTGTAGGTCGGGCCATCGTTCATGAAGTTCATGTACAAAGTGCCTTGCGGAGCCAACTCAGTGGCCTGGTGCGGAATATTCTCACGCTTCGGATCGCCCCATGTTTCAGTCCAGCGCGGCCCATCGATCACAAGAATAATCACGCGCGTCGCCTTGTACTGCCGCACCGGATCTTTGACGTACAAGTTCTCTGAAAGATAATCTGCAAGGAGCGCGAGGCCGAGAACCGGAAGCACAATTCGGAGTAAATTCATCAGGAGCATGTCCATTAAAATGAGGTACACGAGAAACCGTTTCCATCGTCTACACCAAGCCTCGCGACTTACGCTGAAAGCGTTATTGAACATTAGCCCAGGGTTGGACCGCTTGCGGGCCTACCCTGGGTTTCGAGGCGCGCTGCGAATCGAGTCACAGTTTCTTGCAAATCGTCCCGACTCGTCGTAAAACACCATCCGGAAATCTCATCTATTTACCGTTTCAAAAGGCCATGCAAATGATTCGAAACAATGCCCGACACGTAGTTGCTGCCCTCCTAATAATGTGCACAACGCTCCGCGCCGAATCGCTCCTCGTCGAAGCAGAAAGCTTCCAGGATCGCGGCGGCTGGGAGATTGATACGCAGTTCGTGGACATCATGGGATCACCCTACATGCTCGCGCACGGTCTCGGTGAGCCTGTCAAAGATGCGACGACTCTCGTCACTTTTCCGGCGCACGGCAGTTACCGCGTTTTCGTGCGGACAAAAGATTGGGTCGCTCGCTGGAAAGCGCCCGGAACACCCGGCAAATTCCAACTCGTCGTCAACGGCACAGCACTCGCCGAAACGTTCGGCACGAAGAGCGCTGAATGGTTCTGGCACGATGGCGGAACGATTGAAGTCAAAGACAAGAGCGTCAAATTAGCGCTGCATGATCTGACTGGTTTTGATGGCCGCTGCGACGCCATTTTCTTCACGAACGACGCCGCCATGACGCCGCCGAACGATACCGCCGCATTGAGCGCCTTCCGTAAAAAGCAACTGGGACATCCGGAAAAACCAGTCGATGCCGGGACGTTTGATTTGGTCGTCATCGGTGGCGGTTATGCCGGGATGGGCGCGGCGATTTCAGGCGCGCGCATGGGGTGCAAAGTCGCGTTGATTCAAGATCGTCCGGTGCTCGGCGGCAACGGCAGTTCCGAAATTCGCGTCTGGGCCATGGGCGGAACGCGGCGCGGCTTGTATCCGAATCTCGGCGAGATCATCGACGAATTGTGCGATCACGCGAAAGCGTCGCCAGGCAACTTTGAAGAATTCGGGGATGCAAAAAAAGAAGAAATCGTTCGCGCGGAAAAGAACATCTCGCTCTTCCTCAATACGCGCATGAACGGTGTTGAAATGAACGCGGGCAAGATCGCCGCAGTGATCGGATTCAACACGCAAACGTCCGAACACAAGCGCTTCGCAGGAAAGTATTTTGCCGACACAACCGGCCATGGCAGCGTCGGCGCATTGGCTGGCGCGGACCTCACCATTAAAGAAACCGGGCACATGGGCATGAGCAACATGTGGCGCTGGAAAACGACCGACAAAGCGCAACCGTTCCCCGAAGTACCCTGGGCGTTGCCGCTTGAAATGGCCGACTTCCCGTACCCCAAACGCGATCACGCCGAATGGTTCTGGGAGACCGGTTTCAATAAGCATCCGATCACCGATCTTGAATATGTTCGCGATTGGAATCTGCGCGCAGCGTTCGGTGCGTTCAGCGCGATGAAGACAAAAGAAGAAAAAGACAAGCACGTCAATGCGAAACTGGAGTGGCTGGCGTATGTCGGCGGCACACGCGAATCGCGCCAGTTGCTCGGCGACGTGATTTTGACGCGTGAAGACATCGTTGCGAAAAAAGAATTCCCGGACGGCTGCGTCCCGACAACATGGGACATCGACCTCCATTATCCGCGCGAACAGTACGCAAAAAAATTCGCGGATGATCCGTTCATTTCGAAAGCAGAATTCGGCTCCGGCGTGGACCGCAAGAATGGTTACCCCGTCCCTTACCGCTGCCTGTACTCCCGCAACATTCCGAACCTCTTTGTGGCCGGACGCTGCTTAAGCGTCACACACGAAGCGCTGGGAACGGTGCGTGTGATGAAGACCGGCGGAATGACCGGTGAAGTCGTCGGCAAGGCCGCGTCGATCTGCCTCAAATACGATTGCCCGCCGCGCGACGTGTACGAACGCTACTTGGACGAACTCAAAGACCTCATGAATCAGCACGGAAAAATGCGCCGCGAGACCGTCACCAGCAAGCTCTACATGCCCGCTGGAGAAGCACCGCCGCCACCTCCCGTTGCAGCCGTTCATGAAGAAGGTCCGATGGGTGTCGATCCGGCGAAAATCCCTGGCGTCGTCATGACCATCAAACAAGCGAAATTGACCGGCGATTGGAAATCCGGCCACGGCTTGGATGGCTACATCGGGACTCATTATGTGTACCACCCGCCTGGAAAAGGTGCGTCAGTGCGCTTTGAAATCAAGGTCCCAAAAAGCGGGCAGTATGAAGTCCGCGAAGGCCATCAACCTCACGCCAACCGCGCGACAAAAGTCAACGTCACCGTTGAAAGCGCTGACGGGTCGAAGAAAGTCCAGATCAACCAGCGCATCGCCGGAACGCTACCGAACGGTTTCGTCTCGCTCGGAACGTATCGCTTCGACGCCGACAAACCCGGAGCCGTCATCATCTCCACCGAAGGCGCAGACGGCAACGTCCACGCAAACGCGATTCAACTCGTTCCAAAGGAATGACCAAAGGCGAGCGCAGCGAGCCGTCGCCCTTTCCCTCTCCCCTTGAGGGAGAGGGCCGAGAGGCAGCCGTTCCGCCTCCGGGGTGAGGGGTAACGCGCGAATCAGCCAACCCACATTGATAAATCCCCCATTCGACTACAATCCAATCCATGCCCAACCCCATCACCCTCAAACTCGGCACCCGCGCCAGTCCGCTCGCGCTGACTCAATCCACCACCGTCGCGCGCACGCTCGAACGCCTGCACCCCGGCCTCACGGTCGAACTCGTTGAAATCTCGACGACGGGCGACCGCGTCACCGGCCAGTCGCTGGCCAGCTTTGGTGGGGCGGGGGTCTTCGTCAAAGAACTCGAAACCGCGCTGCAAGACAAGCGCATCGATTTCGCGGTTCACAGTTTGAAAGACATGCCGACGAAGCAGCCCGAAGGTCTGGTTCTCGCCGCCGTCTCCCAACGCGAAGACGCGCGCGACGCCGCCATCGTTCACGGCGGCGCAACACTGGCTTCGCTTCCGAAAGGCAGCGTCATCGGCTGCGGCAGTCCGCGACGCCGGGCGCAATTGAAAGCGCGTTATCCGCATCTGGAATTCGCTGAAATTCGCGGCAACGTCGATACGCGTCTGCGCAAAGTGGACGAAGGCCAATACGCCGGGACGATGCTGGCACTCGCCGGATTGAAGCGCCTGGGTTTGGACGCTCGTGTCACCGAGATCATCTCCTACGACGACATGCTGCCCGCGCCGGGACAGGGAGCGCTGGGAATCGAATGCCGCAAAGCAGACCTCGAGATTCGCAAGCTCTTGAACGCGCTGAACGACCGCGCGACCGCCGCAAGTGTCGTCGCTGAACGCGCCGTGCTGGAAGCGCTCGGAGGCGGCTGCCATTTGCCCCTCGGCGCATTGGGAACGGTCTCGGCTGAGACGCGTATTTTGAAACTGCAAGCCGTGCTCGGACATCCGGACGGGTCAATGATGATTCGCTTCGATTGTTCCGGAGCAACCGATTTTCCCGAAGCGCTCGGCCACATCGCCGCCGCAGAATTGCTCAAAATCGGCGGCAAAGAATTGATCGAACGCCTGCGCAGCGAAGGCGCAAAAGGCGTCTGATCCGCCCCCAATTATTTCACGTTCTCCTTCAACCACTCCTCGGCTTTGTCGCGGATGACATTGATCGCCTTCGTTTCGGCCTCTGTTTCCACTGCCGGAGGAGCACCATCGATAACGGAGCTACCGGGAATAGTGCTGACGTTCATGCCTAGAATGCCTATGAAGTAGTCAGGGTTTCGGGTCAATTTCAGCAAGCGGCAACATTGCAACGCCGCTCCGCGACGGTCGACGCTGTTCGCAGATGAGAACATGCGGGCGAGGCGAGTAATGGCTTCTTTCTTTAGCTCCGGCGGAATGTCGGGATCGTAGTAATTCGACATCGCTTTCATTCGCGTGGTCATGTCGGGATCGTCTAAGAACGCGAGAAAAAGTTGGGCACGCAGTTCCGCCGACGGCCCGTTATTCAGTAACTTTGTGATGACCAGGATGCGGAGATCTTTGTTGCCGTAAAGCGCCTCTTTCAGAAGCGCATCCATGTCATCCGGAGACAACCACGCACTCAGTGGAATTAATGCCTGCTCCCGGTGCGGCATCGAACTCATCAACGCACTTTTCAGCAACGGAATCAAGTCCGGATCCCGGCGCGTGCTTGGCAGTACGATGAAGAACCAATAGGCTGTCGGACTGTTTGTTTTAATCGCCTCACGCAGATAATCGCGACGTTGCTGATCGCTGCCACATTTCGTCAAGGCCTGTTGGGCTATTAGCACTTCGGAATTGAGAGGCTGGTACGTGGGATTGGCAAGAATCTCGAATGCCTTGGAAAGCGCCCATTCCGGATACTTATACGTGGCCGCTGTCAACGCACGGGATCGGACATTCGCCCCTCCGTTTTCATACCGTTCTTTCATTCGATTCAGTGATAAGTTCCCATATCGAATCGCATTCAATCGTGCACCAGTCCAAAACTTAGTCGGCAGCCCACTCTCCGCAGCGTCGCTGACCCACTGCGGCGAATTCTTCGGAACAAAACCCCATACTACCGCTCGCTCAGCAAACAAAAAAAAGTGCATACTCAGCGGCACCGGCAGCACAACACATCCCAGCACAAACGCATAACCCAGCCCCATCAACGCACCGAATTTCAGTCGCTCACGCCGCGACCAATCTGTTTTCCCGGCACGAGTGCGTCGGCGTTCAATCCATCGCAACAGTGGCCGCAGCAACAGAATTCCGGAGATCACGACAAACGAAAAAAACGGTGCGAAAACCGGCGCAGCCGAAGCGATGATCCAGTCGCTGCGCAGCAGGATATGGTTGCGGTCATCAGGAATGATGAACCAATACGCGCCACAAAAAATCGCCGGGACAAGCGTCGCGACACTGATCAGCACAAGTGGCCCACGCGCCGGTTCGCCTTGCCGAATCGCACGAATCGCCAGCACCACGCCCCAGCACAACCCCGCCATTCCAATAGCCACCGCCATCCCAAGTACCGGCAACAAATCCTGCGTCCCACTCAGCGCTTGATTTCCAGCAAACACCGTGACGCCGCCAATCATCGCAGCGGACGTGACAAGTCCGAGAATCATGACGATCCACGCCGTGCGGGTGAGGCGGGTGCTCGGAATTTCTGTGGACATTGGCGATGTGCTCTCCGTCCGAACGCAAAAGAGAATTGATGTTCAGACTCTAAATCGCTTCACAAAAAAACACCACGCTAAAATGCGTGGTGTTTTTTGGACGTCGAATTTCAGAGGTAAGCGCACACGCTTTTACTTCGCTTTGGCGTAGCGCTTTTCTTCGGCGTTGATCAGTTTATAGACTTTGTAAATGGCCGTGGCGATCAGCGCGTGAACCACGAACAGCATGAAATAAATGCTGCTGCAGAACGACTTGCCCCATAATTCTTCCTGAGAGGTCCCAGCCTGGGAGCCTAATGCAGCACTTCATCCGGGACACGCGAGCGCACCTTGGCTCATGACCATCAGAACCAGGCACATCATGGCGGCGAATACGATCATCTTTTTCATGTCACTAATCTAGCAAACCCCTCGTTTGCAGTCAATACCATTCTTGGGGCGATCCGGCACTTTGATTTTTGTCGAGTTTCCCGGCATTTTCAGTGTGTGCGGCGCGGGAATTTTTGTATACTGAGCGCATGAGCCACTGTGCCCGTTGCCAACGAAACCTCATCGCCGAAAAGCCCGTCCGCCTCCCCGACGGAATCGAGTACTGCGCCGCCTGCTGCGAAAGTATGGCTACCGACTCGTTCGAAATGGAGACGGGCGAACCGTTCGTCCAGTGGATCGAAAAGCATCCCAAATTAACACTGCGCTATCAGCCGATGGAAATGAGTGTGCGGAAATTGACGTTCGTCTTTCCGCTATGCGTCGCGTTGGGCGGATTAGGCGTGACGATGTTCGGCTGCGTTCGCTACGTTCGAGCCTCATTGCCAATCGAATACCTCGCCGCTTTTTTGATCGCGTCATTGGCCCTGGCCGCTTCCATTTTATACGTCCTGAAAAACGAAGACGCTCCCGGCAACAAAGGCGCGAAAGCGGTCACGAGTGTGTTGTCGTTCGTACTGCCTGCCGCCGCGCTCGCTGGAATGTGGCAGTACGGAAATCCCGCCGCATTGATCGCAATGGGATTGTTTTCGACGGCACTGTTCAGCTGGCTCGCAGCGCGCGGATTGCAAGCATGGCTGCGCGCGCAGGATTTTCAACTGACACTTGAAGACGGAAAATTTCAACTCGTTCACGGCAAACACACGGCGGCGTTCGTGGCCACTGATTTGGATCGCGCATGTGTGGTTCGCCCCGGGACGGTGGGTGCGACCGAAGGTGCGCTGGGATTTAAAGACGGGCGCATGTTGACGCTGGATACCTGCTTGAGCGATCTGCACGCGCTTGGCGTGGTGATGGATTTGAGATTTCGAGACGATTTTCCGCCCAGCCCCGATGACATCGCGAAAGTGCGACGCGACAAATTGCGCAAGATTCGGGGACTGGTCGATTGATTCGGATGCGCAGCTGCCAATACCGCTATAACGGCTGCGTAAATAACAATCAGCGACGCGAGGAATTATGAAAGCAATCATCGAACAACTGCGGACGCTCAACGACATCGACGTGAAGATGGGCACCGTCAAACGCGACCTCGAACGCTTGCCGCGCGAACTCGCCGAAAAGCGGGCGCCCATGAAGTCGATCAAAGCGGCCATCGACAAAATCAAGATGGACGTGATCCGCCTGAAAGTCGACGCGGATAGCGCCGATCTGGAAGTCAAAGTCGGCGAAGAAGCGCTCAAGAAACTCGGCGAGCAGATGAACCTGCTGAAGACACAGAAAGAATTCGAAGCCATCCGCCGCCAGATGGAAACGCAGCGCACTTTTAACAAAGAGAACGAAACCAAAGAATTGGGCATGCTCGAAAAGATCGAAGCCAAGACGAAAGACGTCGAAAAGCAGGAAGCCGCGCTCGAAGCACTCAATACCGCGACAGCTGACGAAGCCGCGCATGTCGAAAAAGAAGTCGCCGAACTCACCGCGCGCCTGGCCGAATTGACAGCCCAACGCGAGCAATTGGCCCCGCACATTCCGGATTCAGAACTGACCATCTACACCCGCATCGCCGGACGAGGCGACATCGCGCTCGCGGTGGTGAAGAACGGGAATTGTTCAATGTGCTTCATGCGCCTCCCAGCCCAAATCCAAAACCTCGCCATCATCGGCAAAGACCTGACCTGCTGCCCAAGCTGCGGACGGATTTTGACGGCGGAGAAGAAGGCGTAGGACGGATCAACAAGCGGGAGTCAGTGACTAGAAACCACTATAATAAGAATTGCTCTGTCACGTACTTTCACGGAAAACATCGGCAAAAGTGGGGGCACTGATTGACAATCCGCGAGAGTATCATCAGAGTTCACAAGAACAGCGCAGAGAAAATCCGTCGTCATGAAAGGGTGAAAGCCATTGGCGGCCCCCATTCAAATCGCCTCGGGTAACTTGCTTGTTTTGGGACTAGCGTGGCGCACGCTGTCCCGGATTTTTACGGAGTTTGGCCCTTACCTCGCAAAGCTAGCCACACATTCTGCGACCATTTTTTATACATAAACGGTCGCTCAAACAGGATGAAGAGTATACTTGAGGCAGCGAGTATGGCAGGCAACATAACCAGTACGGACATTGCCAATGCAGTCCAATAAGAAGTGGTGATTTTAAGTAATATGCGTCCTATCGCACTGATCATGGCGAAGTGATACAAATAAATAGTATAGCACATGCCGCCGATTGTCACGATGGCAGGGCGTGTAAGGATGAAGTTGAATACTGCCCCGCGAAATACGCCCGCATAAACCATAAGAATGGTGAAAGGCATCAGGATTTGTACAGTGTCCAGAAATGGTGGACCAGAGAGGAGCAGTGCTATGGCAAGGATTATTCCGGCGCACGTATACAAATCCCAAAGCCATTTCCGTGACGATGGATACGTAAAATCCCGTATGTATATATCCACCAGCAAAAAGCCTGTAATAAAATACTGGGCGTTGTACAGGATGGAGCCTCGCAGTCGTGTAGACTCTGTAGCAATTTGATTGGCACCCCACGATAAGAGAATCATTGAGGCCATCAAAATCAAGCGGCGGAGCAGAGTACTTCGAATTCTAAAGACAAGTGCTAATAGCGGCGCAAGGACATAGAATTGCACCTCGACTTCCAAAGACCATGCCACTGTATTGATGGTCGAAGCTTCGCCATAAATTAGATTGTGTTGGTAAAATAAACTCGCCAGAAATCGGGGGTAAAGGTCTACTATTGACACATGATTGACAATGATGAGCAGGACAAAGAGCAGTATCAGATTTAAGATATAAGGCGGTTCGAGCCGTGTCAGACGGCGCAAGAAATAGTCCTTTAGAGCCGGTGCTTTCTTTTGCAGCAAATGGGCTTCTGCGAATGGCTTTGAAAGTATGAAACCGCTGATTACAAAAAACAGTTGCACACCAAAATAGCCACGACTCAATATGGTCGAGAGAAGATCTGTATGGTGCATATTCTGTTTGACGGTCAAGTACCCAACTATATGAAACAAAACAACGCTGATAATGGCAACGAAACGCAGTCCATCTATTTCAGGTATAAAAGTGCCCGACGAAGTAATTCGCGAGAATCGAGACCATATCGAAGGTGGCTTTACCATAGTTGCGTCCTGATCATGGAGATATTGTCAAAAGTAGTGGACGTGAAAAATTGAATCAAACCCTGGGACAGGCGTAGCATTCTTTTCTCTTAGAGCTACCGGACAACCCCCCCGCGCCAATCTGCTTGCGGCGGGCTGCGCGGTACTTCTAGAAGCTGGATCGCATCGAGAATGACAAAGCCCTCGGTGCCGGTGTTGCTGATGACGATTTTGGTTTCCGTATCGGACGTGAGCTGGATAAAGCCCGCGCTGCGGAATGCTTCGCCAGCGGGAAGCGGCAGGGTTTGGTCAAAGGTAAGCGTGGCTTTCTGCGTGCCGCTTTCGATGGTGATCGGCACTTTTCTCGCGCGGGTTTCGTGAGGTGAATAGGCGATGCGGAGATCGAAGCGGCCTGACTTCGGCGCTTTGAAACGGAAGGTGGCGATCGATTTGCCGTCGCCGCGTTTGTCGTCGTGGACGTAGCCGGTGCCGATGTAGGGCTTGAACCCGCTGCTGGATTTCCATTCGCCTTCGAGCGTGGCTTGCTTGTCATCGAGCACGATGCCGGGGAGCTTCGCGGGGTCGATGCTCATCGCTCCCTTTTGCTCGGGCGATGGCGCGGCAAGCACGGGTATGTCGAGCACTTGCTTTTGCGCCAAGAGCCGTTCGCGCAGCGCGGGATAGGGCAGCTTCTGTACGGCCACGTTTTGCTTCGCGGCGAGTGCAGCGGCCACGCCAGCGCTCTGGCCGAGGATCATCCATGTCGGCTCCACGCGGATCGATGAGATGCCCACATGTGTGCAGGAAAGCGCGACGGGTACAAGCAGATTTTCACATTCGGTAGCCAAAGGCAGGATGCTGCGATACGGAATGTGATAGGCATAGCCGTGTCCACGACCTGTCATCCGCACTGGCATGATCGTGCCTTCATCGATCACGCCATTTTTCGTCGCGACGCGTTGGCAGTCATGCGAGTCGATGGGGAATGACGAGATGACGATGGGATCCTCTTTCAGCGGATTCTCCACGATGTCTTTCTGGCTGACGACATACATGCCCTTCATGCGCCGACCTTCGCGGACGTAGAGTTGCGGCGACCAGTGTTCGTAGCTGGCGAACTCATCGCGACAGAGTCCAAGTTCCGCGTGTTCCTTCCGCAGCGCCTCGGGCACGGCGGGGTCGGTGCAGAAAAAGTGATACAGTTCCAAGGTGTATTGCTTGTGTGCTTCCCAGATCTTCGCGCGGCCTGCCTCGTCGGCTTCGCTCCAGCCGTTACACGCGCCGACGAGGCCCATGGAGAATTGTTTGCCGATGCCATTGTTCGCATCAAACTTGCCGCCGGGGAGCGGATACAAATCCCACATCACGACGGCCTTTCCCTGCGAAAAATAGCGGCGGATGACCTCGAAGCGCGCAGGATCGTAGTGAGCTGGCGCGGGGAAAGGCACGCGGTTGGCCGCGTCCTTCGTGAGGCAAAGCCGGAAGCTATAGACCATCACGTTCTTATCGCCCGCATCCTCGGGGCCGGCATCTTCCGTGGTGATGAGTGGCAAAAGTTTGCCCGCATCATCACGGCCCGAAATGCGCATCAGCGGCTTCGGGTAACGCTTCCCGGCGAGCGCTTCTCCGAACTCTTTCCGCCCTTCGCGCCCGATGGTCCACGACACTCCCGCCGCTGCCATGAGATCGCCCTCATAACTTCCATCGATGAACACCGTCGCGCTGAAATCCCCATCGCGAGTCCGCAGCTGTGTGATGCGCGCGCCATCCTTCGTGACCGACTTCAGTACGCGCTTCGTCAGCACCTGCACCTTCGCTTCATCGAGCATCTGCTTCGTGATCCGCATGGCCACGCTCGGCTCATAGGACCAGTGCTTTTGATCCTTTTCGTTAACCTTGTAGGGCAGCTTGATCCCGTGCGCCGTGTAGTCCGCTTCAATACGGCGGTGCCATTCGTCAAAGAGTCCCATCACTGTGCTACGTACTGTTTGATTCGAGTCGCTGAAGCCCAGCCCGCCCGTATTAACTCCGCCGACATGATCCGTCGGCTCAAGCAGAATGACCGAAGCCCCCTCGCGCGCAGCAGCGATCGCCGCGCAGAACCCTCCCGGCGTCGAGCCATAGACGATGACATCGGTCGCAGCGGTATGCCGTGCGCCTAACGGAAGGAGTAACAGGGCGGTGAGCAGAGTAACTGTGTATTTCACGGTTTTCCTTATGTTTTCAGATGACGTATCAATGTCGTCCTCTTGAAGTCATCGCGCCTCAAGCTGCCATTGCGGTATAGGAATTCAGTGACAGTGTGCGCCACAAGAAATGAAAGTGCTCTGTCACTGTTCTAGAGTACTGGTTATTGGCACCGTTGCCAATGGCCACTAGCCGTTTTGCGACCCGTCAGAATTTTTTCTTTAATTCGAACAAACATGTCCTCGCAGCATCCGACACACGTTTGTTGCCGTGTGCGAGAAGTGTTTGAATTGTTGTCCGATCCTCTTGTTCACCCACCACTAAAAGCGCGGCAAGCGCCGCGCAAAGTGTGCCGGGTTCGCTTTCGTTTAATCGTGCCAGTGCCGCCGCACGAAGCTCGTTTGCGGCATTAGAATGGGACTCAATCATTTGATGAACATAATCGCGCGTAAAAGCAAGCATGAATGGTGTGGACAAGAGAACGGTACTGCTTCGCCGTTTGAAATAGAACTCGATCCAAGCAGGTTCTGTCACGGTTCAATTCCTGTGCGCCAGAATGAAGGTGTAGACCGTCGTCGAAGGTTGTAGTGATTTAATCCACATGAAAACGTACCGAAGGAGGGAGTCGAACCCTCACGAGGTTGCCCTCGGCGGATTTTGAATCCGCTGCGTCTGCCATTCCGCCACTCCGGCACAATACGCGCGTTGCGCTCGTACCTTTATTACGTCGAATCTTATACTCGACCGCCTCCTCTTGCGCAAGCGAAGGCGGCCCACGAAATTGAAATTTGTGTGAATCTCTTTATGGCGTGTCGAACGACAAAACACACGCTTCGTTTTGCTTCCAGTCGAGTTTGAATTCCGTTCCGTTGCCGAGGCTTTTTCCGGAGCGTTCGTCTTTCACGTTTTGAAGTGCGGACGCGAACTCCAGCGTGATCGGGAGCCGTTCTGATTTCAAGCCGACGGCGTTTCCGCCGCCGAGTTCCGAGCCTGACATTGCGAGGTTGGCGACAACGAACAGGATCGTCCGTTTGCCCTGGGACCAATACGTGATCTCGTAGCCGAATTCGCGCTCGGACGCGCCTTTGATGCTGACCCAGCGTTTCACCCCAGCGCTGTGAATGGGGTCCATGAAGACGGAGCGTTTCGCGGCATCCTTTGTCCCGGCAACACGGTACGCGTTGTACCACTGAGGCGAAAGATTCAGCAGAATTGCAGAGCCTTTACCGACTTTATTGACGCTGCCGACATTCATCTCACGGACGGCTTTGTTGAATCCGGATGCGTCTTTCACGCAGGTGTTTTTGTTCGTCAAAAAAGTCTCGAAGGACGTGTACGTGAAGTTCGCGTCTTGATCGACTTCGCACCACAATCGCGCGCCGTTGAAGACGTCTTTCTGCGTGAGCTTGGATGACTGATGGACTCCGAACAGATCGTCGAGTACGCCGCCGTCCGCTCGGCCTTTGCCGTGCTGGTCCCACAGTCCCGGCAAGTAATCAGCGATGACCGTCCCGCCATTCGCACAGAATTCGCGGATGCGTTTGGCTTCGATGTCGGAGAGGCACAGTGTCGCCGGAAGGATCAGGACTTTGTACTCGGGTGGCACACCATTTTGAACCACGTCAACGTAATTGATCCAATTGAATTGAATGCCTTCGTCGCGGAGCATGTCGAGCCACGCTCGGCGGACGAGGTGCGAGGCGCCGAGCTTGTCGTCGCCGTTTCGGTTGATCCAGGTTTTGCCGTGTGCTTGAGCGTCCATGATCCAACCAAGTTGGATCGAGGCGTGGCTGTAATACAGCGCGACGCCATCGTGTTTCCATTCCGCGCCGCTCATTAAGGGGCCGATCTTTTGACCGGCTTCGATGAATTGCGGCGCACACGTTTTGATCCAATCTTTCGGAGTCTTGTCAGCGTTGAACCATTTCTCGACCCAGCCGATTTCGCCGCGATTGCCTTGCGCGAGGTAGTACCAAAGTTGCCATAAACCATCGTCGGTCGAGCGATGAAAATACGACGTGACGGCGGGAACTGCGTTGCGCGGATTAAAGGAGCGGACGATCGATTGCGAGCCGCCCATGTTGTACGCTTCGAGGTATTGAATCTTGCGCATCTGTTTGGCGTAATCAAATCCGCCGAACGCGCACGGACTTTGCCCGCCGACGAAACCGCATGGCGTAGCCGGATCGACGCTGTTCGAATACTCGACCAAGTCGCCGAGGAAATTGTTCCAGTACGAATCGTTGAACGTCCACTGATCCATCAATGGACTGGCATCAAACGAAGCGATAGACCAGCCGCTGAGTTTCGGAAGAATGTCGTTGTAGCTGATCCACGCCGGGCGCTTCGGCGCGTTCGGACCGTAGATGTCAGCGAGCCACGCGTCGTAAGCTTTCGCGTCGTCAGTCACGTTCCACATGGTTGGGTGCGCGAAATGGCCCCAGGAAATTTCGTCGTCCAACGCATAGGCCGAACGATTCGGCGACGACTTGACCGCGTCGATATTCTTTTTCATGATCGCTTCGAGCCGTGTTTTCATCGCCGCATTCACAGGCTTGAATCGCACACCGGTCCCATGAACAGCGGCGAGCTGCGGCTTGGGGATGCTGCCGTCCCAGAGATGGAGATCGCCTTTGCCGGCGGTATGGTCCATGTAGAAGCGGAGTTTGTATGTGTCGATCCAGGCGAGGTGCGACGTGTCGCCGCGATCCACGAACGCGCCGTTGAATCCGGACGCCTTGCAAAATTCACCGGATTCAGGCGTGTGCCCGATGGTCCATTGGAAATACCACGGCATGAACTGCCAACTGGGATAGGCCTTCAACAACCAGTCTTTGTCCTGCTTGACGCGTTTGAAATCGACGGATGTTTTGACGTACTTTTCGTACGCATCGTCCTGAGCCAGCGCGTGAAGCGTCGCGAGAAAAAGTGCGGCGAGAAGGAAGCGTTTCATGCGCATGAAGATTTGATCCTTAGGTGTTTTCATGACTACACCCCCGATGCGACGTATGAACTTTAAACCGTAAACACATTTCGACCGACCGAGTTTGATTGTATTCGCGTTCTGGACGGTTATACTGTCCGCTCGTTTTTGAATACATGGTGGAACGTGATTTGCATGGAATGCCAGCCGAACACGACTGAACCTGTGAAACGCGTCCCGATCATGCGTCGAATTGGCATGTTTCCGATCCGCGTCTACCAAGTCACACTGGCGTGGGCGATGGGCGGGCATTGTCGATTTACGCCCAGTTGTTCGCATTATGCGTTGGAAGCAATTGAGACGCATGGATTCGTGAAGGGATGGTGGTTGGCGTTGTGCCGTTTGGCGCGGTGCCAACCGTTGTGCAAAGGCGGTCACGATCCCGTTCCGCCAGTTTCGCAGCCCTCTAAGAAGGAGAAAGTCGAACGGTCGTGATGTCTCATTCAGCGCCTGTTCTTCGTAAAATTAAGTTCAATGGCTAAACCTTCCGAACCAAAATCGTTTGACGCCGTCACCATCATCGGCCTGGCGCTCGCCGTGGCTGTGCTGGTGTTTGGACAAATGCAAGTGTCCAAACGGCATCAAGCCGAACAGGCTGCGGCTGAAAAGCAGGCTGAAGAAGATGCTGAACGCGAGCGCATTCGCATTGCGCGTGCACAAGCTGCAATTAAACCAACGATTGTTGAAACACCGGGAAGGCCTGGAACACCCGAAGGGGATGTGAAGCCGAAGGCCGTTGTTGTTGAAACGCCGGACATTTCAGTGAAGGGTGATTTTATCGAATTGGATCTTTCGTGCCGGGGCGCGACGATCAAGAACGCTCGGCTGCCACTCGTCGATGAAAACGCGGCAAAGAAAGACAAAAAAGGACTCGACATCCTCACCGAAATTGTGGATGGCAAACGCACGTTTGGTATTCAGCGAATTGAAATTGCGCCCGCTGCCGGCAACCGCTTGGTGCTCGATTCGAAGTCCGGAACCGACGCGCTCGACGAGCGCATTTGGAGCGTGAAGGATTCAGGCTCATTCGACGCCGCAGGTGCCCGCACGGTGGCGTACGAGGTGGTGCTGCAAGACTACACGCTGACTAAAACGTTCACGATTTATAAAAACGAACGTGTCGTCCGCTGCGATTTGAAACTCGAAAACCGCTCGCAGCAGGACGTGAAATACATGTACGAATTAAACGGCCCGCAAGGCATTTTGCTGGACGGCCCTGCGCTGGATCCAAAGGGCGGAGCGGGGGCGCGCGTGACGATCCAAGCGCAATTGGCTGGCCGCGCCCGGGGCGAGCAAGGCGCGTCAACCGCTGAGCCGGAAGTAAAATTGGTCACGACGGATGACGCCAAAACAGGGACCGATGAAAAGTGCACGGTGAGCTATGCGGAAAACTTGTGGGGCGCGGTCAAGAACCGCTTCTTCATGGCGGCATTTGTTTCGCTGGATCAACAGCAATTGATCCGCATTGTCGCGTCGCCCCTCGTCAACGCCGATAAAAAAGATGATCTGCGATTTACAGAACCGAACCTCGCCATCATGGGTCGGCGGTCGGAAAAGAGCCTGTTGAAAGGCACAGCGCAGAACGATCCGTACGCGCTGTATTTGGGACCGGCCGACGATCATCACATCGACGTCGCGGAAGCATCAATGAAGAAAATGATGCAAGCGCCCGCCGACTACAACATCAAAATGTCGATCCAATTTTTCGAAATGTTTAACTGGCGTTGGCCCCGTGTCGATTGGCTGGCGCGTCAAATGATGTGGGTGTTCGAACACATTCACGCGCTCTTCGGAAACTACGGCATTGCAGTCGTGTCGATGACGCTGCTGATCAAACTCTGTCTGCACCCGTTGCAGCGCAAGACGATGGTGTCGATGAGCAAGATGCAGAAGCTCCAGCCCGAATTGAACAAGATCAAAAAGAAATATGAAAACGCGACGAGCAACGACGCGAAGATGAAGATGACGATGGAGCAGCAGGAGGTCATGAAAAAAGCCGGCGTGAATCCCGCCGCAGGCTGCTTCCCGATGCTCATTCAAGCGCCGGTTTTCTCGGCGCTCTACGGCATTTTCAATCACGCGTTCAACATGCGCGGCGCGGATTTCTTGTGGATCAAAGATCTTTCGATTCCCGACACGCTTGCCACGTTGTCGTTCTGGCCGCACACCATTAATCTGCTGCCGATTCTGTACATCGGGCTGTCGTTCCTTCAGACTCGCATGACGCCTCAAGCCGTCAGCGATGATCCGCAAGCGGAAATGAATCGGAAGATGATGATGTTCATGCCCGTATTTATCAGCTTCATGTTCTATTCGATGCCAGCAGGCTTGGTGCTGTACTTCGTGGTGAGCGCGTGCTGGGGTATGTCGGAAAGCTGGTACATCAAGAAGTTCCTGATCAAAGACACCGGCCCAGTGCTGGCGACGAAGTAAGCTTCGATTCTGAAACGAAACGTATGATAAAAAACACCCGCAAGCGAGCGGGTGTTTTTTTGTCCGGTAACACTTACGTCCGAAGTTGTCCAGTCCCGTCGCCGAGCCATTTATAGGTCGTCAATTCGTCGAGTCCCATCGGTCCGCGCGCGTGAAGTTTGTCGGTCGAGATTCCGATTTCAGCACCGAGGCCGAATTCAAATCCATCGCACAATCGTGTCGAAGCGTTGACGAAGACGCAGGCGCTGTCCACGAGATTCTGAAACCGTTTTCCGGATTCTGAGTTCGTGGTGATGATCGCTTCGGTGTGGCGCGAGCCGTACTTTTCTATGTGGTCGGCTGCGCTTTCCAGCGAATCGACGATCTTCACCGACAGAATGCGATCGAGGTATTCGGTGTAAAAAGTCTCGTCGTCGGCATCTTTGATCGTCGGCCCGGAAATTCCCGCCGCGTTCAAAATCGCGCGCGAATCAGCGCAGACGCGCAGTTCGCAATTTCGTTCAATCAACGCCTTCGCAGCAGGCGGCAAAAATGCATTCGCGACCGAGCGATGGATCAACACCGTCTCGGTGGTGTTGCAGGTCGAGACGCGTTGCAATTTTGAATTCAACAAAATGACTTGAGCGAGATTCAAATCAGCGCTCTCGTCGACGTAGACATGGCACACGCCCTTGTAGTGCTTGATCGTTGGGATGCGCGAATTTTCGGCGACCATGCGGATGAGGCTTTCGCCGCCGCGCGGGATGCAGAGGTCGATCAGCGAATCGAGCTTCAACAGCGCGTTGATGGCGCTGCGATCCGTGGTTTCGACGACCGTGACGGCAGCGGCGGGCAAGCCCGCGCGTTCGAGGCTGGAGCGCAGGACTTTGGCCAACGCGCGGTTGCTTGAAATCGCTTCGCTTCCGCCGCGCAAAATGCAGGCGTTGCCGCTTTTCAAACACAGCGACGCGGCCTCGACAGTGACGTTCGGGCGCGATTCGAAGATGATCAAAATCGCACCGATGGGCGTGCGAACGCGGCGCAGCACAAGCCCGTTCGGGCGCGTCTCGCGGCTGAGTTCAACACCCACAGGATCGGGAAGCGCGACGACTTGTTGCAGACCTTCCGCGAGCTTTTCAATGATGCGAGCATCCAAGCGCAGGCGGTCGAGCATCGGACCGGCCAGCCCCTTTTCTTTCCCGCGCGCGAGGTCCTCGGCGTTGGCGGCTTCGAGTGAGGATCGTTCGCGCATCAACGCTTCCGTAGCGTATTCGAGCGCCGCGTTTTTCTGGCTCGTCGGAGCGGTCGCAAGAATACGCGCGGCGGCGCGCGCTTCTTGAGCCACTTTCAACATCTCGCCTGCAATGTCTGACATGAATTCGTTCCTTGGAATGTTCGATTGCGTAAGCTGTGTTCAGTTTATTTCCGACGGATCGAGAGTTCTACCAACAAACACGGACCGCCCATGATCACGGTCAGGCCTGCGTTGCGCGCACGATCCACGGCGTCCGGGCGATCCGGTTCCGCTCCGGGTTGCATCCACACATGCTGGACGCCAAAGGCGATGGCGTCGTCGAGCACACGTTCGGAGACAGACGGTGGCGTGACGATGGAGAGCGACTCGACGCGTTCGGGCAGCGCACTCAGTTGAGGATACGCCGTCACACCCAGAATCGTTTTCGCGCGCGGATTCAACGGGTAGACCGTGAATCCCGCGTGTTGCAATCCGGCGAAACACAAGTGGCCGTACTTCGAGGCGTCTTCACTGGCCCCCGCCACCGCGAACGTTTTCCCGGCCATGAAACGATCAATTGACTGCCGCCCGTTGTCCATGTTCGTATTGTACGGGCGGACTGGAAATTTTCAAAAGGTTCGTTCGGCCATGCCCCTTTCTCACTCCGTGATCTTGACCACTTCGACCGCGTTAGCCGTGGCGTCAGGAACGCAGATCGGCGAACCGGTCACGACGGCGACAGTATCGCCGGCTTCCGCGAGGCCTTCTTTTTTCGCCACCGCAATGCAGGCGGCCATGAATTCTTCCTTGGGCAAACCGGCTTCGCGGACACACAGCGCCGGAACCACGCCCCAGTACAAATTCATGCGACGCCACGCCGCTTCGTTGTTCGTCGCTCCAAGAATGTGGGCACGCGTGCGGCTTTTCGACAGAAACAACGCCGTCTCGCCGGTGAACGAACTCGTGATCAGCAGGCGCATGTCCATGTCTTCGGTGATCCGGAACGCGGCGCGACCGATGACATCGAGCTGGCGGTTCGCCGCGTTCTTGGGCTTCGCGATCATGTTCAATTGCGTCAGCAACAAACCCTCGGCCTGCAGCGCGATTTTGTTCATCATCTGAATCGCTTCGACTGGATAGCGCCCGGACGCGGTTTCGCCGCTGAGCATCACGGCGTCAGTGCCGTCGAGAATCGCGTTGGCGATGTCCGAGACTTCCGAGCGATTCGGCGTCAGGTTCGTCATCATGCTTTCGAGCATTTGAGTGGCGACGATGACGGGGCGGTCGTGCTTGTTGCATTCGTTGATGATGCGCTTCTGAACGATCGGCACTTCTTCGGCGGGAATTTCGACGCCCAAATCGCCACGCGCGACCATCACGCCGTCGGACGCTTCGATGATCTGTTCGAGTTTCGCGATGGCTTCAGGCTTCTCGATTTTCGCGATGACGCGCACGTCCGCGCCGACTTTGGCAATGAGCTGCTTGACGCGCAGAATGTCCTCGGGCTCGCGAACGAACGAGAGCGCGACGTAATCCACGCCCGCTTCAAGTCCCGCGCGCAAATCAGCAATATCTTTTTCAGTCACCGACGGCGTGGACAATTTAACGCCAGGAAGGTTCATGCCTTTCTTGGATTTCAACAACCCGCCGCGCGTGACCGTGCACTGCACATCCCAGCCCTGGACGGACTCGACGCGCAGCTCCATCTTGCCGTCGTCGAACAAAATGCGATCGCCTTTTGTCACGTCGCCAGGCAGGCTGATGTAGGTCGTTCCGATGCGCTTGGCCGTGCCGACGACATCGTCAGTCGTGACGATGATCGGCGCGCCTTCTTCGAGCATCACGCCATCGCCTTCCATCAATCGCGCACGAATCTTCGGGCCGCAAAGATCTTGAAGCACCGCGACAGGCCGATTGATTTCGCGGCTGATCTGCTTGATCCGCGCAATGATGTCGCAATTCGTTTTGGCGTCACCGTGCGAAAAATTCACGCGAGCCACATCGGCACCGGCGAGAAATATCTTGCGCAGCATCTCCGGACTATCACACGCCGGACCGATGGTGACGACAATTTTCGTGCGGCGTCGAACATCGTTTTTCCGGACCGGCAACTTGCTTTTGACTTGTGCACCCACAGACGACTCCTTTAAATTATGAATTTGCTGTACCATGGTTGCATCAAATACCGTGCAAATCAATCAAAGATTCGACTTCAGAGGCAAACTTAATAAAAGATTCGGCACTTGATCAAATAGCGACGCGAACAGATGACGAACATGTGATCGAAAGCGCCACCGCTGCATCAAAACAGGCATCGCTCCAAGAGCCGCGCACGCCAATAAGTAACCGCCCCCAACCCCTTTTTCGCCGTTGCCGTTCACTTCCCCAAAGCCGTTGCCGTTTTCGCGTAAATTCGCGTAAATTCGCGGTAAAAAAATCCGTTCGCCGTTTTCGCCGTTACCCCTGCCAGTGCCTACCTCTTTGAATCATTCGATTTCAAACCCTATCTTTCGCTTTTTTCCGATTTGCGACTTGCATAAATCACCGTTCCAGATTACAAAACGCTTCCCGAAATTGGGGATGTAGCTCAGCTGGGAGAGCGCTGCGTTCGCAATGCAGAGGTCGTGGGTTCGATCCCCATCATCTCCACCTTTTTTCGAGTCCGTCCGTTCGCCGCATCCCTTCCTTTTTGGCCGTCAAAGACGCTCATTCAAGACCTCCCCATGTTTTTCTGACTTTCGTTTCAGACGCGTTCGGTTTACAAAATAAGCCATCGGATGCTCCTTGTGGGTCCGTTCGTGTCGCATGTCCAAAATTAAAAGAGGAGTACCCTGCCTCATGAGAGCCGATAGCCTCGTCACCAGTTCCGTCAAAACCGCGTTCAAATTTGCGCAAGTCAAAGTCCGCGCCTTGATCGAAAAAAATCCCGGGTATTACCCGATGTATACAGTCGGGGGGAAATGGAAACACGCGGGCGATAAGTGGACGCCGTGGTGCGACGGATTTCTGCCGGGCATGATGTGGATGTTTTATCAAAACACAGGCGAAGATTATTGGATCAACGCCGCGATCAAATACACCCGCCCGCTCGAATCACGCAAAGACGATCGCAACGTCCACGATCTTGGCTTCATCTTCTTCAGTTCGTATTTGCGTTGGATGCTCGCCATCGAAGCGACCGATCCGCAGCAGGCGCAGGAACTCGACAACGTCATCGTCACAGCCGGCTGCACCATGGCCAAGCGCTTCAAAGAAAAAGGCCAGTACCTGCGCAGCTTCGTTGAGGATTCGTCCACTTTCATCGACATCATGATGAATGTCGGGATCATCTATTACGCATCGAAACGCTTGCGCAAACGTGGCAACAAAAAAGAGTCCGCGGATTTGTTGCGCATCGCCAATGCGCACTGCCACACCACGCTCCGCACGCTGATTCGCGGTGATGGATCGACAGCGCACGAAGGCTTGTTCAATCTCGATACCGGTGAATTCTTGCGCCAATCCACGCATCAGGGATTCCGGGGCGATTCGTGCTGGTCGCGCGGACTGGCCTGGGGCATTTACGGATTCTGCACCGCTTACAATTTCACCGGCAACACCGATTTCCTCGACGCCAGCGAACGCTGCGCACGCTACTACATTCGCAACACGCCCGACACCGGCGTCCCGCCGTGGGACTACGACGCCGACACGGAAGAATCACTCTCGCTCGTGGATTCTTCCGCTGCTGCCGTCGCGGCCTCCGGGCTGTAC
>Ga0194042_1000055_pt1 | contig 29335 bp, 25 predicted proteins | sample JunL4412m_MetaG_FD_148974 | JGI IMG/M metagenome (GOLD analysis project Ga0194042, IMG submission 148974) | Anoxic zone freshwater microbial communities from boreal shield lake in IISD Experimental Lakes Area, Ontario, Canada - Jun2016-L442-12m | ecosystem: Environmental > Aquatic > Freshwater >...
CCCCATGTTCCAGCGCGCGGCCCAATACGATGCGCAGTGGTTGGAGCCTCAGTTGTTTTTGGCTTATGGCGAGGCGTTGCTGGGCAACGGATTGTCGGCGAAAAGCGCGTTTGACGTGGCGGCGAAACTAGCTCCTGACAATGGCATGGTTGCAGAGCAATTGGGTTATCTCGCGCTCGGCATGGGCATCGCGAAAGAGGCGGATGCGCAGCTTAAACGCGCACAATCGCTGGGGCGAAATGTGCCTCCGGAATTGGTGAAAGCGGACGCTTAATCCCAGGACACTATGGCCACCAAACCCCGCGCCGTCAATCCGGCGATTCTTGTACGAGCGGCGAAATTGGATGCCGCTCTTCACGCCGCATTTCCGGACGCGGTGTGTGCGCTTGTCTACTCGAATCCGCTGCAATTATTGATCGCGACGATTCTTTCGGCTCAATGCACCGACATCCGCGTGAACATGGTCACGCCGGCGCTTTTCAAGCGCTACATAACTGCGGCAGAGTTTGCGGACAGCGATCCGGACGAACTGGAATCGTTTGTGAAGTCCACTGGATTTTACCGCAATAAAGCGAAGTCAATTCGCGAGGCCTGCAAAGACATTGCTGTGTTGCACGGCGGCGTGGTGCCGAAGAATCTCGACGACTTGTTCAACCTACACGGCGTCGGGCGCAAGACTGCGAATGTGGTGTTGGGCAATGCGTACGGAATTCCTGGGATGGTGGTGGACACGCACGTCGGTCGGATCGCACGGCGGTTGGGGCTGACGAAGAACACGGACGCGGTCAAAGTCGAGCACGATTTGATGCGGCTGTTTCCGGAGCAGCGCTGGACCCAGGTCGGCCACGAAATGATTTCGTTGGGCCGATCAAGTTGCAAAGCGCCGACACCGAAATGTGCGGGGTGTCCGATACGTGACTTGTGTCCGTATCCGAAGAAAACGGCTTAACGGCGAACGGCTTTTAACATCGAATAACGCGAATCGGCGCGAATCTACGCGAAAACGGCACGGCTAAAAGAAGGCGTTGAGTGTTTTGATTCTGAATTTTGATTTGTCCTTGTCGATTCTTTTCCTGTTGCGTTAAGATGGTGAGGCTTGTTTTGGTGGTTGTTCCAGCGGTCTTTTTTCATGACGCGATAAAACTCTATGCCTCCATTTATTCATGCGGCGCTCTTCTATGCGGGTGCGGCGACCTTGGCTGCTCCGATTGTCATTCATTTGATTTTTCGGATGCGTAAGCGGCGTGTGGTGTTTTCGTCGCTGCGGTTTTTGCAGCAGTCCATGTTGAAAGAATCGCGCCGTTTGAAACTGCGTGAACTCCTGCTCCTTCTTCTGCGTTGTTTGGCGTGTGTGTTGATCGCGGCTGCGTTTGGTCGTCCATATTTTTCGGGTAGTACATTGGCCGGACCGAATGGGCGCGTGACGCAGGATGTCGTATTGGTGCTCGACGATTCGCCCAGTCTGGCGGCTCAGGAAGGTGCTGGAACGCGCTGGCAGGAGTTGTTGAAAAAAGCGCGCGAGGAGATTTCGGCTCGGAGCAGCGGCGACCGTGTCGGCGTCGTGTTGAGCAGTGATCCGGCGCGTGCTGAAATTGAATTGTCTGGGAATTTTGGAGCCGTCTCGGGTGCGTTGAAAAATGACCGCCCGTCCTCGAAGCGCGGCGATCTCGCTCAAGCGATGAACACGGCGACTGAGTTGCTTGCCGGATCAACGCAACCCAAGCGTCGCGTCGTGGTGTTCAGTGATTTTCAAACGAGCGCGGTGGATCGCGGCGCGTGGGCAACCGTGGCTCAGAAAGCTGCGGGGTCTGGAAGTGGCGGGATCGCGGTTGAATTGCTCGGCCCGGCGTCGCTGGGTCAGGGAGCGGTGCGGCTGCCGAATTTGGCGGTGACTGACGTCCGCGCTAAGAGCGATGTGTGGATCGACGGGCGGCCCGTTCCGTTTGTCGTTCGTGTCGCTAATTATGGAGACAACGAAGTCCCGAATGTGTCGGTGAAATTGGTCGTGGACGGTAAACCCGTCGCGACTCGCGCAGTGGGTTTGGGACCGCGATCGTCGACTGAAGTCGAAATTGAAGCGCTCTTTCCGCGCGCCGGCGAAGTCTTCGGAAACGTTGAGATCGATGCGCACGATTGTTTTCCGGACGACGACAAACGCCTGTTCGCACTGCGTCTGCGTGACAGCATAAAGGTGCTCGTCGTCGAAGAGAAACTCGCAGAGAGCGAAGCGTTTCTCGACCAGGGATATTTTATCCGCATGGCGTTGGAACCCAAAGCGCGCGGCGAGGGCGAGAATCGCGGCGCGCCGGGAACGCCGACGGGTGGGTCTGCGTTCGCTGGAAATTACATTCAAGTCGTGTCATCTGAAATCGCTCGCGTCACGCCGGAGATGTTGAAGACGTGTGATTTGATCGTGGTCTGCGGTGTCACGGCGATGAACGATGTTGAAGTCGCGCTGCTCGAAGACGCAGTGCGTGAAGGAAAGAATCTGATCGTCTTCACTGGCCGAGCCGACGGGCGGATGTCGGAGAGTTTCTACAACGGATCGTTTTGGAAGAATGGGTTAGGGTTGTTGCCTGCTCGTCCTGGGGCATTGTACGAAGGCAATCGGCTCGAAAATAAATTCGACAAGATCGGAGATTTCAACATCTCGCATCCATTGTTCAAAGCGTTCACTGGCGAGAACGACGCGAATCTACGGCTGCCGCGATACTACCGCCATTATCAAGCAAGCCCGGCGGATTTGAAGATCGGCGTCGAAGAGAAATCGGACGCAGCGTTGAAGCCGGCGATAGATCCGAAGGTGGCTCCGAAAACTGATCCGAAGAATCCAGCGGATGCAAAGGAAGCGAAAGCGGCGCTGAAGTCGCGACCGGCGGGGACGGTGTTGGCCTCGTTCACGGGTGATGGTGGACCGTTCGCGATGGAGCGGCCTTATGGAAAGGGGATCGTGCTGATGTTCCCCTTTGCACCGCGACCCGAGGCGACGGATTTGCCCAAACGCAAAGCATTCGTGCCGCTGCTGCATCAAGCCGTGCGGTGGTTGGCGGGCGTGCAATCGGCGTCGCGACGGAGTTTGGTTGCGGGCGATACGTTCGTTTTTGCCGACGCAGGTGCGCCGGGTGAAGCCGCAGTATCCTTGGAAAAGCCGCCACTTCCTGACGGTAAAAAAGAGACGCTGACGTTGACGGGTAACGATCATCCAGTGGCGGATGCGCCGGGAATTTATACGGCCTCGTTCGCTCGCGGCGCGATCAAAGAGCGGACGTTGTGGGCGGTGAACATCGATCCGCGCGAGAGCGAATTGGTGTCCGATCCGCTGGGCACATTGAAGGCGATTTTCGCGACGGTTATCGCGGCAGATACGACGGAATCGAAAGCGGCAGCGGCTCAATTGAGCGATGAACAAAAGGCGCTGGCAACGGAATGGCGCTGGTGTCTGATCGCGGCGTTGTGCTGCCTGATGCTTGAAGTGGCGCTGCGGGACTTCTGGAAAAGCTGATGTAGATAGTGGAGGTAGTAAAAATATTTTAGAAAAAGCTCGAAATGAGTGCACAATCTGAGTAATCTATGTGCAGTTGGATCGTCAGTACGGTGTGAGGTCTGTGGTTTCAGTGGTAAGAGGAGCGCGAGACATGACGAAAATCGCAGCTGTTTTAGCTGTCGGCGTACTGTGTGTCACACTCCCGGGTTGCACGAAGAATTGTGACGATTGTGATGACGCATGTGACACGCCCAAGCTCAAAATCGTAGCGACTGCCGCGACTAGCGAGTGCGTCCCTGCGCCAGTTCCAATGGCATTTACACCCGAAAAATCACCTGTGATCGTCGCCGCTCCGAAGGCGATCTTGGTTCAGCCCGTGCCGAAAGTGGTCGAAAACAATGTACCGGTGAAGATCGAACGTGTTGTCGAAGTGCGTCGTGTAGAACCGGTAGACCCCCCGCGCCTTCGCCGCTATTTTGCGGGTGAAATTGAAATCGACGGACTCTAAGCTACGTATGTTTTCCGGAACGTGATTCAAGGACGGCGTGTCATGAGAATTGCACTGACATTGTTACTGGGGGCGCTTGCCCTCACCGGTCTGACCGGTTGCAATCGCGATTGCGATGACGATGACGTTGCATGCAGTTCGCAGTGTTCCCATTGTCGCAAAGCGATCATGAGTTGCAACGACTGTGTCCCCGCGCCGGCTCCGATGGCTGTTGAAACACCGTGTGCGCCGTCGACAAAAGCGACTGCTCCAGTCGTTGCTGAAATCGAAAAGCCCACGAAGCCCGTGCCAACTACGCGTGAGGGCATACGCATTCAATTGGCGAAAGAAACACGAACCCGAATGATCACGACTTTTGAAGAACGCCAGTGGAAAGAAATGGCGCGAAAGCCGATGACAGAAGATCCTTCGAGCTTCTAACGCTCGGAGCCTTTGACGAGAAGAAACCTACTCTGATTTCAAGATAACGACTTTACCACGGTCTGTTAAAACGTAGACATTGTCGCCGAAAGCGCGAATTGAAGTAGGGTTTCCCAACTCGGGTTTGAGCGTGTACTCCCAGAGTTTCGATAAATCAGTCTTTGTATACGCAAAAATCTTATTGACGTGCGTAATCACGTAAATGTTCTTGCTGGAGGCCATGTCCAGATTGACATAGCCATCGAGACTGACACCGACGATGGCTTTCACGGCTGCGCCCGTGGCATCGGCTGTCATCGGGTACTTTTTGAGTTCGCCGTAATCTTTGGTCCGCGTGGCAACAAAGATGCCGGAGTCATCAAAGAGCACGCCAACGGATTCTTCCATCGCAGGGCGGGGAGGCAGCGACCAAATTTCGCGCCGGATTCCAATATCAAACAGCGTGACCTGCCCGGTGCGCTGAACCATGGCGAGCAGCGAGACTTTTGAGTTGCTCCAAAACGTCGAACGCGGAGACATCGCTTGGAATTGCTTCTTGAAAACCTGCTGCCCTGAAATGATGTCGATGGATTGCAACAGGCCGCCGGAACTCAGCGACCAGACGGTGCGTTCGTACGAAAAAAGTCCAGCCGCGAGCGGGTCTTTGCGCGCGGCGTCGCTTGCGTCGATCGGCAAGGTCCAGCGGATTTCCGACGCGCTTTTGACGGAATCGAAATCGAGGAAGCAGCGAATTAAGCCGTCCGAATAGGCTGCGATAAGAGCGGGCTTGAGGGCGTGGATCGATTTCTCATCGATACACATCGTCCCGACAATTTCAGCCGTCTGAGATTGCGTTTTCGAAAATAGCGAGCGCTTCACGGGCTTGTCCGGGTTTCGAACATCGATTTCAAGCAGATCATGGCTGCGTAAAGGCTGAAGCAGAAATCCAGGCTTGTGCGAAATGGGCGGGACGCGCAGGTTCCAATAATTCTTGTCGTCAGCAGGCACGTTTTCGGGCAAAGCTGCGCGGCGGTCGTAGAGGCCCGGAACTGTCCAAACGGGATCACGGCTCGGCGGATCGAGAGCCAGCATATCGGGCCCATTGAGGATGATGATCTTGTTGTCGAACTGCATCGCGGGCGCAAGCAGCGGCGGTGGAGTTTGGAATTGTGGCGGCGGAAAATCGATCACGATAGGGTCCAGATCCAAACGGATCGACACGTCGAAGTCGTTGGTCGTGATCTTCCCTTTGGACATTTTCTTGGAATTGAAGCCGGGGCGCTCAGCGGTGATTTCGTACAATTCACCCACCGGAATCATGAGGTTTTGCGGCGAAAGCCCCTTTGGCTTGCCATTCAGTTTCAACAGGGAGCCGCTCGGAAAGGTGGACACAAAGACCGGAATCTCGATTTTTAATTCAATAAGCAGAGCCTCATTGAGTGCCAGTAGCGATTTGAAAATATCGCGCGACTTCTTGAAATCGCCCTCTGCGGCAGCTGAAACCGCGGCCTTGATTTGCGCTTCCAATTCATTGCATTTCACATCCAGCGATTTGGCGTGTTCAGCAGCCTCAACCGCAATCGGAAACTCGGGGAACGATTTGGCGATCTGTCTGAATTTCGCGCGGGCGTCGAAATAGTTGTGCCGCGCTTCTAATTCGAGCGCTTGAGTGAAGAGTATTTGCGCGGTTGATTTGAGTGACGTATAGCGTGTTTTTAACGCCTCTGCGTAGGCCAGACCTGGCAAGTCGCCGAACTTTGGCAGCGTCAATTCGATCAATGCAATCGCAGCGTCTCCCTTTTTATCAACCCACGTGTTCTCCGCCTGCTTGACAGAATCGTCCAAGTCGCTGCGGATTTTTTCAATCGCTTGTGCTCCAGATTCAGCGCTTTTCCTTGGTTCGGACTCCGCCGCCGCTTCCTTTCGAATTGCATTGTATTCGATCAACGCCTCGCTGTATTTTTTCGACTGCATCAACCCTTCGGCTTTGTGCAATCGTTCACGCAACGCGTCCAGAATCGCGGTTTCGGTCGGCTTCTTGTTAGTCGGGTCCACAGGATTTGACGGGCCGTTCGGCTTTCGTGGCGGATACGCTGTCAGAAAATCCTTCAAGTCCTGAGTGCATGGATTGCCGGGATATTCCTCAAGCAGATATAAGGCCTTCTCCACCGCCTGGTCACTTGCCTCGCCGCCTCGCTCGGCATCTGCATATAGCCCCGGAAGAAGGTTCTTGATGTAGATGTAAATCAGGTCCGGAATGCGCCCGATACGGTCTCGAATGATCGACGCAACGTGGCTGTCTTTGTCCTGAATCGTGTCCAGGAAACTCGACAGCAGCCGGTTCGCTTCGTTGAATTTTCCTTTACTGCAGAGTGAATCGACCTCTGACACCGTCGTGACATACAACGCCGGAATCTCCGGTGGTCGTTTGCTCTGAATGATCACGACTCCGCATACCAGCAACGCCGCCGTCGTAAAAATACCCCAGAATATCTTTCGGTTGCGGACCGATTTCTCGTACTTTTCTTTCGCACCCTTGTGACTGACAATCACGGCTTCTTCACCGTATTGCCCTTCCTGCTTCAAGCGTATTATGGTCGCAGTGATTTCAGCGATCAGATTTTCGAGATAATTCCGCTCTTCATTCGCGTCCGGACTTTCCAAAATCCGGCGGTAAATATACAGTGCGTCATGATACCGTTTTTGCGCGCGATGTTCGGACGCCATGAAGCGTAAATCAGGGCCAGACGCCGGAAGGACCAAGCCCTTCTCTAGCAATTCGATGACACACACACATACCTGTATGCGCCCGATGCAACTCTGCTTGACAGTGCCTTCAACACTGCGCCCTTCCTTCAAAAATCGCAGGATGCGCTGCGTATCTTTTGGCAGCGTGGCGATCGTATCCGTCGCTTTCGGCGTCAGTTTGAAACACAAGTATTGCGTCGGCAATCGATCGCCGATGGCGTCCCAATCGTCAGTCACTTTGGCTACATATTTGAAGAATGAATCCGGATCAATCGGCATCCGATGTACTTGATCATATGCAAAATCTTCGGGATGAATTTCGCGCCCGGAGTCTGCACCCTCGAACGTGTACCGCGCATTCTTCCACGACAGAATATCGCATATGTCTTCTTCGATCTGAAACCGTCTCGCGTCCGAAATCCCCTTCTCTGAGACGATCCCGCGCTGGATCAACATATCGCCCAATTTGGGCCGAGGCTCCAATCGCTTCTGGTCGCGCAACGTATCCTCGAGCGCTTCTTCCGTAATGAGTCCGCGGCCTATTAATATGTTGCCGAGACGTGATGCTTCGTTCAATTCGTCGCAATAAATCGTGACTTCATTTTCAGTCAACGTGATCAGCTTGTCGCCAACCGGACAGGAAATCGTCAAGACGCCGTGAAAATTCTCGCTGGAGAAATTGCGGAATAGGGTGGGCAATCCGTTGCGCCTGAGCTCGCCTTTGAATTCCATTCCTGCCCTGCTCCCTTGTTCGCCACACGCCGCCGGAGTCATGATCCCACACGGATTACCGCCTCCGATATGAGACTCGCGATTATATCGTTCCCCTACAACTCACATGAATAACTTTTCACTTTATTGCTCAAAAATTTACAGTGCAATCAACACGCCGTCGTCAACAATGCTCATTTTCCATATTTCACAGACTTCATTTAGACTATTCCCACATCCGGCGCTATACTTCGCTGCCGCATCAATTACTTCATCTCGGGTGACTCTTCATGCTCGCAAAACTTGCTTACCGTGCCCTCACCGAACTCAGCCCAAGCATCGCTCTGAAGGCCGCGCACCTTTATTGTTTCAAAGGCATGAAAGCCGTTCACGCCTACAAGAGCCGCATCAAGAAAGGCGAATTGTATCCGCCCTTCTCGTTCATCGCCCTGACGAACACCTGCAATCTGCGCTGTCACGGGTGCTGGGTCGAAAAAGAAGGCACCGCCCATTTCCTATCGTCCGAAGACATCGACAACATCATCGTCCAAGGCAAGGAACGCAACGCCTACTACTACACGCTCCTCGGCGGCGAACCATATTTGCACAAAGGCATCTGGGACATTTTCGAAAAACATTCCGATTGCTACTTCCAAACGATCACGAACGGTATGTTGTTCACTGCTGAAAACGTGAAACGTCTGAAAGAAGTCGGCAACGTCACGCCGCTGATCAGCATCGACGGCTTTAAAAGCCAGAACGATTTGCGCCGGGGCGAAGGCGTTTTCGAAGCCGCCGACGAAGGCCTCGACCGCCTGAAAAAAGCCGGCATCCTCTTCGGCGTCGCTTGCACTGCGACAGGCCTGAACATGGACGAAGTCCTGAGCGATGAATACATCGAGCACTTCATCAAAAAAGGCGCGATGTACATTTGGTTCTACGTCTATCGCCCCATGGGCGAGATCGCGCACCCCGAATATTGCGTCTCGAAAGAGCAACTCATCGGGATGCGAAAACGCCTGCTCGAATTGCGCCGCAAGCATCCGATTTTTATCATCGACACGTATTGGACCGCAACCGGCGAAGCCTTCTGTCCCGCCGCGATGGGCTTGGGCTACCACATCGGACCGCGCGGCAGCATCGAAATTTGCCCGGCGCTTTCGTTCGCGAAAGAACGAGTTCAAGACAACGGCGGAGACCTCCACAAGACCTTCAACGAGAGCACCTATTTGCGCGGATTCACGACATTCGTCAAAGAGCGCACGAAAGGCTGCGTGATTCTCGAGAAGCCGCAAGAGCTTCACGACTACATCAAAAACAGCGGCGCGATCGACTACAGCGGACGTGGCACGGCCTTTCAGGAACTCAACAGCATCACGCCTCGAAACAGCCACCATTTACCCGGTGAAGAAATCCCCGAAGACTATTGGATCTACAAATTCTTAAAGAGTCAGGTCTTTTTCGGGATGGCGGCAATTGGTTGAATCTGAAAAAAGCATTATCACGCCGTGATTCAATCTGCAGATATGACAGTCAGAGGTACTCGGATGTCTGACAATCAAGTACTCTGACTTCTGTGATAACATGAAATCCAAAACGCTCGAACTCACCCCCATCGGCATCATCCGCACACCGTTCCGCGACCGCGCCGACGCACCGCGCCAACCTCGCGCGGAACTCCTTCTCGGTGAAGGCAAGATCGTTTTGAATCCTGGCCACAACTTCGAGCAAGCTCTCGAAGACCTCGACGGCTTCGATTACATCTGGGTCGTCTCGTGGTTCCATAAAAACGAAAACTGGAAACCGAAAGTCCTGCCTCCGCGCGGCTCGACATCCAAGCGCGGCGTCTTCGCCACACGCTCACCCTACCGCCCCAACCCCATCGGTCTTTCCGTAGCGCGTTTAGTCAGCGTCAAAGCCCGCACCATCCGCGTCGCCGAAACCGACCTCCTCGATGGCACACCGATCCTCGACATCAAACCCTATCTTCCCTACGCCGAATCCTTCCCCGACGCCCGCGCCGGCTGGCTCGACGCCTGGACCGAAGTAGATGACACGCGCTACACCGTCTCCTGGTCCGACCTCGCCCTGACGCAAAGCGCTTGGCTCCGCGAACATTGCAGCATCGACCTCCACGCCCACGCCGAACGCGCTCTCTCCCGAGACGCCGCACCACATCCTTATCGCCGCATCTCACTCAACAAATCCGGCGTCCTCCAACTCGCCGTAAAATCCTGGCGCATCGAATTCGCCGTCACCGACACCCGCGTCGAAATCCAACGCCTCGCCAGCGGCTACTCGGCCGAAGCCCTGTCCGCTAAACAATTGAAATCCCCCCTCCACGACGAATCCGCCCATCCCGCTTTCCACGCGAAGTGGCGGCCCGGCGAGTAATCCGCTAAACTCTACGTCCTATGTCCAAAGCCCCCGCCGCTCAACAATGCCTCGACCGCGCCGTCGCAGCCCTCATGTCCAAACGCGACCCGCGCGGCTTCTGGGAAGGCCGCCTCGCGTCCTCCCCGCTCGCCACCGCCGTCACGCTCTGCGCCTTCGCCAACGAAGCCTTCGACGAATCAAAACGCACCCAAGCCTTCGCCTATCTCGCCTCCACCCAAAACGCCGACGGCGGCTGGGGCGACACCGACATCAGCAAAAGCAACCTCGCCGCCACCTTATTAGTCCTCAGCGCCTGTACCGCTGGCGTCCCGCCGGCCAGTTTATTTCCCCCCGAAAAACTCACCCGCGCCAAGTCCTACGTCGATAAACTCGGCGGCCTCCGCGACGGCTTGAAAAACGTCTACGGCAAAGACCTCACTTTCCAAGTCCCCATCCGCATGACCGCCGCTTGCGCCGGGCTGATTCCGTGGACCGACGTCGATCCGCTCCCCTTCGAACTCGCCCTCGCCCCGCGCGGCCTCATGGGCGCCTTGCGCTTGCCCGTCGTCAGCTACGCGCTCCCCGCGCTCGTCACCGTCGGCCTCGCCCGCCACGCCAATGCCCCGAGCTGGTTCCTCCCCATCCGCTGGCTCCGCGCCTTCGCGACCGAACGCGCCCTCAACACCATCCTCGCCATGCAGCCCGAAAGCGGCGGCTACCTCGAAGCCATCCCCATCACCGCCTTCAGTCTCCTCGCCCTGAAATCCGCCGGACGCAGCGACCACGCCATCGCGAATAACGCACGCAAATTCCTCCGCGACACCCAACGCGAAGACGGCTCCTGGCCCGTCGAAGTCAACCTCTCCGTCTGGAACACCACCCGAGCCATCGACGCGCTCCACGCCGCTGGTCTGCTCGAAAAAGTCATGACGCAACAAGAACGCGACACCACCCGCGACTGGCTCCTCGCCCAACAAACCAAAACCAAATCTGTCTACTCCGACGCCGCGCCGGGAGGGTGGGGCTGGAACCATTTAAGCGGCAGCGTCCCCGATGCGGATGATACGAGTGGGGCGATTTTGGCGCTGAGGGCGCTCGGAGTTTCGGACGATCATGAAGCGATTATAAAAGGACAAGCATGGTTGCGTTCTGTTCAAAACAAGAATGGCGGATGGCCGACGTTTTGTCGCGGATGGGAAACTCTTCCCTTCGACAAAAGTGCGCCGGATTTAACGGCACACGCGCTTCGGGCACTGACACCCGAAAAATATAGTAAAGGATATTTCGGTGTTTTGGAATTCGATGGAAGTGTGAATAGTTCTGCACTGCTCAGCGGCTGGCAATACTTATGGGCCTCAAAGCGCTCCGACGGTTCGTTTTTGCCGCTGTGGTTTGGATGCGAATATGCCACCGACCAACTGAATTCAATTTATGGCACCACGCACGCACTGTTTGCGATGACGCAAGGCTATAACGCATATGAAATGGGTACCGGAGAGGAGACTGATTTCTCCGAATTCCTTTTCGTCAACGCATCGAAATACCTCCTCTCCATCCAAAACCCCGACGGCGGTTTCGGCGGCTGCAAGAACGCCCCCAGCTCCGCCGAAGAAACCGGACTCGCTCTCCGCGCGCTCGCCAACTGCGGTGTAGACAATACGGACCCGGTTTGTGCGAATGCCGCGCGGTGGCTCGTCGAACACCAACGCCCCGACGGTTCCTGGAATCCCGCACCCATCGGTTTCTATTTCGCCGTGCTCTGGTACTATGAGGAACTCTATCCGCTCTACTACGCCATCGGCGGATTGGGAAGCTGGTTGAAAAAACAAAAGTAGCACGGGCTTTTAACCCGTGAGTCGCATGACGCCCGAAACTGGACGGGATAACAGCCCATCCTACTTGAACACCGAGGAACGCCGTGTCTAATCTGCCGAACTTGTCCCTCTTAAAAGAAGCGTCCACCGGCTCCGGCCTCGCTGGCATCATGGCCCGCTCCGCCAAGCCCAGCACTGTCGTGGACCGCGAACCTACGCCGCTCGCCAATGAACTCATCAAGAACATGGGCGAACGCACCGTCGAAGCCCGTGCGCCCACGCCTTATCAGCACGATGAATGGCGCCCGGCCGGCGATCATTTCAAATCGATTCCCGACACCAAAGACAAACGCGAACAAATCCGCCTCAAAGCCGTCGACGTCGCGCGAAAACTCCCGCGCACTCGTCCGCCCACAAAGCAATCGCTCTCCGAACTCGCGACCGAAATTCTCACGCCCCTCGGCTACGATCACACGTATACCGGCTTCGCGATGGTCATGCTCAACAACGAATACTGGCGCGAAGAATTCGCGGCGGTCCCGTTCGAAAAGCGCCTCTTCTCCATGCCGCACTGCCTCAAGCAAGCTGAGAATTGCACCGCAAAAATGGACGAAGTCCAACTCCATTGCAACAACTGTGGCCTCTGCTCCATCGCCGATTTCGACGGTGTCGGCAAGCGCCTCGGCTACAACGTCCTGATCGCCGAAGGCACACCCATCGTCATCAAACTCATCGCCAGCGGTGAAGTCGAAGCGATCCTCGGCATCGCGTGTTTAAACGTTCTCGAAAAAGCCTTCGACAAAGTCCTCCAAATCGGCATCCCGGCTCTCGCAATCCCATTGCTCCGCGACACGTGTCATAACACCGAAGTCGATGAAGACTGGGTCATGCAAGCGCTGGGCTATCAGAAGACCGGAGCCAAACGCACGCGTAGCTTCGTCCCGCTGCTGCGCGAAACAGGCCATTGGTTTGATTCGAAATCACTCTTCGAAATCGTCCAGCCCGATCGCGACGGAACGGACCGTGCCGACAAAGTCGCCGAAGGCGAACGCATCTCTCTCGCGTGGATGCGCAAAGGCGGCAAACGCTTCCGCCCCTTCGTGACCGCCGCCGCGTGGCAAGCGCTCTCCGAAAGCGACGACGTGCCCATGCACGTCAAACGCGTCGCTGCGTCGATGGAAATCTTCCACAAAGCCTCGCTCATTCACGACGACATCGAAGACGACGACGACTTCCGCTACGGCACCGAAACGCTCCACAAGTCCCACTCCGTCCCCGTTGCGCTGAACATCGGCGATTATTTGCTGGGACGCGGCTACCGCATCGTCGCCGACGAAATGCCAGCCATCGGAGCCGAACGCACCGTCAAAATTCTGCGAAAACTCGCCGAATCTCACGTCAAGCTTTCGGAAGGCCAAGGCGCTGAATTGCTCTGGCGCAAAGGCAAAGAAAAGAACCTCCAGCCCATCGAATGCCTGCGCCTCTACGCGCTGAAAACCGCTCCCGCATTCGACGCCGCGCTTTACTCTGGTGTCGTGCTCGCAGGAGCCGAAGGTAAGTGGGACGCGGAACTCACCGAGTTCTCCAAACACCTCGGCGTCGCATACCAGATCCAAAACGATCTGAAAGATGTCTCCGGCGATGAGCAAAATAAAGTCGATGTGTGTGGCGACATTCTAAAAGGTCGCCCGACGTTGCTGTTCGCGATGGCCCTCGAAGCCGCGACCGAATCCGAACGCGCCGCCTTGCTCCAAGCCGCCCGCGAAGGCCCGCAGACGACGGTGAAACTCGACGCGCTCAAAGACATCTATTTCAAACACGAAATCCCGTCGCAAGCCGACATGCTCGCCGTCCACCAACGCCGCCGAGCGATGCAAGCCGTGCAGCACGTGAATCACGACGGCATGCAGGCGCTGTTTACGTTCTTGGCGGCGACGTTATTGGATTGAGCACCAATGGCTATTAGTTTGAATCTTCGCTTTCAAGCGTCGGAGGAATGTGATGGGAAAGATGATCCCGATGGTGACTATGAGCACTTTCGCGGAGAAATTCTGATGAGCAAGATTTCAGACGGACTGAAAAAGCTCGCATGGAAAGTTTCTGATATTGAGTTTTGGAGAGATTTGGGATGGTCAGTCTGTTCGTATGACAGCGAACGTGCTAAGTTGGAAGTGATTCTGGTTCCATTCTTGGATAAAGAATTTCACAGGGAATGGGTACTGCAAATCACCCCAAAGAATATTCCGTTTTTCGGTCGCCTTTTGGGACAGAAACCGTCTGCGACGCCTAGCGATGTCTATCAACTCGCATGTGACATTCATTCGCTGTTGAAAAAAGAAAGTTCGTTTGAAATGCCGCGTTGGTCTTGGGATGGCCCGCCGAACGATAAGATTGCGACACCGGAACCTCAGCCACCGGAAAGCGAGAATTGATCGCATGACCAAAACAAGACGAAAACAATTGGAAAAAACCGGATGGAAAATTGGCACCGTTCAGGAACTGCTCGGATTGAGCGACGACGAAATGGCATTGATTGATATCCGAATTTCCCTCGAACAAGATTTGAAAGATCGCATTCTGTCATCAGGGCTGACACGGCGACAATTAGCGCGGCATCTCAAAACGACTCTGTCGGTTGTGGGTAAATTGGAATCCATGGATCCCAGCATTTCGCTTGATCTTTTAATTCAATCGCTTCTGAAACTCGGCGCGACGTGCAGTCAAATCGGTCGAGTCATCGGTAAAATATCCACCGGACACGTCGCCTAATCTCCATGGATTTTCTCACTTTACTCCGCGACGACATCCGCGATGGCCTCGCCAAGACGTCGCCTGAATTCCGCGCGCGTCACACAGCCTGGATCATCTCCCAGCAATGCCCCGAAGGCGGCTTCGCCAATCGGCGCGGCAAAGTCGATCTCTACTACACAGCTTTCGCCTTACGCAGCCTCTCCGCACTCAACGAATTGACGCCAGTGATTTCTCAGAAAGCCGCGTCATGGTTGACCACCATCGCACGCGTTCCCGACACTGTCCGACTGCGCCAGCCGCACGGTGCGTTCTGCGACACTGTTCAAGCCACATCGTGGTGGGATTCGCTGATTCTCTGCGAAGAAGTCTCCGGCAAACTGCTTGACGAATCCGAACGCAAGCAACTCCAATCGATCACGCTTGATCGCGTCCACTCCATGCGTCGCCCGGATGGCGGATATGCGAAGACCACCATCGAAACGCACGGCAGCCTCTATCACACCTTCATCGCTGCGTCGCTTCACGCCCGGACAGGAATTCCGATTCCCGACATCGACTCCATGCGCTCGTTTTTAAGTTCGCTCGCGCGACCGGAAGGCGGCTACATTGAAAATAAATTCAGCAAACGCCCCGGCACAAACGGAACGTCCGCTGGCATTTTTTTGAATCTGATTCTGAGTGATTTTGATGTAAGTGTGAAGCACTTCGATTTCATCGATTCAATGCGTAACGAAGAAGGCGGCTTCGAAGCCGCGCCGTCTGCACCGATGGCCGATCTGCTCTCGACCTACACCGCATTGCTCACGTTGAAAATGGGCGGACGCCTGCACTCTGACTTGCTCGACGCCGCCGCCCATTACGCGCGTGAATTGGAAATGGCCGACGGCGGCTACACCGGCTTCGCACTCGAAAGCACCGTCGATTGCGAATACACGTTCTACGGACTTGGCGTTGAAAGCATCGTCGCGTAGTCATCCGTTGCTTGATTACTTTCGCGGTACAATACTCGGCGGCGGAGGGGCCTCAGGCACGCCCGGCGCAACTGCATCTGCCCCCGCACCAGGAGGCGTCGCTAGCTTTTGTATTCCCTGCCCCTCTTTCTTTCCGACCCATTCAAACCGAATATTTCGAATGTAGCCCATTTCAGGCGCGGTGCCTTTGAGGTGCTTTGTCGTCGCGTTGACTTCAATCGACACATCGAAATGTTTGTCTGCAAAACGCGATAAGTCAACCGGTACATCAAACCAAGGCACGTCTTTCGACGTCTTGATTTTTGTAAACGCGATCACATCAATGCCACCCGCTTTGACGGTCAGCCCCCAGTCTTTTCCGTTGTTGTTGGATACTTCAAAACGCAGTATCGGTTTTGCCGTGGCGAAACTTTTCGGGATTTCAAATGTGGCAATCAACTTTGCCGGCAACACGTCGTTGAGCGGATTTAACACAATCACGTTATCCCGGCCTTGGTGTGTCTCGGCGAATTTACTGGCTTTGAAATTCGCGTCGCGCACACGCCAATTGGGCATAAACGCAGCGATTTGCTCCGTCATCGTTCGGTCATTGCCGCCGACTTTTTCAATGTCAAATGCCATGATCATTGGCTCCGTGACTGTCACCGCAATGATTTTCGGAGCGAACGGATTTTCCTTCTTCTCGATCTCGTGCTTGACTGGCTTTTCCGGTTCCCCAAACAAGTTATCGACGAGCGATTTTTTCGGCTTCTTCGGTTTCCCGTTTTTGTCGAGGCCGTCATCATCATCTTTCTTTTCCACGTCGGGAGCTGCCACGTCCGCTTTCGCCACTTCGGGTGCAGGCTTCGTTTCAGCTGGCTGAATGGGCGTCGCAGGCGGCTTGGTTTTTACGGGCGTGTTCGCTGCAATTTCTTCCTCGTCCGCAGCCGCGTCCGTTTTGCTATATTTGGGCTTCGAAATCACGTCGCTCAAGACGGTTTCTGGCGTCTTGACGACAGGCTTCGTTTCAACTGTCGTTGGTGATATGGGTGCGGTTGGTTTCATAAAAGCTGGCGCGGATGTTTCAGCTCCGGCAAATCCAATGCTGGCACCGACTGAATCTGATTTGATCGGAGCCGTCTCCACTTTCTTTTCAGTCAGCTTCGGATCCGGTTTCTTAATCGCAGGAACCGCTGGGACCGGAGGTGTTGCTGGGACCGGAAGCTTAGGCGCGATTGTCGGTTGAACAACAACACTCGCAACAGGCGCTTCTGGCACCGGCTGCGGCTTACCACCTTTTAATCCGTAAGCCGCAAGCAGCGCGACCAAGACGCACGCGCACAATCCAATTCCAATCTTCATGGCGAGCGCGTTGGTTTTTGGCGATTGATAATTTTCAGCGCGTGGAGCGATCTGCGGAATCTCGGCACGGGCTGCCGAAATGCGGTTGCGCGATCCTGATGCGGCGGCTTGGTGTACGCCCGATGGCGCATGTTGCGGCACACCGCTAGTCCCGGAAACGGGTACCGCGTTGGGCGTCGCAGATGCGCGCGCAGACGGGCGAACGTTTGGAACGACTGTCGGAGGCCGGATAGCCCGTGCGCCACTTCGTCCCGGCGCAATCTGCGGAATTCCACGGCGCGCGTGGCTGCTGGCAGAAAGCGTCGTATCGGTGGGTTGTAGTTCGAGGTCGTCGGGATTGTTTTCCGATACGGTCTCGAGCGTCTGTTTTAAGCCCCCCGCCGCAGTGGCGCAGGTGTAACAATAGCGAGTCGTCGGCGTTTCGTTCGGCGACATGGCGCTCATGTACGGTGATCCGCAGCGCGGACAGCGTTCAATTGAAGTCAAGCTCATAATGGAGCAAGTATAACTGTTTTTTTAGGAGGTCTATCGTGAAAAACATAACGTGTGCAACTTTTCTTTCTGTTCTGATCGGCATCCTGTTGCAAAGCATGGGGTGGGGCGGGGAATCCCCTTCGACTACAGAGTTGCGCCCGAAGTTGGACATTCGCCCCAAAAACGAGAAGGAGTGGGAGGCTGGAATGGCCGATGTCAAAAAAGTTTTGTACTCCTCTGCGCGCGAACTGACGCGCTACTTCCCAGAGCAAAAAATTCCTGTCATCGAAGTCACTCCAAAGGGCGGACCGATCACGCTGTATGATCGCGGTCCGAACGGTGAAATCCGCGTGAAGCTCAATACGGGTAAATTGTATTGGGCGCAGTACTCGTTCCAATTCGCGCATGAAATGTGCCACGTCATGTGCGACTGCAAACCGCGCGCAAATCCCAACCACTGGTTCGAAGAATCGCTCTGTGAAACTGCGTCGATTTTTGTGCTGCGCAAAATGGCCCAGACATGGAAAACCGAACCGCCGTATCCGCATTGGAAGGACTATTCAAAAGCACTCGACAATTACGCGTCGGAACGCATCGCTCTCGGAAAAACACCTGAAGGGAAAACATTCAAAGTGTGGTTCAAGGAGAACGAGCAGGACATGCGATTAAAATCGACTGATCGCGCGCGCAACAACATCGTCGCAGGAGTGCTGCTTCCACTCTTCGAAGCCGAACCTGAGATGTGGGAATCGCTCGTCCATTTAAACGAGGAACTGCCTGATAAATTCCGCTCCATCAAAGATCACCTGGACGCATGGCGCCGCAACAGTCCGGAAAAGCAGCGCCCCTTCATCGATAAAATTATCGCGAGCTTCTTTTAGAGTTACATCGATTTCAGCATCTCTTCGATTTCCAACCGAAGCTCTTCTGCCTCGTTCTTCGCCGTGACGACGAAGCGGTCCTGTCCCGCTGGGATATGTGCAAGGTCATAATCCGGAATGATGCGCGCGCCACGGAAATCGTCCTTCTCTTTCGAGAGCAGAATATCGTCGGCCATCTTCTTCGACATCGTAGCCAACTCGCGCAGTAAATCAGGAACGGTCTTGCCCGGGAATTCGGACATCAGCAGCGCTCGTTCGTGTTCGTATCGCGGATCGCCAATATAGCCCGACTCCAAAACGCGCGAGTGATCGCGGTTCGTTTTTAGACAGAAGCGCATCGCCAGTCGCAAGCCTTTCAACGCGTACAAACGGATGTAGAACGTGTAGGCCGCGATGCCTTCCACGCGCGCGGACTCCTTCATGAAATTCTTGCCGAGGCCCGGAATGTCTTTGTCGATGTACACAAAATTATGAATCGAATTGGACGCTAGCGCTGCTGTGCGCTCGGGCGACTGTGGGTCTTGCGCAACCTTGAGAAGCGCCGTCCGCGCCGTCACCATTAAATCGATAATATCCGGACGAAAAACTTCGTATCCAAACGTGCTGCGCGTCGCCTTGTTGCGGATCGCATATTTTCGTTCGTTTCGCAGCACGGCGAAGATGTTGTCGCTCAACACCCATCCCGGCAAAATTTCGTTGTATGCGGGCGACACACCAGGGAAATGTTCGGCGCGAACGGTGATCAAACTGAACGGCATCGTGCAACGTTGCGGCAACGTCGAAATGCCCGTCGCCACAATCGTGTAAGGAGCTTGCGTGAAATCTGATGGAAATTTGATATTCACACCCAGCCCGAAGAACGTCCCTTCGCCGGGCCAAATTTCCTGATCGGGCGCTTTACTTGTATGGTTGCTCCCGACATTCGCGCCGTAGCCGATGTTCCCTTTTCCTTCCGGCCAGAACGCTGAAATCAGCAGTGCTTGATGATGGAATCCGACGAACGGTCCGAGCAGCGAACTGGCGCATTCGCCGCAACTCACGCTCGAATTCGGTCCGATCAATGAGCGCGTGACTTTGCCGTGGCTGTCCACGCCGCTGTATTCGCACAGTACTGAATTTTGGACGATGGCGTGAGTCTCAACAAACGAGCCCCATTGAATGAGCGAATCGCTAAGACACGCACCGGATGCGATGCGTGTGGGCTCCGCGACGTTGCTCAACACCGTCGCGTTTTCAAGCGATGTGGCCGAATCCACAATGGCACCGGAACCGATGTAGCAATTCAAAATCTTCGGGGTGTTTTTGACGACTGCGTTCGATTCAATGATGCAGATTTTTGATTGCGCCGCGCGTGTGTACATCTCGACGGCAAGTTCGTAATCCTCGATGACTTTTCGATCCCGGCGGAAGGATGCGATACGTGCGGCGAGATCGACTGTGATTTCAGCGAAGATCGCTGTCTCGCGTCCGCCCGCTTCAATTCCGAACGATACGCGCGGACCATTTCCGAACGACGTATCGCCCGCGCACACGATGCTGCCACAGCCTTCCACGATCGCGCGCGAGCCGATGTAGCAATTCGCGATCAGCGTGTTGTTCGAGACGAATGCGTTGTCGCCGATGGAGACGTCTTTGAGATCACAATTGTACACGCCAGACCCGATCATCACGCCGCGTTCCAATTCAATGCGATCTTTAAACACGCCTAGATTCACGTCGCCTGAAAAATAACAGCCGACGACTTTGTGCGGATTGAAATCTTTGCCGACCCACACGCGCGACCATTCTTCAGCCGCGTTGTGCTGTTCTTTCAGCGTGTGAATTTCGTCGGTCGTCAACATGCGCAGTCCGCGCGATTCGCGCGTACTGGCGTGAGCCGTTGCGATGCTTCTCAGAAACTCACTGCGCTTGATCATGCGGGCCACCTGCTCGCCCGGACTCAGATTCACATTCGACATGTCGACTCTCCCTCGATTTCCACCGCATACAGCCTATTAGACTTGATCGCGCCCTATAAAGCAATTCGAACAGCTCAAGCTTCTCATTCCGAAATCCGAAACGAGTCATTACTGACACGCCGTAATCCCACCGTCCGCATACAACACTTGCCCTGTGATAAAATCCGATGCGGCAGAACAGAAGAAAACGGAAGGTCCAACGATGTCCTCCGGATTCGCGATCCGTCCCAGCGGAATGCGCGCGAGCAGCGCCGTCTTGAAATTCTCGTCGGCCAGGATTTTCGTCACCATATCTGTGTAAACGAATGTGGGCGCGACGCCGTTCACGTTGATTTTGTGCGGAGCCAGTTCCATCGCGTGCTGCTTGAGCATCAGCACCATCGCACCTTTTGTCGAGCAATACGCTGAGTATCCGCGCCCGCGCAATGCCAGCTGAGAACGGACTGAGAGCAGATGCACCTGCTTCCCGCCGACGCCTGCTTTGACTTGATGTCGCGCGCATTGTTGCCCCAGGAACATCGCTGCTTTTTGATTGACTTGATAGACTTCGTCGTACGCTTCTTCAGTGAAGTCCAGCAGCGACATTTCGATGTTCATCCCGACGCTGTTGACGAGAATATCGACGCGTCCATATTTCTCGGCGACGAAATCGACCGAGTCCCGAATCTCCGGAACCGACTTCGCGTCCATCGCAATGCCGCTTGCTTCGTGCCCGGCGGCTTTTAATTCGTTCGCGAGAGCTTCTGCTTTTTCTTTGCTTCGACCTGAGACCACCACCGCTGCACCGCACGACGCCAAACCCCACGCGATGGCCGCGCCGATGCCGCCGTATCCGCCGGGAATGTACGCCGTTTTTCCGCGCAAATCGTAGAGTGCTTTGATGTCCAAGGGCATGTGTCGCGTTCTCCAAAAAGTGTTGCAATGAATTGTCCACAAGAGCACTCGAAACGCAATGACACCTTGAATCGATGACGGTTGCACGACGCTGTAAATGCGGTATTCTACACCCTTGAGCCGATGCTCATTGGCACCACCTTATTATGATTTGTTGGAGAGTCGAAACGAATGACCGCTAAACAAGACGCTGCACTCGATATCATTGCTGCCCTGACCAAGAAAGACCGAGCCACGCTGCTGCCCAAACTGGAACTTACGGCGGACCTCGGCGTCGACTCGCCCAAGGGGCTCGAATTGTTGATGAATCTCGAAGAGAAATTGGAGATTGAAATCAGCGACGATGACGCTGCGCGTATGACCACAGTTGGTGACATATTGGCGTTCGTTGAGAACAAATAGCAGGGAAACGTGAACATCATTCTGCTGACCCCGGGCGCTGCCGGCATGTATTGCGGTGGCTGCATGCGAGACAACGCGTTGACGGCGGCGTTGCGACGGCTGGGGCACGACGCGTTGCAAATTCCATTGTATACGCCGCTCACAACCGACGAGGCCGACAACAGCATCGACCGCGTTTTTTTCGGTGGCGTGAATGTGTATTTGCAGCAGAAAAGCAAACTGCTGAATCATCTGCCCAAGTGGCTCGACAAGAAGATCGACTCGCCCGAGTTCCTGCGATTCGCGACCGGCTTCGGCATGAAAACAAATCCTGCCGACTTGGGTGACATGACCGTCTCGATGCTCCAGGGCGAGGACGGCAAACAGGCGCGCGAACTCGACAAACTTATTGAGTGGCTCAAAGAAAGTTGCCGCCCCGACGTGATCATGTTGTCGAACGCGCTGATGATTGGAACGGCGCACCGCTTGCGTTCGGAGCTGAATGTTCCAATCGTTTGTACGCTTCAAGGCGAAGATTATTTCCTCGATCATCTACCCGTACAAAATCGCGAACAGGCGTGGGGTCTGCTTCGATCCAACGCGGAACATGTCGATACGTTTATTGCCGTCAGCCGTTATTACGCGGAGACGATGAAGGCGCGGCTGCAACTTCCTGATTCAAAAATCGCAGCGATTCAAAATGGGATCGACTTGTCCGGCTACGCACCGCCTGCGACGCTTCCGGAAAAACCGACGATCGTATTTCTCGCGCGGATGGCCCCGGAAAAAGGGCTGCAAACGCTGGTCGATGCGTTCATGTTGCTCCGAACGAAACCGGAGCATTCCGAACTTCGCTTGCGTATCGGCGGATCGTTGACGGCGAACGACAAAGACTTTGTCAGCGGACTTCAAAAGCAATTGAAATCAAGCGGGCTGCTTCCATACGTTGAGTTTCTTCCGAACCTTGACAAGAACGAAAAAATCGCGCTGCTTCAAAGCGGCACCGTCTTCTCCGTCCCGGCGACCTACGGTGAATCGTTCGGTCTGTTCGTCCTCGAATCGCTCGCGTGTGGCGTACCCGTGGTCCAGCCGCGCCACGCGTCGTTCCCGGAAATCCTGGTTGAAACCGGTGGCGGAATTCTCTGTGAACCCAACGACGTAACGGACCTCGCCAACACGCTCGAATCCATTCTCAAAAATCCCAGCGAAGCAAAGCGCTTGGGCGACGAAGGCCGCGTAAACGTCCACTCTAAATTCAGCGTCAACCGAATGGCTGCCGACGTCGCACAACATCTCGAACACCTTGTGTCCAACAACCCGAAACCCGAAACCCGAAACGCGAAACAATAATGCCCAGCACACACACCATCACCCGCCGCGTCGAATTTTCTGATACCGACCTCGCCGGGATCATGCACTTCTCGAATTTCTTCCGCTTCATGGAGACCGCTGAGCATGATTTGTATCGACAGCTCGGCTTGAAGCTCGTCACGAAAAACGCTGACGGTTCGTCCATCGGCTGGCCGCGTGTCAGCGCATCGTGCGACTACAAACGCCCGTTGAAATTCGAAGACGAAGTGGAGGTCACACTCACCGTCGCGAAGAAAACGGAGAAGGCGATTACGTACGAATTTGTTTTCAAAAAGAAGGGCGAACCCGAAGAATGCGCGCGCGGATCGGTGACGATTGTCTGCTGCTCATTCCGCGACGGCCGGATGCAGGCGACGTTTATTCCAAAGGATTTCAGCGACAAGCTTGAGGTCGCGGGTTAAAACGTATTGACTCACAGTTTATATTAGAACCGCAGCACTTGGAGCAGCGGTCGCACTCGATATTTTGGAGGAGGGATGAAATTGCATTGGTCACTGTTTGCATTGATGACGGTTTTTTCGTGGGGCGTTTATGGCGCGTTCTTGAACCGAGGGGCGCAGGGCTTTGAGCACGACCGCATCAAAGCGTTCTTGTTTGTTGGCTTGGCATACTTTTTGGTGGCGGTGCTGGTCCCGCTGGCAATCATTGCGATCAACGGAAAAGGGTTTGATTTCGGCAAGCATCCTGAAGGTATCAAATGGTCGTTGATCGCCGGAACAGTCGGAGCCCTCGGCGCATTGACGGTCCTCTTCGCTCTCAGCGCCAATCCTGAAAAAGGCCCCATCGCCGCATCGCAAGTCATGTCTCTCGTCTTCGCCGGTGCACCCATCGTTGCCGCGTTGTACGGAATTTATGTCAAGATGCAGACGTCCGAAATCAAGAGCATCAACCCCCTTTTCATCGTCGGCCTGCTTCTGGGTGCCGTTGGCGGTTTTCTTGTGACGTACTTCAAGCCGTAACGCCACGTGTTTCGGATTTCGTGTTCCGGGTTCGTTCAACCCGAAACGCGAAACACGAAACACGAAACACGAAACGGTTTTTAATCGAGACTCCATGCCTGTATTCCACACTATTCACGACGAGCGCTTAAAACCCGCCGAGCTTCGTGCGCTGCAAGAATCGAAACTGCGCACGTTGCTGGGGACGCTGTCGTGGAATAAATTCTATAAATCGCGCTTCAAAGCCGCCGGAATCAAAGGCTCAGATTTCTCGCATCTCACACTCGACCAACTCCCATTTTTAAGTAAAGCCGAATTGATCGCCGACCAGGCGAAGTCCTCGCCATTCGGAACTAATCTGTCATGTCCGGTCCAAGACTATTCGCGTTTTCATCATTCGTCCGGCAGCACCGGAGCCGCTCCCTTGCGTTGGCTGGACACGCAACAAAGTTGGGACTGGATGGTCCGCAATTGGTCATTTGTGTTCGGAGCCGCCGGACTAAAACCAAAGGACCGTGTCTGTTTCGCGTTTTCGTTCGGACCGTTTCTGGGATTCTGGACCGCGTTTGAAGCCGCCACAAAATTCGGTGCGCTGTGCTTGCCCGCAGGCGGAATGAGCACGCACGCGCGGCTGCGATTCATGCTCGACAATGGCATCACGGTTGTATGTTGCACTCCGACATATGCGCTGCGAATGGCTCAGACCGCCGCCGAAGAGCGTATCAATATTTCGCTCTCGCCCGTGCGGATGTTGGTCGTCGCGGGCGAGCCGGGCGGTAGCGTTCCGCACACGAAACGATTGATCGAAGAATCCTGGGGCGCTCGCGTGGTCGATCATTATGGAATGACCGAGACCGGGCCGGTCAGTTTTGAATGCGAAAAAACGCCCGGGCGCATGCACGTGATCGAGAGCGAATTCATCGCCGAGTGCATCGATCCGAAAACAGGTCAGCACGTCGCGAATGGTGAATCCGGCGAACTCGTTATTACCAATCTCGGGCGCCTCGGCAGCCCTGCGATTCGCTACCGCACGTGCGACATCGTTCAATTAACACGTCACGCAAACTGCGCGTGCGGTCGATCGTTCGCATCGCTCGATGGCGGAATTCTCGGGCGCACGGATGACATGATCATCGTCCGGGGCGTTAACATTTATCCCAGCGCTGTTGAAGAAGTGATCCACATTTTTCCGGTCGTGGAGTTCCGAGTCGAGGTCGCGACGGTCCGCGCGATGAGCGAAATTCGCATTCAAATCGAAGCCGCGCCACTCGAAGACGGCAGCATCATCGCGACTAAAATTGCGACTGCATTGAACGAGAAATTGGGAATCCGCGTAGCCGTCGAATCCGTTGCGGCGGGTTTCTTGCCGCGCTTCGAAATGAAAGCTCGCCGCTGGATCACGACGGGATAACGCCTACTCGATTTCAACAACCTGTGCGCCCGATGCTGGGGCTGCGTCGGCTTGCCCGGTGATCACCTCGTCGCCGGATTTCAAATCAGTCGAAAGCAATTCGTAGAATTTTCCATTGCTCTCGCCAACGCGAATGTGAACGGGAACAGGCTGTCCTTTCGCATCCTTTTTATAAACAGTTACAGCCGTGCCAGGAAGCTTTTTAGCTACTGACGCATCCTTATTGTTCGCGGCATCTCCATCGGCGACGGCTTTTTGTTGCAGCTTGTTTTGCAGGACGACAGTCGGTGGTGGCGTAAATCGAAGTGCCGCAGCGGGCACTCGCGCAACACCTTTTTTGTTATCGATTGCGAATTCCAAAAACGCCGTCATCCCGGGGCGAAGTTTGCCGAGCGCGAATTCGTTCGTCGGTGGATTGTCCGCTTCAATCACGACCGGGTAGCTGACGAGATTCGCTTTCGATTCGTGCTTCAAATGCAGCGTCTTGACTGTCCCCGAAAACTTTTCACCGCGAAATGCGTCCACTTCGAATGATACTTTTTGTCCTGCTTTGATCTTGCCCACATCGATTTCATCAATGCTTGCCGTGATCAACACGTGCTTCAAATCTGCGGCGATTTTGAACAAGTCCGGTGTCTGAAATTGAGCCGCGATAGTCTGGCCGGAGTCCACCGTTTTTTCCATCACCACGCCGTCAATCGGTGAGACGATCATCGCGTAACCCAGATTCGTTCGCGCTCGCTTCAGTCCCTGATCAGCCTGCTCGACTGCGAGTTCAGTCTGCTCCACACGCGCCGCGAGATTCCGTCGACTGATTCCAATTTCAACCAGATCGGCTTCGAGCAACGAGAGTTCCACGGCTCTCAATTCGACATCGCGCCTCGCGTTGTCTTTTTCCAGGCGGCGGTTGTCCAAATCGCTTTCAGTCGCCGCATTTTGTTTGACCATTTCTTGGTAACGCGAAAACGTTTTTGACGCCAATTCAAAACTCGCCTGAGCCCGATCACGTGTGATCCGCTCGCGTTCAACGTTGTGTTTGATGCGCTGCTCTTTTAAGTCCAATTGCGCTTTTTCAATGTCGAGCAGAGCAAGGTTGCTCTTGGACTGCCGCAGCAAAATCTCCTTATCCTTAGAATCATTTTCGAGCAACTCGGTGTCGAGCACCGCCAGGATTTGGCCGACCTTGACCGACTGATCCTGTTCGACGCGCACCTCTTTCACGCGCCCAGAAACTTGGCTTCCGACTTTCACCGAACTCGTCGGCTCGACGCTCCCGGTCGCGGTCGCCACGATGTCGATGTCGCCGGTATCAATCTTCGCCGTTTTAAACGTCAGCGGCGCGGGTGTCGCATACGTCTTTAAAAGGTACGCACCACCCGCAGCTGCGCCCCCGATGACGAGAAGAATGAGCAGCACGATGACGACGGTTTTCATGAATGCGCGCGTTCCGGTTTGGAGTTATGTTGCATGTACTGATAACTATTATACGCGTCACCCAAAGAAGGTCACTCGATTAAATCGACGTACCCGAGCGAGACGATTTCGACGCATGTGAAGCGTTTGCAATTCAACCCCGTAAGGCGTATAAAATCAGCACTATGAAAAATACATTCTTCATCTGCGCGATCATGGTCGCGGCACTGTGTCTGGGCGTTCATTCGGAAGAGAACAAACTCTCCGAAATTTTGATTGATGGCGAAGGCTGGCAGGTCGTTGCCGAAGGCCTCGGGTTCGCTGACGGCACGTGTGCCGACGCGGCGGGTAATGTCTATTTCTCGGACATGCCCAAAGGCATCATTTATAAAATCGACGCGGCCAGCGGGAAAGCCGAACCCTTCATCGAAAACGTTCCGAAGATCAGCGGTATGAAATGGGGGCCGGACGGTCGCCTGATTTGTTGCCAAAATGGCGCGAAGAAAATCGTCGCGTTTGACAAAGATAAAAAGCTCGCCGTGCTGGCCGAAAACGTTAGTGTCAACGATTTGATTGTCTCGAAAACCGGCAATGTCTATTTCACTGGGATGCCCGGAAAAGTCATGCGCATTGATCCAGCCGGCAAGCTCTCCGAAGCCGCGTCCGACCTCGGCAGCCCCAATGGCATTGGCCTTTCCCCCGACCAAAAAACGCTCGTCGTCTCCGACTATAAAGGGACGCACGTCTTCGCGCTGAAAGTGGCTGACGACGGTTCGTTGATTGGGAAAGATGACAAAATGACCATGAAAACGCCGCCCTCGCCCGAGGGCAAACCGGCCATTTCCGGCGGCGACGGACTGACGACTGATGCGTCGGGACGTCACTTTGTGACGACGAATCTCGGCGTTCAAGTTTTCGATCCGAATGGTGTTTTGCTGGGCATCATTGAAAAGCCTGACGCGAAAGTTCCAGCAGTAAACGTGGCATTCGGCGGTCCGGATATGTCTGTTTTCTACATCTGCAGCAAAGACAAAATCTTTAAACGCAAAACGAAGACCAAGGGGATGGTCTTCTACAAGTGACCGCGCGCCTCGTCGGAGGCACTGACGCCTTCGCCCGGAAAACTCGATAATCTCCATGCTGACATCCATCGTTTCGACCACTCAAAAACTCGCGTCGCTTAAGCCAGGTGCGCGTGTGCTACTTGTTACGCCCGGCCCACACGGCGAGCAGTTGCTCACGGAACTCGTGTCCGCGCTTTCACAGCATCCATGCGTTGTTTTGGAATCATCTGTCGAACGATTGAAAAAAATCAGCGGTGCGAAAAACGTGCGGTGTGTGCGAGGGAAAGGTACGCGGTTGCCGTTCGCGCGGCACAGTTTTGATGCCGTGTTTTCATTCGAAGCGTTGTACTCGATCCGGCCGCCGTGGACCGCGCTGGCGGAATTTCACCGTGTACTCGTTCCGAACGGGACGTTGATTTTAATGGAGCCGTCGCGGCTTGGATTTTTCTCAATGCTGCGCGACAAAATCTCTGGCCCGGGCAAACGTGTTTTTGCGCTCGATGAAATCAAGTACCGCATGGCCCGCGCGGATTACACGATTGATCAAATCGAATCGTTGAACGCGGTCGAAGACATGCAGCGCCCGGCGTATTTTGTCCGCGCGACGAAACTCGAAAACGCCGCCGAACCCGCGCCTCAATTCCTGACTGCGAAAGAGATGATCGAACGCCGTAAGAACAAAGTGCCCCAGGGCGAAGAATTGCCATAAGTGCGGATGTCATGACGTCGATTCGTGATTCGAGTTTTGCAATGTCTCGTTTGATGAAACGATTGAAAGATAAAAATTCGTCGCTGTGCAAATCGCTGAAATAATGAGCGCGACGATCCACGCCAGCTCGCCCCATGAGGTCGACTCATTCCGGATTAATTGATTCAAAAGATGAAATGGAATGGCGAGCAGTGCTATGGGCGCAGGCATCCACATCATTCCCGAAACAAGAACGACCGCGCGCTTAACGGGCGAATCAATCGACAGACACCGGCAGTAGCGCAAGCCCACAGTCGCTCCACCCATCAGAGCGCATCCCGTAAAAAGACAAGTGACCGCGATCAGTTGTCCTTCTGGAATTTCGGAGATCTCGGTAATTCTTGAACGCCGAATTAATCGCGCGACTTCAATCGCCCCTTTCATTCCGAGCGCGAGTGCGGTGATCATCACGACTAAATCGAGCAGCCGGAATGGAAAGAGAAACAGTGCGCGCGATATGCCGAGCGCAGCGACTCCGGCAACGCACGTAAAAATTCCGACATCAAGCCAGCCGCGAATGGGGGTTGTGCTCGACGATCTGGCTGCCAACAAAAGCAGGCAGATCATGTTCGCGCCAAATATTACTCCGAACCAAACCGCGAGTTTTTGCTCGGGGGATTTGAAGACTAATGGATCGTCGTCTGGTTCGGATTCATCGGTGGAAGGCATTGTTAGAGCAATCCTTTTTCAACGAAAAAA
>Ga0194042_1000056_pt1 | contig 29293 bp, 23 predicted proteins | sample JunL4412m_MetaG_FD_148974 | JGI IMG/M metagenome (GOLD analysis project Ga0194042, IMG submission 148974) | Anoxic zone freshwater microbial communities from boreal shield lake in IISD Experimental Lakes Area, Ontario, Canada - Jun2016-L442-12m | ecosystem: Environmental > Aquatic > Freshwater >...
TTCCCCGGCTGGCCGTTCCACTAAAAATTCGCCCGTCGCGCCTCCCGCCGCCAGCCGGTGCATCCCCGAACGCGCCGCAGTGAATTGCGCTTCCAACCGGTCGCCGCTCGGAACAAACGTGCGTTTCGCAGACTCCGGAACCGGTGCTGGCGGCGCACCCGGCGCGAGCGTTGCGGTAGCGAGCGGCAATGGTTCAGCGACTGTCACTTCCTTTATATTGGCAATGTCCGTCCCCGATGCGTACACGTGAATCGTCTCGCCAATTTTGTACACATCCTTATCCGTCGAGAGCGTCACGGCGGCCTGCTGTTCTTTCGGAAGCTGCCGGTTCGATGCCCAGCGAATGACCTGGCCCCAGAAGCGTCCGAATAAAATGTCGCCTTCGTTCGCTTTGTATTTCATCGGCCAATTCCAATCGGAATCGGTCGCGAAGACAAACACGCGGCCATTGCCGTAGCGTTGGGCCAGCGCGATGTTGTACGAGCCTTTGTCGCCGTCCGCGCGCGCCAATACTTGAGCCCCCGGCTTCGGTTCTCCCAGTGTGTACACGCTCGAAATCGGCAGCAATTTCTGCAAGCCGCCAAACGCGGGATGGACATTTCCGTCTTGAGTCAGTGACACGTTGAACGCGCCGGTGATCTCCTTCGTGGATGCCAGAGACGCCGGCATCATCACGTCCAATCCGAGCATCGGCAAACCCGCTGCGGAAAACGATTCTTTCCCTGCGAGCAGAATCAAACCGCTGCCGTCTTCGGAGATGTGCTGCTTCAGCGCGTCGGTTTGCGCGGGCGTCAAATCGCTGCCGCGCACGTCACCGAGGATCACGCAATCGTACGCTTTCAACGCCTCGCGCGTGGATGGGAAAATCGGTCCGCCGCCACCTTCGCTGGCCGCCGCGCTCGACGATTGATACAGCGCGTCGACATTTGTTCGCAGCAGCGCTTGCAACGCCAACTGAGGATCGCGCTTCAATTCGCGCAACATGTATTTGTAGGTCCAGCGCGGCGTACCTTCGTAATAAAATATTCGAATCTTCTGTCCCGACACACGTACTGAAAAAAAGCGCCCGTTGTTCTCGGTGATCTTCTCTTTCACATGCGGCAGGACGCGCGCTTCAAGGTCGTACAAACCCGGTTCTGTCGGCGTGAACTTCAATGACGCATGCGTCGTGTCCTTTTGCAGCGTGATGCTTTCTTCGGCGAGAATTTGATTGCCGCGCACGATTTGAACAGTCACCAATTCGCCCGCGAGATTCGTTTCGCGTAGATCCAATTTTGCTTCGATCTGCGTGTGTACAAATGCTTCGCGATCCGCTTTCACTTCAGCGAGTGCCACGTCGGGAAATTGGACCAACGCTTCGTGAAGCGACCCGAGTCCTACGGTATAAACCGGCACATCCGCAGGCAATTGCGCCGCACTCTTCTGCCCCGTTTCGCACCCGTCACTCAACACCACGACAGCGGCTAATGGTGCTTTCTGTTTGTCTTCACGAACGGACTGCAACGCTGAAAAAAGATCAGACGCTTCTCCGACCGCCGCGACTTTCGCAAGTTCAGCTGGCCGCGCATTTGTGTCAAAGATTTGGACTTCAGTCGTGGCCAGTGATTCGAGTTGAGACAACACGCCTTGGCCATTCAACACGCGCCGCGCACTGTCAAGACGCGATTCGCCACCGATGGAATCTTTCACTGCCATTGAACGCGACGCGTCCACCAGCACCGCAATGCGTTGGCTGTTGCGCGGAGAACTGTTGATCCTCAGAATCGGATTAACGACCATCATGACCGCGATAAACACAGCCGCCGCGCGCAGCCCCAACAACGTGCGCGGAAGCCACGTTCCGTAGTCGTCGATTTTAAGAACGCGCCAATAGCAATACGCCACAAGCCCCAGTGCCGCTAATGCGCCCGGAACGAGCAACCAAATTGGAATTCCGCTTCCTGAAATGATCATAGAGAGAGAATACAACGCGACGCGGTTAAAAAAACATGTTTCGGGTTTCAAGTTCAAATCATGTCTGACTTTTTGCAGCGGTGATTAATTGTTTTTCAGCCTCGAAGAGGCGGGATAATGTAGCCTAGGCCGTGAGGCCTAGGTTTCGGTGCGGGATAAAAAAGAGCCGCTAGCGGAGCGGCATATTTCGCACGGAGCGCGTGATTTTATGCCGCCCCGTTGGGGCTCAGGGTTGTCGTGTGAACGTGGACCCAGGCCTGACGGCCTGGGCTGCATTTTGCCGCCCCTTCGGGGCTGAAATCAGATCAGGAATTGCTGTTGCAACTTAGTGAGATATCGATGCCTACAGAGGGAGGGAAAAGCAATCGCAAGTACGGTGATGTTAAACGTTGAACCGTTAACATTAATCTGTCGTTATCGGCTTTCATACGGCCGACTCTTCAAATACGGCACCATCAATTCAGCGGATTTATTCTTTAAGCCTCGGTCCGGCCACAGCAACCAAAGACGGCGTTTTGCGTCCGGTTGAGCGATGCGGATGTAGCGCGGTTTCGGTGTCAGCGTGTTGAGAATCACGGACTCTGGAATCAGCGCGACACCCAAGCCCACGGCGACGAACGCTTGAAGCGAATCGAAATGATCGGCCTCAAACGCCGCGCGCATCTCAAAGCCTGCTTTGCGGCACAAATCTTCGACGAGAAACCGGAACTCCGTGTTCTTCTTCGTGACGACAAACTGCTCCTCCGCCGCATCACTGAGTTTGATTTCGCTGCGCGCCGAAAGCGCGTGACTTTCGGGAACAGCCAGCAACAACTCCTCTTCATGAATCAACACGCGCGACATGCCCGGATACGGATACATCGCCTGCGTCACGCCTAAATCAAAATGCCCGGCGAGGACTTGTTGAGGAATGTCGGTGCTGATTTTTTCTTCCAAAATAATGTCGATTCTGGGATGATCGCGTTTGAAAGCGGCGATGCGGGATGGTAAAACGTAGACCGTCGCAGAAGGCAAACTGACAATGCGTACAGCGCCTCGTGACGACCCGCGTAAATCCGCCGCAACGTCTTCAGTCTCCTGAATGGCGTTCAGCACTTTTTGAACGAACGGCAGGAGGATTTCGCCTTCCGTTGTCAACTGAGCGCCGCGCGGCAGACGATTGAGCAGTTTTAAGCCCAGCAGGGTCTCCAAACGTTTGATCTGCTGGCTGAGCGCGGGCTGGGCGACATGACAATTTTTAGCGGCTCGCGTAAAATTTTTAACATTCGCGACCTCCGCGAAATAGCGCAAAGGGTTGATGTCCATAGGTTTGAATTATCCATAAGTTTTAATTATCGTTCCCATTCAAACGATATACTTTTCTTAATGATAATGCAAGTTAATCTAAGTCAACAGATTATTTTGGCAAGGAGCCGCGCACGTCAGTAAGCGGCAAAAATCAATGCCGCTTACTGACGTGCGCGGCTCAACAATTCGACTGAACGTTTTTCAAGAGAAGGAGCCACATCCGTGCCAACCGCCATCTCCGCATTAAAGCCGAAGAAAACCGAGGTCGTCGTACCTGCGGTTCATACCGACTCCGTTGAAAGCATCGATTTGCTGCTGCACCTTTATAAAGAGATGATGCGCATTCGGCGCTTCGAAGAGCAGGCCTATCAGCAGTATCAAAAAAGCGCGATCGGCGGGTTCTGCCATTTGTATATCGGGCAGGAAGCGGTCTGCGTCGGCGCGATCAGTTGCCTTGAAAAGGGCGACAAAGTCCTGACCGGCTACCGCGACCACGGCCACGCCATGGCGATGGGCATGACCGCCAACTCGTTGATGGGTGAACTTTTCGCCAAATCGACGGGCTGCAGCAAAGGCAAGGGCGGCTCGATGCACTTCTTCGACAACGAACTCGGTATGATGGGCGGCAACGGCATCGTTGGCAGCCACATCCCTGTCGCAGCCGGTGTCGCGTTCGCTCAAAAATACAAGAACGAAAAGAAGGTCACACTCGGCTTCTACGGCGACGGTGCCGCTCAGCAAGGCGCGATTCACGAAGCGATGAACCTTGCGGGACTTTGGCGCTTGCCGGTGATCTTCGTCCTCGAAAACAACAAATACGGCATGGGCACCGCCGTGACGCGCTCCAGCGCCACAAAAGAATTGTTCAAACGAGCCGAAGGCTACAACTTCCCTGGCGTTGAATGCGACGGCATGGACGTCCTCGAAGTCCGCAAGTGTTTCTCCCAAGCAATCAACCGCGCACGCTTCGACAACACCCCGACACTGATCGAAGTCAAGACGTACCGCTACCGAGGACACTCGATGTCCGATCCGGCCGAATATCGAACCGCCGCCGAAGTTGAAGCCAAGAAAAAAGACGATCCCATTTTGATGCTCAAAGCCGTCTTGTTGGAACGCGGTGTGAGCAACGAAAAATTGGAGGCGATTGACGAAGCGGCGAATACGGAAGCGGTCAACAGCGTCGAACATTCGATCGCCGCGCCTGAGCCGGATTTGGAAGAATTGAAGCGCGACGTACATGCCAATCCGTGGGCTGATAATTTGTTGCCGCGCGTAGAAATTTAGGATTTAAAATGAAAGCAAGTGAGCGGGATTGTCTGGATTTAATTGGGCGCATCGAGTTGCTATTCCCCAGAGCGAATAACGGATACGATGTTTTCCCTGACGACAACGGCTACGCCGTTTTCATGGTCTGTAACGACGACCCGACGGATGAACTCAAGGCTGCGTTGGACCGCTTACTGGCACAGAATTGGAAGGCAGATTGGGCATTTTTTGAGCACAGACGATGGCGATGTCGAATCGTCTCAATCTAGTTTTTTTAGGCTCGATACTTTAGGAAGAATGAGAATGCAGATACTTGAATATCGCGAAGCATTACGTCAGGCCATCGATGAAGAAATGGGTCGCGACGAACGCGTCTTTTTGATGGGCGAAGAAGTCGCCGAGTACAACGGCGCGTACAAAGTTTCCAAAGGACTTTTAGCAAAATACGGCCCTAAGCGCGTGATCGACACGCCGATCTCCGAATGCGGATTCACCGGCATCGGCGTGGGTGCGGCCATGCACGGCTTGAAGCCCATCGTTGAAATGATGACATGGAATTTCGCGCTCGTCGGCGCCATCGACCAGATCATTTCGAACGCGGCCAAGACGCTGTACATGTCCGGCGGTCAGTTCAAATGCCCGATGGTGATTCGCGGAGCTGGTGGTGCGGGTGGCAAGCTCGCGTCCCAGCACTCGCAATCCTTCGAAGCGCTCTTCACACACATCCCCGGCTTGAAAGTCGCGATGCCTGCGACCGGTGCGGACGCGAAGGGCCTCTTGAAGACGGCCATCCGCGACGAAGACCCCATCATCTTCATCGAAAGCGAAGCACTCTACGGCAAAAAATTCGAAGTACCCGACGGTGAACATCTCGTTCCGTTCGGTGTCGCCGACGTGGTCAAGCAGGGTTCGGACGTGACGATCATCGCTCACTCGCGCATCCGCCATACCGCTGCCGCCGCGATTGAACGCATCGAATCCGAACTCGGCATCAGCTGCGAATTGATCGACCCGCGTACGCTCCGCCCGTTCGACATCGACACCGTCGCCAAGAGTGTTGCCAAGACGAATCGCTGCGTGGTCGTGGAAGAAGGCTGGCACTGGTGCGGCGTCGGCGCACAAATCGCCGAAAGCGTCTACACGTATTGCTTCGATGATTTGGATGCACCCATCGTCCGCGTCGCCGCGCTGGATGTTCCGATGCCGTATAATCCGAAGCTCGAAGCGGCGTGTTTGCCGAGCATCGACAAGATCATCGCGGCTGTGAAGAAGGTGACGTACAAGTAAGAATTTGATGTCGCTTGACGAATGAATTCATTTAAAATGCTGGCGGTATCCAATGGCTTCGAGATTTGATGGATTAACAGTTACGGAAATTCTTCGATTCAAATTGGCTTCGATTAAAAAGGCTCCGTTGCCTCCCGGTTCGCCAAGTTGGGAATCAATTGGAAGTGTGAAATGGGAGGAACTCGAATCTGGTGCGCAACAAAATCGGCCCGGATTCAAGGTCTTCAAAAAACTTCTTAAGGAAACGAGGTTTGATCGATGAATAAAAAGCTGACCGATTTTCTTCAACGCTTGAAGGATGCTAAAATATTTCATTCGTTTGACCGCTACAGAGATGATGCTATTTCAGTACGCATCGTGGTGCCTGGTCAACGCTGGGAAGTTGATTTTCTTGACGATGGTTCAGTTGACGTTGAACGCTTTATAAGTAATGGTGAATTGCATGGTGACGAAGTATTCGCCGAACTTTTCAATACCTTTTCCGAGCCTGCTGTTGCGTCTAAATCGTTAAACAAGTCTGGTAAGAGCTTCATAAAGAAAAAGCAAAAGCGGTCTCTTGCGTCCGAAACATCAACGCGTCAAACCGTGAATCGATAATTCAAAGGATCGCACACAATGGCCATTGAAGTCCGCATGGTAAGCCTGTCGCCCACGATGGAACTGGGTACCATCAACCGCTGGTTGAAAAAAGAAGGCGATAAAGTCTCCGCTGGCGATGTGCTCGCCGAAGTTGAGACCGACAAGGCCACGATGCCGCTCGAAACATTCGACGGTGGCGTGTTGCTGAAGATCATCGCCGGCGAAGGCTCAAAAAATAAAGTCGGCGACCTGCTTGGCGTCATCGGCAAGGAAGGCGAAGATATCTCCGCTATCCTCGCAAAAGGCTCCGCGCCCGCCGCTGCCGCTCCGGCTAAAACCGCAGCTCCGGCAGCCATTGCTGCTTCCAGTGCCTCCGCTCCAGTGGCAGCCGCACCCGCCGCTGTTGCCGTTGCCACCGGTGGCCGCATCAAAGCCAGCCCGCTCGCCAAGAAAGTCGCAAAAGAACGCGGCATTGATCTCACTCAAGTCGAGCCCAGTGGTCCGGGCGGTCGCATCGTCGTCCGCGACGTTCCCGCAACGGCTCCCGCCGCGCTCGCCGCGCCGGTTCCGATTGCTGCGGGTGTCGGCGAAGACATTCCGCTCAGCGGCCTGCGCCAGACCATCGCCAAGCGCCTGCTGCAAAGCAAGCAGACCATTCCGCACTTCTATCTCTACAGCGAAGTTTCGATGGACCGCGCCGTCGCGTTCCGCGATGAATTGAATGCGTCCGTCGAAGAAGGTGGCGTCAAGATCAGCTTCAACGATCTCGTCATCAAAGTCTCCGCCGCTGCGTTGGTCAAGCATCCTGAAGTCAACGCTGCGTTCAATCAAACGAGCATCCGCCGCCATGGCGAAATCAACATCGCCGTCGCCGTTGCAACCGAGGCCGGACTCTACACGCCAGTCCTGCGCAACGTCGATAGGTTGTCGTTGAAGCAGATCAACGGTGGCGTCAAACAGCTCGCTGGAAAAGCGCGCGATAAGAAATTGACCGTCGCCGAATTGAGCGGCTCAGGCTTCACGATCTCGAATCTCGGCATGTTCGGTGTCGATCATTTCTTCGCCATCATCAACCCGCCGGAAGCCGCGATCCTCGCCGTCGGCGCGATTCAAAACAAGCCGGTCGTCAACGCCGCTGGCCAGGTCGTTGCAGGCAAGACGATGGGTATCTCGTTGAGCTGCGATCACCGCGTCGTCGATGGTGCCGTCGCCGCCAAATTCCTTCAGACGCTCAAGGACCTGCTAGAACACCCGGCCAAGTTATTGCTGTAATTCAAACGCATAAAATTTCCGCAGTGCAGGCGGCTCGCTTGCACTGCGGAAATTCATACATTCAAACACATTTATCCCACCCTGACACACGCCCGTATTTCCTCCACCGCCCTTTATTATTATTGGTTTCTTGAAGACTCATCGGCTAAAATCGTCTCACTACTACTTTTAGGCACGACCTTCAGGAGCACTCCGTTTAGCCGCGTTATGGCCACTTCACCGCCACCCTATTCAGCATTGGTACCCGATGCCGACTATGCCCGCGCCGTCCTGCGTGCTGAGGCCAGTGCTATCACGTCGCTCGAACAGCGCATCGGAGCAGAATTTCTCGAAGCCGCGCGGCTCATTTTAAGTCTCGGCAGCGCCGGTCGCGTCGTGTTGACTGGCATGGGGAAAGCCGGATTGATCGGCCAAAAAATTGCCGCCACATTTGCTTCCACCGGCACCCCGGCGCTCTTCATGCACCCCGCCGAAGCCGTCCACGGTGATCTCGGTATGGCGACGCAACAAGACGTCGCACTCGCCATCTCGAATTCAGGCGAGACCGAAGAACTCCTCCGTCTTCTTCCCACATTAAAACGCATCGGATGCAAAATCGTCGCGATCACCGCGTCGCATGATTCCTCGCTGGGACGCGCCGCTGATGTCACGCTCGCGATTGGGAAAATCGAAGAGCCTTGCCCGCTGCGTATGGCTCCCAGCGCGTCCACGACCGCCATGCTTGCCATGGGCGACGCGCTCGCGCTCAGCGTTTTGAAAGCGCGCGGCTTTTCGCGCGAAGATTTCGCGAAGCTACACCCTGCTGGTTCGCTCGGACGCGGACTACTTCAAGTCGTCGATGCAATGCGCAATCGCGAACGCATGGTGCTGGTCTACGAACACGTCACCGTGGGCGAAGCGCTCGCCCAGATGGCCCGCCCGCCGCGTAACGGTGCCGCTGTCATCGCGGACAAAAGCGGCCATTTGCGCGGCATCTTCACACACGGTGATTTCGGACGCTTGGTCTTGCAGAATCCCAACACGATCACGCAGTCCATCGGCACGCACATGACCAGTCCCTGCAAGTTTGTGTTGGGCGGTGCACTCGTCGTGGATGCTCAACAATTAATGCATGAAATGCGCGTTAATGCGCTGCCGGTTGTCGATAACGATATGCTGGTTCTCGGGCTTTTGGATATTCAGGATTTAGTGTAAACGGTTTGGAATTGGAGTTTGATTTGGATTTGATTGCCTTCACTGCGGACATACAACCGGGCCGGCGCGGCTTTCCTACGCTCGACGCCATCCGCGCGTTGAAGCTCGTCGTATTCGATGTGGACGGGGTGCTGACTGATGGCACGATCATCCTCGACGACAACGGAGTGCAATCCAAGTTCTTCAATGTCCGCGATGGTGCTGGGATCACGCTGTTGCAAAACGGCGGTATTCAAGCCGGAATTTTGACCGGTCGAAAATCCAATGTTGTGGATGTCCGGGCGAAGGAATTGAAGATCCCCGACGAGCGAGTGCGGCAGGGCGCGAAAGTAAAATTGCCGGTCTTCGAAAAGTGGATCAGTGAGATGAATCTCAAGCCTCACGAAGTTGCGTTCATGGGCGACGATTTGATTGATTTACCTGTCTTGAATGTCGTGGGTATCGCGTGTTGTCCGTCCGACGCGCACGCCGAAGTTGTACACGCCAGCCACATCATGTCGTCGAAACCAGGCGGACGCGGTGCGGCTCGAACGATCTGCGAATTTTTATTGAAAGCCCGCAACGATGGCAGTTGGGAACGGGCCGTTGACATTTATTTGGGACGCGCATGAACACGAACACTCAACCGATGTCATCCATGCTTCGCACCCTGTTGACCGCAGCCGTAATGGCCTGCGCAGCGGTGGCATGCGTTGCAGCAGAGACCACCGATTCCAAAGATGTGACGCAAGCCGATGTCATCGTGATCGATTTGGAACATCCCGACCAACCGTTGGACACGCGCGCACCTGGATCACAATTCGTTCCGCTGCCCGGCGAGAAAATCTGGAATGCCGCCAAGGAACGCGCACTCAAAAAAGACCCCGGTCGGTCTGGCGGCATCTTCGATTTCAACATCGTCCCCGACGATTTCATCTCTGCGACCAATTTCTACAACGAACGCTTCAATCCCGGCGAGACTGTCGAAAATCTAACGGTTATCCTCTCCGCTGCTGAAGCGCGACGCGACGGTAAAAAGCTGCTGTTGAAAAACATGCGCATGATTTATTTCATCAGCGATGACCCGTTGGGAACCGCTGCGCAGGGCGATCCGAATGCGCCCGGCGCGAAACCGGCCAAGCCTAAAAAAGTAAAGCCCGCTCCCACAACTCCGCTCAAACCCGGCGAAAAGAAAAAGAAAGAACCCGATCCCGCAGCCAGTCCCATGCTCATGGCCAGCGGCGGACGCATGGTCATCACTGCGCCTATCTGCGAAATCGACCTTGAAACCAATGAAGGACACGCGTCGGGCGGTTCAAGCATCGAGATTTTCCAGAAGCCTGAAGTGGGAAAAGAGCCACACTGCACGGCCCGATTGTTCAGCCCGTTTTTGCGCTGGCGTAGTTGGAATGAAGCCGCGACGGGTTCATCCGAAATTGTGATGTACACATGCAGTAATGATTCCACGGAAGCGGACCCCGAAGTCAGCGGAACCTTCCTCATTCCTCAACCCGTCGGACCTGATTCCGACGTCCGTATTCGAGGGCGCGGCATGATCTTTGAAAGCGGTAAATTCGACAGACTCACGCCGGTCTACGACGAAGAAGGTCGAACTGTCGGCACGAGTTTGGTGGCCCGCAGCAAAGCTTATTTTCACACCAACATCTCCACCGAAATGACCGCATCAACCATCACCTCGTTGATGCCGTTCCAAGGTGCTGCACCAGAACCCAACACAACCCGGCAACCCGGCGCAGGCAAAACGCCTGCAACGAAGAACCCACCTGTCGATCCGACTAAAGTCGATCCCACTAAGAATGGCGACAAAAAAGACGAAAAGAAGGTGCCAACTAAAAAGAAGCCCGTTGCCGAACCGGAACCCTATAAAACAGTCGTTACCTGCAACGGTCCGGCTGTTTTCGACATGGCTTATGTGCCTCCAAAAACGTTGTCCGTCGTGGTCGATCCCAAAGAAATCGGTACAGCCGTCGATCTTGATCTTCAACCGATGATCATGGGTAAACGCTTCGACTTTCTTGACACCGTTAATCTGGTCAAAACCCCCGTCAAGGACAAGCCGCCGGCTCCAGGTGATTTGGACATGTCAACGCATATGTCATGCGGACATTTACGCATCCGCTATCCCGCGAACAGCATGCCCAGCATGACGTCTTTCCCGGACTATTCAGAAGCAATTGGCGGCGTGAAAATGTTCGGCTACAAAGAGCCATTGCCGCCAGAACCCGGCATGCCGCCCGCCCCGCCCGAACCGTTCAGTATCCAATGCGAACGCATGTTCCTCGACGGTGCTAATGACAATATGTTTCTCGTCGGAAAGGACGACGCGTCTGAAGAAAATGGCAATCTTCCGTATGTCAAATCCACGTCCGGTGCCGCGTTCGCCCAGCAGTTCTGTTTCCGCCGCAAAACGCAGACGCTGACCATGCCGTCGGACGGCCGCAAGAAAATGATCATCCACCCCGTGGTTGACCCCAACGCTGCTGCTGCAGCCGCGAAACCGGGTGCCCCTGCAGCCAATGCCAATTCAGGCAGTATGCTTGGGGGGGGCGACACGTATATTTCGTGGTCGGGCCCTTTGTCTCGTGAATTGAAGCATGTGCCCGTTCCCGGCAAAAAGGATTTGCTCAAGGAAATTCTGACGCTCAATAAAGATGTCGTCATCGAACAACCCGACAGTCATTTAAAAATTTATGGCGAATTCATCCGGCTTCATAGCGATGCGCTGACGAAGGATGTTGAATTCCTGTTCGCTCAAAACGATGTTGATATTTTCATGGATGACATCGAAGCGCGCGGCTATCAAGTCACTGTCGATATGGGTACCGATGTCGGCATAGACCACGCGAAAGCCAAAGCTTTTTTTTGGATGCGATTGCTCACAGAACTCCCGCATCTTAGCGACGATTTCAGCCTCGAAATTGACGGGGTGACCGAACCGCGCTCCATTTGGGACTTATGGCGTTTCGCTGATCCTTGCAAAAATAATACGATCACCATCCTTGGCAACCGCAAGCTCGGAATCAAAGCTGACGTATTTCGCGGCGGCGGAAATGCGGTCCGTGCTGACAAATTCATTATCGACAAACTGACCGATAACTTCACCGCGTATGGTGGTGCTGTGGCTGTCGTCAAATCCGCCACACCTCCTCCGCTACCATCCGACGCTCCTAAGCCACCCGACGCTGCGGCCGGTGCCAATGGAGTCATGAGCGGTATCAACTTCAGTTCTGGCGGCGACACGTTCATTCAGTGCGATGGCCCTTTCCATCAAAACGGTCAAGCCCATATCGTCACCGCAGTGGGTAACGTACTGATCCGCCAGACTGGACTTGCACTCACCACCGACCGCGTGCGCATCACGATGGACGACGCACAGCCCGACGATCCCAACATTCCTGATCCAAACAAGCCGACTGATCCCAAAAAACCGGTTGCGCCTAAAGCGCCCGCCGCGCCGAAGCCTGCGGTCGATCCAAAAAATCCAAACGCAGCCGTCGTACCGCTTCCATCAACCGGGGCTACACCGAGAACGCCTCCGGCAAAAACACAGCCTGCAGTTGGAAAGTCCGATCCGAAAGACCCTTCGAAGCCTGTGGGTGCCCCCGGTGCGCCGGCACCGGACTCCGGCGATTTCTTCTCCGGTGGTCTCAAAGTGCTCGAATGCTACGGTACTGTAGAACTCGCCACGGACGAAAAAGTTATCCATTGTGACCAGTTGAAATTCGACGCCAAGAAAAACACATCATTCCTCGAAATGATCGACGAGGAAGACGATGTTCGTATTTATATCCACGAAGAAGACAATACCGACAAAGTGATGTGCGCGCGCAAATACCTCTTGTTAAATCAGGACACCGGCACATTCACGCCGGGCGGCCAGTTACTGATACTTCCTTTCAAAAAAGAAGCACCCTATCCACGCGGGCGCGAGAACAGCCCTTCCCGTCGTGGAGACAAGTGAACCGCGGCCCAATCACAGGCCCTCGGATAGAAAGCAACCATGTCACCCATGATTCGAACACACACCAGGCTCTACAACACGGCACTTCTTGCTCTTGCGTTGTGCTCCGGCCTCTCGCTGTTTGGACGGATCACCGCAGGCGAGTCCATTCCCGCTCCGGTTGCAAAGCCAGCGACAACCGGAACCAGCCAACCCATTCCGCCGGTTATTAACGACGAAGATCTGCGCCGGGTTTCGGTAGCGCCGGTGACAAAGTTTCCGTGGATCGGTAAACCTCCGACCAATCCGCCCAAACCAAAACCCGTCCCGCCGCCAGTCGATCCCAACAATCCCAATGCACCTCCGCCTGCCGACAACCCCATGGCGATGTCCGGGGATATGGTCGTGAAATCGCTGGGACCGTTTACGCGCGAAGAACGCAAATCCGTCCCGACGCTCGAAGTCGCGGACAAGGAAGTCATGACTCTGACCCAGAACGTTGAAATCGAAGTCATCGAAACCCAGTCCGTATTGCGCGGAGAACACATTGTCATCGTCAAAGACCTGAAATCCGGCGACACCGAGTTGATCGAAGCCAAGGGCAAGGTTGAACTCGTCTCTCCAGATCGCACCGGTAAAGGTGAAATGATGCGCTTTGAAATGCAGAAGAGCGAGACAGGCGAAATTCTCAAGAATGGATTCACATTAATTGGCGATCCGACAACGGGAAAGAAAGCCACTCTTTGGCTCAAAAAAGATCCCGCCGATCCGACGCAAGTTGACGTTATTGAAGCGATCCGGTTTGTCCGCGATGAACGACTTGATACCTTCAAAGCCACAGGAGCGCCGAATGCTATTATCACCTCACCCGACGACTCGCAAAATCCCGCCGATCCAACCGCCCCGAAAACCGGAACTCCAGGAGTAAAGCCAGCCGCTCCGGGCACGCCCGGAGCGAAACCTGCCTCGCCAAAACCGGGCGATCCGGCCACACCCAAGCCCAAAGCACCTGCCAAGCCACCTGCATCGAATGCGCCAGGCTCCACACCCACTGCAGGCGGTGCAAGCAGCGGTGGCATGGGCTCGTTGAATATGAATGGTGGTGGAAAAGTGAACATGCGATGCGATGCAGAACTCTCCTTTGACGGTGCTACTGGAAAACTGAAATTGACCCGCAATGTTATCTTCATCAAGGAAGGCCTTGAGCCCGGAGAAGGCGCCAAGATTTACGCTGATGACGCCCTTGTGACACTCGACGTCCCGCCACCTGGCGCGCCGCCAGTTCCAGGCAATGCATTAGGCGGAGAAATGAAAACGCTGGAATGTTTTGGACGCGTGGAAATCAAGACCGGAGCGAGCACCATTCTGTGCGACACATTCAAAATGGATAACACGAAGCAAATGGCCTACTTTGAGATGAACAATAAATCGGACACCGTACTCGTTTACAACCAGACTACGCCGCTCGGAGGCGACGTCATGATCATTCCAAAAACGCTCAACATGAATATGGACACGCGCGAAATGGAGCCCGGCGGTCCGATGAAAACGCGCTCGTTCGGTGGCCCTCCCGGCTCCAACCGAGGTAACGGCCCGAAGCCCGAAGATGTGAAACCACTGGTTGATCCGAAGGCCAAAGTGAACGCCACCGACTCCAAAAAAGCAGCGCCTAAACCCGCACCGTAACCGTCGTGAATCGTTTGTGACCGTCCTGAGTTTCACGTCTGTAATCTTTCGCTTCTTCAGCGAAAGTCCGCGTTGCGGTGTACCTCTAAAACCAGACCACTCATCCAAGGAAAACACCGATGCGACGTTTCGCTCTCTTTACCATTGTGTTCTTGATCACCATGACGCTTCGTGCCGCCGATCTCGCTGTTCCCGACACCGTCGTGTTCGAAAAGGACATTGAGTTTTCGAATCCTGACGAGCAGCATCTTCAAGTCAATCTCGCCCGCCCGAAAACCGGTGACGGCCCGTTCCCGGCGATTGTCTGCATTCACGGCGGCGGCTTCCGAGCCGGCAAACGCGAGGGCTACGATAAGCTCTGTATCTCGCTCGCCCAACAAGGCTACGTCGCGATCACCGTGACCTATCGCCTCGCGCCCAAATACCAATTCCCGGCTGCAGTCTACGATTGTAAAGCCGCCGTCCGCTGGCTCCGCGCAAACGCCGCAAAGTACCATATTGACCCCGCGCGAATCGGCGTGACCGGCGGATCGGCCGGCGGTCACCTCGCTCAATTCCTCGGCGTCACCAACGGCGTCAAGGAATTCGAAGGTGCGGGCAACCTTGACCAATCCAGCGACGTGAGCTGCGTCGTCAATTTTTATGGCCCGAGCGATCTCACCAAATCGTACGACAAGAGCGTCGATGCAAAAGTCGTGTTGCCGCTCTTCTTTGGCGGCGATTTGACGACCAAAATGAAGGAGCATGTCAACGGCAGCCCGCTGACATGGGTCTCCGAAAAATCAGTCCCGACGCTCTGCGTTCACGGCACCGACGATAAATTCGTCGCTTACGAACAGGCGACTTGGCTTGTCGATAAAATGAAAGCGAATAAAGTCGAAATTGAATTGCTCACGCTTCAAGGTGCCGGACACGGCTTCAAAGGTGACGACGCCCAAAAAGCCGATGCCGCGCTGCTCGCGTTTTTCGACTCGCATCTGAAAAAGAAGTAACCGATTCAATGACCGTTGCGGCTCCACTCATTACACGTTTCACGTAGACGGATTCACCATGAAAAAAGTGCTCGGCATTTCTATTTTACTCGTCGTGGTCTGCGCACTGTCGTGGATCATTGAGCCGAAATTTGTCTCGACGTACAATCTCGAAAACATCATTCACTGGACCGCACTCTACGCAATCATCGGCATTGGTGCGGCGCTCGTGATCATCACCGGCGGCATTGACTTGTCGATCGGTTCAGTCGTCGGGATGACCGGCTGTCTGCTTGCCATGATTCTTAAGGACACACACATACCGGCATTCGCCGCCGTGTGCCTTGTGCTGCTGCTCGCCGCAGCGCTGGGATTTATTCACGGCATTTTGATCGCGTGGATGCGCCTGCCTTCGTTCATCGTGACGCTCTGCGGCATGTTGATTTATCGCAGCCTGACACGGTGGATCACGGAGGACCAAGCGCTCGGATTTTCAAACGATCACACGATTTTGAACGCGATGGCGAAAGGCAAAATCCTCGTGCCGGGACTCAGCGGATTTGCGCTGCCGATTCCATTTCTAATCATGGTGGGCCTGGCGCTGGCCGCCGGATTTTTCCTGAACTACACCGTCTACGGTCGCCACTTGCTCGCGCTGGGAAGCAATGAAGACGCCGCGAAATACAGCGGCATCCGCACCGACCGCATGACGATTCTCGCGTACGTGTTGTGCGGATTGATGTCCGGAATTGGCGGTGTGCTCTTCGCGTTTTACTACAACTCCATGCAACCATCCGCGCAGGGCAATTCCTACGAACTCTACGCCATCGCCGCCGCCGTGTTGGGCGGATGCAGCCTGCGCGGAGGCGAAGGCTCGATCCTCGGCGTGATCGTCGGGACGGCTGTGCTGCGCGTCCTGTACAACGCCATCAACGTGCTCGGCATCAAAACACAATTGGAATTCGCCATCATCGGCTTTGTGATTCTGGCTGGCGTCCTGGCAGATGAATTAGTGAAACGTTACGCGGCGCGAAGACGGGCAATGGGCGCGGCCTAACGCAATGAAGCAGGGCTGGCTTCCATTGCCGCCATTTTTTCTTCGAGCTGTACGAATTGTACAATTACTATGAATGGCGACCTAACTCATGTTTCATATCATGACCACTACTCACAGTCGTGCAGTTCTCAATGCCTTGACCACGCTCTGCTTCATCATGTGTATGCTCGCCCGCGCATTCGAAGGTGTTCCCCCGCCACCACCGGACCTCAAAATTACCGCTGTCCCCAACGATTTGCGCCAGACACTTAAACTCGATCCGTTCTATAAAAAATACGTCAATGCCAACGGCTTTCCTGTGCTCGGTTCAGAAAAAGTTCAAGACGCGGCGATGCTCGAAGCTGCTCGGATTGTCAACCAGATGCTTGCAGGTCTCGACACTGTCCGTGACCAGATCGTGAAGAATAAAATCCGTCTCGCCGTCATGGCCGTAACAGAAATGACCACCGATATTCCTGAGCACAGCACGTTGACACCCAAAGCCTATTGGGACGCTCGCGCTCGGGGACTCGGCGCAACGCTTGAACGTCCAGCCGTCAGTTGCGACGAGGCCAATCTGCTCCATCTCACCGGTGACCGCTATCCCAACGAAAATATCCTCGTCCACGAATTCGCGCATGTGATTCATTTGATGGGCTACAACTTCGTTGATCCCGGATTCGACACATCTGTCGCCGATATGTTTCAAAAATCTATTCGCGTAAAGAAACTCTGGAAGCAGACGTACGGGTCCGAGAACCGGAATGAGTTTTGGGCCGAGGGCGTGCAATCGTATTTCGACACCAATGACAACAACAATCACCAGCATGGCGACATTGATACGCGCGCCAAACTGGCTGAATATGATCCGGAATTTTTTGCGATGATCGACGCTGCGTTCAAGAAGAATCCGTGGCGTTATGAACGTCCCGGTAAAGCCAATCCGCCGCGTAAACTCGTTCCGGAATGCGCGCTAAAAATCGAGAACCAAAGCGGGGCGCAAGTGGTCCTGTTTCGCTTGGATGGTGCCAAGGAAATCAACTACGCCATCATCGAACGCGGTGGGACGTTTGAGAAAAGCAGTTTCCAGGACATGCGCTTCCGCGCCAAGATTCAAGGCCGCGATAAACCCGAGGAATTTACGGCCACGGGCGAGCACGCCAATTGGGTCATCAAGTAGCGAACGGATTGATTAGTCCGGCTCTTCGGCGTGATGACCGTAGCCCGCATCTTCCAGAACTTTTTCACGCTTGGCCAATAAGAGATCCGCTTCGGTCATCATCTTAGCGAGCGCTTTGAACGTGATTTTTGGTTCCCAGCCCAGTTTCGTGCGCGCTCGCGTCGAATCGCCCAACAACAAATCCACTTCAGCCGGTCGGAAATAACGCGGGTCCTGCTCGACGTACTGGGTCCAATCGAGGTCCAACTGACCGAACACTTCCGCGAGGAACTCGCGTACCGAATGCGTTTCGCCGGTCGCCACGACGTAATCGTCAGGCTGATCCTGCTGCAACATCAGCCACATCGCTTCTACGTAATCGCCCGCGAAACCCCAGTCGCGTTTGGCGTCGAGGTTTCCGAGGTACAGCTTTTTCTGCAATCCCAGTTTGATGCGCGTAGCGGCGCGCGTGATCTTGCGCGTCACAAACGTCTCGCCACGTCGGGGCGATTCATGGTTGAACAAAATACCGTTGCAGGCATAGATCCCGTAGGATTCACGGTAATTGACCGTCTGCCAATAGCCGTACACTTTCGCGCACGCGTATGGGCTGCGCGGATAAAACGGCGTCGCTTCGGTCTGAGGCGTCTCAACAACCTTACCGTACATTTCACTCGACGATGCCTGATAAAACCGCGGCTTCTTATCCAACACACGCACAGCTTCCAAACAATGCAGCACACCCAACGCGTCGGCATTCACCGTAAAAATCGGATTGAGAAACGAAACTGCGACATGCGATTGAGCGCCCAAATTGTAGACTTCATCGGGCTGGATGGAGCGTAGCAATGTCACGAGCGAACCTGCGTCAACCAGATCCCCATAATGAAGAAACAACGGCTGGCCCTTCACATGAACGTCGTGGTACAGGTGCTCGATGCGGCTGGTCGTAAACGTGCTGGTGCGGCGAATGAGTCCGTGAACTTCATAGCCTTTAGATAGCAACAATTCCGCCAGATACGAACCATCCTGACCCGTAATACCGGTAATAAACGCTTTCTTCATGGGAGTCCTAAATCGCTTGGTTTTTCGGTTTTCGAAAGTCGTGCGGCGTTCCACCACACCACCGTTTCAGTGCCACGCGGCACATTATTTTCCCATCGACAACCGCAGGGCGTTGTGCTGGGGCAATCCCGCAATGGCCAGAAATCGGTTTTGTGCTTCCTGAATGTCATAGGACACGCGTCGAAAATACACTTTGGGTGTCATCAAAATAACCGATTCGCGTGCCTGTTGTAACTCCACGTCTTTCTCATTGCGCGTCTCGTCGTCGGTCCATTCCAAAGGATCGGCAACAGGCTTCGCAATTTTCGTATTCACAATGGTTGACGCGGCCGAACCTCGAACGTTTAAAATCACCGTCGTGCCCGGCTCATGATGAACTTCTGCTGGCGGCGGCGGCGGATCTATGGGTGCATTGTATTCAAAAATGGCGTAACACGCTTCTTTTATACCATCACGCGGTTGCCCAACCGAACCCACATTGACGATCGTCTTGAATCCAGAACGGATCAAACTTTTATGCTCGGCAAGATTCTCGGGCAACCACCATTTGTAATCTTCTGCGACGACGCCGGGGCGATGCGAATGGCCACAGAAGCACAGCCACTCCACGCTCTTCATGATCTCCGTGCCCATCTTCGACGGGCCACCACAACTGATGTCAAAATCTTCGCGCAAAATATATTCGTGAATGGGATCGCGCGGCGACGCGTGAACATACCGGACGTTTTTTTCAGAGCGTGACGGCTCAAGCGTCTTAAGCCACTCCCAGCGCTCACGCGTTGTTTCGCGTTCAGCATCCGTAGTCGACACAACTTTCTCGGGATCAAGAACGGTGCGCTGCCAGACGATGGAGTCGTAGGCGTTCTTACTAAAATTCAACGGTTCTCGAAAAACTGCTTCGTCGTGATTTCCCAGCAGCGTCCACTTCACCAGACTGCGAACGCGTGCGATGCACTCAGCGGGCTGCGGACCATAGCCACAAATGTCGCCCAAGCAAACAATGTCATCGACGCTCTGGGTCTGGATGTCAGCGAGGACGGCCTCGAGTGCCAGCAGGTTGCCGTGGATGTCGGAGATAATAGCGCGACGATGCATTCTAGAATTCGAAAAATGTTCCCACTGAAAACCCAAACCACACAATGAGGTAATTCTACTTCATTCGATTTCGAATGTAAACTACCTCTTCACACGACAAGCTGATTATTATTCAAGGTGGAGATCCGCCGCATTTACACTAGGCAGCGTCCGCCGTCCACACAGAGGATTTGCCCTGTGACGAACGGCGCGGTCAACGCGTACAGTGCTGTCTCAACAACATCGTTTGGAGTCCCAATTTTCTTTAAGGGAATCTTCGCGAGCAGGGCCTGTGTTTCACTGAGACTCGCATTTTCTGGCGGAAGAACTGACCCTGGAGCGATGGCGTTGACCCGTACGCCTGGAGCGAGTAGCTTCGCAAGACCCTGAGTGAGAGACACGACGCCCGCTTTGCTGATCGAATATGGAATATGCGTTTTCCATGCGCGCAATCCGGACAAACATGCGATATTTAAAATCGCGCAGCCTTCGCGACCGGCCTCGCTGCGATGCTTCATCGCGCGTCCAAGTTCCGAAGCGAGCGAAAAAGGCGCGCGCAAATTGACCGCGTAAAACGTATCCAATTCGGATTCGTTAAGATGCTCCAACGACGTCGGCCAAAATATCGCTGCGTTATTGACAAGAATATCAACGCCATTAAAGAGCGCGTCTGCTTTGCGAGCGAGCTTCTTGCCGGCTCCGCTTTTAGACAAATCCGCACGCAAAACTTTCGCTTCGCCGCCGGAAGAACAAATACGATTCGCGAGTTCATCGGTACCTTGGCGCGATGTGTTGCAATGCAAAATCATACGGCAACCGCTCGCCGCCAGCGCCTCTGAAATCGCACGGCCAAGCCGCACTCCTGCTCCTGTCACCAACGCTGTTTTTCCAGTCAGTGAATACATTCGTCCCCGCTCAGTCAATATCACTTTTATTTTAAGTTACTGTAATCAAATTAAACAAAAACAGACCCGCGTCTCGCAAGGTCTGTTTTCAATGCATTAACAATTTCCACTCTGCCAACCTACTGCGTAACAGGCGGTTGATTCTGGTCGAAGCCGTGGCCATCGGGTGTCGAACCCGTAAACGGAGTTGTACCGATGTTGAGAGTTGTCGTCACGAGTGTATTCGGTGTTGGAACAAAGTTTCCGGAAACCCACTGGCCTTGCTCCGTCGTGGTCGTTCGGATGCCGGTGGTTTTATTATATGACACAGTGCTCATTGTCGCGGCACCGTTGCTACCTACAGACACAACAGACTGCTGTCCACCAGTCGGGCCACTTGGGTTGTAGGTGTAGTGCGTCGTGCTACCGTCTTTCGCAGCAACTGAATTGAACGTAATAATACCAGTCAACGGATTAACTGTGGTCGTACCACTGTACACAGTTCCATTCGGCCCCTTGAACGTCGCGGATCCCGAATTATTCGTCTTTGATACAGTCGATTTCAGTGTATAGCCGTTAAACACGCGAGACAACACAATCGACTTGTCCGTTTCTTTCCATGTCGCAATGGTCTTATTGTTTGCGTCTTTCGTAGTCCACGAATTTTTTGTGACTCGACCGTTGAGAATTTCTGTCGTGGAACCGACTGTCGTGGATCCATCGGCATTTCGAATCGCCGTGTTGATCACAACCGTGCCGTTGGTGTTGACACTGACTGTCATATCCGACACAGACACTGCTGCCAGCGCCGCAATTTGGCTTTGAGTCAAATTGCCCTGGTTCACGGTTGTATTGGTGCTGACGCCGGCGACCGGATTATTCATGGTCATCAGCAAACTCGTTCCGAAAAGCAATTGAACGGCATTGCCTCCAATCGGATTCAAAACAGCTGAACCTTTGAGAACTGCAACATTCGACGTAAACGTCGTTCCATTCGGATCGCGTGTGATCAGGATGTCGAACTTAGCCAGCGTGCTTGCAGCAATTTTATTATGCGTTCCGATACCAAGATTGATGAGATTGATGATGCCGTCGCCAAGCAAAAGCAATCTCGGACTGGCGTTTGATTTGGCAATCACCGGAGCGGTCCCGAACGATGCGTGACCATAGCTTAGCGTTGCACCTGCTACTTTTGCTTCTGTCGGGATTTCAATTCGGAATTCAGTTGATTCGTGCAACCGCACCGCACTGCTGTCGAGAAACGCAATTTGAATACCACCCGTTTCATCTGTCGTCACGACATCGCCAGGATAGACTTCACCGCCTTGAATGGCTTCATACTCTTTGCCGTCGCGAATGAATTTTGCGTGAGAAGCGATCTCCGAACCATCGGCGTTGGAGATGTTACTCATGAAATAGCCGACGGGATAGACCGGAGTCTGTCCGGCTTTTTCACTTGCGGTCGCAATGAAACTGACACATAGCACGAGCGCCAGCCCATTCAATATTGATTTTAACACGACCGTCTCCTTCGTTAATATAACTTTGTCATTTAGACATATGCCGCATCAACACACTATTCATAACCTTAAAACATAAAACAATTTACAGATAATTCCGTCTTAATCATTGGCTCTTGGGCGGTTGATTCTGGGTCACGCCGCGACCGTCGGGCGTTGTTGCGGGGGGGGCGCCACCTGCTACAACATTCGTAAAGGTGCCCGGTGCCGTACCACCCGTAATAACAGCCGTCATTGTTTGCGCACCATTCGCTCCCGGAGTGAATGTGTACGTCGCCGTGCTTCCATCTTTTCCGGCCTTGGTGGTTACAAACGTGATAATGCCCGTCAATTTGTTATAGGTCGCCGTGCCGGTGTAGCTCTGCTTGTTAGCCGAATCCTTGATCGTGGCTTTAATAGTCGTGGAGATATTGCCCGTAACACCCACAAGTGAAGCGGAGAACCCGATAGTCGCACCATTGACCAAATAGCTTTGCTTGACGCTGATCTTGCCTTTCACCACATCTTCGGACCACGATTCACTGAATTTTGTAAGTTTGTTCGCTGTTTTCCACGAATCCTTCGTCACCGTTCCACTCAACGACGTGGTCACAGTTCCTTTTGTAATGCTACCATCAGTACCGTTGATCGTGGACTTGATTGACACAGACGTTTTTCCAACTTTCAGAAACGTTTCCGACGCAAAACCACCCAACTTCAAAGCGGCAATCTGATCCTTCGTCAAGTTTCCCGTGAGGACTGTGCCACTCGGCGGATTGGTAAGTGTATTAAAAGTCAAGAGGGCAGTGTCAACGCTATTGATCGTTGTCGACAACTTCACCGGAGCAACGCCACTTGTAGGCGTCAACAACACCGTGCCGGCCAGAACAGCGACGTTCGTCACAAAGCCGCCACTGCCATTGGCTTTAACGATGATGTCTAGGCTCGCAGGCTTCGGACCCGTCGCGCGGCCAGCTGGCGCACGCGTGGCTCCAAAGCTAATATTGAAACCATTCTCGGATTCAGCTCGATTAATCGACGTTGCGTGACCGGAGTTGATGGTGATCTGCGACGCGTTCGCGGCAGACAATTCAGCCAAACCATGGATCGTGGCTTCGGACGAACCGTACAATTGCAATGTATTATTATTGAGGAAGGCGACGAGAATCCCGCCCGTTGGAGTTGTCTTCACGATGTCACCCGGGAACACTTCCATTCCAGCTTCAGCTTCGTATTCTTCGCCGTCGCGGATGAATTTCGCTTTGCTTTGCGGTTTGTCGGCATCGTCTTCAGCGACAACAGTCTCAACGAAATAACCGATGGGCTGAATCGGACGTTCACCGGAGTGTAGTGCAAAAGCCAATGACGCTACCAACGCCATCCCGAGAAATTTGATTTTCATCATGACCCCACCCCTATGAAATCTGCGCGTTTAAGCCAGCCAACACGGTGCCGAGAGAGAATAAACCCATCCACTTTTTATGACAACTCTGATACTTCTACACTGATTTTTAGAACGGCGCAATTGAAAATGCTTTAAAATTCACGCGATTGGCTCCAAGTCTTCCCGGCACATTTTTACTCGTTCGTGGTACCCTTGAGGCACTCAATCGTTATGTCTTTGTTTCGGTTCATTATCAATCAATTAATAACGAACCAATCACCGTATGCTTTCGTTTTCTTCTTCGTGTCGATCACAAATGCGATTCAATCTTCGGCATTCAAGCACCGGAATGTCCAGCATGCCGACTCTATTTCAAGACAAATCGACCCACTCCCCCTTTTTTTATTGTTTTCTGCGTCGCGAAAGTGTACTGAAATATAGAAAATAAATTCAAATCTCATTTCCAAGGGGGCGCTATGACTCTGAAATTGGTTCGTCTGTTTGCAGTTTCCATTCTGACATTCGCCGCGATGTCGCGCGCTGCCGACGAATCTCCCGCGTTCGAAATCCCCAAATTGACCGATGTCAAAATCGATGGAAAGGGCGATGAGTGGGCGGGAAAAGGTTTCAGTGTGGAGTCGCTGTGCGATGTAGCCGGCAAGACCCGCACTCCCGCCAATTTCAACGCCTCTTTTAAATTAGGCTGGGACGAACGCGGCTTGCTGGTGCTTGTGACCGTCACCGACGATGTAGCGCTCGAACCCGCCGAAAAACTCGAAGACCTGTGGCAGGGCGATTCGATTGAATTCTTCTTGGCGACCAAACGCGGTTCAGACCAGAGCTACCAAGTCGTCATCGCACCGGGACGCGATCCGAAAAAGCCGGAACTGCGCAGCAACATCAGCGACTACCGTAAGGGCACCGCTAAAAAGGAAAAGCTGACGATCGAAGCCGTTCGCACGACGAACGACAAGGGCTACGTCATCGAAGCGCTGCTGCCATGGAAGAATCTCGGCATCGAAGCCAAAGACGGTGCCGAAATCGCGTTCCAACTGTACGCAAACGATGCCGACAAAGAAAACGAGCGCTACCAAGCTCTGTGGTATCCGAAGCCGGATGCGCACTCCGACACGCACAACACCTACACGCTGAAACTCTCCGATGCGAAAACATCCGCTCCGGTTATTGCTGCAGCAGCGGGCAACTATGATGCCGACGGCAAAGCCCAAATCGTCATCGTCGCAAGCGACTCGTTCACCAGCAAATCGGTGACCGTGAAAGATGGCGACAAAGCTCTCGGGGACTTCAAATTCGAAGCCGACAACGGTCGCGCAGTGGCCAAGGTCTCACTGCCCAAACCGGAAAAGCCTTACGGTACGTTGACGGCATCCGTCGGCGCCGACGTGCTGTGCTCAATTAAAATTCCGGAGCCGGTGAAGTAGATTCATGTTTCGCGTTTTGTGTCGAGTCAGACGTGGAAACGCGGAACATGAAACGTTAAACTTCCATCATGGCTAAACGAGCTACTGCTTCATCGGTCGTCAATCCATCGCTGTGGACGCGGGAGACACTTCCCCGCGTCGTGCTAGTTGCTGGTGCCGAGTCGGCACTTCGCGAAGAAGCGCTGACCGCTATCCGGACCGTCGCGTTCGGTCCCAAGGGGCAATCCGACGGTTGGGTCGTCCTTCACGGTCCGCAGAATTTGAACGAGGCGGAAGCGCTCACCCCGGCGACGGTGCTGGATGAAGTCTGTACCCGATCCATGTTCGCAGCTGACGACGATCCCAAAATTGTCGTCGTCCGTTCCGCCGACATCCTGCTGAGTTCTCACTACCGGCTCTTCGACGACAACCTTGAGACCATCCCAACATCAGCCACGCTCGTCTTCGAATGCGCGTCGTTCGGTAAATTAAAGACGACCGGTTTCTATAAAAAACTGTTGGCATTTCCGGCGGTGGTCGAATGCAATCCGCTCGTGGGTGAATGGGGCGACTCGCCCGCGCTCGAACAGGAAGTGGACAAACGCGCGCGCGCTTTGGGATTGAAACTCGCGCACGGAGCGCTACTGGCGTTGGTCGGTCGCAGTGCGAAAAATCTGGGCGTGATTGAAGAAGAATTAAACAAGCTAGCACTCGCGTTCAAGCCTATCAAAGCGGCTGCTGAAGCCGAAGGCAAAACCGCTTCGGCGATGGTGGACGTCTCCGAACACGACATCCTGGAATTGTGCTCCGCCACCGGGACAGCCAGCGCGTTTGATTTCGCGACCGCGCTGCTGGACGGCAACGCACGCGGAGCACTGGAAACGCTCGGGCTACTCTTTGATCGCGGTATTGTGGATGCAAAAAAGCCTGGCAAACCGATCACGCAGGAAGGCGCGATTGTCATGGTTGTGCTCGGAGCGCTGACCTACAAGTTGACTCAATTGCAGGACGTTCGCGAAGCCATCGACGGCGGCAAATCAGAATTCACTGCGTTTGGAGAATTCAAACTTTTCGGAAAACGCGCGGATGAAATGCGCATGGCATTGCGTCGCCAAACCAGTGCATCATTGCGCAACGCAGTCGAAGCACTTTTTACCTGCTATCTCGATTTACGCCGAGGCGGTGCTGAACCGCGCGCGGTGATGGAACGACTCGTCTTCAAAACGCTCGGACGCGAAGCGTAAAATCGATTCACTTATTCGAACCATTATTTCCGATTCATCAACGTACCGTCCGGCAATTCCTGGGCGTTCACATTCGTCAATTTGAGCTGCTTGTCCTGGTACTCAAAAAACTCGTGAAAATGAGCATGCGTTTTTGACGGGCGGACGCGCGTTTCGTTGTTCAGCCACTCCTTCACGCGCTCATTCAATGTCGCCACCATACCTCGGTGCACGTCCACATACGCCTGAATATTCTCCCGCGTTTTGATCGGTCGGCGCTTGCTTTCATTTTCCAAATAGCGCTTGATATTGTCGCTCGTCGATCCAATCATGTTTTCCTGATTTTCGAAATAGTCTCGGAGATTCTTTTTTGTGCGGTCCACTCGCAGCGTCGTTTCGTTCTTCACATAGCGCTGAGCATCTTCGTTAAGATACCCGATCAGCGCGGCCTGGTGATCGTAATACGCATGCACATTTCCACGCGTTTTGACCGAATATTCGACCTGATTGCGCCACCACAATTCAGCCCCCTCGCGCAACTCCGACGGCATCGCGGACTGATTCGCGAAATACGCGTGAATGTCGTCCTTTGTTTTGCCGGCCCGATCGCGTTCGTTTTTTACATACAATTTCGCGTTCTGGTTGGTCGCAAGCAGGTCGCGATTCTGGTGGTCGAGATAATCAAAAAATAATCCGTGCACTTTTTTCGAGCGCTCGATTTGGTCGGCGATAAATCGCTGAGCGTCCTTGTTCAAATCAACAAGCTGCTGGTCTTGGTACTCCCAATAATTTCGAATATCCGCAGCCGTCGCCGTGGGCCGCTTCACGCTTTCGTTTGCCCAGTATTTCGCCACATCCTTGCGCACTTCCTCGGACAGCGAACGCTGGTATTCCGAATACGAATGCAGATCCTGCTTCAACGCCACAGCCAAGCGCAATTGCAATTGTTCATACGCTTTGACATCGCTCTTCAACGTGTCGATTTGAGCGTTGTGATACGCGTAATAATCGTTCACATCCGAGATCAATTCCTTCGTCAACCGCTCCTGCAACACCACATAGAGTTGGACATCGCGGTTGAGGTTTTCGAGATTCTGAGCGTGATGTTCGTAATAATCGCGGACATCTTTCTTGACGACGTTTGCGCCCTCTTCATCGGTATGCAAACACCCGGCAAGCGTAATGGCCACCATCGTCGCCATGACTCCAGCGACAACGCGCGCGGACACAGTTTTAAATACACTCATCGAACGCCTCATTCGCCGTGATTCGGCTCTCCACAGGCGCATGGGCCGCCCGCTCGTTTACAAAATTAGGTATACTAAGATAGTCGATTTTTCATCACAGGTCAAGACGCCTGATTTCACACGCTCCTTCGGACAACCTTTTGGGTGCTCACGCGAATTGCGAATTTTTCGAATTTGCATTTTGAATTTCGAAATCTTCCTTCATTATTCCACACTCAAACCATCCTTCATTATAGGGTCGCGTACCGCAGGTGCGCGGACAGTCGTTTTTTTGAGAGGCAGGCGGACGTTTTATGAATGACCTGAAAGCGCCAGAAGATTTCGCGGGCTGGAACGAGCAGATGATCCAGCGGCACGATCCGGAGATTTTTTACCACCATCCGTTCGGTGCCGTGCGGTGGGTGGAATCGCTGCGCGTCCGCGCGATCCTCCACGGCCTGGACCTGCGCCCTGAACACAGTTTGCTCGACGCCGGCTGCGGAGCGGGCAGTCTACTACAGCGCTTGAGTTGCGCGGAAGCTTACGGCGTGGACCTCTCGCCGACCATGGCGCTGCGAGCGCGGAACCTGCTCGGCGATGACGTCAAAATCGTGCAAGGCGACATCGAACACCTCCCCTTCCCTGACGCTCGATTTGACCGCGTGGTCGCCTCGTCGCTCCTGTCGCACGTGCTTCACCCAGACACGGTGATGTCGGAACTGCGCCGCGTCACCAAACCGGGCGGACGCATCGTGATTTCAATTTCCGACGAAGACCAGATCGAACGCGGCATGCGTTGGGCCAAAGCACTGGGCCTGCAACGCCTCTTCGGCGGCGAAAAAGTCTCTGAAAAACAGAGCGCGTTCCACGTCGACTACCACTTGCACCGCTTCTCGATGAAGCGCCTGCGCGAGCTCGCCGGCACGAATCTGGACGAGGTCTCCACCACGCGCGTCCCGATGCTGTATCCGGCGCATTGGGTAGCGGTGTACGGACGGTAAAATTCATCCCACAACGCAAGGAATTGTGCTTAGTCCTTCTCAGCATCAGAGCCCTCTTATATTAAATGCGAGCCCTCATTCAACGCGTCACCTCCGCACGAGTTTCTATCGACGGCGACATCGTCGGCTCGATCAACTCCGGCATTCTCGTCTTGATTGGCCTGCATCGTGACGACACGCTCGCCGATGGCGAGTGGCTTATCAAAAAATTGCTTGCGGTCCGATTGTTTGAAGATGAGGCAGGGAAAATGGGGCGGTCGGTGGAAGACATTCGCGGGGAATTGCTGGTCGTGTCGCAATTCACGCTTTACGGCGAATTGAACAAAGGCACTCGCCCGGATTTCGGCGCGGCGATGCCCAGTGCGCTCGCCAAACCGTTTTTTGAGGAGTGGATGAAACAGCTGCGCGCCGCAACGCAACTCACCATCGCTGAGGGGCGGTTCGGCGCGCATATGAAAATCGATCTCGCCAACGACGGTCCGGTTACGTTGATGATCGATTCGAAAAAGTAGTTTCGGATGTCGGCTCAATAACTGCAACTGCGTGCTTTCCGGCACGGCTCACCAACATCAATCCCAGCACAAAACTCACCACCGCGATCCCGAAATAACTCTGGGGAATGATCGGGAATGCAGCGGCTCCGGACTTCGTTTCGTCGCCACCCAATTTCAACAACCCCGGTCCGACCAAACTCAATCCGTTATGAAGAAAGTGCATCAACACGCCGGGCCAAATACTGCGCGTCTGCCACGCGGTGAACGCCATCACCATGCCCAGCACGGCTGTGACCGGCATGCGGAAAACGGGGAAATGGAAGAATCCGAAGACCGCGCCGACCAGCACAATCGTCGCCCATTTATTTTTCCGTCCAAGACCCTGCCCC
>Ga0194042_1000057_pt1 | contig 29190 bp, 15 predicted proteins | sample JunL4412m_MetaG_FD_148974 | JGI IMG/M metagenome (GOLD analysis project Ga0194042, IMG submission 148974) | Anoxic zone freshwater microbial communities from boreal shield lake in IISD Experimental Lakes Area, Ontario, Canada - Jun2016-L442-12m | ecosystem: Environmental > Aquatic > Freshwater >...
AGCAATGTTCGCAATTACCTGAGAAGTCGGCAAGGAAAACCAGAATTAGTTCGACACTACTTTCAGGGAAAGCATGTCAGGTATGCCTCCTGATAAATATGTAAGATAATTAGTGAACGGGGTAATAAAAGACGCTTCTATGTCGTTTTTGGATTCAACACCCGATTTGGAGGAACTGAAATTGGAGTCTGATGACCTTTCGGACCAACTAATCAATCATCTTCAATCGGCAAAAAAACTCAAGTCTCTCCGCCTGGCAAACCTTCCCAAAGTAACTGTAAAACTGATAGAGTTTCTACCCGCATTGAAAACACTGGAACGCCTCCAGCTCGTTCGACTGGGAATTGTCAATCCCGTTCGCTCTCAATTGAAGGGTTTAAATAATCTCAACTACGTAGAACTAAAGTAACACACACTTGAAAGCAGAATTTCACACAAGCCACGATGTCTCATTGCTCGGAAAAAGATGTTGTTAATCGAACCCGAATACCGATATTGTTTTTTTACAGTTGCTTAATCAATTGATGTGTAATGCGTATTGAAAATAGCAATAATAACAACACGACCCCACATCGCCATACCAGCGATGCGGGGTCGTGTATAAAGACATGAAATACGAGACAGTCGATTAACGCTTGGAGAACTGGAAGCGGCGACGGGCACCGGCTTGACCGTACTTTTTGCGTTCGACCATGCGGGAGTCGCGGGTCAGGTAGCCTTCTGTGCGGAGGCCCTTTTCCAAGTTGCGATCATACAGCAAGAGAGCGCGGGCGATGCCCATGCGGACGGCTTCGGCCTGGCCGGTGATTCCGCCGCCGTTGACTTCAGCGAAGACATCGAACGCGGTCGTCAGCTTGGCGAATTTCAACGCCGACAACACTGCGGCCTGCTGATTGCCCTGCGAGAAGAATGTGTTCAATTCGCGGCCATTGATCACGATGTGACCCGTGCCCGGTCGCAGACGCACACTTGCCGCTGCGCACTTGCGTCGGCCCGTACCCCAGAAATATCCACCTGTTTTATCTTCGCTGCTCACTTACGTCCCTCTCTGTTCTGTGTCTGTGGCTCGTGGGTCAAACTTGAAACGATCAATTTAAACGGACTGGAAAACGGTTCACTTACTTTGTGGGGAGCGGAACCCACGCTTCCGGCTGCTGCGCCGAGTGCGGGTGATCCGTACCAACATAGACCTTCAACTTCGACAGCATGACCTTGCCGAGCATCGTCTTCGGCAACATGCGGCGAATCGATTCGGTGATGATCGTGTTCGGGTTCTTGGCCTGTTCCTGAGCCAAGGTGCGGACGCGCAAGCCGCCCGGGAATCCGGACCACTTCCGGTAGGTCTTCGTATCCATCTTGTTCTGATGGACCGAAACCTTCTCGGAGTTGACCACGATGACAAAGTCACCGGTGTCGATGTGCGACGTGTAAACCGCTTTATCCTTACCCATCAAGCGGCGTGCGATGACCGTCGAAATGCGGCCAAGTGACTGGCCTGCAATATCAACAATGAACCACTTTTGTTGAATCTCGCCGGTTTTGGCGGTATACGTTTTGAAGGCCTTAGCCTTCGGCGCTCGGGCCGGTGTTGCTTTTTCTGTTGCTGCCGCGGACATGGCTATTGGAACTCCTCTACAAAACTGACGGGTACGAAACTGGTAAAAACAACAACCGCCCAGAACATACGGGCGGGAAGAAACATAGTATAGAGGTTACGCGCGATGTCAAGGCCGATATTCAGAATCTAACGCAAATTGTGTTATTTTTTTGTGTTTTTCAACCCAATCAGGGTCTCAGACCTCTCCGCTACCTTATTATGCCCACGGATACGGTCTTATTCACGTACATTCAATTCCAATTTCCATGCGCCCGCGCCATCCACCGCGTGGAACCACAATTCCAGCGTCCCCATCTCCGTCACCACACTCTTCAAGCGCACCGGAATGATCGTTCCGGGGTCGTCGAAGAGCGTCGCCGGGATCGTTGTTTCGACCGGTTCCAATTCCCGGATAGCGTCCTGTCGAATTTCCACGCGGTCGCCGATGCGGTCGTCGCGCCGTTCCGCTGCGGAAAAAAATCGGAACTGCGCCGGTTCGCCGACGACCAATCCGAACTCCGCTTCAGGCACATCAAACCCGGTGCCTTCGTCCATACCAAACGGCACGACGCACAGCGCTGAAATCGGTGCACCCTTTCCAGGCACCGCTGGTCGCAGCGATTCGATGCCGACGTAATAACTGCGCGGCACTCCGCCACAAATCCGAACGCCATTATTTTTTTGAACGCGCGCGAAATACACCGCACCGTATGCGACGGCCAGTTCCGGGTCCGCGCCGCTCAATTCCCGCAACGGCGCACAACCGTCCGCCGTCATCCACGCGTTGACGATCTCCATCGCACGTGCGCGCAACAGTGGCGATTTCATCACGCCGCCATTGAACAGAATTGCGGTCGGGCGGAGCGATCCCAGCAGGCCATCTTCGTGCACCGCCTGCCGGTTTGCAGAAGCTAAAAACGTCGCGAGGTGTTTCGAAATAGAGGGGTCTGCTGCGTAATCCAAGCCCAATTCGCGCAATCCGGTTCGCACCGTTTTGGCGGGGAGGGAGCCGGATTCACACGGTTCGAGAAAGCCTTCAAGGATCACGCGTTCAGCGTCCGCACGAGCGAGCGACGCGTTGACGCTGGTTCCAATCACGGCGGCTCCGCGCCCAAGAATTGGAATCGACAGCACCGGCTCGGCCACTGCTTTTTCTGCAGCCAGCACGGCCTCAATCGAAAGTGAGCCGCTTGAATGCCCCGGCTTGCGGTAGGATTTCTTCGGCTTCTTTCGAATGTATAAACACGCTGCGTCGTCCGGAATGGAATTGACTTTCCGCCGCGAAAGGCGTGACGTTGGAAGCACTGGCATTGCGATGTCGACGTTCAAATCAATCGATTCAATCGGAGTGGTTTTTCCGGATCGCGTAGCTCCGCCTCCTTTAAGAAGCTGCTCCTTCGCGTCCCGGCAAGCGAGCGCTAGGCCGCGCAGATGCCACGGATCCAAGCGCTTGCCGTCCGCTTCAAGCCGCGCGATGGCCGACCGCGCCAGCGCGAGGTCCATGTTGTCGCCGCCGAGCAAAATATGATCACCGACCGCGATGCGCCGCAATGCCAGCGAGCCGTGATCATCGTCCGCCGAAATCAAGGTGAAGTCTGTCGTCCCGCCGCCGACATCGACGATCAAGACGCGATCACCGATCTGCAATTGCGTCCGCCACGTTTCACGGGCCTGAGCGATCCAGGCGTAAAATGCGGCTTGAGGTTCTTCGAGCAACGTCACGTCGATCAGCCCGGCACGCCTCGCGGCTTCCATCGTCACATCACGCGCAGCCGCGTCAAAACTCGCCGGGACGCACAGCACGATTTTCTGGTCGCAGAGTTTGCCGTTGCGCTTGTCGCGCCCCAGTTCAAAATTCCACGCGCTCGCCAGATGCTGAAGAATTAATCCCAACGATTCAACCGGCGTCATGCGGCTCACACCCGCATCCGCGTTCCACGGCAACATCGCGTGTCGGCGTTTCGCGCCCGGCTGGCTCAGCCATGATTTAGCTGACGAGATCAACCGCCCCGGCATGGACACGCCGCGAGTGCGAGCCCATTCGCCGATGGTGTAGGCCACACCAATTTCTGTGCGCGGTGTTCGTTCGGACCACGGCAGCGCCAGGCTTTCGTCGGGAAATTCTTTTTCGGCGGGAAGATAAATACAGGACGGCAGCAGCGGTCGGCGTTCGACGACGCCGGGACTGACCGTCTGCGGAATATCACATGTTCGGATGCGCGGAAAAGGTGACGAATCCGCCGCCTCGACATATGCCATCGTGGTGTGGGTGGTGCCCAAATCGATGCCAACGATGTAGCGACCGGATGCCATGTTGATGAAGCCGTTCCCTTAAATGTAGAGCGCGTGAAAACGTGTTCCTACTTTATCGAGGCGAGCGGATTTAAGTAGATGAGAAATTGAAAAATCGCTTCAACCTTCAGTCCAGAACCCGCCGGTTCGATGCAAAACGTTTAAAGTCTGCATGAAGTTTGCAACCTTTAGTTGACATGCGCGAAAAAAATTCCATAGTATTCGGCTGTTCATTTCAGTTGAAACAAACAGGCTACGCGCCTGTTCCACGCTCAAGTCGAGGAGTCCTTCGTTGGAAAAGACTGCGGTCGTCACGCTGCCCGAAAATCAATTTGGCCCGCCCGTGTTGAGCGAGGCGCAATTCGTTCCAGCGGCGGTTCACAAAACGCCCACTAAAATCATGAAGCTGCCGTTGGCTCAACGCATCCGTGCGCTGATCAAACTGCATGGCACGCCCTTGCTGGTGATCGACAAATCGAAGCTGATTGAGGAGTATAAAACATTCCGCAAACTGCTTCCGCGCGTCCGTCTGTTTTATGCGATCAAATCAAATCCCCATGCCGACGTCATCAAAACCTTCCGCGATCTCGGCGGCTGTTTTGACTGCGCCAGCGAAGGTGAAATCCGCCATGTGCTCAATCAGGGCGTCGCGCCGGAGAATATCATTTTCGCGAACACGATCAAGCGTCCCGAAGCGTTGAAATTCTGTAAGAAGAACAAGATTGATTTCGTGACGTTCGACAACGAAACGGAATTGTACAAGATCGCCGAAAGCGCTCCGGGCGCCCGCGTCCTCGCGCGATTGAAAGTTGGCAACATCGGCAGCATCGTGGAACTGTCGTTGAAGTTCGGAGCCGATCAGGACCAGATCGTCCCGATGTTGCTGAAAGCCAAATCGCTGGGATTGAAGCCCGAGGGCATCAGCTTCCACGTCGGTTCGCAATGCACGAACATCGAGAATTATATGCGCGCGTTTGAAATCGCCGCGAACTTGATGAAGGAAGCGGAAGTGCGCGGCGTACCGTTCTCGTGCGTCGATATCGGCGGCGGATTCCCGATCCGGCATTTCGATCATGACACCTGTACGATTGAAACATTTGCCGCAAAATTGCGCCGCGAACTCGACCGGCTCTTTCCGAAAGAGATCGACATCATCGCCGAACCCGGGCGTGCGCTCAGTGGTCCGTCGGGCATTCTGATCACGCGCGTGGTCGGGCGCGCCATCCGCAATAACAAGAATTATTACTATTTGGATGACGGCGTGTATGGCGATTTCTCTGGCATCGTCTTCGATCATTGCAAATACGAATTCAAAGCGTTGAAGCGCGGCCAAAAATTCTCGACGATCCTCGCCGGGCCAACGTGCGATTCGTTCGACACGATTTCGCTCAGCGAAGATTTGCCGGAATTGGATGTCGGCGACGTTGTCTACGTTCCGAACATCGGCTCGTACTCGTGCGCGAGCGCGGTCATCTTCAACGGCATCCCGCCCGCTAAAGTGATCGTGGTCTAACACCTGCGTTTCCTGTTTTCTGTTTCAGCGTTCCCGCATAGAATGGTGCGGGAACGCTGAGACATTGGCACAGGAATGATCGCATCATGGCACATCCATCACGCAACAAAAAGCAACTTGAACGCGAGGCGCGGCTGGAGAAAGCCACGCGGCTTGCGTACATCGGCACACTGGCGTCGGGGTTGGCGCATGAAATTCGCAGCCCGTTGAGCGCGATGAAACTTAATCTGGATCTACTGCGCGAGGACCTCGGATCGGTCGAAGAATCCCGGCGCGGGGAGTTTTCAAGCCGCTTGGGATTGATCGCGCGCGAAGTGGATGGGTTGCAGGAATTACTCTCGGAGTTCCTCGCCTTCGCCAAACCGCCCACGATGGAATTGCTGCCGACGGACATGAACCGGTTGTTGGAGGACGTGGTTCAATTCATCGCGCCGTCATGCGAACGCCGGCAGATCCGCATCGAACGTGATTTTCAAAACGAACTGTATCCCATTCCGCTCGACCAGCACCAGTTCGGGCGCGGCGTGATTTTGAATTTATTGACCAACGCGATGGAGCAGATTGGTGAACACGGCACGATCACGTTGCGGACGCGCGAGACGCATGACGGTGTTGAAGTGAGTATCGAAGACAATGGCGGCGGCATTTCTGCGGCCAATGAAGCGCGCATCTTCGAGATTTTTTTCTCGACGAAAGAACATGGTACCGGTCTGGGCCTGTCCATCGCGCGGCGCATCGTTCAAGAGCATGGCGGCGATTTGTCGCTCGAAAACCATCCCAATCGCGGCGCGACGTTTATCGCGCGACTGCCCAAGAGCAAGATTCTGGAATTGAAGGATCGGAAATGAACGCAACTTTTAACAGCCCCAATGGGGCGAAATAATGTAGCCCAGGGCGTAAGCCCTGGGTTGGAATTGCGAGAGAATACAAAGCCCTGAAAGGGCGGCATAATGTGCTGGCAGGCCGCTTGCCCGGGCGATTTATACCGCCCCGTCGGGGCTCCAATTCGCATGGTGTTTAAACCCAGGGCTTACGCCCTGGGCTGCATTATGACGCCCCTTCGGGGCTAAGGGCAACAGCTCACTTCACACCTAATTCCTTCATGCGTTCTTTGATTTCGTTCGGTGGGCGTTGCAGGATGATCGAGAGTTGATCACTCTTCTTCCCGGCTTTTACGAGTGCGCGCAGGAGAATGTCGTCGTCGCAGCTCCAGCCTTTGGCTTGCCCTGGGACGAGTGCTGTTTTAATTGCTTTTGATTTGGCTTCGGCGGCGGCAGGATCGGTCAGGCTCAAATGCCGCGCCGTGATCGACGAGGGCTGTCGCCCCATTTCGGTGGCAATGGATTCAATGTCTGCGTTCTCTGCAAACAGCTCCAGCAACCGACGGTCTTCTTCCGCCGTAAACGATGAATAGGTGTTTGGAAAAACGGTCCGCATTTCCTCACGGCGCATCGTAAATATTTCACTCGCTTCCGCTGTTGCTTCCTTTCCCCCGGGGCTCGCGGCGCGAATCACTCGCAAAATATCGTAACTGACCATTCCGCCGAGTGCTTCAAATACAGGTGTCAATGGTGCCATGCCGTGATTCGCGAAAGCCTCGCGAATACGTGTACGATTTTCGGTCGTAGTCACTTTGTCAAGCGGAACGGATTCGCCGTGCTCAAGTGCCTGGCAGATATGTTTTGCAATGGTTGATTCTGTCATGTCACGCGTAGCGGCCACTTCGGCAAGACTTTTTCCTGCACGGACAAGTCGGAGCGTTTCTGCAATCGATTTGTCTATACTCAATCCAGAGGCAGGACGTTCGCGTTTCGTTGTAATCGCAATTGCCACCGGAGTCGTCTGCTCGACCGGCCCAAAATCACGCTTCGGATTTTCGATCAGGAAGTCGAGAATCTCGCGGATAAATGCGTCGCCGAATTCGCGCAGCTTCTTGTCGCCGACGCCGCTGATCCGCGCAAAATCCGGCTCGCTCGTCGGGTATTTTTGAGCCATCAACCGCAGGGTCGAATCGTTGAAGACGACATAAGCTGGGACATTTCGCTCGTCTGCGATGCTTTTCCGCAACACGCGTAAGCGCTCGAATAATGTCTCGTCGCAGATGATTTCACCCACGTGCTTCGCCGTTTTCTCGACGCGTTGCTTCTCACCGGGTTTATTGATGGGTTGTGTGAGATGAAACGTACGCCGCTCCTTCAATGCGGTCATACCCGCTGGAGTGACCGTCAAATGATTGTAATTGACCTGGTCTTGAAAACAGAAACCGAGTCGAATCAATTCTCGGCCAACATTGTTCCACTCTTTTAAACTCTTGTCTTTGCCGATACCGTACGTCGAAACTTTGTCCAGACTCCATTTGATGAGGATGTCGGATTGCGCACCAGTCAGCACCTCCGCAACGTTCTTAATGGATGGTTTGAATCCGCGCTCATTCAAGCGATAGATACACGACAAAAATTTCTGCGCGTCAATCGTTCCGTCGTAGGAGGGTCTCGGTGCGAGGCAGTTGTCGCATGACGCGCAATCCGCCTCGGGATAGGTCTCGGCGAAATAATTCAGCAGTACCGCGCGGCGGCATGTTGAACACTCACCATAATTCACCATCTGATTGAGCTGCTTCCGCGCGTGCTGCTGCTCGGCGGGATCGCTCATGTCGTCAATAAATCGCAAGAGCTTCGCGACATCGCCTGCGCTGAATAATAGTAGGCAGTCGCTGGGCAATCCGTCACGTCCGGCGCGCCCGGTCTCCTGATAATAGCCTTCGATATTTTTGGGCATGTCGTAATGCACGACAAAGCGCACATTCGGCTTGTTGATCCCCATACCGAACGCGATCGTTGCGCAGACGACTTTCGCTTCGTCGCGCAAAAACAATTCCTGATTCCGCGCACGTTCGCGGCCTTCCAAGCCGGCGTGATACGGCACCGCTTTGATGCCGTCCGCGCGCAACCGGTCCGCGTTATCCTCAGCGCCTTTGCGGCTCAGGCAATACACAATCCCGCATTCGCCCGGGCGCTTTTTGATGAAGGCCACCAATTGATCGTACGGCTTCTCTTTGTTGATCACGCGGTACGTCAAATTCGGGCGATTGAAGCTCGCGACATACGTGCCCGCGTCTTTGAGTTTCAAATGCTTGATGATGTCCGCGCGAACCCGCTCGGTCGCGGTGGCCGTCAACGCCATGAACGGCACGCCCGGAAAATGCGCGCGGATCGTCTGCAACTGGCGGTACTCAGGCCGGAAATCGTGACCCCATTCGCTGATGCAATGCGCCTCGTCGATCGCGAATTGCTCGACGTTCCAGCTTTTCAGCGTCTCGACGAATCCGGGAATGGCCAGCCGCTCAGGCGACAGATACAGCAGCCGGTACTGGTTATTGTGGAGTCCAGCAAAACGCCGTTTTGCGTCGGGGCCGTCGAGCGAGGAATTCAAAAACGTCGCCGCGACACCGGCTTCCTGCATCGCGTCCACTTGGTCTTTCATCAATGCAATCAACGGCGACACGACCACCGTCAGCCCGGACCGCGCCACGGCCGGCAGTTGATAGCACAACGATTTGCCTCCACCAGTGGGCAGCAGGGCAAACACATCGCGTCCATTAAGAGCGTCATTAATAATCTCTTCCTGCAGCGGTCGAAACGATTCGTAGCCGAAGTACTGCTTCAATAAATGCAGCAAGTCCGCATTGGGAGCGCTGGGCGTGTCGAAATCATCCATGCCCAAATTTTACACCAATCCCAGGCTTTTCGCCACGACTACACATGCAGCAATTAGCAGGGGGGTGCATCACCGGAGTTGCAGTTGCCACTCCCTCTCCCCTTGAGGGAGAGGGCCGACGAGACAGCTGTTCCGTCTCGCGGGGTGAGGGGTAACCGTTGATTAATCCCAGCGCGTTTTATTTTATCCACGCCTACCCCTCACCCGGCGAGCGGGTACGCTCGTCCGCCCTCTCCCTCAAGGGGAGAGGGGAACGGCAGTGCACGTCCGGTAATGCACCTAATATTTAAGTAGACTTACAATTTCTCAATGACTTTTTCCGCGCCCATCCTAAACTGATCACATCGCAACGCGGGTCGCGCTGCATCAATTCGTGTTTGAAAGTTGGCGTCCACACGCATGTTTGAACTGGCCTCTCATTACGCCCCAGCGGGCGATCAGCCCAAAGCCATCGAGGCGCTCGTCGATGGCTTGCAGCGTGGGCAGAAGCATCAGACACTGCTGGGCGTGACCGGCTCGGGCAAGACGTTCACGATGGCCAACGTGATCCAGCAGCTGCAAAAGCCCGCCCTCGTGATCAGTCACAACAAGACGCTTGCTGCGCAGCTCTACAGTGAATTCAAAGCCTTTTTCCCCAACAACGCAGTCGCGTATTTCGTCAGTTATTACGACTATTACCAGCCTGAGGCCTACATCCCCTCGCGTGATATTTACATCGAAAAAGATGCCGCGATCAACGAGGACATCGACCGCCTGCGTCTGGCCGCGACCTCGGCGCTGATGTCGCGCTCGGACGTGATCATCGTCGCCAGCGTCTCGTGCATTTACGGCCTCGGCTCGCCGGATTTGTATTCACAGATGGCGGTGCTCGTTGAAAAAGGGCAGGTCGTGGACCGCACGGAGTTGCTGCGCCGCTTCAGCGAGAATCATTACCAGCGCAACGAACTCGATTTTTCGCGCGGCAAATTCCGGGTGCGTGGCGACGCCATTGATGTCTTCCCGGCCTACGAAGAGACCGCGATCCGCATCGAACTCGACTTCGACACGATCTCCGGACTCTACGAAATCAATCCACTTACCGGTGAGATTCTGAAAGAATTCGAACGTGCCGCGATCTTCCCGGCGAAGCATTATGTCATGCCTGAAAACAATCTGCCGAACGCCATCGAAGGCATCACAAATGAATTGGAAACGCGGCTGAAGGTGCTGCGCGACGAGGGCAAAATCCTCGAAGCGCAACGGCTTGAAATGCGCACCCGCTATGATCTCGAAATGATTGAAGAAGTGGGCTATTGCTCGGGGATCGAGAATTATTCGCGGCACCTCGATGGCCGCGCACCGGGGACGCGTCCGTTTAATTTGATGGACTTTTTTCCGAAGGACGATTACCTGCTTTTTATCGACGAATCGCACGTCACCATTCCGCAAGTGGGCGGGATGTATGAAGGCGACATGTCGCGCAAACGCAACCTCGTTGAACACGGTTTCCGCCTGCCCAGCTCGATGGACAACCGGCCGATGAAGTTCACTGAATTTGAAGCGATTATGCCGGCCACGATTTATGTCAGCGCCACGCCGCGTGATTACGAATTGAAAAAATCAGAAGGGCGTGTCATCGAGCAGATCATTCGCCCGACGGGTCTCGTCGATCCGCCGATTGAAATCCGCAAGACGGACGGCCAAATTCAGGACATTTTAAATGAGTGCCGCATCCGCGCCGCGCGCAACGAACGCGTGCTCGTCACGGCACTGACCAAGCGGCTCTCAGAAGACCTCTCGACGTATTTGCGCGAGGCCGGGATCAAGTGCCGCTATTTGCACTCCGAAATCGACGCCATCGAACGCGTTGAAATTCTGAAGATGCTGCGCCAGGGAAAATTTGACGTCCTCGTCGGTGTCAATCTGTTGCGTGAGGGCCTCGACTTGCCCGAAGTCTCGCTGGTGATGATGCTCGACGCCGACAAAGAAGGCTTTTTGAGAAGCAAAAGTTCGCTGATCCAGAACATCGGTCGCGCCGCGCGCAATTCGGCGGGGCAGGTCATTCTGTACGCCGACCGCATGACCCAGGCGATGTCCGAAACCATGGAGGAGTGCGAGCGCCGTCGCACGATTCAACTCGCCTACAATGCCAAGCACGGCATGGTCCCGACGACAGTGCTGCGCGAGATCACCGACGGTATCGAGACCGTCATCGCCCAACGCGAAAGCCGTGAACTCGAAGAGGCCATCACCGGAATCGGCGCCGACACGCTTGAACGCGCGGAGCAGATTCAGGCGCTCGAAATCGAAATGGAGCGCCTCGCCGACGAACTCCGCTTCGAAGAGGCCGCGTCCTTGCGCGACCGTATTTTGGAATTGAAGGGCGGTAAAAAAGCAGACCGAGGCATCGGTGGCCTGCGCAAGAAACGCACCAAACGCAGCGCCCCGGCAAAATCCATGCGCGGCGAAGCAGCGCCGCTCTTCGACTTCCCCGATCTCGTCGCGGCGGAAGATCCGGCACCGTATGCCGGACGTCGAAATCGACGGAAATAGTCTCTCGCAAAGAGTAGAGCCGATTTTTAATCGGCTCATTCTTGCGACTGCTAAGCCGATTAAAAATCGGCTCTACTCTTCTTTGCGTCTTTGCGAGAGATCGTCGGGTGCCCGTTTTTAAGAACATGTGAACCCTCGCATCGCCTGCCCTTTGCGCTTTTTTCCAGAGCGGTTCAGGCTATCATTGCGGACCTGTCAGATTGTTTCGTTTCGAGTGGAATTTTAAAAATCGTGGCTGAAACTCCGAAGAACTTGGGCTATTCAATGCCCGCCGAATGGGTGCCGCATGAGGGCACGTGGCTTTCGTGGCCGCACAACCCGCGCACGTGGGTCGGTAATTTTGGGCCGATTCCGATTGTGTTCGCTGAGATTGTCCGCTCGCTCTGCCCTGCCGAGAACGTCCATATCTGTGTGCGCAACGAGACGGCGGAAATGGGTGTGCGCCAGCTGCTCACGAGCAACGGCATCGCCAGCGCCTCGATTCTGTTTCATCAGATTCCGACCAACGACGCATGGGCGCGCGATCACGGCCCGATCTTTGTGACCCGCGATTCGAAGAAGGTGACTCCTGCTTCCGATGCGGCTGCTGCGCCCGTTGCGGCGGTCGCGTGGCGCTTTAATTCCTGGGGTGGCAAGTATCCGCCTTGGGACGACGACGACAAAGTTCCGGAACGCGCGGCAGCGATTGTGGATGTCCCGTGCTTTCACCCGCGCATGGTTCTGGAAGGCGGATCGATAGATGTGAATGGAGCAGGGTCGTTGTTGACGACCGAATGCGTGCTGCTCAATCCGAATCGAAATCCAACGCTCTCGAAGAAGCAGATCGAAGCGCGGCTCGACGAGTATCTCGGGGCGTCCAATGTGATCTGGCTGGGCGACGGCATCATGGGCGACGATACGGACGGGCACATCGACGACCTCGCACGTTTCGTCACTGAAAACACCATCGTGACGATTTACGAAGACGACGAAAGCGACGTAAATTACGCGGCGCTCCGCACGAACTACGAACGGCTACTGGCGGCGAAAGATGTGAACGGAGCGAGTTTCAATATCGTTAAATTACCCATGCCCGGAAAAGTATTCCGGGGCGTGCAGCATGACACGCGTCCGGCGGAAGAACGCCTGCCAGCCAGCTACGCCAATTTCTACATCGGTAATGGCGCGGTGCTGGTGCCTGTGTTTGGACACGCGAACGATGAAAAAGCGAAAGGCATTTTGGGCGACTTTTTCCCGGGGCGAAAGATCGTCGGGATTCGTTGCAATGATTTGGTGGGCGGGTACGGCGCGATTCATTGCGTGACGCAGCAGCAGCCGAAGGGGTGAGTGGTGCGTTATGGCTCATGAGACAAAATCGAATGGGCGGTTCCAGATTCATCTATCAACGGCAATCGTGATGATGTTCGCGGCCGGCGGGATGATCTGGGCCAACGCAGTTCCGAAACAAACCAAATCGTATGTTGATCCAATTACAAATAAGACTCTCACGACGAAAATCTACGGTTGGCCAATCTGGACGATGATTCAATGGGAAGGATATTCCAACAATCCCGAACAAGGTTCGTTTCTTGTATCGGGAATTATCAATGGAATCCCTTGCGTCATGTTGCTGTACATTCTTGCAGGAATATTGGAACGTCGCATCCAGAATGACAATAAAAGCGGGGAATGAATTCAGATCCCCAGCGCTAGTCTTCGTGCGAATTTCTCCGGCAGGCCGTTGTCAATGATCAGCTTCTGCGCCGCGCGGTAATCGTATGGTTTGCGGATGAACGTCATCGTCCAATTCTTCGTATCGAAAATTCCGAAGCTGCTCAGTGGGCATTTGTCGCGCGGCTGGCCGACGCTGCCGGGATTGATCATGTATTTTTCGTTGGGGTCTAGTTTGAACGTCTTCGTTTCCTGCAAATCGGTCACGTTTGCTTTCGTGCCGATCAGCATGGGGACGTGTGTGTGGCCGAAGAAGCACACTTTTGATTTCGGAAAATCGTCGATCATGCTCTTCATGTTGCGCGTGATTTCTGGCGACGACAGCAAGTAGGTGTCGCGCTCCACGAGTGAGCCGTGAACAAGAATAAACGCTTCTTCGAGCACCAATCCCTGCGGTACCGTTTTTAAAAATGCGAGGTCGTCCGCTGTCAGATGTTCGGCGGTCCATTCCAGCACTTTCGCAGCGGTTTTACGCATGCGGTCGTCTTTTTCGCCCATGGCTTGACGGTCGTGGTTGCCGATGATCGAGATGCAATGTGGCAGCGCTCGGATCGTCGCGACGCACTCCGCCGGCTGGGCACCGTAGCCCACCAGGTCGCCGAGATTTAAAATCGCGTCGCAACCTGCGGCTTCCAAGTGTTCGAGTGCCATCGTCATCGCGGTGAAGTTTGCGTGAACGTCTGAAATAATTCCGTATTTAGCGGCCAAGGCCATAGGGGCGGGGCTCCGAGTTGCGTCCTGTGCTTAATTATGCGCCGGAAGCGCGGCGGCGCAAGCGGCTAAAAATTCGGGCGTTGCGACTGCAGTGTGCGAGGCGTCTGGAAATCAAGACCATTGATTTACGGAGTTCCACTGCAAAAATGGTGGCACATGTCTCTGGTTCGATGTTAAAATGTGCGCATGCACACACATCTTCTGCTCATTGAAAGCCCGGATGCAAAGGGCCTCGTTTACAAAATCACCGGCGTGCTTTTTCGCCATGGGTTCAACATCGTGAGCAATCACGAATTCGTTGATGCGACGAGCGACGACCGCTTTTTTATGCGCACGGCTTTCAACGGAGACGCGCCGCTCCAACCGCTTGTCGAGGAACTGCGGACACTGCTGCCTGACGCGGCTATCATACGCCTCGCTCCGTCCCGCAAACGCCCGATTGTGTTGATGGCGACCAAAGAGCCGCATTGCCTCGGCGACTTGTTGCTGCGTCACGCGTATGACGAATTGCCCGCGCGGATTTGCGCCGTGGTGGCGAATCACCCGACGCTGGAGCCGCTCGTGCGCCAGTTCGGGATTCCGTTTCATGTCGTGAGCCACGAAAACCTCTCGCGAGCGGATCACGAGTCAGAAGTGTTGAGCGTCCTGGGCGTGTACAATCCGGACTACATCGTGCTGGCGAAGTACATGCGGACGCTGACGCCGGGATTTTTGAATCTTTTTCCCAATCGCATTATCAACATCCATCATTCATTTCTGCCAGCCTTTACAGGAGCCAGTCCGTACCGCCAAGCGTTCAAACGGGGCGTCAAGATCATTGGAGCAACAGCGCATGTGGTGACGGAAGAGCTTGATACCGGGCCGATCATCGCCCAAGGCATCCAACCGGTCAATCATGCACATACAGCTGCCGATATGGCACAAGCAGGGCGTGATATTGAGAAGGTTGTACTGGCAAAAGCACTGAAATTGATGCTCGAAGAGCGTGTCTTTCTGCATAAAAACAGAACCATCATCTTCGAATAGCCCAATTTGGCCGTTGCTTTGCTAAATATTTTTGAAGGGATAAGGCGTGGATTGCAAACACGTTATGTGCCTGATGTGAGTAAAGTGCGATGAATTCTTGTGAAAAAGGGTGAAATGGAATTGACGGGGGCGGGGAGGGGGAGTATAAGTATTTCCGTGATGCGAACGAAACGAAACGCGGACGACAAGAACGCGTGAGTGACGGACGCAAGGACGCTTTGAAAACTGAAAAGAGCATGCGGCAGCCAGTAATAAAGACTGGTTGTAGCGAACGCAAAGAACTGTTAAAAGTGCGAGCGACTCCGGCAGCGGCTAGGTTAGCGCGAACCAGATTCACCCGGTTAGGTAGTAAGACTGGGGCTCCGATTGAATTCGTGAGCGCTTTCTAAATAAAAGAAATAATTTAGAAAGAACTAAGTTGACAACGCGAGTAAACCGATTATAAATCATCGTGTTGACAGCGTGTAGTAAGGACGTGAGAGACTCAAAAGTTTAGCAGGTTTTGCGGACGAGATTTCCGGGCTTTCAATTCCGGATGTACCGCCGAAGGATTGGCGGTTATTCTGGGTAAAATTGAGAGTGTGGATTTTTGTCGTCTGTTTTGATATTTTTATATCAAAAATAACAGATTCGCAGTATGCTCTGGACAGAAAAGTGTTCGGACGACGTAAAAAAAGTTTAAGAACGGCTCTTTGACAAATTCATAGACAGTTAGTTAGCTCAAGAATTAAATTGTGTGTGGGTTCACCACTCAATTCTTTGGGCCGAAGCGAAGAGTCGCGAGATTCAAGCGGAGGAGCAAGGGAATGAAGTGACCAAAAACTGTAAGTGACAAAACCGAGCAGGACAAATAAGAAACATCGTTTGTCTGCGCTCATGATCATAACTTTAATGAAAATTAAAAATCAATTGAAGGGTTTGATCCTGGCTCAGAACGAACGTTGGCGGCGTGGTTGAGGCATGCAAGTCGCACGAGAAGTACGTAGCAATACGTATTGTAAAGTGGCGGAAGGGTGAGGAATGGGTAGATAACGTACCCAGGAGATGGGGATAACGGCTCGAAAGGGCCGCTAATACCCGATGAGACCACGGCAACGAGGTCAAAGGCAGGGGATCTTCGGACCTTGCGCTCTTGGATCGGTCTGCTTCCTACCAGCTAGTTGGCGGGGTAATGGCCCACCAAGGCAACGACGGGTACCCGGGCTGAGAGGCTGATCGGGCACATCGGCACTGAGACACTGGCCGGACACCTACGGGTGGCTGCAGTTCGGAATATTCGGCAATGGACGAAAGTCTGACCGAGCGACGCCGCGTGCGGGATGAAGGCCCTATGGGTTGTAAACCGCTTTCGCGATTAAGTAAATCATGTTAGAATAATAATCTGATATGTTGAATAAGGATCGTAAAGAAGCCCCCGCTAATCACGTGCCAGCAGCGGCGGTAATACGTGAGGGGCGAACGTTGTTCGGTGTCACTGGGCTTAAAGGGTGCGTAGGTGGTTCTATAAGTAAGGTGTGAAATCCCTCGGCTTACCCGGGGAATTGCATTTTATACTGTAGGACTTGAGGGCTAAAGGGGAAAAGGGAACTCCAGGTGTAGCGGTGAAATGCGCAGATATCTGGGGGAAGGCCGGCGGCGAAGGCGCTTTTCTGGTTAGTACCTGACACTGAGGCACGAAAGCGTGGGGAGCAAACAGGATTAGATACCCTGGTAGTCCACGCCCTAAACTATGGATACTACTTAGAAGGTCCTGCAAGGGACTTTTTAACGGAGCAAAAGCGTTAAGTATCCCGCCTGGGGAGTATGGTCGCAAGGCTGAAACTCAAAGGAATTGACGGGGGCTCACACAAGCGGTGGAGCATGTTGCTTAATTCGATGCAACGCGAAGAACCTTACCCGGGCTCGAAATGTACGGATTAGCCTTATGAAAGTAGGGTGACACCCTCACGGGTGGAACGTATATAGGTGTTGCATGGCTGTCGTCAGCTCGTGTCGTGAGATGTCGGGTTAAGTCCCTTAACGAGCGAAACCCCTGTTTCTAGTTGCCATCGGGTCATGCCGGGAACTCTAGAGAGACTGCCGGTGTTAAACCGGAGGAAGGTGGGGATGACGTCAAGTCATCATGGCCCTTACGTCCGGGGCGGCAAACGTGCTACAATGGTCATTACAGCGCGACGCGATACCGCGAGGTGGAGCAAATCGCTTAAAAATGGCCCCAGTTCGGATTGGGAGGCTGCAATTCGCCCCCATGAAGCCGGAATCGCTAGTAATCGGGGATCAGCCACGCCCCGGTGAATATGTTCCTGAGCCTTGTACACACCGCCCGTCAAGCCACGAAAGCTGGGGGTACCCGAAGTCGCCACAAGCGCCCACGGTAAAACCAGTGATTGGGACTAAGTCGTAACAAGGTAGCCGTAGGGGAACCTGCGGCTGGATCACCTCCTTTCTAAGGGGATTACCTTAGTCATTCAACAAGTGTCTGAGCACCAATTCGGTGTAACAGATAACGTAACTGAATGTAATTCTTGCCACACACGATTTATTTGCGAGTTAACTAACTGTCTATGTTTTATATTTCATTCGTTGGGGTCTAAAAACGGCCGGAAAGAATTCCGGACTTGACAAACGTAACCGGCACTACGATACTTCGGACCGAACTAGGCTCATAGCTCAGTTGGTTAGAGCGCGTCCCTGATAAGGACGAGGTCGGAAGTTCGAATCTTCCTGGGCCTATAACTTCAGTCGTAACGGGGGCATAGCTCAGCTGGGAGAGCGCCTGCTTTGCAAGCAGGAGGTCATCGGTTCGATCCCGTTTGCCTCCACTCATAAAAGTGTAGAGTATTTAGAAACTACCGCGGGGTGGAGCAGCCTGGTAGCTCGTCGGGCTCATAACCCGGAGGTCGCAGGTTCAAATCCTGCCCCCGCTACCAAGAACAGCATGTGTCATTTGAAATTTGACATTTGTGATTTGTCATTTATTGCAACGCGCCTAGCGGCGCTCGAAGCACTTAAATAACAAATAACAAATAACAAATCACAAATGACAAATAAGTCCTAACGAATGAACAGCAGGTAGACGCGAGAAGATTACGCGGCCCTGACGTATAAAAGTTTGCAGTTGTACAGAGTATCGTACGGCTCTTTGAAAATTGAAGAATGGATGTTTAGATTTGCGGAAAGTAAATGGCATTAAACCGTTGTATAAGGTTTTAATGAGCATGAGCAATTCAAAAAATGTAGGATGTAAATGAAGAAATAATTCATTCACCTGGACCGCTCGATATGCTGCTGTGAGGCAACGTACAAACGTATTCACCGATTGTGAAATCGGGGGATTGGATGAGGGCGGTCAAGTTACTAAGGGTGTATGGGGGATGTCTTGGCGCAAAGAGGCGATGAAGGACGTGGTAAGCTGCGATAAGCCAGGGGGAGCTGCACACAAGCCGATCCCTGGATCTCCGAATGGGACAACCTGGCCCGATTTATATTGGGTTTTTCCCTCCTGAATCCATAGGGAGGGATTAAGCGAACGTGGGGAAGTGACACATCTCAGTACCCACAGGAAAAGAGAATCAATTGTCATTCCCAGAGTAGAGGCGATCGAAATGGGAGAAGCCCAAACCGTTACCATGCGAATGGTGGCGGGGTTATAGGACCGCGAAACGTTTAGAAAGTTCTGCTCGAACGTACTGGAAAGTACGCCATAGAAGGTGACAGCCCTGTAGAGCGGGATGGACGAGACCGGCGGTATCCTGAGTAGCACCAGTCACGGGAAACCTGGTGTGAATTCGGGGGGACCACCCCCCAAGGCTAAATACTACTTTGCGACCGATAACGAACCAGTAGCGCGAGCGAACGATGAAAAGAACCGGAAGAACCGGAGTTAAAAGACCCTGAAACCATACACCTACACAGCGGTTGGAGCCCATTTATGGGTGACAGCGTGCCTGTTGAAGAATGAGTCCGCGAGTTAATGGGTGCAGCAAGGTTAAGGCCCTTAAGGGCCGAAGCCGAAGGGAAACCGAGTGCGAAATGCGCGATAAGTTGTACTTATTAAACCCGAAGCCAAGTGCGATCTATCCATGGGCAGGATGAAGTGGGGGTAAAACCTCATGGAGGTCCGAACGTGTCTGTGTTGAAAAACGGTGCGATGACCTGTGGATAGGAGTGATAGGCTAATCAAGCATGGTGATATCTGGTTCTCCCCGAAATAGCCTTAGGGCTAGCGTCGGTTAAGATAGTTATTGGGGGTAGAGGACTGATGGGGCTAGGGGATCTACCGATCTACCAAACCCCGTCCAACTCCGAATACCAATAGCCGTAAACCGGCAGTCAGACTACGGGGGATAAGCTCCGTGGTCAAGAGGGAAACAGCCCAGAATACCGTCTAAGGTCCCAAATCTACGCTTAGTTAATAAGGAGGTCGGAGTGCGAAGACAGCCAGGATGTTGGCTTAGAAGCAGCCACCATTTAAAAAGTGCGTAATAGCTTACTGGTCGAGCATTCCCGCGCCGATAATTAACGGGAATAAGTGTAGAACCGAAGACGTATCATTATACCTATCGTTGATATGGTATATTGGGTAGGGGAGCGCTCCAAAGGAGATACAAGCCGTATCGAGAGGTCCGGTGGCGGCCTTTGGAGGTGATTCTGCGGACACGAGTAGCGATAAAGAGAGTGAGAAGCTCTCTCCCCGTAAGCATAAGGTTTCCTGGGCCAGGTAACTCCGCCCAGGGTTAGTCAGGACCTAAGACGAGGCCGACAGGCGTAGTCGATGGAAAGCCGGTTAATATTCCGGCACCACTAGAAAACGTTGAAACTTAGCATCACTCAGGTAGCCAAGGTCGGGGAAGCCATTAGCTGGCTCCTCCAAGAGCAAACGCCGTTGAAGGCTGGTGAAAACAGCCCGAGGCCGAAGTTCGAGTGCGATGGAAGTGAAATTCCAGAGGCGATCACAGCTAGACTGACGAGAAAAGTGCTATGACACATAGTCCAATAGTGCCTGTACCACAAACTGACACTGGTATGCGAGGCGAGTAGCCTAAGGGGCTCGAGATAACTCTTGTGAAGGAACTCGGCAAATTTGCTTCGTAACTTCGGGATAAGAAGCGCCCGCGTAGTGGTGTTAAAGCCACGAAGGGCCGCAGAGAAATGGGCCAAGGAACTGTTTATTAAAAACACAGGACTGCGCAAAGTCAAATCGACGACGTATGCAGTCTGACGCCTGCTCTGTGCCGGAAGGTTAAGGGAAATTGTTAGGGGGTCCGCCCTCGAAGCAGTGAACCGAAGCCCCGGTTAACGGCGGCCGTAACTATGACGGTCCTAAGGTAGCGAAATTCCTTGTCGGGTAAGTTCCGACCTGCATGAATGGCGTAATAACTTGGTCACTGTCTCCACAAGAGGCTCGGCGAAACTGTAGCAGTGGTGAAGATGCCACTTACCCGCGACTAGACGGAAAGACCCTGTGGACCTTCACTGTACTCTACTATTGGGTTTTTGCATTCATTACGTAGGATAGGTGGGAGACTGTGATGTTCCCGTTTCGGCGGGAGCGGAGTCGCCGGTGAAATACCACCTTTTGTGTGTGAAAATTCTAACTCGGATCCATGATCTGGACTGAGGACCGTGGTAGACGGGCAGTTTGACTGGGGCGGTCCCCTCCTAAAGAGTAACGGAGGGGCTCTAAGGCACGCTCAGCACGGTTGGCAATCGTGCGTCGAGTGCAAGGGCATAAGCGTGCTTAACTGCGAGACAAAAACGTCGAGCAGATACGAAAGTAGGACTTAGTGATCCGGCGGTGCAGTGTGGAATGGCCGTCGCTCAACTGATAAAAGGTACCCCGGGGATAACAGGCTGATCTCCTCCAAGAGTCCATATCGACGAGGAGGTTTGGCACCTCGATGTCGACTCATCGCATCCTGGGGCTGCAATCGGTCCCAAGGGTTCGGCTGTTCGCCGATTAAAGCGGTACGTGAGTTGGGTTTAGACCGACGTGAGTCAGGTCGGTCCCTATCTGTCGTGGGCGTAGGATTTTTGAGGAAAAACAACTCTAGTACGAGAGGATTGAGTTGTACGTACCCCTGGTGTTCCAGTTGTGCCGCTAGGCACACCGCTGGGTAGCTATGTACGGACAGGATAAACGCTGAAAGCATCTAAGCGTGAAGCCTCTTCCAAGATCAGAAATCCCAATGAGACTCCTGGTAGACTACCAGGTTGATAGGCCGGGTGTGTAAGCTGGGTAACCAGTAAGCTTACCGGTCCTAATTAGTCCATCGACTTGACCGCTTTTATCCAACTCCCCGATTACTTTTAAGTCAATCGGTACGAATGGAATAAAACGGCCAGGTGATTGAAAATAACAATGCTCATCATACTTGCTTTACTACATAAACAAGTGCGTGAAAATTTCCAACGATTTAAACATCCATTCTTCCTTACATTCGCTGTAAGGTACATAGTTCACTGATCCAAGTAGTATGATCGTGAGCGTGAACCTTATAGCACGTAGTTTCTGGGGATCCGGTGCTGGTTAGTTTGTTGTCTTTGATTTGCGTCACGGTATATCGACGCCCGCACCGCGTCCCAGTTAGTAACTTGTAGTTTTTGACAATTAAATAGACAGAGTTCCGCATCCGCCAACACTTGCGTTGAACCTGTCGTTAAACGAATTCCGGTGACCATGGCGGAGGGGCCACACCCGTTCCCATTCCGAACACGGCCGTTAAGCCCTCCTGCGCCAATGATACTGCATACTAGCGGGAAAGTAGGTTGTCGCCGGGTTATTTATAAGAAAGCCTTCATTGAGAAATCAATGAAGGCTTTTTTGTGTTTGGGTGAAATAGGGTTATGTGAGGGTGTGCGTTACTTCCATCAATGACTCTGGAGAGTTTTTTTACGTGAAATCAGGCACCATTATCGACGGGTTGTTGAGTAAAGTCATCTCGGGAATTTGGTCAACTGGTCTGTTTTAAACTGAGTGTGTGCCCATGATTGAATCTGGACGTGGGCTGTGTTGTTGTGCCATTTTCAATTGATTGGCCATCCGCCATATTCCCTCCTGGCGGAGTAGAATACCGGCGACCAACCGCTCCCGAAAATGGCCTAGTTTGAATCGATCCTGGGTGGCCTAGCTTGACCGATCACTGACACAATTGGTACGGTGCGTACGATTTTACGAACGGCCAAGCGATGATCTGGTCTTATCCCAAATGCAATGGCGAACACACCGCCGAATTTCTGGTGCGAGTGGCGAATGGCTCAAAGGCAAACCCAAGCGCACGATTATCTGGGATGGTGCCACGGTGCATCGCGCGCGCCTGTCACAGGACAAAGCTAAAGAACTGGGCATCGAAATAATCCCGCTTGCGCGTGTCTTGAAAAATCGTTCCCGCTGTAACTGAAACTTGAAACTGACATTTCCGGCATACCAAAAGAGCGCGGACGTTCAGCCATGTCTCACAGGAACTAGTTAACGAGTCCTTCAAAAACAGGTCGCATCCGGCGACCTGTCGAATCCGTCTGCGTCCCCATGACGCAGATTTGAATTTCAGCTCGACACGCTCCCCCAATCTCGTGAAAACCGCCTTTAGGCTGTCGGGTTTCGCGAGAATCAATTCGTTTAAAAGTTCTTCAGCTCGTTCAACGACGGCCCTTGCGACGGCACGCGGGTCGCCCGGCTTTTGAATGTTTGCGGCTTCCAGTTCTAGGGTCTTGACAGTTTGCCGCATCTCGCTCATCATTTTATTCAACATACGGCGATTGAACCAGAGTAGGCTGAAGTATCCCATTTTGACTCGGGCGATTTCGCGCATGGAAGAATCCTTTCGTGAACCGCAGGAAGCGGAGTTGTAATTGCTCATTGCAAACGCGCCATCGTTTACAATATTTCGAACACATTTTAGGTTTTGAGATGTGTACGTCTCAGACTGGCAATTCGCGGCACGGCGATTGCTTTAGTAATTCAATTGAGCGTGAAGCGGCAATTTCTTAGCTCGGACCACGGGCAGCTATTGCCGACGAATTACGAAAGCAGCTCTTTCGTCTGAAAAAGCGACAACGCCGATTAAGCGACCAGTGGACGAGGAGACGACAGCAACCCCTGATGGGCCGGTAAACGCCGGGATTTATTGGACCGGTCGTGGGCTGGTGTGTCGGCCGCGAACTGCGCATGGTAGAATTGAAGCTTGAAATCAATGAACTCTGTAAGAAATACGGCGAACCGCGCCGGCACAAGGTCACTGAAAGCGAGTCGTCCGACGCGGTGTAAAAGGTTGCCCAATCATGAATCAGATAGTCGCAGAACCGTTCGACTTCGAAGCTGCCAATCGGCGCTATCTGAACGGACTTTTGACCAACGATCGGCAGCAATGATTCCGTCCAGAAATTACACATAGAAGTGAATCAACTGCTGGCGAGCCAAGGCCAGCCCAGCCGATACCCGAGACAGGATAACTCTTGAAAGCCCCGTTACCCCCCGAAGAAGCGCAACGGCTCAAATTACTGCGCGATTACGATATCCTCGATACGTCGCCCGAATTGGCATTTGACGACTTAGTCGAGCTTGCTGCAAGTATATGCGACGTGCCCATTGCGCTGATTTCGCTCGTCGACGAAACACGCCAATGGTTCAAGTCCGCAGTAGGTGTCACGGCCAAGGAAACGTCTCGAGACCTCGCGTTTTGCGCTCACGCGATTCTAGCCCCGGATAAAGTCATGCTTGTTCACGATGCACGAGCAGATGAACGCTTCGCCGACAATATGCTCGTCACCTCCGACCCCCATATCCGGTTTTATGCCGGCGCTCCTCTGGTGACGCATGAAGGCTTGGCGCTCGGAACGCTCTGTGTCATCGACCGCCAACCGCGCACCCTGTCCGACGAGCAGATTACCGTATTGCAGACGCTGAGCCGCCACGTTGTCGCGCAGCTCGAACTGCGACGGCAAACGGCCGAACTGTCGCGCGAAATCGGCGAACGCCGACAGGTCGAAATTCAACTTCGCCAGCAAAACGAACAGCTTGCCCACGCTGAGGAGGAGTTGCAGCGTCTCAATCTCAGGCATAAGTTGATTCTAGGTTCCGTTACGGATGGCATTCACGGCATTGATCTCGACGGCAATATCACCTTCGAGAATCCCGCCGCGGCAAAGATGTTGGGTTGCGAAATCAACGAAATTCTCGGCAAACCAGCACACAACACGATCCATCATTCCCACGCGGACAGTACGGCTTATTCCGTCGAGAATTGTCCAATTTATGCAACGTTGCGCGACGGCGTCAGCCGGCGTGTGGATGACGACGTGTTCTGGCGCAAGGACGGATCATGTTTTGCGGTCGAGTACACGACCGCAGCCAAGCGCAATGCGAGCGGGGCCATCGTCGGTGCGGTCGTGGCGTTCCGCGACATCACGGAGCAAAAGCGCGTGACAGAGGAACACGACCGCTTGTTCAACCTCTCGCTGGATATGCTCTGTGTGGCCAGTTTCGACGGCCAATTGGTACAGGTGAACCCCTCCTGGACTGCGAGCTTGGGCTGGAGCGCGACGGAACTCACCAGCCGCCCATGGATGGAATTCGTGCATCCGCAGGACCACGCAGCCACACTGGCGGCGGCAGGGCAAATCATGCACGGCGTGCCGACACGAGACTTCGAGAATCGCTACCGTTGCAAGGACGGGAGCTACCGATGGCTGTCATGGAGCTGCCATCCGCTCATGGCGTCCCGCCAGATTTTCGGCGTCGCGCGCGATGTGACAGAGAGGCGACAACGCGACGAGCAATTTCGCCTGCTGGAAACCTGCGTCTCGCGCCTGAACGACATCGTGCTGATCACGGAGGCCGAACCGATCGGCGAGCCTGGCCCGCGCATTCTTTACGTCAACGACGCGTTTGTGCGGCGAACCGGCTACTCCCGCGAGGAAGCTTTAGGGAAGACACCACGCATCCTGCAAGGTCCCAAAACGCAGCGTGAAGCGCTGAACCGTATCCGAGACTCGATCAAGGCGTGGAAGCCTATTCGGGAACAGTTGATCAATTATACCAAATCGGGCGAGGAATTTTGGCTCGAGTTGGAAATTGTGCCGGTTGCCGACTCCACCGGTTGGTTTACACATTGGATCGCGATTGAACGCGACATCTCGGAACGCAAAGAAGCCGAGAAACGTGAGTTGGAACTCCAAGAACTCCGGACGCTTGCGATGCAGGAATTGGAGCGCTCCAAAGAAGCCGCCGAAGCCGCCAACACCGCCAAGAGCACGTTCCTGGCCAACATGAGCCACGAGCTTCGCACTCCGCTCAACGCGGTCATCGGATACAGCGAGATGCTGGAAGAAATGGCTAACGATGATGGGAACCCCGACTACATTCCCGATCTCCAGAAAATCCGCGCTGCTGGAAAGCACCTGTTGGAATTGATCAACTCCGTGCTTGATTTGTCGAAAATCGAAGCCGGCAAGATGGATTTGTACATCGAGAACATTGCGATCTCCCCGTTGCTCAGTGATGTCGCCGCGATGATCCAGCCGATGATTGCCAAGAACAACAATACGCTGAAACTGTCGTGTGCCGAGGACTTAAGCGACATGTCCGGCGACGTCACCAAATTGCGTCAGACCCTTTTCAATCTGCTCAGCAACGCAACCAAGTTTACAGAGCTTGGGACCATTGGCTTGTCGGCCAGAAAGGAGACGAGCGAGGGCAGGGACTGGGTTGTTATCGATGTAAAAGATTCCGGTATCGGCATGACACCCGAGCAATTGGAAAAACTCTTCCAGCCGTTTCAGCAGGCTGACGCATCCACCACGCGGAAGTATGGCGGCACGGGCTTGGGACTGACCATCAGCCGCCAATTTTGTCGCATGATGGGCGGCGACCTGGTCGTTGCAAGTGAGTTCGGCTTAGGCACGACGTTCACTGTTCGCCTTCCCCTTGTCCAAAAAACGCCAGTGAGCGTCCGGGCTCCAAAATCGGTTCGGCCGACACTGCCTCACCTTCGTACCCAGGTTCTGTTGATCGACGACGACCCCGTTATTCACGAACTCATATCGCGCAATCTCTCCAAATCCGGATGCGATGTTCATTCCGCCGAGAACGGCCGGGACGGGTTGCAACTCGCGCGCTCCTTGAAACCTGACGTTATCGTGCTGGACGTGGTGATGCAACAAACCGACGGCTGGTCGGTCCTGAATACATTGAAGAACGACTCGGAGCTGCGATCCATTCCGGTCATCATGCAATCCATGCTGACGGACCGCGGAATGGGCTTTGCGCTCGGCGCGTCAGACTACCTTATTAAACCAGTCAGTAACTCTCAATTGTTGCGCAGCGTCAATAAATATCGCAAGGAAAAGCTGGCCGGATCAGTGCTCATCGTTGACGATGATCCAGACCTGCGTGAACGTTTAGGCAACCAACTTCAAAAGGAAGGCCTCAAACCCCTTCTTGCTGAAAATGGCATGCAAGGAATCAGCATGCTGGAGGAGCATGAAGTCGCGTTTATTTTTACAGACTTGATGATGCCGGAGATGGATGGCATGACGTTTATTCATACAGTTCATGCCAACCCGCTTTGGAAAGATATACCCATTATCGTCATGACGGCCAAGGACCTGAGCGCGGAGGAACGTAAGGAATTGCGACTTGCAGCCCAACTCGTGCTTGAAAAACACGCCATGTCATACTCAGACCTCTTTCAGCACATTCAGACCTCCTGATCTCCGGGATTTACGATGATCCCAATTTATAGATAACGCGCAGGTCGGTTCCTGGAAAAATAGTTTCGGTCGCGGTGAGTTCGGTGCAGAGTTTTTGCAGGATTTCATCGTGCGCGTGCGTGGCCAGGTGATGCAGGCGCACGGTCAATGTTCTGGCTTCAAGATCAGGTTGTAAATCTGCTTCGGTGGCATAGATCTCCCGCAAGAGTGCGCGTGTGTCGTCAGCTCTCGCCTGTTTCTCGCGCAGAATGCCAACCATGGCGGTCTCGGCGCGATAGGCAATCATTTTGAGCGTGTCAACGAAGTACTTTCGCGTGCTGCGCAGACGCTCGAAACGATCTTTCTCTGGCAGTTCAGCAACAGTTATGTGACGCGGCAATAGCTTGCGTTCGGCCTTCAATTTATCCACGTTTTGTTGCCGCTCAACTATGTCCTGCTGCAATTGACCTTTCTTGCGCGCATACTCTTCCGCGTCATCCAACGGCCCTTCCAATCCCATGGATCCAAAGAACGCCATTTGCCGTTGTAATTGTCCGATTTCTTTTCGCGCCTGACCATCCTTCTCGCGCCAGCGGGGATTGATCACTCGCGTGGTGCCAGGAATTTCTTCCGTGCCATGCTCCACCAACCTGTCAAGATTGTAGTGTTCCCGCATGTATTTGAAGAAGTTTTCCTGATTCCATCTTGCGAACATGGACGCAGCCACAGCTTCCAATTCCAATGCATCATTTGTGCTCAGGATCGAAGTCTGATGCCCGCTCTCGGAGAGCTTGCGGACTTCGCGCAACCAGAGCTTATCACTCAATCGCACCCCGCGTTCGGCCAGCTGCATCTGGCATTGTTCTCCGTTGGCCAGGCGCACGTTGCTCGGAAAGAATTCCTCCTTCGGCCAGTCTTCTCCTGAAAACTTGTGGTAGGTGAGCACGGCGATCTGCCGTTGCCGCATGTCAAGAAAGAACTGAGGACTGTAGCCTTCGCGGTCAAAGACGATGGTGAAGCGGGGATGCTTTTTGTCCGGGTTCAGGTCCGCGTTGGGCAGCGATTGGGGAATGAGCATTTCCAGACGCGGAACAATCTGCTCGCGCAAAACCGTAAGCATGCCCGGATCCACTGCCTGGCTCACCAGAAAAAACGGCTGCCCATCCAGAGCGTTGATCCAGTAGTCCGTGGTGCCGCGCAGACACAGCTTTTCACGGGCCACGTAGCGCCGAGGCAATTGGGCTTCGCTGCCATGGTAAACGCGCACATGACCATCGATATAAAACAATCCTGTGCCGGCTGGAGTATCCGCCATCCATTCCTCCGCCAGCTTCGCGCCCCAGCGCTGAACAGGTCCTTCATCCTCAGCCTTCTGTTCATCGCCCGCACACAACAATTTCATTTTCGCGCGCAGTGTGCGAACCTCGGGAACGCGGTCCAAACCCAGTAGTTTGCCCCATTCTCCCGGCGCGCTGTAACGCAACTGTTCGATGGATTTGATCCGCGCCAGCGCCATCAGCGCCAGCAATAAAAAGATGCTCTCGATTCCGTAAAAGCCCGGCGGAAGTTTAAAATACAAGCCCGTGTGGCGCAGCAATCCATTGGACAACAACGCAGGCAAGGCCAGCAGCACGCCGCCTTGCGACACATCTTGTGCGAGCTCAAATTTGACCGGTGCCTGATTCAAAGCCCCGATGGCCGCAGCGACGCGTTCCATGTCCCATGTTGCGCCCTGGCCCATGGGAGCGGCGCTGTCGCTGTCGCTTCGCTCGCTCTTGGTACTGCCATTCAAAGCGTCGCTGGCTGTCGCGTCTTTTTTTTTTCAAACCCCTTGCGCAGACGTCCCGCCCGAATCGCTTTGTGAAGCGTGTTGGGCAGGAGTTCAAGCGCTCTGGCAACTTCCGGCACGCTCGATCCTTCTTCCAATAAAAGCTGCGCACGAGCCAACACGGCCGGTGTCAGCTTGGATGCCGAGCGCATTCGGGGCGGCGCGTAAAATCCCTTGGGTCCTTGTGTGCGATAGAGTTTTACATAGCGCTTGACAGTGACAAGAGGAACTCCAAACGCACGCGATATCTGAGCCTGCGTGGCGTTGCCGTTGACGATCAACTGACTGGTAAAAAAACGGAACGTGGCCAAATCGCTTTTGTCGTGGATGAAGACTGGCAGATGCCCATTGAAATAGCACACCTTGCCATCCTCAAAATGAAAAGCAATTTCCGGCGTGATCTGGGTCGAGCCCGTGGGAAACAACGGCAATTGACGCTGTGGCATTGGGGGTGACTCCGCATGGGCACACGCAGAAGCGCGCAACCTATTGTGCGCCTTTCCGCAAAACGCGGTTCATCCTATTTCCACATGGCCACTCATTTCAAGGCGGAGATCAGGAGGTCTGAACGTT
>Ga0194042_1000059_pt1 | contig 28972 bp, 10 predicted proteins | sample JunL4412m_MetaG_FD_148974 | JGI IMG/M metagenome (GOLD analysis project Ga0194042, IMG submission 148974) | Anoxic zone freshwater microbial communities from boreal shield lake in IISD Experimental Lakes Area, Ontario, Canada - Jun2016-L442-12m | ecosystem: Environmental > Aquatic > Freshwater >...
GACTTTCAACGCTGCTCCCATGGCCGATACCCCGCAATCTCCCCCCGTTAATTGGTATCGGCTATTGCTTCGGAATTAATTAATAAAGATCGGTATTAAAAGGAACGCGCTGCCCGGCCACGGTGTGGTAAATCGTGACGTTGTCTTCGAGCGCGTTGGCTCGGGCGATGTAGTAATTGTTCGCGTCTTTGAAGCGGAAGATCACGCCGCCAGCTTGGTCTTCTTTTCCAGCGAGCGCTTTGAATTTTGTCTCAACAAATCCGTCTTTGATCGCCACGTCTTTTTTGACACAGAACGGATAGCGGCCTTCGCCGGATTGTTTCAGGACATTCGCTTTGCTCGGAGCGGTGGCGTCGGATTCGACGGACCATTTGGGCTCTCCGCCACCGGTCGAACCCGCTTCCCAACCTGCGGAAATGGTACCGATTTTGTCAGCGTCAAACGTCACATTCTCCGCATGAGCCATCATACCTCCCAGCATCAACACGAACGCTGCCACAATTTTTGCCACGGTAAGGTTTCCCTCAAAAAAGTAGGACGGGCTTATAGCCCGTCCATGTGTAAGTATGAATCACGAGGCTGACGGGCTAAAAGCCCGTCCTACTTTCGTCTACACCGCCGGTGGCTTTTCAGATTGCTCGTCGGGCGCGCGGCGAATGTCAGCGCCAAGGCTCACGAGCTTCGCTTCGAGATTTTCGTAGCCACGATCGATGTGGTAAATCCGGCGAACTTCGGTTTCACCTTCAGCCGCCAGACCCGCCATCACCAGCGCCGCGCCCGCGCGCAGATCGCTGGCCATCACCGGAGCGCCCTGCAATCGGTCTACACCGATGACGACGCAGGTCGTGTTCACGCGCAGAATTCGAGCGCCCATGCGCTGGAGTTCGGCGACGTGATTCAATCGATCCGGGTAGATGCCGTCGGTGAAGACGCTCGCGCCATTTCCCAGCGACATCAGAGCCATCATCTGCGCCTGCAAATCAGTCGGGAATCCTGGGTAGGGGAGGGTCGAAATTTCGACTTCCTTCGGTCGGCCATTTGGCGAAACACCCGCTACTTTGCAATTGCGTGTGAAGCCCAAATTCGCTTCGCGGAATTTATCGAAGACCGCTTCGAGATGCATCGGAGCGATGTTGTTGACGACGACTTCGCCGCCTGTGATCGCACCGGCCATCAAGAGCGTCGCGGCTTCGATGCGGTCCGGGATCACATCGTACGCGCAGCCTTCGAGCGTTCGCACGCCTTTGATGTGGATGCGGTGACTGCCCGCGCCTTCAATGCTCGCACCCATCGCGTTCAAGAAATTCGCGAGGTCCACGACTTCCGGTTCGCACGCCGCGTGTTCGATGACCGTCTGACCTTCAGCGAGACACGCCGCCATCATCACGTTGCCGGTGCCCAGCACGGATGACCCGACCGGTCCGCCCAAATAAATATTCGCGCCGCGCAATTTTTTCGCTTTGGCGATGACGTAACCGTGTTCAATCTCAATTTCAGCGCCCAACGCGCGCAGGCCTTTCAAATGCAAATCGACCGGCCGGGTGCCGAACGCGCAGCCACCCGGCAGCGAGACTTTCGCATAGCCGCGCCGCGCCAGCAACGGTCCGAGCACGCAGAAACTCGCTCGCATCATGCTGACCAATTCGTATGGAGCGAACGACAAGTCCGGATTGACGACGCGCGTGTTGATGCGTCCCAGCGCGTCGCGTTCGATGGAGACTCCGAGCGTCTGCATGATCTTGGCGAGCACATCCACGTCCGCCAAGCGGGGGACATCACCGAGCGAACACGGCCCGTCGGCAAGGATCGTCGCCGCAATAATCGGCAGCGCAGAATTCTTCGACCCGCTGGCCCGAACCTCACCCTTGAGCGGCTTCCCGCCCTGAATCACAAATTTTTCCTGCGCCATACCCCACCCCCCTTAAACGATGCGTGTGTCGATATATCGGCATTTAAAGGAGGGGAGTTGAATAAAGTTATGGGAGACAATGAAGGAATAGTTTCGATCACTTAGAAGATTGGAGCGGTCCTTGGTACAAAGCCCGAGCCACACCAATCCAGAGGCTGAAAAATAAGAAGACGCAGAACGAGGACGGAAGAATTCGCCACCACGGACGGTAGGCCAATCCGAGGGAGAGATCGGTCATCGGTTCCATTTGAGAAAGGGCGTAACACCATCCAAACCAAACGCTACTGGTGATCAGACCTGCAATGAGACCCCAGACGATGCCGCGTCGATAATTTGGGTAACACGTTGCTCCCATTTTAGACTCCAATTTTCGTTCTTTTCGTTTCTTTCGTGGTCAATTCTTCCATCAAAATTGTTGCCCAAAAATTGTCTTTCATCGCCGATCTATTCCATTAAAGACCGTCATTCCACATAACTCGCATGACCGTGAATTTTGTTAGGTAAGCAGACGGTCGGTCTCAGACGAAAATGCCTCATCAGGAACTTCAAAAGGCACACCTAAAATCTCGCCCATTTTAGGTCGAGGTCCCAGTTGGATCGAATCGACAGGGACGAGTTTTGCCACCGGTCGTTTGCCTTGTGAGATGACAAACCCACTACCCTTCTTGACAGCGGTAAGCAGGCGCGACAATTCCGTCTTGAGTTGATGTGTCGTGACCGTTTCCATAGAAACCTCGTATTCTCTCGAAGGCAAGTTTATTCGGCGATGATGGGGGGTGCAAGCCATTTGGTGCTCGCCTTGTTCTCCCCTCCCGAACGCGATGATCCATCCGAACACTTGGCTCCTCACTCATTCACTCACAGCGCTTTCTGCTGAATCCATTTGACACTCGGTGTAGCCTCGGCTACATAGTTTGTAGCCAAAGCTACACATTGTTCCGCAGTATACATTCGATAGTCACGGAGACTTGAATCTTGAAACTCTTTTTTGTTGGCACTGCGTTGTTCGCGTCGCTGCTTACACAGGCCATGGACGAACCGATTCTCAAAGAACACGACGCGTTGAAGCTCATCGTTTCCGATGAAAAGAAGGATGATGAACCCAAGCCGGACAAGAGCATGTATAACCTGTTCAACCCGACGCCGATAGCGCTGATGCGCGACATGTCCACGGACCGGCCGGACCAGACCGAGAGCACACACACGCTTGATGCCGGACATTTTCAGTTCGAAACAACACTGCTCGGATTCACCTTCGATGAACGCAATCCGGAGCGGGTCAAGCGCCGGGTGAAATCGTATGAATTCTGCAGTACGAATTACAAAATCGGGTTGTTCAACGACATCGATTTTCACGTCATCATTCCTTCCTTCACGCTGGAACGTACCACAGAGAAGGGCCATACGGCGATCGTCCAGGGGTTCGGCGACATCACGCTGCGCAGCAAAATCAATCTGTTGAACAACGACTCCGACGGACCGTCAGTCGCGCTGCTTCCATTCCTCAAGCTTCCGACAAATCAAGGTGGACTCGGCAACAAGAGCGTCGAAGGCGGCCTGATTGTGCCGTGGAGCGCGGAGCTGCCCAAAGGGTGGACGACTTCGGGGCAATTCGAAATTGACGCGGCTCGAAACGAAAGCAACCGGGGCTATCACGTCGAGTATGGCGGCACGTACGAGTTCAGCCACAAACTCATCAGCAAGCTGTCCGGGTTTTGGGAGTTCTCGGCCAAGGCCAGCACACAACACGATTCGCGCTGGGTTGGATCGTTCAACACGGGCTGCACGTGGGAACTCACGAAAAACATTCGCTTGGATGGAGGCATCAACTTCGGCCTAACGCGCTCGGCGGATGACGTCAAGACGTTTGTCGGCGTGTCTGTTCGGTTTTAATCGTGTGGCAGGTGGCTACGAGACCGCTCGCTTCACTTCTTGATCTCCTCACGTCGCTTCATGCTGAACGTCCCTTGCTCGTCTTTCCCGCTGTACGTCGCAGAAAATCCTTCAGCGGTGATCTTGCCTTTGAGCGTGTAGATTCCGTGGAATGTACCGAGGTCGGCGGTCGTATCGAAGAGGATTTCGGAACCCACTTTCGTGCCGCTGATTTCGACATTGAACGTCTTCGATTTTCCCAGCGAAAAGGCGGCTTTCCAGACGTTGGGTTTGACTTCAACCGCGATACAGGTGAAGTCGCCGCCGCTGCCGCCGTAACTCGCGCGTCCGTCAATCCATGTCCCGGACCACGTGCCCGTTAGTGTGGGTACCAGCGGCTGCGTTACGACCGGCTCCGCAGCGCGGCAGGCCAGATGAATCATGGCGAAAAATAAGGCTGAATAGAACGCAGTGTGGAGCCGAAACGATTGCGGAATCATGATAGCAGGCGCTCCACGTGTGAAGTTACTCCGGCTCAAAACACCAAGCGTAGCCGATCCCAAAGGTTATGTCAATTTGACCTCATTTTTCATTCTTTAGTATCTGATAACGATCAAAAAGATGCGTATCGAATTTATAAACCTATGAAAGCATTGTTTTTAATGCTGACGCAGACGAGGTGTTGCATGGCGTAGGGTTTGCTTTCATCCCCAGTGGAATACGGTTGCGAGGGAGCGGCGAGGGGACTACTCAGTCCGTTCGGGGCGCTGATCCTGCGATAAGAACTGACCGATTGCACACTGCGAAGGAGAGACGACTGTGGGACGAATTATTGGCATCGATTTGGGAACGACCAACAGCGTCGTTGCGATTCACGAAGGCAAAGAGACGAAGGTGATCGTCAACGCTGAAGGTTCCCGCTTGACACCCTCCGTCGTGGCCTTCACGGACGATGGTCGCATTGTCGGCCGCCCCGCAAAGGGCCAGGCCGTGCAGAATCCGTCGCGCACGATTTTCAGCATCAAGCGCTTCATGGGTCGCCGCCATAAGGAAGTGGGCAGCGAAGAGAAGTTGGTGCCGTACAAGGTCGTCGGCGGTTCGGAAGAACTCGTCCAGGTTGACATCGACAACAAGCGCTACTACCCGCCGGAGATTTCGGCGATGGTGCTTCAGGACTTGAAAAAGAGCGCTGAAACGTATTTGGGCGAAGAAGTCACCGAAGCCGTGATCACGGTCCCGGCGTACTTTAATGACTCCCAGCGCCAAGCCACGAAAGAAGCCGGCAAGATCGCCGGGCTGGATGTGAAACGCATTTTGAACGAACCGACCGCCGCCGCGTTGGCGTACGGGTTGGACAAGAAAACGAACGAAAAGATCGCCATCTTCGATTTGGGCGGCGGTACGTTCGACATCTCGATTCTGGATGTCGGCGACGGCGTTTTCGAAGTGCTCTCGACCAATGGCGATACGCATTTGGGCGGCGACGATTGGGATCGCGTCATCGTCGATTTCGTGGCCGATGAATTCAAGAAAGCCAACGCAATCGACGTCCGCAAAGACCCGATGGCGTTGCAGCGCTTGACCGAAGCCTGCGAAAAGGCGAAGTGCGATCTGTCCACGATGCCTCAGACCACGATCAATCTCCCGTACATCACCGCCGTCAATGGCGTGCCGAAACATTTGACTCAGACGTTGACACAAGCCAAGTTCGAAAGCATCTGCGATACACTGTTCGAACGCTTGCGAGGACCGGTCTTGAGCGCCATGAAAGACGCTGGCGTGAAGGCATCCGAAATCGATGAAGTGGTGCTCGTCGGTGGTTCGACCCGCATGCCGAAGTGCCAGCTCATCTGCAAAGAAATCTTCGGTGGCAAAGAACCGCACAAGGGTGTCAATCCCGACGAAGTCGTCGCGATCGGTGCCGCGATTCAAGCCGCTGTTTTGGCCCAGGATCCGTCGCTGAAGAACATCGTCCTCCTTGACGTGACACCGTTGTCGCTGGGCGTCGAAACGCTTGGTGGCGTGATGACCACAATGATCGGACGCAATACCACGATTCCGCATCGCAAGAGCGAAACGTATTCGACCGCTGCTGACAGCCAGCCAGCCGTTGACATCCACGTTTTGCAAGGCGAACGCAAATTGGCTGCGGATAACCGCACGCTCGGACGCTTCCAGTTGACCGGACTCCCAGCCGCACCGCGCGGCGTGCCGCAGATTGAAGTGACCTTCGACATCAACGCCGACGGTATCCTGAACGTGACCGCGAAAGACAAGGCCACGAACAAAGAACAGAAGATCGAGATCAAAGCGTCCTCCGGTTTGGACAAGAGTCAGATCGACCGCATGGTCAACGAAGCAGCTGCCCACGCCGACGAAGACAAGCAGAAGGGCGAAATGATCGACGCGCGCAACAAGGCCGATCAGCTCTGCTTCCAGACCGAAAAGTTCATCAAGGACAACGAAGCGAAGATCAGCGCTGGTGTCAAAGACGACATCAACAAAGCTGTCGAAGAAGTCCGCAAGGCGTTGAAGGACGAAGCAGCTAAAGACGTGTTGGATGCCGCAGTCGCCAAGCTCGAAGCATCCAGCCACAAGATGGCCGAAGAAGCCTACAAAGCCGCGCCGAGTCCTGAAGGTGCCGCCCCTGGAGCCGAAGGCCCCGCCGCCGGTGGAGCCAAGAAGCCCGATGGCGACGTGATCGACGCCGACTTCAAGGACGTGACCGAGAAGAAGTAAGTCGGACGTAATCAAGAACTAAAAACGAGCGCCGGTGGGAGCAATCCTACCGGCGCTTTTTTGTAGCCCGACGTTCCCAGATCACCGTTCCACAACAATCACATCGTGCGCACCACGTCCAAGAGCCGCGCGCGCCAGCAAGCGGCCCTCTCTCCACGCACTCCATCAGCCCATTCCCAAACATGCACATCCTGCATTCCATCCCGTCGTCCAGCCTCAACGAGGCGACATAATGTAGCCTGGGCCGTAAGGCCCAGGTCGAAATCCCACCCAAATCCCAAGCCCTACAGGGGCGAAATAAATCCCCCGTCTCCCCCGACATTCCCACTCCCAAATAATCACATCGTGCATCACCCTCGTCAGAACCAGGCATATACGATATATTATATATTTTGAACTCAATCAAAACGTCTCAACCATTCCCTACTATACAACGAAAACCCACCCGCCTTTTTCAAGCACTTTTACCATAATTCGCACCCAACTGACCTGCGGTATTTCACGCCTCCATCGATTTTGCTAGATCGCATTTTAGTCGGAAAATAATAGGGTAAATTTCGATCATAATTCAAAATTAAGCCTACTAAAATGCAAAGAAATGCGGTAATCTAATAGCCATACTAGACCGCACGAATGAGGTTGAATACTATGTTAGGCGCTTCCACGCGCAGCCATTGAACCAACGCAAATGAGCCAAGAAGACAAACGCTACCATCGCCTTGGCGAGCCCGGAGGACCGGGTTGTCCAGTCGGCGCATTGCCGGTTACCATGCGGTGCGAGGACGGCACAGAAGTTCCTGGACACATACTTGACGCCGGAACGGAAGCTAGCGAACTAGAACTGCTACGCACGGTCGCGAATGGACTTGGCGTGCGTTGGGGTCACGACGAATTAGGCTGGTGGGCTGCCGTGCCATCATCAACTCCGAAATGAACGAAGCCGTCTAACCATGTGCTGCAGCGAACCCGGCCATCGCGTCCAGGTTGCAATCGAACGCCCTCGTGGGCCGGGTCGCTGAGCTTGGGTCGTTCGGCGGCAGGAGGAGGTACGGTGCAACTGACTGCGGAACAACAATCGTTCCTTACTTCAGTCGATGACTTTAACGCTCGGTTTAATACCGTGCGGACGGGAGATTCGTCTTACGCTTTGTGTCATCCCTTCTGGAACTATACAGAGATCTCGCAGTCTGTGACTATTCAAGAAGATTGGGATGTCCCGAGGTCGCTGGTGCCATTCTATGGTGATTGGCACACGATCATTTGCTTAGAACCGCAACATGGCACGGTTCAACTGCTCAATGACAATCGGCGGGTTATGTATACTTGGTCGACTATCGATGAGTTCGTGCGTTGCTTGGCGCTAAAACCCGAAGAGCCAATTAACACGACTGGCATAATTGAAGCCGAGTCATGGCTCGATTTTTAAGGCACGGCGGGTGGCACTGAATACAATAACCCAGAAAGCATTACCAAATAAACGCGTGTGTGCAATCGGGTGCCACTGGTAAGTACCCTTACCAGTGCCGATCTCGCGATGCCCCGTTGCATATCCAGCCACTCGTTCTTCTCGCCAATCGCAACTGGCCCGCTCGAATTCATCAAGGTCGTCAAGTGGTTCAACCTATCATGCGAGACCGCATTTTGTTCGATAAACATTAGAGCTATCGGACAAAACCCCCCTGCCAAGATGCGCCGCGCCGGGCAAGCGGGACAAGAAAAACGTTCAACTCTTATTTCGAACTTCGTCCGTTGATTGTTCCGAAATCTGAATTGTGGGAAACCGAAAAGTTTGCTGGTGCAAGGGACTGAAAGGGTGCGCCATCCAGCAGCATGGCGATCTGGATTTGGCGTTGCGCGACTTTGCCGCCCTTTGCGTCAGCCGCCTGGTTTGAAACACCTTCGGAGTCGAATCCGTTTGCAACCATATTTTGGGCGCTGTAGGTCACGGTGATCGTTGCGGGCTCGCCTCCCAACGTGACGGTTCCTTTCTTCAATTTGGTCATCATTTTTACATTCTTCAACGTGCCTGATTTATTTGCGATGATGCCCTTGCAGTTTTTGTCGAGCGTGGTTGTGACCACAATATTGCCGATGCCCATCCAGAATTCATGCTCTTGACCGATAGTGATCCCGGCTGGCAATTTGATATCACCGGTGTAGGTCACGACATCGTTTGTGTTGGCTTTGAACGCAAATTTACCATTGATGGCTCGTGTCGTAATAGTCGAGTCGTTGGATGCAGCCGTTCGAATGCCTGGCGTGGCGTGGTGACTATTCGCGGGGTAATCGCCGGTTTCTTTCGAACTAATTGGAAGCGTGAGTCGCATGTGACCGGCGACAGCATTGGTACTACTGTTTACCGCAGTTGTTTTGGCTACAAAAATACCGCGGGAGTCGAACTGGTGCACAGGATGGGTTCCAGTCGTTTTCGATGACCGGCCAGCGATGTCGCCCCAATCCGTCGAGATGGCGTAAGCTGAACGCGTCAGCGAGCTGACATCAATGCCCAATTGAATCACGCCGCCGTCGCTGGCCATTACCTTGACGCCCAATCCGTCCAGCGGCGAAACGACTGGGGGAGCATCAACCAGCGTGTTCGTCACACCAGCACCCGTTGAATTCGGAGCGGGAACTTTTTGGAGGGTGGTTTGAGTCACCGCCGTAAAGCCGTCGTTCACTGTCAGTGTCACGGGTACGCCATCCGTATATGACGAATAAACGTGTGATAGTGTTACCACCGTACCTTGGGGGAACACACCGGTCATATCCGGCGAGCCGTCGCCAAAATTAAATATATAGCTAAGTATTGGCGTGTCCGCGTCCGTCGCCTTTATTGAATAGGTAACAGTTTGGTTTAGCAGTGCCGGATTGTCGTCGCTATTCAACGCCGGTACTATCGGTGCCTGATTCGGAGTGATGGTCACAACCAATGTTTGTGTATCGGCACCGCTGATATTAGTTGATGAAATCGTGGCGTTAGTATTTCCAATGGTTGTCGGAATACCGCTGATTTGAGCGGTAATAGGATCGAAACTCAAACCTGGCGGGAGATTCGATGCGGAGAAACCTGTTGGCAGATTGGTTGCGGTCAGTGTGTAAGTGAATGGTAAACCAACGACGCCTGCCGCTGCCAGCGGGCTGGTGATGATCGGGTGCGTTAGATTGACATTCAGATATCGCGAACTGTCAGTGCTAATATCGTAATGCCCGCTGCCACTGTAGTTCGCGGTTATTCCGTAGGCTCCCAAACCCGTTCCGCCTGGGACGGTAAAGGTAACAGACCCGACTCCGTTAATGATCGTCGTGGATGTAAGCGGTGCCCCGAAAGCGTTTGTGCTTTGATACACTTGGAACGTGATCGTCCCCTCGTTGACCGGCCCACCGACCGACGTCACCGTGGCGCTCAAAGTAACATTTTGATTCGTAGGACTGATGGGTACGTTGGCTGTTGTCACTGCGGTCGTGGTGTTGGCTGTTCCAATCGTCAAGGTATGTGTGGTGTCAATGCTGGGCTGGAAATTAGCGCCGCCATCGTAGGTCGCCTCGATACTGTATGTTCCCAATTCGGTTCCGGCGGGTAGCGCATATGGAATTGCAACGCTGCCGTTCGTAACGATCGACGAAACCACGGCGGCATCCACTGGCGCACCGAGATTGAATACTTGGAATGACACTGTACCTTCGTTGACGACACCTGCAGGAGATGTCACTGTCGCGTTTAAGGTGACCACCTGTTGCAAGGATGCAAAGTTCGCGGTGGCATTCGTAACAGCGGTCGTGCTGGCTGCATCGTAGATAGTTAAATTGTTCGTTGAATCGCTGCTGCTTGTGAAATTTAACGTGGAGGCGTACGTCGCGATGATCGTATAATTGCCAGGCAAGGTGCCGGCTGGCAGGGTGTAAGTCGCGCTTGCGGTTCCTGTTGTTATCGGAGCCGATGTGACTAAGATTCCGAGATTCGTGGTGCCGTCCAACAATTGGAACGTAACAGTACCTTCGTTCACCACGCCGGCTGCTGAGGTCACAGATGCGTTCAAAGCGACATCTTGGGCAGATTGGCTGAACGCGGTGATTGTTGGATCAGCTATGGTTGTAGTAGCGGCAGGATTCAAGGTCATAGTCTGCGAGTTGTCTGAACTGCTATTGTATCTTGCCGTGCTGGCGAACGACGCGATTATTGTATAGGTATTGACCGGGGTACCGGCTGGCAACGAATAGGAAACCGATGCGGTTCCGGTTGTCACGGTTCCCGACAGAATAGGCGAACCAATGGGCGTTACTCCGTCCATGATTTGGAAGGAGACAGCTCCTTCGTTTACGGTACCTGCAGGGGAATTCACATTGGCACTCAGAGTCAGATTTTGTGCTGAGAGGCTGTAGGTCGTATTCGTGGCCGATGCTGTCGTCGTCGTTACCGCATTGCTAATGATCAGGTTATTTTTGCTGTCGGAACTGGAGAGGAAACTCATGGCACTGCTGTAAGATGCTTGAATCGTGTACGAGCCTACGGCTGTTCCCGCCGGGACGGAATAGGTAACATTTGCCGTGCCGTTTGCAACAATGGATGATTCAACGGCGGTTCCTAAATTCGTCGCGGCGTTTAACAATTGGAACGTGACCGTACCTTCGTTGACTGCACCAGCCGCTGAAATCACGGTCGCATTCAAGGTAACGTTCTGAGCAGATTGACTGAAAACGGTGAACCCTGGATCGGCAGCGATCGTTGTTATGGCTGGGTTCAAAGTCAATGTATGGGTGCTGTCTGAACTACTATTGTATGTGGCTGTACTGACGAACGATGCGACTATCGTGTAGGTATTGACCGGCGTACCAGCTGGTAACGAGTAGGAGGCAGATGCAATGCCATTGGTCACAGTTCCGGACGAAACAGGAGCGCCGATGGGCGTTGCTCCGTCCATGATTTGGAAAGTCACAGTCCCTTCGTTCACGGTACCTGCAGGGGAGACGACCATCGCACTCATACTCACGTTTTGTGCGGAGAGGCTGTACGTGGCATTCGCGGCAGAAGCGGTGGTTATTGTCGAGGCATGGCTGATGGTTAGTTTTTGTGTGCTATCGGAACTGACGAGGTAATTCGTGGCGTTGCTATAAGACGCTTGAATTGTGTACTGCCCCACGGCTGTACTCGCCGGAACGGAATAGTCGACACTTGCCGCACCATTAGCAACAGTCGCGGAAGTGACGGCCGAGCCGATAGTCGTGTTGCCAGATTTAAGTACGACGGTGACCGTTCCTTCGTTGATCACGCCAGCCGCCGAAGTCACAGACACACTCAAGTTAACGTTTTGAGCCGTTTGGCTGAACGCGATAATCGCTGGAGTGGCTGCGGTTGTCGTCGATGCAGGATTCACGGTCAATGTGTGCGTGTTGTCTGAACTGCTATTGTATTTTGCTGTACTGGCGAACGATGCAATCACCGTGTAGGTCTTGGCCGGTGTTCCGGCTGGTAACGAATAGGAGACAGATGCGTTACCATTGGTAACGGTTCCGGAAGTTTCCGGAATACCGATTGGGATTGCTCCATCCATGATTTGGAATGTCAGGGTCCCTTCGTTCACGGTTCCTGCAGGGGAAGTAACATTGGCGATCAGCGTGACGTTCTGGGCTGACAGATTAAAGGTTGCGTTCGCGGCAGAAGCTATCGTTGTCGTCGTGGCTTTGCTAATAGTCAGATTTTGTGTATTGTTGGAACTGATGATAAAACTCATGGCACTGCTATAAGATGCTTGAATCGTGTACGAGCCTACGGCTGTTCCCGCCGGGACGGAATAGGTAACATTCGCCACGCCGTTCGCGACCGGTGAGGAAGTGACGGCGGTACCGATAGTCGCAGCGCCGTTTAACAATTGGAAGGTGACAGTACCTTCGTTGACTGCGCCAGCTGCGGACGTCACGGTCGCGTTCAAGGTAACGTTTTGAGCGGATTGGCTGAAGGCGGTGATCGCTGGAGCGGCTGCGGTTGTTGTGGTGGCTGGATTCACGGTTAATGTGTGCATGTTGTCTGAACTGCTCGTGTATGTGGCAGTGTTGGCGAACGATGCGACTATCGTGTAGGTATTGACCGGCGTACCAGCTGGTAACGAATACGCGACAGATGCATTACCATTGGTAACGGTTCCGGAGGTTACCGGAGTGCCGATGGGTATTGTTGCTCCATCCATGATATGGAATGTCACCGTCCCTTCATTCACCGTTCCAGCCGGTGAAGTTATATTGGCGTTCAGCGTCACGTTTTGTGCTGAGATGCTGTAGGTGGAATTCGCCGCTGAAGCGGTGGTTGTCGTCGTGGCTTTGCTAATGGTTAGATTTTGCGTACTATCGGAGCTCACGAGGAAGCTCGTGGTGCCGTTGTAGGTCACTTGAATTGTGTATGATCCCACGGCTGTCCCCGCTGGGACTGAATAGTCGGCACTTGCCGCGCCGTTTGCGACAGTTGAGGATGACACGCTGGAACCGATAGTCGTATTGCCAGATTTAAGCAGGAATGTAACCGTGCCTTCGTTGAGCACGCCTGCCGCTGAAGTCACAGTCGCATTCAAGTTAACATTCTGAGCAACTTGGCTGAAAGCAATGATCGTTGGAGTGGCTGCGGTTGTTGTCGATGCTGGGTTAACAGTCAATGTGTGCGTGTTGTCTGAACTGCTATTAAAGTTGGCAGTAGCGGCGAATGATGCAATCACCGTGTAGGTCTTGGCCGGTGTTCCGGCTGGTAATGAATAGGAAACGGTTGCTATTCCATTGCTAACAGTTCCCGACGTTAGCGGAGTCCCGATGGGCGTTGCTCCATCCATGATTTGGAAGGTTACGGCACCTTCGTTCACGGTTCCTGAAGAAGAAGTAACGTTGGCATTCAGCGTCACGTTTTGCGCAGACAGCTTGTAGGGCGCACTTGCGTTGCCTGCGGTGGTTGATGTTGCACCGAGGAACGTCAGGACAAAATCGTTACCATCACCACCATTGTAATTTGCTTGGAAAGTGTACGGAGTGCTGTTGTAGTTAGCTGTGAACAAGCTGTTTTGTGCGATACCGGTAAAGGTTCCAGTGATGGGATTGACGGAGGTGTTGTTGACAATTTTATAGTGCGAACCGAGTGTGGGCGCGGATCCGAGTGTCAGATTCAGGGTCAATCCGGCGGCGTTGAAACCGTTCGTGGTCAGCGAGACGTCCGTGGATAATTGGCCGACTTCTATGTTGCCGGTTCCGCTGATCAGCGTCACGAGGCCACCGTTGCCGTTGAGCGCGTTGCCTCCGGTGTTCAGCACGATCTTACCTGCACTGCTGGGGGATTGAAGGATTGTGGTGGCTGCGCCGAGTGCCGTGGCGGGAGTGGCGTTGACGAAAGTAATATCGCCTGCCTGATTGCTGTTTCCAAAGGTAATCGTGGCGCTGCTTGACGACGTGATGCGGGCGAGTTCCGCAGATATTAAATTGATACCGGCGACAGCGGCGTTGTTCGAACCGCCAATGTTCATCGGACGGTTTGACTGGGACGACAGGATCGTCACTTGGTTCGTGGTCGCGAGCCCCACCTGCGCCGTGGCGACGATGTCGATGTCGGCTCCGCGCAGAGTGATACTGGCTCCATTCACCGTTGCATTTGATGCGATTGTCAGTGTTCCGGTACCATTGTCGGCGGAACTGGTGGCGGTCACATCGGCGGCCATGGTGATAGCGCTTGTTCCGCTCGTGATCACTCCGGATACAACGAGATTTGCGCGCGCGGTAACATCGACTGCCGCATTGGACGTTCCACCGGAGATGCCGCAAAGCGTCACGCTTCCCAGACCATCCAGGAACACGCCGCTGGGCTGGACGAGCGAACCGATGACGACATTTTGTTGAGCGGTGTTGGTGTTGTCCGCGAACGCGATGCGGTTGGCGACGGTGCCGATGGTTCCGGGCGTGTCGAATGAAATTGTTGCGCCGGTTGTGGCCAATGATCCGCCGGTGGAGAGGATCGACACACCGCTGGCAAGCGCGAGATTGGCGGTTGTCGCAACGGTGGCTTTGAGTGTGATCGTCCCGCTGTTGGCATCGCCGATGCGCAGCGTGGGTGCTGCGATGCGCGCGATCTCCGCGCTGGTCAAACTGAGTTGCCCGCCGACTTCGGATCCCAAAGCGATTGGACGCGCTGGCGTCTGCGGCGTCAGAGTAACGAAATTCGCGGAGATCAGCGACGAGGTGCTGTCGATGGCGACATCGTCGGCCACGACGCTGATCGTGCCTGCGCCAGACGTTGTCAGCGAAGTAGTCACGCCGATGTTGACCGCTTCGGCGGCGACATACAGAACGCCGCCTGATGCGAATGTCATGGAGCCGTTTAGATTCACGGTATCGTTTCCGGAGCCGCCTTTGAGCGACAAACTGGGCAGGTTTGCGGTGAACGCGCCGACGTTGACAACGTCATTTCCGCTGCCGCAGTTCAAGGTGACGGTCGTCACGCCGGTCAGCGAGAGGCTGCCTGAATTTCCGGTGATGAACGTTGTGTTGCCGTCCACGCAGAACGTGCGTGTTGCGGCGGCGAACTGGATGTTTCCGGCGCTGGGTTCGGTGAGCGTTACGGTGTCGCCGTTGTTTGAAATGTTGGTGACGACGATCGCGTTGCCGGATGTTTGGACCGTGTAATCGGGGCTGGTGACGAGGAGCGTGAAATTTTGTTGGGCGTCGGGCGTGGCGGCGCTGTGTGCGGTGATGACGAGCGGGTAGCTGCCGGCTGTGCCGAGCGCGGGGGTGCCGGTGAGCTTCGCGGTACCGTTGCCGTTGTCGATGAATGTGACGCCATTGGGCAGCGCGCCGGATGCGCTGAGGGTGGGGGCGGGAAATCCGGTCGTGGTGATTGTGGCCGAATTGGTGAACATGACCGCGAATGTCGCAGTGTTTGCGCTGGTGATCGCGGCGGGCTGGTAAACGTGGAGCGTGAACGTTTGGGTGCCGTCCGCGCCGATGCCGTTTTGCGCGGTCAGGTTGAGCGTGAAGTCGCCGCTGACGGTGGGTGTGCCGGAGAGCGTTGCGGTGCCGTTACCATTGTCTGTGAATGTGACGCCCGGAGGCAGCGAACCGGATTTTAAAATCGTTGGCGCAGGAAAGCCGCGGGTTGTGAACGTAAAGGTACCCCGCGTGTTGAGCGCGATGACCGTGTTGTTGGCGTTGGTGAATGACGCGGGTTCATTGACGGTGAGCGTGAAATTCTGGACGTAATCGGGGATCGTGCCGTTGGTGGCGGTCAGGACATAATTATAAATACCACCCGTCCCCGCGGCGGGCATTCCGGTCAGAGTCGCGGTGCCGTCGGCATGGTCGGTGTACGTCACGCCGCCGGGCAATGCCGAACCCGTGCGCGCGATACTGGTGACGGTGGGCGCGCCGGATGTCGTGATTGTGAACGCGGGGCCGGTCGTCCCGGCAACGAGCGTCGCGGCGGCCAGGCTGGTGATGCTCGGCGGATATTGGAACGCGCCCGTGTTCATGTTCAGCGAACTGAGGTAGCCGTTGAAGAAGCCAATGCCGTTTGTGCCTGAGGCCGCATACGGACCCGTGCCGCCGAAACCGGCATTGGAACTGTAGAACGCTCCGACGCCCCAGACGGTGTTACCGAAGACGGTCAGCGCGTTGCTCTGGTCGTTGTTGTCCGAACCGCCGAATTTTTGGACGCCGGTTGTATTGAACGAGGTGACGAGTGCGCCGCTGGTTGCGTTCAGTTTCAGAACAAAAGCGTCCTGATTGCCGCTGGTCGATACCGTCGGCGTGAGCGTCGTGCCGTTGAACATCAAGCCGGTGCTGTCGGACGTGACAAATGCGTAGAGATTCGCGCCGGAGAGTGTGAGGCCCGTGGCGAAATCGTTGCCGGTGTTGCCGAACGTCGAGACGCCGCTGCCTGTGATTCCGAACGTGTTCACCGGCGAACCGTCGGCGTTGAGGGCGAGGATAAACGTATCGTTGCTGCTGTTGACGCTCGTAAAGGCTGTGCCGGTGCCGTTGACGGTCGCGTCGCTGCTTGCGAAATAGCCTGCGACATACACAGCGTTGTTGGTTGCGACGATGGCGGTACCGACATCGTTGTTGCTTCCTCCGAACGACGCAATACCTGTGGAATTGAACGCAGTTTTCGCGCTGCCATCGGCCGTATTCAAGGCGACGACGAACGCGTTTTGGTTGCCGTTGTTGCTGTTCGCCGGGCCGTTGCCGCCAATGCCAAAGTTGTAGCTCTGCAAGATGCCGGTCGCGTAGAGCGTGTTACCATCCGGCGTAACGGCCAGGGCGTAGGCGTAATCGTTGTTGTCGCCGCCGAGTTTTTGAATGCCTTGTGTTCCGAACGCGGTGATGGCGGAACCGTCGCCTGCGTTGATAGCCGCGATGAATCCATCGACTCCGCCGGAGGTGCTCAGGTTGTTAAACGTGCCGATCCCGATCTGGCCGCTGTTGAATTCTCCGCAGACGTAGAGCTTTGAATTGTCGGGTGAGAGCACGCAATCGTAAGCCAGTTCATTTCCGTTTCCGTTGATGCCCTGATAGCCCCGCGCGCCAAACGATGTGACGGGTGAGCCGTCAGCGCCGTTCAAGCAGATCACGAATCCGTCGTAGTTTCCAGCCGTTGAATTATTACCGAGATTACCGCCGAAGCCTGCGTCCGTGCTGTAGAGGTATCCGACCGTGTAGACTTTGCTGCCGTCCGGTGTCACGGCGATGGCCGTCGCTTGTTCAATACTGGATCCTCCGAACGTCTGAGTCCAGAGGTATTCACCGGCGGGACCGAATTTGGTGACGAAGACATCGTTGCTTCCGGCGGTGATTTTAAAATCGCCACCCGCTTTGGGATTGAAATCCTGGACGTTGCCGAACGCTCCGCAGACGTAATGATTGCCGGCTGAATCCATCGCGATGCAGTGACCGGATTGATTTGGAATGGAGCCTTGAATGACCGGCGGGAATGACTGCGCGACCCAATCAGCGGCGGTGATGTAGATTGTGAATGTTTTCTGTGCGCTGCCGACCGCGTTCGTCGCGGTGACAATGATGTTTCCAAACGTTCCCGGCACGGTCGGCGTTCCTGAGATCACACCCGTCGATGTGTTGAGCGTCAACCCGTTGGGCAGCGGATCCGCGATCAGCGCGTACGTTATCGCACTGCCTGTCGAAACGATTGGATACGAGAACGCGACGCCTAGCATGCCCTTCAAATTGGTGGGACTGGTGATCACAGGGAAATCCGACTGGCCGCTGGTCGTGTCGAGTGTCAACAGATAGCCGAAGTAATTTTGAGAGCCTCCACCGTAGCTGAAATTACCGCGTGCGCTGATGCCGAAATCGCCGCTAGTGATGCTGCCCGCCGTGTAAATCGTGTTGCCGGCGACTGCGATTCCGTATCCGCGATCATCGCCGCCACCGCCCAGACGTAGCAGTCCCGGGGTACCGTAGGCAGATGCGAACGTTGCATCCAACGCACTGGTAGTCGCGGATATCTTGATCACGAAGGCATCGTTGCTGCCGATGGTGGGGAGCCGCGCGCCCGTGTAATTGTATTGCGTGTTGAAGCTGCCGAAATAGCCGGTGACGTACAGATTGCCGCCGGAGATTGCAATGCTGCGGCCTTCTTCGTCGTTGACGCCGGAGAACACGGCGATGCCACTGCCCGAAACGCCGAAGGTGTTCACTGGCGTTCCGTCGGCATTCAATGCGAGGACGAACGCATCCAGACTGTTGTTCGATGCGTCGAAGCCCAAACCGGTTCCGTTGAGTTTTGTGGCCTGGCTTCGGAAGCAGCCGGTAGCGTAGACGTTCGAGTTCGTCGCGGCCAAACCGTTGATATTTTCAAAGCCGGAGCTGCCGCCGAATGAAATCAATCCGGTGGAGTTGAACGTCGTTTTCGGTGAGCCGTTCGACGTGTTCAATGCGGCGACGAAGGCATCGTAGTCGCCGAGCGTCGAGAGATTTCCTGTGTTGCCGATGCCGAAATTGTTCGATGAGAACAAGCCACCGGCGTAGAGTGTCGAGCCGTCGGGCGAGAGTGCGATGTCGTTGACCTGGTCGTCGCCATTTCCGGCGATGCGTTGCATCCCAGCGATGCCGAATGCGGTGACTTCCGCGCCGGTTGAGGCGTCGAGCGCGGCGACGAATCCGTCGTTCGATCCCTGCGCCGGGAAATTGTACGTCATCGTGCCGATGCCGATATCGTTGCTATTTCCGAAGAGGCCGACGTAGACTTTTGAATTGTCCGGCGAAACCACGATGGCGTTGCCGAAGTCGTTGTTGCCGCCACCGATTAATTGGTAGCCACCGTTGCCGAAACTGCTGAGCGCGGAACCATCGTTGGCGTGCAGCGCCATCACGAAAGCGTCGTACGAGTTGTTCAATGTACCCGATTGGCCGGACGTTCCGACACCCAGTTGATGTCCGACTGCATAACCGGTCACGAAGACTTTCGTTCCATCAGGCGAGACCGCGACAGCGCGCGCGACGGCTTCAGAATCGCAGGCGAAAGTCTGCGACCACGCGTAGGTCCCGGTGGAATTGAATTTGATGACGAACGCGTTGTTGTTGCCGTTGACCGAATCAGCGGCTTTGGCGTCGACGCCGGCAATGGGATTCATATCGCGGCTGCCGTTGAAATAACCGGCCACGTAACGGTTGCCGCTGGCGTCGACTGCGAGGCATTTCGAGAAGCCGTTCAATGCGGCCACGGCGACGGGCGGATAGGTGTTGGAGATACCGTCGTTGACGATGTAGATGCCGATGCGTTTACTGCCGGTCATGCCTTGCGCGTTGGTCGCGGAAATGATCACGTTGTAATCGTCGGTCGCGGACGTGGCGGTTCCGGAGATCACGCCGGTGGAGGTATTGACAGTCAAGCCGTCCGGTAGATTCATCGCGTTGAAACTGACCGGACTTCCGGTCGCGGTAATTTGATACGAGAAGGATTGGTTGGTGAGGCCGACGGCTTTGACGGGGCTCGTGATGGTCGGAGTCGTCAGACCCGTGCCAGTGCCGGTCGTACTATCCAAGGCTGCGACGAATGCGTTGAAGTTGCCGGGTGTGCCATTCGAACTGAATGAACCGTAGGTTCCGATCCCGGCGTCGGAGCTGTTCATAAATCCAGCAACGTAAACGGTCGAACCGGAGAGCACGATGGAGCGGGCTTGCTCTTCATTAGAGCCGCCGAAGCGAACCCAGCCGTTCGTACTGAACGCGCTGCCGAATGCCGGGACGGGTTGGCCGGTGGTGGCGTTGAATTTGGCGACGAACGCGTCGTTGCTACCGAGCGTTCCATACGACGGACCGGTTTGGTTGAACTGAAAATTATTTCCATTTCCAAAACCCGCGACGAAAAGATTGCCGCCTGAGACGGCGATCGCGGTGCCGTAGTCTTCGGAGTTTGCGGCGATCGTGGCGATGCCGCTGTTTGAAATTCCGAACGTGTTCACCGGCGAGCCGTCGGCTTTCAAGGCGAGCACGAATGTGTCCGAACCATTTCCGGACGCGTAAATCGAACTGATTCCCGTTGGCACACCATTGAGATTCACGTTGCTGCTGCGGAACGAACCCGTGGTGTAGACGTTGGAATTCGTCGCGATGATGCCGTGAGCAACATCCGAATTGTTGCCGCCGAACGTGACGATGCCGTTGCCGTTGAACGCTGTTTTGGCGGAGCCGTCCGATGTGTTCAGCGCGACGATGAAGGCATCTTCACTTCCTGAATTCGTGACAGACCCTGTCCCGCCGATTCCGAAATCACTGCTCTGAAAATAGCCGCAAATGTACAGAGTGTTTCCGTCGGGCGTGAGGGACATGCCGCCGCCTTGCGTGATATCGACGAGATCGAAACCACTGCCGCCCATCTTCTGCAAACCGCCACTTCCGAAACCGCTGGCCGCCGCGCCGGTCGATGCATCCAGGGCCGCGACCATCACGTCGTAACTTCCGGTCGATGCAAACGAACCGCGCGCGCCGATGCCGACATCGCTGCTGGACGAGTAGAACGAAATATAGACTTTCGAATTGTCCGGCGAAACGACGATGGAATGGCCGACATCGTCGCCCGAACCGCCGACGACTTGAACGCCGCCGAATCCAAAATTGCTGATCGGCGTGCCGGTGTTGGCGGCGAGCGCGATCACGAAAGCGTCGTTGCTGTTGGTTCTCGAAAGTGATCCGGCGTGGCCGCCAAAACCCGCGTCGAAGCTGCTGAAATATCCGACCGCGTAAACGGTGTTCCCGTCGGGTGAGACGGCCACGCCGACGGCATTGTCGTTGCTGGAACCACCGAACGTTTGCGTCCACGCATAACTGCCGTCGGAATTGAAGCGGGTCACGTAGGCGTTCGTTCGGCCGGGGAAAGCGGGCACTTTGATATCCGCACCGGGCTTGTAAGGATTGAAGTCGGTCGGATTCGAGAAGTAACCGCAGATGTAGCGATTGCCGGACGCGTCGACCGTCATCTGGCGCATGCTGTCGCCGCCTTTGATGATCGTGGGCGCTGTAACGGATTTCTCGTCATCGACGATGTAGATTGCGATGGTTTTGCTGGTGCTGCCGATCGCATTGGTTGCCGTGATCATGACATTGCCGTTGGCTCCGGCGTTCGTGTTGGTGCCTGAGATCAAGCCTGTGGACGAGTCGAGCGTCAGATTGTCGAACAGGCCTGTGGCCGAATAGCTGGTCGGATTTCCGGTCGCGACAATTTGGTACGTGAAGTTCTGACCCGTCACACCGGCGGCGATGTCGGCGCTGGTGATGACAGGCAGGTTTGGCGAACCGGTGGTGCTGTCGAGCGTAAACAGGAAACCAAACAGATCGCTGCCGTTGGAGTCGTGCTCGTTGAAGTAGCCATAGGTCAACGCGATGCTCGCATCGCTGCTCGAGTAGTAGCCCGAGAAATATACGTTGGAGCCCCGCACTGCGACGCCCATGCCCTGATCGTTCCCGCCGCCGCCGAAGCGCACCAGGCCGTTGAAGCCGAGCGCGGAACCGAAGGTGGAAACGGGCGCGCCGGTTATGGCGTCGATTTTGTAGACGAAGGCGTCATAGCTGCCGCGCGTCGAGACGCCGGCGCCGACTGTGGAATTGTTGAAATGGGCGTGCGGCGAGGCCATGAATCCGGAAACAAACAGTGCACCGGTTGCGTACGTGATATCGGTGCTGTTTTTGTCTTCGCTCCCGCCGAACGTGCCGATGCCGGATCCCGAAACTCCGAAGCCGCTGACCGTCGCGCCGCCAGAGGTCAGCGCGAGCACGTAAATGTCGCGACCGTTGGCACTCAACGCGGGAGGGACGGTCGTGCCCGCACCATTGTATTGGATCGCGTTATAAAAATAGCCGGTCACGTACACGTTGGTATTCGATGCGACCACTTGGTTCGGAATGACGTCGGACGTGCTGCCGAGCTTGGCGACGCCGGTTTGAGTGAAACTGGTCTTTGCCGAGCCGTCACTAGAATTCAAGGCGGCAATGAATGTGTTGTTTTCCGCCACAGCGGCCAGCGAGCCCGTCCCGCCGATGCCGAAATCGGTACTCCTGAAATAGCCCGCGACGTAAAGTGTCGCGTCGTCCGGCGTGATCGCAATGGCATGACCCACGTCGTTGTTGGTGCCACCGATGCGCTGAATTCCGCCGGTGCCGAATCCCGAAACGCCGGTGCCGTCCGAGGCGTTCAGAGCGGCGACAAAGGCGTCCTGGCCGCCGGTAGTATTCAGCGTTCCGAAGCCACCGATACCATTGTTATTGTTGCTCATAAAGCCGGTCACGTACACCTGACTGCCCGTCGAATTCGTGACGATACCGTAGCCCTGTTCATTGCCCGCGCCGATGAGTTGAACGCCGCCCTGGCCGAAGGCTGTGACGGGCGTGCCATCGGACCCGTTCAAGGCCAACACGAAGCAGGATGTGCCCAACGTTGAGAAATTTCCGCCGAGGCCGTCGAAGCCGTTGTCCTGACTTTGCGTGTAGCCGGTCACGTAAACTTTCGTGCCGTCCGGCGAAACGGTCACCGCGTTGGCGTGTTCGTTGTTGGAGCCGCCCCAGGTCCGGACCCATGCGAGATCGCCAGACGGGGTGTACTTGCAGACATACACGTCGTCCGAGTAATACACGGTCGAGTACTTCATTGCGGTGCCGACTTTGGGATTGAAATCGTAAGCGCTGGAGAACCACGCGGTGACGTAGCGATTGCCTGAAGAGTCGACGTCGAAATGGCGGCCGGGCTGGTTGTTGACATTCGGAGCGTAGACTGTCGGAGGCGCTTGGTTCGCGATGGAGTCGTTGTAGACGAACATGCAGACGGTTTGGGTGCTGGAGCCGAATGCGTTGGTTGCGGTCAGCGTGATGTTACCGTTTCCGGTGTTTCCGTTGGTGGTGCCGGAGAGCAATCCGGTGGCCGAATTAAAGGTCAGGCCACCGAAGGGCGGATTGGGCGAAATATCGTAGCTGGTCGGTGAGCCGGTCGCGGTGATCTGGTAACTGAATGGCTGGCCGCCTTCGGCGACATAGTTTTTGGGACTGGTGATCACGGGGAAAGGCGGATTGCCGGAGGTCGCGTTTAATTGCAACAAGAAGCTCTGATAACCTGCCCAATTAATGTTGCCACTGCGGCCGAGACCGATGGCTCCATCGCCGCTGGTGGTGAAACCATTGACGACGACGTAGGACGCGCCGGCTGCAATCGCGTACGCGCGGTCGTCACCTGTTCCACCAAACTTTTGGTAACCATTTGAGCCGAAAACGGAGACAGGGGCGCCGGTCGTGCCGCTGAGCGCCAGGATGAAAGCATCGTTGCTGCCCTGAGTGGACAGGCGCGGCCCTGCTGCATTGAGACGCAAATCTCGGCTCGAGTGGTAACCGCAAATGAAGATGTTTCCGCCAACAGTGGTGATACCTGTGCCGACGTCGTTGCCGTCGAAACCATTGACGGTAACGACGCCACCGTTACCAAAGTTTTGAATCGCGCTACCCGTATCAGTCAGGCCGACGATCATGACGTCCTGATTGTTACTATTAAACGAAGTACCAACGCCGTTGAGTTGGGCGCCGTTAGCACTGCTAAAATAACCTGTGAAATAGACGTTTGAATTGGTTGCCGTGACGGCGAACGCCTGCACGTCACCCTGTCCGCCGAAGGTGGCGATGCCGGTCGAATTGAAGGACGTTTTCGCCGAACCGTCGGAAGCGTTCAACGCCGCAACAAAGGCATTGTTTCCGCCTGCACTGCTGATATTTCCCGCTCCTCCAACACCCAAGCCTGAACCGTTCCCGGAGCTGGCGAAAGATCCCGCAATATACAGAGTACTCGCGTTGGCCGTCAGTGAGAGACCGTAAACGTTCTCATTGTTAGTGCCGCCGATCGATTGAATGCCCGATGAACTCAATCCGAAGGATGTGACCGCTGCGCCTGTCGCGGAGTTCAATGCGATCACAAAAACGTCTTGTCCGCCGGCGGAGGAAATTGCGGAACCGGTGTTACCAATCTTGGATGCATTCGAAAAGTTTCCAGCGACGTAGACGATGGAATTGGATGCCACGGTGGCTACACCTGAACTATTGTTGTTACTTCCGAATTGTTGCACGCCGTTGGTTCCGAAACCTGTCACCGGCGAACCGTCGCTAGCGTTTAACGCGAGAATAAACGTGCCGCCGTTGGCATTGCTAATGGTGCCGGCTGTACCAGCGAAGCCGGCATCGGAACTCCCCAATTGCCCAGTCGCGTAGACTTTGCTACCATCCGGCGTAACGGCCACACCAAAGCCGCGGTCGTCGCCAGTTCCGCCGAAGACTTGGGTCCAAACGTAAGCTCCAGAAGCATTGAATTTGGTAACAAAAACATCGTAGCTGTTCGAGACGCTGGACTTCAAGTCCTGGGCACCGGAAGCGAGATTGAAATCGACGTCGGTTCCGGCAAAGAAGCCGATCACGTACCGATTGCCAGAAGTATCCACGACAACGCTTTGACCGGAACTGTTGTTCGCGCCGATATTACTACCTTGTATAAGGGGCGGTTGGGCGACAGCATCGGAACCTTTACTTGTCAACATCATCAACGTCGCAATTGCTACCATGAAAGCAAGGGTCGAGAATTGAAGCTTGCGAGATTTTTGGAAGGTGTTAAACATTGTGGCTCCACGGTTTCTAACTAAGGGCATCAGCACGAATCAGAACGCAATTCCCAAATAACAAAAGCCGCACAAAACGAGGCCTATTCAACCCACTCATGGAACATAAATTTAATTTAATTTATTGTCACATTCCGAGGGCAAAGGAACATTTCAGCAAGTTGCATGCGACGATTTCGAACAAAACGACTTGATCGTTTGTTTGTTTTTACTAGTCTATTTGAATGCAGATGTTGCAGGAATTATATTTTTTGGGTTCAGGAAGAAATTGCTGCGTAACCGAACGAGTTTGATCGCACATATTAGGGTATCGCTGCCATCTGAGTCTTAATAGATTCGCGCGCGGTCTTACCTGTAAAATAAATCATTCTTGGCGGTTGGCATGAAGCGTGCTTAATTATTCAGAATTTAAATTATAGATGAAAGAAGAATTGAGAGCGGGGTGCTCGATGTAGTTGTGCCGCGAATGGCCGCGCTCGAATTAGAACTCAACCATATAGGGAAATCTGGCGTTTACAAAACCTTACGCGTTGTAGTGCGCGACATTTTAGTGGTCTTGACCGTTGACTTGGCCACTTGACATCGGCGTTCTCAGCCGTCTCTTTCTTTTCAGCTTCGAACCGCATCTTGGCGCTAAGGTCTTTCGCGGTGGCTTGCCAGTCCGTATAGTGTGACTTACCCACCTCATCCGAGTGCCCTGCGTGCTGAGCGACGAACTAACCATAACCATCCGAGCGCATTCGCGTCTCCCAGTAACGACGTAATGGCGGCTCGGTCCTTTCTCGAACATCACGTCGTGTGTCGGCTACTCACGCTTTCAGCCAGGTGTTGATATTTTCGAGCAAGGTTGTCCCACGAACAGGCGCGCCGTTAGCAGCCACGACTGTCGCAACGATTCGGGAATTCGGTCCCAAAGCACGGCGAGCGCTGCAAGATCCGGGGCAAGATTCCATGCTAGCTCTTCGTTATGCGCTTCGTTGCGTGAGTTTGTTAAGGGGGGATTGACTGGATATACTTCGAACCGTTTGTCCGCGTTTTCGTCGAACCGGTCGCGGCCTATTTGCTGGTCGCAAAGCGGTTGGCGTCGTGAATACTGGCCCCGTGGCATGGAGCGCTGCTACCCGCGCTCCGATTCGAGCTGTGCCGGCCAACCACCCCGCGTGCCGGACTGCGGCTTGTGCTAACCTGAGGAAGAAGCGGGGTAAGCGGCGTGGCGGAGGCTAAATGGGTACAATGCGCACATCCGGGCCGCTCGGCTACAACTTCGTCACGGTGTTGTCGCCGGTGTTCGTCACCCAGATGTTGGCGCCATCGAAGCAGATGCCCTGGGGATTTGTTCCCGCTGAATAAGTGCCGATAAGGGCTCCGGTGCTGGCGCTCAGCTTCGTCACATTGTTGCTGACGTAGTTCGCTACCCAGATGTTGGCGCCGTCGAAGCAGATACCATAAGAATTAGCTCCAACCCCGTAAGTGCCGACAGCGGCCCCGGTGCCGGCGTTCAGCTTCGTCACGTTGGCGCTGGTGTAGTTCGCCACCCAGATGTTGGCGCCATCGAAGCAGATGGCGGAGGGATTTGTTCCTACACCATAAGTGCCTATGAAGCCCCCGGTGTTGGCGCTCAGCTTCGTCACGCTGTTGCCGACAAAGTTCGTCACCCAAATGTTCGCGCCGTCGAAGCAGATGGCAGTGGGAGCTGTTCCCACACTATAATTGCCATAGAAGCCCCCGGTGCTGGCGTTCAGCTTCGACACGTTGCTGCCGGATGTGTTCACCGTCCAGATGTTCGCGCCGTCGAAGCAGACACCGACGGGACCTGTTCCCACGCCGTACGTGCCGACGGTGGCTCCGGTGCTGGCGTTCAGCTTCGTCACGTTGTTGTCGTTGTAGTTCGTCACCCAGATGTTGGCACCGTCGAAGCAGATGCCGCGGGGATTTGATCCCACTGCGTAAGTGCCAATAAGGGCTCCGGTGCTGGCGCTCAGCTTCGTCACGTCACTGCTGGCGCTGTTCACCACCCAGATGTTGGCGCCGTCGAAGCAGATGGCGCGGGGAGTTGTTCCCACAGCGAAAGCGTTATTGAAAGTCGTGTTGGGGGCCCATTTGAGTAGCGCGATATTCTTGAGGTTCGCGTTCGTCAACCCTGAGCCATCGCCGACGAAGGTGCCGGTCACGGTTCCGGCGGCGAAGTTCCCGTTGGCATCGCGTTTCACAATGGTGTTCGGGATGTTCAACGGCGTCGCGGCATTGGCGGCGACTTCGGCGGCATGGACGTTTTCGGCCGTAGACCCGCCGACGCTGGCGACGACGGTCGCACCCTGCGAGCCGGTCACGTCACCGGCAAGACTCCCCGTAAATGTGCCCGCGGATCCGCTGACGTTACCCGTGACGTTGCCGACGAATGTGGGCGCGGTTACCGTGCCCGTGAACGTCGGCGAAGCCAGTGGTGCTTTGAGCAGGTCGTTGCCATTGATCTTGTTGAGTGCTGTCAGAATCGAGTCCGTCGCAGCAACCGTCCCGGCGCCCGAGACAAATCCAGTTAGCTTCTTGTCCGTGACGATTGCATCGTTAATGGTCGTTGCACCTTGAGTCCCGGTGACATCGCCAGCAAGCGTACCGGTAAACGAACCGGCCGAACCGCTGACATTGCCCGTCACATCCCCCACCAGCGGCCCGCTAAACGTGCCGGTTGTCGTCCCGCCCAGCGTGAGATTCGAGCCGAGCGAAAGCGTCGTGCTTCCGCCCAACGACACCAATCCACCGCCCGTCAATCCCGTGCCCGCCGTGACGGTGAGCGACGAATTCACAAGCTGCGAATTACCTAGCGTCCCCCAAATCGAGCCGCCGTTGCCGTTGGCCTGCAACACCATGCCCGATGAGGCCGCGCCACTGTCGATATCCGTGCCTTTGATGAACGCCCATTTCGTTAAGAGGCCAGTGCCATCGGCGGTCAGCGCCTGTCCGGCGGGCGCGGCAACAATATTGGGCTTAACGCCTGTCGTACTATTGAACTTCGCGTTCGACGGCGTGGGCAATGGCTTTGTCGCACGAACACCCGCGTTTGGTACCAGCTGCGGCGCGGGTTCCTCGGCACAAAGGACGCAGGTGAGGCATGAAAGCAGGGCGATGACAGCAAGTGGACGCATGGGAATCCTTCCGGTTCCGTGAGAAAAGTTGGAAATCAAGATGTGAGTAGACCGTGCCGACGCCACGGCGACGCGAATTCGAAAGAATTCAATTTTAATGGAAGGGTAAGGGGTGATTGAGGGGATTCGAACCCCCGACCTTCTGAGTCACAGTCAGAGTCGTCCCTATGACAGAAGCCTCTCTGGTATAACGTTGGTATAACGTTTTTGGTATAACGCGTGGTTCCGAGGGTAGGCCTACTTTTCAAACACGCCGTAATCTTCCACCCGAATGCTCCGTTGCATCGACAGCGCCACGCCGACAACCCAAGTCTTCCCGGATTTGGCTACGTCGTGAGCGCGCAGCTTGTCGAACACCAGTTTCCCATCCCGTTTCAATACGCAGTATTGTTCGCTCAGGTGCAGATTCATCGCGGGGTGCGGAGCGCAGGTTTGGATTAAAACAAAGTCGCCGGCCAGAAAGTAATCCTTCTTTTCCGCCAGTCGCAAAAAGTACCGGTTCGGTCCAACCTTGCCGCTGTCGGTTTGCAATTCAGCTCGCATCACTACGGGGCCTGTATTCTGTAGACTCTCGATGGGTTCAAGGAACAGGGGCAGGCTGGTGCTCGATGCTTGAACGTTGGGACTGGTGTCGTATTGAATCTTTTCCGAGCCGCCCTTCAATACCCACTCCGCGCTGACACCTTTGCGTTGTTGAAGAAGGTTCAGCGACCGCCGGCTGGGGCGCACCTTTCCGTTTTTGTAGCGATAAACGCTGACTCTGTCCACATCCATGCACTTGGCCATTTCGTCAAGGCTGCCCTGAAACACATCAGTGAGCACCTGCTGTAGACGGGCTTGAATCTGCGTCATTTTTAAAATCCTCAATCACAACACTTGTAAAACAGAGTATATGTGTTATACACACATACGTAGTATCGGCGATCCACAGCAATTTGTCAAGTCCCACTCGGCCAAAGTGGCTGGCGGGAAAGTCAGACCGGGAACCAATCAGATTTTGTAATAATGTTACAAAATCACCTTAACAAGGAGGACGAATGAACATGAACACCAGTGCGTGCAGCCGGCAGGCCACTGGAGACGAGACCGCCCGTGCGGGCACTGCCGCGGCACGCCCCTGGATAGAAGCTGGATACAAGTACGCGTACCAGTGGAACTATGCCCGAGCCGTGTCATACATCGCATATCGAAAA
>Ga0194042_1000061_pt1 | contig 28532 bp, 22 predicted proteins | sample JunL4412m_MetaG_FD_148974 | JGI IMG/M metagenome (GOLD analysis project Ga0194042, IMG submission 148974) | Anoxic zone freshwater microbial communities from boreal shield lake in IISD Experimental Lakes Area, Ontario, Canada - Jun2016-L442-12m | ecosystem: Environmental > Aquatic > Freshwater >...
TACCAATATCATGTAAAAAACTCCCGACTATTAAGGATTTCATCTTGTCTCTTGTTATTTGAACTTTCTCAGCAATCAGGATGGCAATGTACGTTACTCGGTAATTGTGTGCGCCAGTATCAGAATCTCTTTTAGCAATCATCATACCAAGCGACTCCATCATTAATAGGTAGGAGCTAACAACCAATTGGGTATTCTCAGAGTTTTGATCAGCTAATTTTTTATTTAATCCAATAACTTCAGAAAAATAATTTCTTAATTTCCAAATACCCAATAAAACAAAGGTCCCAAGGAATAAAAAGATAACAAGCAAACTATTCATCCGTAAGGCCGAATAAACCTCGTCAGATTCCAACGTGGAAATCTCTACCCTGACCCAACCAATATTTATCCCCGCAATGATTGGGTGCCAAAAAAATAATCTATTGTTCTTATCTGAAGCAAGAGATAGGGGTACATTACCACTTGGGGGAATTAGACGGCCCTTACTAAAATCAAGCATAAGGGCATTGTTTTTTGTATTCCTGATTAAATTAACAACTACCTTACCAGAAGAATCAGTAATCACTGCTGAGAGAATATTTTCGTTGGATAGAGTCTGTAAAGCGCTAGCCTCAATGGCTGCATATTCTTTTTTAATGACATTTTCTGCCACAGCATTGGCTAAACCCTCAGATGCCTGAGTGCCTAACATTTGGAAAGAGTTATTGATAATATTATTAATACTGACGGCAGTCCACAAACTGCTAGCCAAAATCATAAAAAATGCAATCAAAGCCATCAAGAAATAAAGCTTTGGAGCTTGGATCAACAGACTTCTCTGATTATTATCCGCCATGACTAGATACAAACTTGTCTAATTGAAGCTTTTCAAGTGGTAAGTAGTCATTTTTATAATCCACTGCTATTGGATCTGAAATCCCTAGATTCTCTAAGAGTCCCAATGAACTAGGATCAGTTTTCATTGAAATGAATGTTTCTTTAATAACCCTTTGCTGACTTAGTGGGACGCGAGGATTAGCAACAAAAGGATGTGCCATAAATAATGGTGTTGTATGCATAACCTTAAGTTGGGCTTTTATTTCTGGAGATTCTCTTTCGAAGGTATTATTAATGCCACTACCTGCAACTACATCACCGGCGATCACTGATCGATAAACATTTTGATGAGACGTTACATATATAGGCTCAAATGCAATGCCAGCCTTTGTCAAAGTGGAGCGCACGAGTAAAGATGCTCCAAAAGAATTTGGCGAAGGGAAAGCAATTTTTGAGCCATTCAGAGAATTCAAATTATTTAGATTGCTATCAGCCCTAACTACAATAATGCCGCCTAATTTATGCTTTCCATCTGCAACCAAGGGAGTATATTTTTTTGCTCGGTATGCCATGACTGCATGGTATGGATTTACAAAAGCAAAGTCTGGTTTACCACTAAGCAATTCCTTTTCAAATAGCGGAATAGTAGCGGGAATTATTAATTCAAAGCACTGCTTAGATTGAAGGCCCAACTTTTCCAAAAAAGGAGCCCAGTAAGAATAGGTCTTTGATACTGTTAACTGAGGAACAATATAAACAGAGCGTGATTTGACGGCTGCCTGATCACCCAAGCATAAGCCAAATGCAGAAAATGGAAATACAAGTATCAGAAATAAATAGATGGAGCATCTTAGAGTCTTTAATTTCCTTGAAATCATCAGACTAGAGGTCGTGATATTCATTAGCAATTGATTTGAATATCTCATTTTCTAAAACAAAGGCTTCAATAATCGCTGGATCAAAGGACTTCCCAGTGTTTTCTATAATTTCCTGTAGCGCATCTTCATGAGTCCAGGCCTCCTTATATGGGCGGACTGTCACCAGAGCATCGTAGGTATCTACGATTGACATGATTCGAGCAGCTAATGGGATTGACTTGCCGGAGAGCATGGCCGGATATCCAGTGCCATCCCATTTTTCATGGTGACATCGTGCCATATCGGAGGCAATTTCAAGCGCACTATTATGATGAGCACTCTTTCTTTTGTAAGAGATCAAAATATTTGATCCTATTTCTGTATGAGTTTTCATCATTTGCCATTCATCATCACTAAGCTTGCCATTTTTGTTCAGAATGGAATCAGGAATTGCAACCTTACCAATATCATGCAATGGTGCAGCTTGACATAAATTTTCGATAGTGAGCTCATTGAGCTCCTCCGAATAACATCCCATCGCGATTAATCGCGTAACCAATGGAAACATATATTTTTGAGTCCTTAATAGATGAGCTCCTATTTCGCTATCGTGTGCAGAAGCTAAGGATATAAGTAACTCTATAGTCTCATCATGACTTGCAAAAATTTGGTTTTGCAATCTTAAAACTTCTTCTGATTCATGCAAAAATCGATCTGTCCATATTTCATTAGGAAGAATGCTAAATTGAACTGTATTACCGCCAGATCGTTTGGCAGCATACATTGAAGAATCAGCCTGAGCAATAATGCCCTCCCAATCACTCATACTATCGTCAAAGATCTTGATACCTATGCTAACAGTTGGATTAATGATCGAAAAACATTTCTCCATCTGATCCGTCCAATGAGGAATGGAATACGGCTTTGCTATAGAAGATCTAATATTTTCACCAAGTTTATGCATCTCCTGATAAGTCTCCTTAATTGGCTTATTTATCTCACTTATTAAAACGACAAACTCATCTCCGGCGTATCTAGCGATCGTATCGGACTTACGCAAACACCCTTTTATTTGCTTTGCGAGTTCAACTATCAAATAATCACCTGCTAGATGCCCAAACTTATCATTAATAAATTTAAATTGATCAATATCAATAAAAAATAATGCTCCGTAGGTATTGCTTCGCTGTCCAATTAACAAGGCTTGCCTTAGACGATCAATAAATAAACGTCGATTTGGCAAATTAGTCAAAGAATCGATGAGCGATGCGGCTTCAATTTGCTCTCGATCCATATGAGTAACCGTAATGTCCCAATTGGTACCAACCATACGGGTAGCTTGCCCGGAGGAGTTTTTAATTACTAACGCATGGGCTCGGATATGGTGCACTGAAGTGTCAGGCCAGATCACCCTAAACTCAGTATTCAATGTTCCGCTTTTGATTGCTTCAATTACTTTCGAATCTGCCATTTGACGATCATCTGGATGCACAACAAGGCGCCAGGAATCGTACCCACTATGACAGTCTCGACTATTAATGCCGTAAAGCGAATACATACCCTGGTCCCAACTTAAAACATCGTTGACGATATCCCAGTCCCAAACTCCAATACCTCCAGCCTTGGTTGCTAATTCCAATGAATTTTTAGCTTCTAAGATAGAGTTTTCATTTATTTTTATTAGCGTTATGTTTCGTTGAATTATTGCAAAGCGAACATTTTCATTCACATTACGCCTTAAGGGAAAAATATTGAGTTCTTGCCAAAACTCATCGCCATTTTTCTTGTAATTCAGGATTTCAGCACGAATTGATTGCTGCGCTTTTATTGCAATATTAATTTTGTCAATAATGGCTTTGTCTGTCTTTGGCCCGTGAAGAATTTGGGGGGGGTTACCAATTATCTCTTCTTTAGAATACCCTGTTTCTATCACGAAAGCATCGTTTACATAAACTATTTTGGAGCTAAGGTTATCGTTAGACTGGCTCTCACAAATAATAATGGCATAATCAGTAGACTCAATGATATTCATAGCAATCTCTTGGAATTCGCCCCTTTTAGTCAGCTGGAGAATTTGCTTCATCAATGCCCTTAAATTGTCGTAGTGGTTAAGTGACCAGCCGGAATATTGATATGTAATTTAAATTAAGTCAACCAAAAAACTGCTAAACAATGCTAAAAAATGTAATCGTGATTTATTCGCCGTTTTCTCCCCAATGATCCAGAAAAATATGAAATCATGGTCTAGCCAAACATTTGCTAGGAAAAAAAATTACTTTAGAGAATTTTTAGGGCTTAATTACACTCAAAAGGTGTATTTCCTAAAAATAAATCCCCATAATTCGTGGATCGGATATAAAGCAAAAATATAAGTGACATAATTGATTTGGGGAAAAAAATGATAACCAACATAAAAGATATCGAAAGAAAAATACTCTCGCTTGAGACTGAGATGGGCGATCTTAGACAAGGGTATTTAATTATTAATAGGCGCTATAGCAAAGCACTAACTGCACTTAAAGAGCTTACTGCTCATGCTGCTGAGGCTGCTAAGCGGGCTGCCAATGGAGCGATTAAAGCGGCGGCGGCGGCAAAAAATGCTTCTACTGCTGCCACAGAAGCCGCAGCTTTTTTAGTTGTCGTAGCGGCAGATGCTGCAGCCGATGCTGCAGCATCAGCAGCAGAATCTGCTATTGAGTCTGCTGCTTCTGCTGCAGCAGCAAGTGCAGCTGCTGCAAGAGCTGTTGCAGAACAGGCAGAGGAATCTTCCTTAAATGCATCTGCAGAAGCTGCCGAGGCTACTAAAATTGCTACCGAAGCTGCAGCAGAAGCCGTAAGAATGTCGACTTTAGCCAATGAAGCAGCAAGATCGGCCCGATCAAAAAGCTAATGCGTAAATTAAATTACCCACTCTAATAAATATCTAATGTAATTTAATTATTGTGATCAATTCAAAGCAAGGCCTACGAGATGAATTTTCAAAAGCACTCATCAATTGTTTATTAATTCGCTATCGAGAACTTCCATCAGCCGCTTTTGTGGCCAAAGAATTTAATTTACGTACTCGCTTATCCGAAGCTATTACCCAAGAATCTGCTCGAAGATGGTTACGTGGCCTGGCTATACCAGAGCTCGATAAATTATTAGTTTTAAGATACTGGTTAAATATAGACTTAAATGCTCTAGGTATGCCTAAAGTCGATACCGCTCACCAAGCTACTATGCCCCTAAGTGAAATATTACAGACTAGGCAAGAGGAATATCTACGCGCCACTGAATCAATTAATAGAAGTCTGCAAGAACTTACTAGCGAATTTGAGAGACTAACAAAAACGCTAGCTAACCAAAACTAGTTGATTCCCATAGTAGCTAATGGCAGCACCTTTTACAAATATAAGTAATGCCATCTCAATACTTCTTAAGCCGTAACCAAACCTAAAGCTAATTGTGAATCAAAGCCAAAACTTCAATAGCCATTTAGCGGCACTAGCATTTGGTAATCGATCTACTCACATTGATTACTCAGTCTACGATATGCGTGAACGATTGAAGTTTATTGTTTCTGGACTTGTGGAATACGAATCTCTGGTTGATGACACTCTATTTCGCCATCATTCTTCGATGCTCTCAATCAATGGAATGAATATCGCCGCTACCGCTAGCACCCCAATTCGATCAACTGTGGGACAAACCAATAAATCTACCATGATCATTCCTCTCTCAGGACGCGGTGACTTAATAGCCAATGGAAATAAGTTGCAATGGCAGGCCAGTAAAAACGCTGTTTTTCTACCAAATTGTGGTGGAAGCTCACAAAGCACAACTAGATCAATTTTAATGCTAGATCTAGACCTTAAAAAACTCGAGTCAATTGCGGTCAATATGCTGGGCATTAGTTCTCGTTCAAAACCCCTTTTGAACTTAGAGCTTCCACGTGAAATTAACCTTCAAGTTGGAAGAATATCCTTTATAGCTATTTTTCGAGAATTAGCAAGCTTACTAGACCAATATTCTTTACAACCTGAACTTCTCAATCAATCTGGGATGGAGGATAGCTTATATAGAAATATTGCCATGATGTTAGAGCCCAAACTCTTCCTAGATGCCTCTACTTCAACACCCTCTCGGGCATATGCCAGACGTTTACTTGATCGAGTGTGTCAATATATTCAGGCTAACTTACAAGAGCCAATCAACTTAACAGATCTAGAGCGTGTTAGCTGCATGTCTAGACGTAAATTACATTACAGCTTCCTGCAGCGCTATAACTGCACCCCAATGCAGTGGGTAAGAATGGAACGCTTAACGCTGATCCATAGCAAACTGAATCGCGCCATCCCTGGAGATACAACGTCTAAAATTGCATTTGAGTATGGATTTACAAAACCCACTACATTTGCAAATTACTACCTAAAGCAATTTGGAGAGCTACCCTCTGCCACAATTGCTCGCGCCTTAGCTCGCTGAAACACTCCTAAGTAGTTTTGCATTTTTAAGAGTGATGTTGCGCTTTTGAGGTCGCATGAGCCCGTACTTCTCATCAAAATACCATACATCAATATCAGTTTGAGCTGAACCCCTTTGGTTTGAATTGATTTTTAATCTTTATTTGGTGAAGAATGCTTCTCGCTTGATGCAAAGGAAAAAATTAAAGAATCTCTTGCCACCTCTTGCTTTTGGTGGGCGTTCGGCAAAAATAGACGATTCCACCACTGAAATGCTTAATCGTATTCTGCCAATTGTTCCAGGCTTGAAAGAATATGAGTCCATAGCGAATCAAGGGCCTTTTCAACATCAATCTTCATTTTTAAATGTTAATGGGATGAAGATGGTGGCAACAGCAAGCACCCCTATCAGAGAAAAACTAGATAAAAATGAAAGTGCCACTTTCATCATTCCTTTTTCTGGTCAAGGTGAACTACTGATAGACGGTCGCACTATTTGCTGGGAGGCTGGGGTTAATGCCTTACTGCTACCAAAATGCATAGGAAGTGGTGAAAGCTCATTGCGATCACTATTAATCATCGATATCGACCCTCAAAAATTAGACCTTATCTCATCAGGCATGCTTGGTATTGAGCAAAATTCTCGAAATAGCCTTGATTTAATTGGCCCTCAAAACCTCAAATTTCAACTTGGCAGGCTATCTTTTGAGACTATTTTTAGGCAATTAGCGAACTTACTAGATCAATTTTCATTGCAACCTGAATTGTTAAATAGAACTGAGCTAGATGAAAACATATATCGAAATCTTGCAGTAATGCTACAGCCTGAATTATTTCTAGATGAGGCCTCATTAAATCCAAATCGAAAATACGGCAGACGCTTACTAGATCGAGTATGTGATTACATCCAGGCGCACCTAGGTCAACCCATTAGTATTACGACCTTAGAGAGAGTGAGCAATATGTCTGCAAGAAACCTCCACTATGGGTTTTTAAAGCGCTACAACACCACACCTATGAGGTGGGTTCGAGCAGAAAGATTGGCTATGGCCCATGGTCACCTGACATCCGCAACACCAGGTGAAACCGTAACATCTATTGCCCTCGCTTGCGGATTTAGTAAACCTGCCTCATTTGCTGACTACTACCAAAAACAATACGGGGAGCTTCCCTCAGTCACATTAGCTCGCGCCGTTTCCCGATAAATACAACAGGCTACTAGATAAATGAATCTATAAATTTGCAGTTATTTAAGATAGTTTTGCGTTTTCTAGATGACTCATGCGTTTTTTAGGTCGCTTAAAAACATCAGCATCAAGAAACTCGATTCATCTGGAAAAAAATCCCAGCCAACTTGGAGAAAATAATGATTAACACCAAAAAAATTGATTATCGAATTCAGCGTCAATCAGCTAGGCAGTGGCGTAGCCTCTTAGCTGCAACAGCCCATGGACTTTGCAAACAATTTGAACTTAAAAATCCAAAAATAGTCATGCACAGCATTGGCATACAGTTTGGATCACAAACGCCTCTACCTGAGTGTGAAACCATTGCTGATTTACAAGCTGCTATGTGTTCTGTTTGGCAGGATATGGATTGGGGGCGAGTTGAGCTTGAAGAGAATGATGGTGTTTTAAACATTATTCATCATGGCTCAACCAATGGAAATTTACTCAATACCGCCTACGGAATGGAAACTCCATTGTGGGTTACGGGCTTTCTAGAGGGTACCTATCAAAAGTGGTTGTCCGGCATGGGAGCGGGTGATACCTTGCGCGTTCGCCAGATTTCTGCCACGGATGAATTCGGTAGTACAGAGTTTCAATTAAGCGCTTAAGCCTTTAAGCCCCTCAAAGCCATCCAAATCATTACTTTCACGCAAGAAAGAGTACCCATGAAGCAAAAGAGTGATGTTGCAATTCTATTTGATGTAATCAGTGAAAATCCGGATAGCTATCAGGAAATTATTCAGCATCAAGAGGTTATGAAATCACTTGAGCGCTGGCCATTAATAGCGGCAATTAACCAGATAACTCCGCTAGAGGCCCCCGTTCCTAGGGCAGCAGTGTTGATTTCTAGTCCAGCAAAGATGATTCGACCCGCACCTAAAGTCGCTGTATCGGAGACGATTTTTATTGCGGAGGCATTGGTCGAGAAAACCAGCATTGAAATTCCAGATAAGAACAATGAAATAGCCGGTGAGGCCTCATCTATCGAAAGTGTCGAAATATCCGCCAAGGCGTTTGCTGATGAAACTCTCTCTACACCAGCAATCGAAGTTAATGAAAAGATCAGTGAGCTTGCATTTATCTCGCGTAACAACAATAGAGCCGCTTCAGAAAATATCAGCTCATTGTTTGAAAGGTTAAAGCGCTCATGAAAATTATTTCTGTGGTTTCTGGTAAAGGGGGGGTTGGTAAAACTACGATTAGCGCCAACCTATGTGCAGCTTTAAGAAATAAAGGTCATGAAGTTTTAGCCCTTGATTTTGATCCCCAGAATTCATTGCGCTTCCATTTTGGAATTAATCCATCAGATGAAGGCGGCATCGTATCTAGCGGCTTTCAGTCCAGTAGGTGGAAAGAATCCATTATTAAATCAAATGACGGTTGCCTTGTACTTCCATTTGGAAAAATCACTGAGTCTGAACGCAGTAACTTTGAGCAGGCTATCGCAACTCAAGCCAATCTCTTAAAAGAACAACTACACAGTTTGGGGCTCTCACCAGAAGCCTATGTAGTGATTGATACTTCAGGACAATTACCCTTTTTAAAGCAAGCGCTTAGCGCAGCTAATCTCACAATCGTAGTTAATATTGCCGATGCGGCAAGTTACGCAACAATCCCCATGATTAATGGTGCGATAGGACAATATTGTGAAGGCCGATCTGACTATGTCGGATCTCTTTACATCCTTAATCAAATCGATCGCTCACGTCAACTCAATGAGGATATCGCTGACATCGTCTCAATGCAGGTTGGCGCTGAAAATATTGCGCTGGTTCATCAAGACCAATCTATTCAAGAAGCTTTGGCCTGTAGAACAAATATTCATGCTTATGATCCCAATTGCCGTGCAACGCAAGATTTCTCAGATGCAGCCTCAAAAATAACAGAAGTCATGTCTGGTATTTCTCAGTCATCAGCAAAAAGGAATTCATTTTGAGATCCTCAATGAATTCCAACCCTAATGTCAATAAATTGGGGGGGAACATCTCAGGCCGGAATAATTGGCCGCTTAATTTATTGTTAGGGATAACGGCAATACTAGCAACTTACCTAGTGGTTACTGCTTCCCTGACCCAAACAGAGCAGATGATTTTTGGCTTGTTCGCCTTTGTATCTATCCTAGTTATTAACAAGCAATCATGGGGTCATACACGTATTGTTGTGATGATCGTGATTTCGATCATGATTACATCTCGCTATATGTATTGGCGAATAACTAGCACCACTGATTTCGACACCCCTTTGGATGTTTTTTTTGGATGGGGCCTTGTTCTTGCTGAGATTTATACGTATTTCGCTTTGCTTCTAGGCTACCTTCAGACAATCATGCCTTTAAAGCGCCCCTCAGTGGCGATGTCGCTTGATCAAAAGGATTGGCCAATTATTGATGTCATGATTCCAACCTACAACGAGAGCTTGTCGGTTGTGAGGACCACTATTTTGGCGGCAAAATCAATGGATTGGCCTGCTGATAAGTTACGAGTGCACTTATTGGATGACGGTCGCCGAGAGGAATTTCGGGATTACTGCAATAAAGTAGATGTAAATTACCTTACGCGCGATAACAACCGACACAACAAAGCAGGAAACTTAAATGCTGCATTACAAGTAACTAATGGTGACTATGTTCTTATTTTTGATTGTGACCATATTCCCACCCGCTCTTTTTTACAAATTTCAATGGGATGGTTTTCTAAAGATCCCAAGCTTGCACTTGTTCAAACCCCTCACTATCTATATTCACCCGACCCATTTGAAAAGAATTTAAAGATTCATAACAAAGTCCCTAATGAGGGCATGCTTTTTTATGGTTTAGTACAGGATGGAAATGACCTTTGGAACGCATCCTTTTTTTGCGGTTCCTGCGCCATTCTGGAGCGCAAAGCACTGATGGAAGTTGGCGGTATTGCGATTGAAACAGTAACTGAGGATGCGCATACGGCATTAAAACTCAGTAGAAAAGGATATAACCTAGCTTACCTTGCTATCCCTCAAGCCGCAGGACTAGCAACTGAAAGTTTTTCTGGTCACATTATTCAAAGAAGGCGCTGGGCACGTGGTATGGCTCAAATCTTTAGAATTGATAACCCCCTTTTAGGGCGTGGTTTGGGCATCTTCCAGCGCCTTTGCTACACCAATGCCATGTTGCATTTCTTTTATGGATTACCACGCTTAGTATTTTTAACGGCTCCTTTGGCATACCTCATATTTGGCGCAGAAATATTTAGTGCAAGCGTGTTCGAAGTCATTATTTATGCAATTCCGAGTATATTCATTGCCAACATTACCAACTCTTTAATTCAAGGTCGCTTTAGGCACTCCTTTTGGAACGAGGTTTATGAAACAGCCTTGTCTTGGTATATTCTGTTCCCTGTTTTGCTTGCGATGATCAATCCGAAATTTGGCGCTTTTAATTCAACTGCCAAGGGCGGAACCAACAAAGAGGATTACGTTGATTGGAAGTCATCGACACCCATCATCATTCTATTGCTTCTAAATTGCACCGGAATTGTTGCTGGAGTTATTAGACTGACAGCTGACGATGTCAGCGATCAAATAGTTGCAACAATAGCAATCAATTTAGTATGGGCTGTATTCAATCTCATTATTATTAGTGCAGCTGTCAATACGGCCTTAGAAGCCAGGCAGATTCGAAAAGATACACGCTTAAGCAGAAAGTTGCCGGCAACGATCAATCTTCCTGATGGCAAGACCATTGTTTGTGAAACCGTTGAGTTCTCGCAAAATGGGTTCGAGCTAAAGATATCGCAACCGCTAGATCTTCCCAGAGATTCAAAAATTATGGTGTCCCTATTTAGGGGGGATAAAGAAGTAGTGCTTCCTTGCGCCGTGAAAAGAAGCGGCAAGACTATTGGAGTACTAGTAGATGAATTAACTACAGAACAACAAAACGGTTTTGTACAGACGACATTTTCTCGCGCGGATAACTGGATTAATGTGTGGAATGTTGACTCTAAAGACTCTCTCCTGCGCTCTTTCGGGGAAGTAATGAAATATGGGATTTTGAATTTAGCACCACTGTTTATTCATGCATTTCATGATTCACTTTTATCAATGCGCAAAAAAAACCAGCACAAGCCATTCACGAAGAGCTGAAATTTTCTATGTCCAAAAAATTGAATCAATTTTGTAGGCTCTTATTTTCAGCTGATGTATTCGAGAAGAGTCTCGACACTTATAGATTTGCATCCCATGAAGGCATTTTTTTTAATGGTCTGGTATCAGAAAGGCTTTCTAGATCCCTTGCCTATACAACTCATTGGGTAGGCACTATATCTAGTCAAAATAATTCCCTAGCGATACATACATGGTCAAATCGCACCAAATTTAAGGCTTAGTGAAAGAACCCATGCAAAATAAAAAATTAGGGTCACAAAACCTCCCACTCAAAAAACGCATTCCAGTTTTGATGCTTGTTGCTGTATTGATAAGCCCTACATTACCAGTAAATGTCTCTTTTGCAAGTCCAGCACTCTCTGGAAAAGCATCCAAAGATATCGCTCCTAATACTGCTACGCAAATTGGCATTACTACTTTGAATTTAAAGCAACTTGGGGCTAGAAATACCATCCAGTTGCGAGGTCAAGATGGACGAAGTTTTATTGATTTCAATGTTCCCAATAACGAAGTAGTTTCGAAAGCAACGTTGACGATTGCCTATAAATATTCTCCTGATTTATTACCCGAGCAATCTCAAATTAATATTTTCCTCAATGGGGAACCTTTAAGCACTATTGAGATATCCAAAGGTCAAGGCAATCAAGAGTTAGAGACTGAAATTACTATACCCCCAGAATTATTTTCCGTAACTAACCGCTTTACTTTTCAGCTGGTTGGACACTACGCTTCAGACTGTGAAGACCCAAATAGTCCGAAATTATGGGCCAATATCAACAATCAAAGCACGCTTAAAGTAATTTCTTTACCCTTAAACCTGCCAAATGAGCTTGCTAACTTTCCAATACCATTTTCGAGCAAAAATGATTCAAAGAATCTAGTTTTGCCTTTCATTTTTATGGCAAAACCAGATAGCGCTTCGTTAGAGGCGGGCGGCATTCTCTCATCATGGTTTGGTTCAATATCAAGCAAATCTGGACCCCAATTTCCAGTATCGCTTAGCGATATCCCCAGAGCTGGCAATGCTGTAATTTTTGCAGATTCTCTTACTTCAATCCCTGGAATATCTTTGCCCAGCATTACCGGCCCCATGGTTTTTATTACCAGCAATCCAAAAGACCAGTATGGGAAATTGCTTTTTGTCATGGGAAGAGACGGCAATGAGCTAAAAAAAGCAAGTATTGCCCTAGCTCTTGGGAATCAAAATTTAAGCGGGCAAAGCGCTTCATTAAACCCAATTGAAAAACAAATTGCTAGAAAGCCTTTTGATGCTCCAAATTGGCTGAGCTCTAAAGGCCCCATTAAATTTAGTGAAATCAATGGCTCTGATAGATCAGAGTCTAAATCAGCTGCTGAAAATGAGACAAATCCAAGCTTTAACCTCCTAAATATTCAGATGCCCCCTGCTTTATTTAGCGCTGATGGAAAAGGAATTCTCCTTAATTTAGATTACAGCTACACAAACCAATTTGATAGCCGTGGATCAAGCTTGAGTATTAACTATCAAAATCAAGCTATTAAGTCCATAACTCTCCCAATGCAAAATGAATGGATTAGTAAGCTTGGCACTAGTAGTGAATTTTTAGGCTCATCAAAAAATAATAGTCTCATCACCAAAGATTCAACCATTAACATTCCCTTATCTGCCGTATATCCTAGTCCGTATTTAGTATCGAAGTTAATCAGCGAGGGAGGCAGCATAGAGCCTATTTTGCAAATGGACTTCAATATAAAAAAGGCAGAAGCGAAAAAAGGTGATTGCAATCAAGTAGAAAATACAAGCTCTATAAATGCGAATATCAATCCTAATTCAACTATTGATATTTCAGGAATGCAACATTTCATTCAAATGCCAAATTTAGCGGCATTTAGTAATAGTGGATTCCCTTTTTCTCGTTTGGCGGATCTTTCTGAAACTGCCGTTGTCCTGCCAGATAACCCCAATACTTACGACTACTCCGCTTATCTTGCCGTACTAGGGCGTATTGGTAGATTAACTGGCTACCCAGTCACTTTGGTAACGGTTGCCAGCGTTGGTCAAATTGGTTCCGTTAAAGATAAAGATCTTTTAGTTATCACCTCAGGAAATGAAAGTCAGCCACTCCTCAAGCAGTGGGAAAGCGCCATTCTAAGTAGCAATCACAGCATTTTCAAAATACCAAATAACTGGAATGATGTTAAAGGCTGGTTTGGTGGTAATGAAAAGTTTGATATTTATCAGAATGCCTTTATCACAGGATTTAAATCACCATTACACAGCAACCATAATGTTGTTTTAATTTCTAGCCTTAACCCTGAAAAATTAACAGACCTTACAGCTTCTTTGGATGGATCGATGGGTCCTATTTTTGGAAGCTTGATGCGTCTCAATGAAGATCAAATGGAGCTGGTCTCTGATCAGCACAACTACCATTCTGGCACCCTACCTTGGACGGTTTATCTTCCTTGGCTCATATCCGAATATCTTGTTTTATTCATCCTACTAAGTGCGATCGCTGTAGCAATACTGTCACTATTAATTTATGTTGCACTAAACGCCAGACGAAGAAAACGACTGCAATGGTGACATCTCGATTTAGAAAAGCTTTTCTAACTGTTTCTCTTAAGGAAAAACGTAATCTTTGGATTGTTAAAAGAGTTTTATCTATTAGCTTATTGGCGCTTGGTGTGCTCCAGAGTCCTGTTACCTATGCCGCCAAAAATTGTGAGTCTATTTCGTGGCCTCTGTGGAATGATTTTAAAACGAATTACATCAAACCTGATGGGCGAGTTGTTGCTGGGAGCTCCCCTCAATTTCAGAGTTTTTCTGAAGGTCAGGCTTATGCAATGGTGTTCGCTTTAATTGCCAATGACTCCAAAACGTTCGATCAATTGTGGCGTTGGAGCATAGCGAACTTATTCAACAATAATGTTGACTCTAGACTGCCCGCTTGGACATGGGGCAGGACAGAGGACGGCGCTTGGAAAGTGCTTGACGAGAACTCTGCATCAGATGCAGATATTTGGTATGCCTATGCATTGTTGGAGGCCGGGCGACTTTGGCAGCGTAAAGACTATGCAGCGGATGCAAACAAAATATTAGCTCTTGTTGAGAGCCAATCCATCATTTCACTTCCAGGTCTTGGCAAGATGCTTTTACCAGGCCCATTTGGCTTCACCCTTTCCCCTGACCAATGGCAACTTAACCCAAGTTATTTGCCGATCCCAGTTTTGCGAAGACTGGCCTTAAATAATAAGAAAGGGCCATGGTCTGAAATTGCAATCAATACAGGCAAAATGATTTCAGCTTCAAGTCCAAAAGGGTTTGCACCTGATTGGGTTAATTATCAAGCTCAATCAGCTGATGCTGGAAAATTTATTGTTGATGCCACCAAAGGTGAAATTGGAAGCTACGACGCTATTAGGGTGTATTTATGGGCAGGAATGACTCCTGCAAAAGACCCGCTTACAAAATCAATCATGAATTCCCTTGTTGGAATGAATAATATGATTCAAATTAGTGGCAACCCACCTGAGAAGGTAAATACCTTAACGGGAAGTAGCTCAGGTGACGCCCCCCTTGGATTCTCAGCCGCTGTAGCTCCCTTTCTTAAAGCCAGTAATAAAAATGCTTTATTGAAATCCCAAACAGAGCGAGCACAGCTCTTACGGTATTTAAGCCCCCCAGCCCCCTACTACGACTATGTATTAAGTTTATTTGGTATGGGGTGGATTGAGAATCACTATCGATTTTCTGATAACGGTCAAATTAATTTAAATTGGAATCCAGCATGTACCCCAAAAATAAGTTAGCTCTACTAGCATTAGCCACGCTTTTCCCCCTTTTTGGAATGGCACAAGGTCAAGACGAAGCTACTAAGGTACTCGTCGAAAGCGCTCGTTACTGGCAAGCTAAAGAAAATTATGCGCGGGCGGCTACTGTTTGGAGCAGGGTATTACTGAGCAACCCAAATGAAGTCGAGGCTCTGTATGGGGTTGCCCTGGGTCAACTCGCAAAAAATAATATTACTGGAGTCAATGAATCACTTGATAAATTGAAAAAGCTAGACCCTAATGGTCGCTTTACGGCCCTTTTAGAGCAAGATATTTACTTAAGCTCCAAGGCTAATGTTCAACTTCGGGAAAAAGCTAGGCTTCTTGGGGAAGAAGGAAAAATAGATGAAAGCGTCGCTCAATATAACCTTCTCTTGAATGGAAGAGTACCTCAGGGTAATCTTGCCCTCGAATACTACATGCGCTTAGGCTATACCGATAATGGCTGGTCAAATGCAATAGCAGGTTTAGAGCGAATCTCAAAACAATCCCCAAATAATGTTGAAATCAAGTTGCAATTAGCAAAATTAATGGTTTTGAAAGAGAACTCTCGTCTTGATGGATTGGTGCAGCTCTCCAAATTATCAAAAGATCCTTCTGTAGGGTCTGAGGCCAACGAATGGTGGAGGACGGGATTAATTTGGTATAAGGTGCCAAGATCAAATGCGTTCCCTATTTTTGAGGCTTATTTAAAGGCTTATCCAGACGATGCTGAAGTTCGGGCGCTTTTGAATGCAGGCATCAAGGAACGATCATCTAATGTAGCCGCAACTCAAAATAATAAGGGCTTAGAGGGCGGCGACGATAGTAGTTTGCGAGCTTCAGATGCATTTGAACTTGCTAAAAAATCTCTAGCAAACGGGGACGATATTGGCGCACGTGCTGCTCTAGATAAATCACTCAAATTAGATCCTGATAATCCATGGGCTAGACTTGCTCTTGCACGTCTTTACATGAAGTCTGGGCAAGAAAGAGCCGCAAAAGATTTAATGTTTACGATGCCATATCGAAACTCCAGTGATCAGGCAAACATTTTCTTTACATCCGCTCTCTTTTCTACTGATTTACAGAACTGGAAGCAGGCTCAAGTATTTTTAAATAGAATTCCAAGTAAAGATCGCACAAGAGATATACAGGATTTACAAAGTACTTTAAAGGTACGTGAGCAAATTGATAATGCAATTACCCTCTCAAAACAAGGAGACAGGCCAGCCGGATTAGCACTCCTTGATCAAATAGAGCCTATTGCTTTAAACAATCCAGCTTTGTTAACTTTGCTTGCAAATGCCTACGTTGAATTAAATGAGCCTAACCGAAGCCTCAGACTAATACGCCAGGCTGTTGCCAAAAATAGCCCACCTAAAACTGATGATCTTTTAGCATATGTGGCAATTTTACTCAGGACTAAAGAGGATGCTGAGGCTGCGACTGTATTAGCCACCTTACAACAACGCAAACTAGCAACCGCAGAACTTTCAATCTTTAATGATCTCTTGTTTACTTATTCCCTTCAACAGGCTGATCAGCTGCGCGCTCTAGGTAATCTAGTTGCGGCTGAAGATAGGCTCGCACCCTTACTTATTCAACGCCCAAATGATCCACTAGTAATCGGATCATTAGCAGCGGTATATCAATCTTCAGGTCAGAATAAAAAAGCTCTCGATTTATATCAACAGTTAATTCAAAAAAATCCATCTAACATAGATATTCAACTAAGTGCAGCTCGCTTAGCTTTACAAATGAATAATTCTGAATATGTTAATGCGCGTTTACAAAAAGTTCTCACGCTTGCCCCAAAGGATCCAGATGTTATTGCATCGGTAGCTCGCATTTATCGTGACGAAGGAAAGACTCGAGAAGCAGAAGCTCTTTTTGAGCGCTCCCTCTCTTTGATGACTGCATCAGCAAATAACTCTCTTGCAGTAAATCCAAATCGGCAGCTAGGCACCAAACAATTTACAGGTAACTCAGTACCGACAATAAAAGATTCAACTGTGCCACTGCCTGCTTCAAGTGTAACGGTGTCATCTAATAATTCATCAAATACTGATGCTGTTTTTTATCAAGGCTCTGTCACGTCAGAATCCCAACGTTTGGTAATGGCAGACCTAAATGAAATAAAACAAGAGCGTAGTGCGACTGCTACATTTGGCACACAGATCCGCAGCCGAAATGGAAATTCAGGAACAAGTAAATTAACAGATATTGAGACACCGCTTGAAATCCGTATTCCAGCAAGTGATGGCATAGCGATTGTGCAAGTAACTCCTGTTTCCCTCAATGCAGGTTCTGTTAATGCGAGTTTCTCCAGCCCCATCCCCTTTGGCACTAACAACGTCACTTCGCAATCTCAAACAGCTACAGGTGTAGGTGTAGCTGTTGGCTATGTAACAAAGGGGGTTGCCGTAGATGTGGGTACAACTCCAATTGGATTTACATATAGCAACTTAACAGGCGGCATTAAAGTAGACGGGCCAGTAGATGACGCAAAAACGCTATCTTATTTGGTAAATGTATCAAGTCGGCCGGTAACAGATAGTCTCTTATCTTTTGCTGGTACCAAAGCAAATGGCTCCGGTAATCAATGGGGTGGCGTGATGGCTAGCGGTGGTCGATTTGGATTAACAAAAGATTTAGGTGGTTATGGATTTTATGGCTCTGCTGGGTTTTACGCAGTTAACGGTCACAATGTTGCATCTAATAACCGTAGAGACTTTACTGCAGGTAGTTACATCAATATCTATAAACGACCAGATTCTGAGCTAACTGCTGGCTTGAACTTAAGCAACCTCAGTTATCAACAAAATTTATTCAACTTTACCTATGGTCAAGGAGGCTACTTTAGTCCACAACAATATAATGCTGCAACAATTCCAATTATATGGTCGGCTACATCTGAGAAGCTAAGCTATCAACTTCGAGCTGCGGTTGGCTATCAAAGCTACTCCCAAGACTCGTCAAATTACTTCCCAACTAATGGAGCATTGCAAGCTGCGAGTGGCAATCTCAATTATGCAAGTCAAACATCGAGTGGTGCAGCTTATAACTTAGCCGCTGGAAGCGAGTATCAAGTTACTCCCAAATTATTTTTAGGTGGAACTGCGCAAACAGACAACACTGCTACCGGAACATACCGTCAATGGGGTGCCGGAATTTACTTGCGCTATAGCTTTGAATCTATCAATGGACTAATGCCACTGCCTCTGAAATCATATGCATCCCCTTATGGTCTGTAACTCACTTATTTACTTGTGTTAAAAAAATTATGTCTAATGCCTTGCTTGTAGGACTAACAGTGTTAATCATCGGTGACAGTCATTTAGCTTCACCCGGCTACCTTATCGATACTCTGCAGGACAGCCTGATTCAACAGGGCGCTAATGTGCACACCATTGGAATTTGTGGCTCCAATCCCGGGGACTGGCTTGCCCCCTCACCAGCTGGTAAATGCGGGGGAGCCAGTCGAGTAGGTAAAGCTCCAGTTGTTCTCATGGGTCAAAACGCCAGTACAACGGGCATTAAGACTTTAATAGAAAAAGATAAGCCAAATTTAGTTTTAGTCGTAATGGGCGATACGATGGCCAATTACACGCAAAATTTTTCAAAGGCCTGGGCATGGCAACAAGTCACCTCCCTCACGCAAGAAATTTCCTCTACTAAAACTGCGTGCGCATGGGTAGGACCAGCGTGGGGTACTGAAAATGGTAAGTATGGAAAAACATTTGCGCGAGTAGAGATGGTTTCATCTTTTCTATCTTCGAATGTGGGACCCTGCACTTACATTGATTCACTATCGATGTCAAAGCCTGGAGTTTGGGCGACAAAAGATGGTCAACACTTCACCGATCTTGGTTATAAAGCTTGGGGTAGTGCAATTACTAACTCCGTTCTTAATCTGCCTACTGTCAAGAATAGAAAGAATTGATTTAACTCTAACTGCGACCGCCCAGCTATTTAAGTACTACGAGTTAAAAAATGAATATGTTGTATTTAATCCCCCTTTTTTAGAGATATCTATATGAGTACCGCCTCCCTAGTTGGACTAACCATGCTTGTTATTGGAGAGAGCCATATGTCTCTTTCATCGTATTTGATCAATCCGCTTCATGATGACTTAACTAAACAGGGAGCCAAAGTCTTTTCTGTTGGTGCCTGTGGTGCGAGCGCAGGTGATTGGCTGATAAAAAAAACGGTACCTTGTGGTGCTGAACGTGCAGGGAACGAAAAAGGTGTATTTATTCGTGGAGAAACAACTACTACCCCTATTGCTGAATTAATTGCCAAAGACAAACCGGATGTTGTGGTTGTCATCATTGGCGATACGATGGCCTCATATGGCAAAGCCTTTCCTCAGGCCTGGGCATGGGAAAATGTGACTAGGTTGACTAAAGAAATTGCAAGTACAAAAACCGCTTGCATCTGGGTTGGTCCGCCATGGGGGAGTGAAGTCGGAAGACAAAGTAATAAATTCGCCAAGCCTGATAACCGAGTGCAATTTATGTCTAATTTCTTAGCTAAAAATGTTGCACCATGCACCTACATTGACTCAACGAAGTTTTCACAACCAAAACAATGGTCGACACTTGATGGTCAGCACTTTACGACTGCAGGCTATGATTCTTGGGCTGCAGCAATTACCCAGTCTATTGTTAACTTACCCAGTATTAAGCAGGCTAAAAAATGAAACTATCTAAGATTTTCACTTCGATTATTACAATTATTGCTTCGAACTTCAGTTACACAACTTATGCAGCTGATATTCCCTTATATCCAACCGGTCCAAGCCAAGACTCTGCCTTTGTCAGGTTTATTAATGGAACGGATACAAATTTCAGTGTTGTGGCAGGAGAAACTAAATCAAAGATTGCACTGAACGTAAATGAACCGTCTAGCAAATACTATCCTGTAAGCTCTAAAGCAAAAATTACCGGTGAATTTAGCAATGGAAAAGTATCAAGCCCCATTTCTTTAACTGTAAAGCCAGGTGAGTTCGCAACAGTAGTAGCCTTAGCGAACGGCAGCAATATAAAGCAGGTGATCGTCAAGGAGCAGCCAGATGATTTTAATGCTCTTAAATCGTCTTTGGCCTTGTATAACTTAAGCTCTGCAGGCTGCGCATCTGCAGGTTTGTTGGTGGTCGATCGAGCTATTTCCTTGTTTGAGAAGGTTAAGGACGGGACTTTACAGCGTAGACTGATTAATCCGGTCAGTCTCTCAGTGCAGCTAACCTGCAATGCTAAACCAGTGGGCAAAATTCTCGATCTTGGACTCCTACAGGCAGGACAGCGCTACAGTGTTTTTGCCGTACCCGCATCTGATAGCCCCCGAATTTTCTTTGCAGTAGATACTATTGCCCGTTAATTTATTTGCTGAAAGCTAACTGAATTGGTCTTCGCTTCTCTAGAGTTTCTCACCCTTTTTCTACCTATCTTCTTTATGCTGTATGGATTGGGAGGGGCGTCACGTCGTAATAGTATTTTGCTTGTCTGCAGCTGGATTTTTTATGGTTGGTGGAGCCCTATTTATCTAGTGTTATTTATGTTCTTAGCAGTAATGGGTTGGGTTGGTGGTTTAGCTATTGGGCGCACATCCACTGAGAAAGCGCGCGGTTGGAGATTGGCCCTGTTTATTGGCATTAGCTTGTGTATTTTATGCTGGTTTAAATACTCTAATATTACAGTTGAGACTGTTAACTATGCTTTGGGTGGTGTTAGCACTTTAAGTATTGCCTGGGAGAAGATTATTCTTCCGATTGGGGTTTCATTTATTGTCCTTCAGTCGATTTCTTATTTAATTGACGTATACAGACGCACGGTTCCGGTCGATCATAGTTTTGTTAGTTTTGCTGCATACCAATCCATGTTCGTTCACTTAATTGCTGGCCCAATTATTCGATATGATTGGGTTAAAAAAGAGCTAATATCCCGTCCCTTTGATTGGTCTCAATTTTGTCTTGGTTCTCGTCGTTTTATGATTGGCATGAGTATGAAAGTGCTAATTGCTGATACCTTAGCACCAGTTGTTGATCTCGCTTTTTCACTGCAAAACCCTAGTTTTTCAGATGCTTGGATCGGTTGCCTTGCCTATAGCTTGCAGTTATTTTTTGATTTTGCAGGCTATAGCGTAATGGCAATAGGCCTTGGCATGATGTTGGGTTTTCGTTTCCCAGAGAACTTTAATCATCCTTATCTCTCCAATAGCATCCAAGATTTTTGGCGCCGCTGGCATATTTCCTTATCAACTTGGTTGCGAGATTACTTATACATTCCCTTAGGTGGAAATCGTGGAGGGGAAATACACACATATATCAATCTCTTATTGACTATGTCGATTGCAGGCCTCTGGCATGGCGGAGATAGTTGGAATTTTTTAATTTGGGGGGTTGCCCATGGCATCGCCCTTTGCACCGCAAGAATATGGCCACATACTGGCTTACCACAACCTTCAATTACCATTTCAAGAATACTAACTCTATTATTTGTCTTTTTGGCATGGACTATTTTCCGAGCCCATTCATTTGATGACGCACTGCGTATGTATGCTAGCCAATTAGGCATGAACGGATTTGATTACTTTAATCTGAGTGACGCTATGCTCAATTTAATCAGGCCTGTACATTGGCTGGCTGCATTCCTGGGTGTTGCTTGCATTCTTGTGCCATTACTAATCCCTTATGTGAATCGACATATCAACCCGTTAGTGATTATGTCTGGGGCTGCTTGGCCAGTATTAGGCTTCCTGCTATCTTTTGCTCTCATTGCAAGTCGTGGAGCTGTTCCCTTTCTCTATTTTCAGTTCTAATGAAAAAAAAATCTCAACATCCCGAATCAGAGCCAAGACCAGTTACTCATCTTGATAGATTAACAAGCCCACTTGCTGGAATTTGCTTTGCTCTATTTTTAGTTGGCGGCATTGCTACTACTAGCTATGCTGTGATTAGTCAAAATCTGAATTTATTCCCTAAAGAAATATCATGGTCTACATTTCTCAATGGTGACGTTTCTTCTGGAATTTCAAAGTCTTTAGCAAATGCCCCATTTCCGGATAATGCAGCAAAGTTTGAGCGTGGCTTTAGTTGGATTGTTGCACGCGATTTAGGGCCTCGGGTTCGCGAAGGAAAAAATGACTGGCTATTTTTAAATGATGAGTTAGTCGTTCACTCTGATCGATTATCTAGCGCTGATTTACGAGCTAAAGAGATTATTGATGTTGAGCATCAACTAGCTAGCCAAGGAATTGAACTCCTCGTCGTACTAGTACCCGATAAGTCTCGTATTGAGCATGAGTTTTTAGGATCGCAACATCGAGCGAAAGTATTTACTACTAGAGTGGCAGATTTTGAAAAAAAACTGAGCCTCAATAAAATTAATGTCATTAATTTAACCGACGGGTTCAATCAAGCCAAACAAGACGGTAGCACACCCTTTTTACGCACTGATACCCATTGGAATGAGCAGGGAGCTGAAGTGGCTGCAAAAGCAGTGGCTCAGAAAATTCAATTATTTAAATTCACACCATCTCCAGCACAAAAAACCCAGATTACTAGTGAAGCGAATGAAACCCGTCCTGGCGACTTAGTCAAATTAGCCGGAATTGATTGGCTACCTAAAAGTCTTCAGCCTATGCCCGAGGCAGCGAAAATAAGTACTTTCAAATCCATACCCATTTCACTTGGTAAAGCTCCAATAGCATCAAATGACTTATTTGAAGATGCAAACTTACCTAATATTGCCTTGATTGGAACGTCGTTTTCTAGAACTTCGCAATTCATCCCTTACTTAGAGATGCAGTTAAATACCCAGATAGGAAATTTTGCTCTTGATGGAGGTGATTTTTCAGGTGCGGCAAGAGCCTACTTTAATAGCCAAGCATTTAAGAGCACTCCCCCTAAACTTATTATTTGGGAAATACCAGAGCGCGTCATTGAAATGGGCCGTACCAATGATATGAAAATACTACAAGGATTCGCCCCGAATTGAACGAACGGAATACCCGAGCGATTTTGAAGACGAGCCTACTCTTCGTTTTAATTTCTTTAACGATATATAGCTTACCCACCACTGCTGCAGAGTTCGATTCCTTTGGTAGGCTTATCTCTATTAATGAAAAGGTGGAGGTAGCATGCCCTATTCAAAATAAATCTACTGCGGTAATTTTGGTGATGGGGCAATCACTTTCCGCAAATCAGTCATCAGAAAAGTTCAACACAAAATATCCTGAATCGGCAATTAATTATTTTAACGGAAAATGCTATGCTGCCAATTCTCCACTCTTGGGAGCAACGGGAGAACATGGTGAATTTATAACCCCACTAGCGGACTTATTAATTGCATCTAAGAAATACAAAACTGTCATTATTGTTTCATCTGGGATTGGCGGTACAGCAATTAACCGATGGCAAGCAAAAGGCGACCTTAATACAATGGTCTCTGAAACATTAGATCAACTCAATAAAACTTACAAAATTACCCATATTATCTGGCAGCAAGGTGAGAGTGACTATCTGGAGAGTACAACTACTTCAGCTTATATCGATTCTTTTTATTCGATCTCCAATACATTGCTATCAAAAAATATTCAAGCTCCGGTGTTCATATCCATCTCAAGTAAATGTGGTCCAAAGTGGATTAGCAACAATCCTATCTCAACAGCGCAGAACTTATTAATTGATAATAGAAAGATATTTCTTGGAGTTAATTCTGACAAACTGTTAGACAGTGAAGACAGAACCCCTGATAAATGTCACTTGATGGGGTCTGGGCAATTGAAGATAGCTAAATCCTATTCTGAAGCCATTCTAAGGCACTCAAAATAAGCGTCCATCAATAAAATAGAATCATAAAATGGTCTGTTAAGACTAAATAATACCCTCGGGTTGATTGCATACCTGAATATTTTGCATAGAAAAGCCAGATGTGCAGCCTGAATAAATCCGTAATATAGATGAAAAATCAGTCTGTGAGTACAGGGGTATTTAGATTATATTATTTACATTTGATAATTCAAACTTCATCGGATTTAATTCTTTATCAGGGGAATAGCTCTTCGTTCTCAGGATCAGCTTTGACAACTCCACCAGTAACCGTAAATTTAACGTTTGATTGCTTGTAACTTACGACACCCGCTCTCCGGAACTCTTTATATGAAATATTTTATCTTCAAGAATTCTATCTATATAAAGTATTTATCTGATTGATATCTTTAAAATGCAATTACATTACTTAAAACGCAACTGGTTTAGGTGCTGTTAGATTAGTGCAAATTATTTTTCTTTATACATACTATTTTTCATAACATTGCTCTAATTAATTGCGCAGATTTGTGTCTAGAAAACGCAAATAGACTAAAAAAAATGAAAAAATTATTTAATCTATTTGAGGCATCTAAAAAATAATTTACTTAAAAGTTTTGATGGGGTAATGTTGTAATAAAATAGAAATATTAATTTAAGGGAGCTTATTCCATGGAACATGCTAACAATAAAAGAACTGACATTACTCTGCGAAACTCTATCGACGGCTATTTGGAGCACATTCAAAAATCGTTCAAAGATGCTATGTACACTAGTGGGAGCTGGGATGAAGACGCTCTATCGCGATTCTGCCAAGCAGTACGGGTCAGCAGCCGCGGAGACCTATTGACTATATCTAGCGGCGCGAAGAAAGTACATGCTTATATAGCCACTAAAGATATTAGCGGCCATCAGAAAGGTAGCATCTTCTCTGCTGGCTGGTCCGGAAAACCTTCTCTTTCCAACTCCATTGGTAATGTTTTAGAAGGCGCTTACTAAGTCACATCCTCCTGCCTCAAACTAGCTAAATACTTATTAAAGTCATCCCCAAACTCTGGGTGCTGCATTGCCACTTGTACTGTGGCTTTTAAAAAGCCGAATTTATCGCCACAGTCATAACGTATTCCATCGAATTCGTAGGCCATGACATTCTCTTCCTGCAAGAGGGATTGAATGGCATCAGTTAACTGATACTCCCCACCAGAACCAACATTAATTTGGCGAATATGGTTAAAAATATGCGGCGATAAGATGTAACGCCCTACTACTCCTAAATTAGAGGGTGCATCCTTGGGCTGTGGTTTTTCGACTATTCCTGATAGTAGATGAAAGCCGCTAGCTTTCTCTGTACCGGCAACAACGCCATAAGATGAGCTCTTTTCAGGCCATATTTTTTCTACAGCCACAATAGATGCGTGGTATTTTTTATGAGCCTCAATCATTTGAGATAGTACCGGTTGGCTCGCTGTCAACAGATCATCTGCCAAAATGATGGCAAACGTTTCATTGCCAATTAATTTTTCAGCACACAAAACAGCATGTCCCAAACCAAGCGCCTCTGATTGCCGAACGTAGATGCAGTTCACATGACTTGGCTTAATATTTCTGACAATATTTAAGAGCGCTTTTTTATTCTTTACCTCTAGCTCAGCCTCAAGTTCATACGCTTTATCAAAATGGTCCTCAATAGAGCGCTTATTTCTGCCAGTAATAAAAATGAGTTCAGTAATACCAGATGCAATCGCCTCTTCTACTGCATATTGAATCAATGGTTTATCAACCACATTCAGCATTTCCTTAGGACTGGCTTTAGTGGCTGGTAAAAAGCGTGTTCCCAATCCAGCCACTGGAAAAACAGCCTTAGTGATTGGCATTAAATTATTGCTGGTCATATGTATATCCTTTGTAATAAATATTGCATTTATATCTGGGCATTAAAACCCGTTTATTCTTAGTTTTATTATTTAAAGAGAGGGAGTCATGCCTTTAAGAAATTGAATTCTCTGACTTGTAATTTGGTCAATCAAGCCACACTCCACAGGGCCAGGCTGCTGAAGGGCTTGATCAATAGGTTTCGCCAGCTGTTTACCCAACTCGACCCCAGGCTGATCAAAGCTATTAATACCCCATAAGATTCCCAAAGCAACCGCACGATTCTCATACAGCGCAAGCAGTACACCAAGATGATAGGCATCTAACTTTGGGAGTAGGATCAGATTACTTGGCTTGCCACCAAGATAGGCTTCATTGGGTATGTCAGAAGCCTTTCCCAGTGCAAGCGCTTGGGCTTGAGCTAAACAATTGGCCATTAAAACCCGGTGATGCATTTCAGCCTCAGGGATATCACTCATAGGCTCGATGACCGTGACGAAATCTACGGGGATAATTTGCTTACCTTGATGAAGTAGCTGAAAATAAGAATGTTGTGCATTGCTACCTACGCTCCCAAAAACAACTGGTGATGAATAAGTAATGGGGTCGCCATGGTGACCCACCCGCTTACCATGGCTCTCCATTTCCAGTTGCTGCAACCAGAGTGGCATTAGGCTGAGCGCATTGGCATAGGGAATCAAAGCGTAGGCATCTACTCCATACTTTCTTTGTTGATGAATTAATGCGAGCGCCATCAAGATCGGCAAATTTCTCTCTTGGGGAATTTTTCGAAAATCCTCATCCATAGAATGAGCCCCTTTTAAGAATTCCATAAATACATCAAATCCGTACTGCAAAGCAATGCAGAGCCCTACTGCGGACCAAACAGAAAAACGCCCCCCAACCCAATCCCAAAATGGAAAGATGTTCTCTTTGACAATACCAAAATCATTTGCTTTATTTATATTGGCGGTAACTGCAATAAGGCAGTTCTCGATATGCTCAATACTGCATCCATTCGCTTGGAGCCAATTTTTGACTGCTATTGCATTCATCAATGTCTCTGTTGTAGAAAAAGTTTTGGAAACAATGATGACTTTGGTAGTTAAAGGGTTTGCCACCTTAAAGATACGTGATAACTCTTCAGCATCAATATTGGCTGCAAAGTGAATGCGCATCCCCCTACTTTTAGTCTTTGGTAAGTTTTCCAAAGCCCTCACAACCAGTTCAGGACCGAAAACTGAACCGCCGATACCAATATGGATGAGATCGGTAATGCCATCGCATTCATCGCATAGAATACGCATTTTCTCCCAAACCATCCTAACTTCACTCATGACATCTTGGGCGTTGACATAGACTGGTGTATTAGACAAATTACGAAGTGCTGTATGTAAAACTGGGCGAGCTTCGCTTTGATTTAAAATGTCACCAGCAAACATGGCAGCAACTCGCTGCGCTATTTTGGCCTGCGATGCCTTCTCTAACAGTAAACCCCATTGCGAAGGGGTGATCCCCTGGTAATTTAAGTCGAGCAAGATGCCTGCAGAACTAAAATTAGTCATTGAATGCATGGGGCTACTTATGGCTTGCACTATTTTTACACCCTAAAAAATATTTAGTTTCATGAATAGCTTTTGCCATAATGATTTGATTAGATTTTGGTATTTGGAATTTTTACAGGCTATCCAATAAATGCAAATTAAATCCTAAAAATGCAAAAGACTCTCTTAAAGAGCTTTCTTGCGCGCAATATATTTAAACGCAAGTACTATCTAATTTGTTTTATTTGATAGCACTCGATAGAAAATGACTATAGAAACCAAATACTTTAATAGCGGCATCTTAATTAATAAACTGCTCAGAATTAGCTCATCTCTTAGCGGCGAAACAGACCTTGCGCAAATACTGGAAAATATTTTGGATGCTGCTATGGAGATAACGGGTGCCGATGAAGGCAGGATATATCAAGTAACGAGCGAAAATCTTTTAATCACTGAAATTGTCCATACAAAAAGCAAAGAAAACTCTTTAGCTGGTAATGTCCGCGATAGAATCAGTGATAGATCTATTCCCCTTTTTACTGATACAGGAATGCCTGATCTGAGACGTGCAGTCACTTATGCATTCCACAAAAAAGAGGCTGTCAATATACCAAATGCACACGACGCAATAAATTTCGATTTTTCTGAGACATTCGAATTAGATTCTACGAATAGCTATAAGTCAGCGTCCTTCTTATATGTACCCATGAAGAATTATGAATCTGAAATAACGGGGATTTTGAAGCTTACGAATGCATCCAATCCATCAACTGGGGAAATTATCCCTTTCTCGCAGAGATCTCAAGTCATCATTGAGGCGCTAAGTTCTCAAGCAGCAATTTCCATAACCAATCGCACCCTTGTAATACAGCTAGAGGATCTATTTGAATCTTTTATCAGCCTCATCAACCATGCGATTGATGATAAGTCTCCCCATACCGGAGGGCATTGTGAGCGCGTACCAGCACTAACTATGATGATTGCAGATGCAGTAACTCAATGCCAAGTTGGTCCATTTAGCGATT
>Ga0194042_1000063_pt1 | contig 28405 bp, 25 predicted proteins | sample JunL4412m_MetaG_FD_148974 | JGI IMG/M metagenome (GOLD analysis project Ga0194042, IMG submission 148974) | Anoxic zone freshwater microbial communities from boreal shield lake in IISD Experimental Lakes Area, Ontario, Canada - Jun2016-L442-12m | ecosystem: Environmental > Aquatic > Freshwater >...
TTTTCAGAAACAAGGCGCAACCGCATCATCTCGCGGTGTGCCTTTAAAAATGAACGCAAGAGCGCTCGGATTTCGTCGGGAATCTGAGTGAAGCGCTCTCGGGCTCCATCCGTGGACTGGCCAAAAACTGGCAATCGCCAACAACAAAGGAGAAGAGAACATGAATTGGTATCTCGCAGTGCTCAAGAAATACGCGGTATTCGATGGTCGTTCCCGCCGTAAAGAATATTGGATGTATGTTCTCTTTAATTTATTAGTCGGCATTGTACTTGCGATTATTGACGGAGTTCTGGGGACAAGAACATCCAGTGGCCAGGGCTTGTTAGGTGGCCTTTACACCCTTGCGGTGTTCCTGCCCGGTCTGGGTGTTGCCATTCGTCGACTGCATGACACAGGTCGAAGTGGCTGGTGGTTCCTGATTATTTTCACCTGTATCGGTATTTTCCCATTCTTGTACTGGATGATTTTGGAAGGTACTCCGGGCGAAAATCAGTACGGCCCGAACCCGAAGGACTCACCCGATCCGGTGTAATTCACCCTGCAATGCGCGACGGCCCTCCTCGAATAGAAGAGGGCCGTCCGTCGCCGAATACATTTATTATTGTTTGATTTTGCGTCGTAATTCTTCAAAGACCTCTTCACCAGGTATAGCTTCAACCAATCCGGCGTCGTAACATTCTATTCTGGCCAGAATCTCTTCATGCCACGCCGCTTCTGCGCCCGGATCGGGAACTTCGTCAACACTGCACCATAGCATATCCGCCAACATCAACCGCTGATCGGGCGGGAGGACGAGGGCGTCTTGCATAATAGTGTCCATTGTCGCGCTCATGCTTTAAACTTACCTCTACTCAATTCACGTGTCAATACAAATCCTATCGCCTTCAATTCCCAAACAACATCGTCACCGGCATCGCCGTTTGAATCCACGACCAGTCCCGGCGGAGTTGTTAAAATCGATCTTTCCAATAATCGGGGTGACGACTGGTGTGTGAAACAGCTAAAATGTTAATTGTCTGTTTTTGTATTGTGTACGCAAAATAATACGGAAATCCCTTGAAATTAACGCGTCTATATCCCGCCGCAATCGGGTGTCCGTAATTTGGATTACTCGCAAGAAAATCGCAAATTCTCCGCGCTTCGGTGCTGAATCGTACGCCCAAATTCTTGCGGTGTAATTCGTAGCTATCGGAGGCAGCGTTTAATTCGTCCTGCGCCGCAGAAAGAAATTCGACCCTGATCATCCGTTGATTTTACGTAACCTTTGCTGCAACGTAGCAAAGACTTCTTCAGCGGGGATAGTCTTTTCAAGACCCGCGTCAAATCGTGCCATCCTGGCGACAATTACGTCATGCCACGCCGCTTCTACCGCAGGATCGGGATCCTCTCCCTCATTTACACTGGACATTAGCATATTTGCCAGCATAACTCGTTGCTCGGGCGGGAGGACGAGGGCGTCCCGAATGATAGAGTCCATTGCCGTGTTCATGCTTTTAACCTACCCCGATACTTTAAAATTGTCAATACATCGCCGCGATAAAATTTTTAAAAATGACGTTTCAATTCCCAAACAACATCGTCACCGGCATCGCCGTCTGAATCCACGACCACACCCGACGCAATTCCGGGAGCGTCATTTTGGTGCGTGACTTGCCGAATTTCTCGACGATCTTGGCGTTGATTTTGCGCGGCTCTTTACCCGTCTTGCGCGAGTATTCTCGGACGTGTTGCTCGATCTGATCGCGCAGCTTTTCTTCTTCCTGGCTGGGCGTGAGTTGGATCGTGTTGTGAGTCTTCAATTCCGTCGCGTGGCTGTAGCCGGCGAGTGCAATGGCTTTCTTTAATTGGATCGGCGTGATACCCACAATGCCTGCGGTGCGGATCGCGCTTTCCAATGCATGGCGCTCCTCGTCGCTGATCAATTCACTGGCGCGTTCGCTGCTGACGCTCGATCCCATCGGCGTGATTTCGATGGGCTTGCCGCCGGATGGGCCTTCGCCTCCGACGCGCTCTTTTTTCTGCGCGATGAAATTCTCGTCGTTCTTGGTAATGCGGCGGATGATGACTTTCATCAGCGGATCGTCGGGCAGGAAGACGCGCGCGCACTGCTTTTCCCAAGGACCCGCACCGTGGTCGAAGCGCGTGGCGCGGGCGAGCATCTGCTCGATCCAGGGCTTCGAGCGGATGTTGGTCAGGCAGGCGATGTGCGTGATCGGTTTGCAGTCGAGGCCTTCGTACGCCATCTGGACGGTGACGAGCGCGTCGTAGCGTTTGGCGTCGAGGGCTTTGAAGCGCTTGATCGCTTCCATCGCTTCGGGGCCTTCGTCCATTGTAGCGATGCCACAGTCGATGCCTTTGAGTTTCAGGTACTCGGCATACTGCTTGGCGAAGTTTTGCCTCGCGGCGACGATCAGCAATTTACTGCGCGGATTGTCGCGCTTGGTTTTACGCCAGTCTTCGAGTGTGCGGTCGATCAGCGCGTGTGCGAACTGAGTCGAGATGGCGGTCCAGAGCGCTTCGTGGCTTTTCTTGCCAGCGGATTCGAGGCTCTTGACGCGCTGCTTTTCGCCGTTGCGGTCGTACCATTCGGCGGCGGCGTCAACGTGATTAAATGTCAGGCGGATGATGGCGCGTTCGACAAGCGCATCCACGCGTGAATAATTGACGATGGTCAGGTCGTCCGTCTCCTGCATGTCGATGACGTGGCCGTAGGAGCCGTCTTCGCTGCGGGCTTTGTAGGGCATGAAGGCGATGCGGCGGTCGTCGTCGCGTTCGAGTGTGCCGGACATGTAGAGCGTCAACGCGGCGCGTTCGACGAGCGGCGCGACGGCTTTTTCATAGGCTGAACGTTCGGCGACGTGATGCGGTTCGTCGAGGACGAGGATGTATTTGCGCTCCGAGAATTCGCGGAGATTGTACTGCTTTTCATCGACGGAGAGCGCGGCGTACGTCGTGGCGTAACCCGAGAGGCCCCGGCTGGGATCGGGTTCGTTGGTGCTGACGCGAATCTGGTGGTTGTGGACGAGCATGCGACGGAATTCACGGTCAGCGAAAGCGTCTTCGGCTTGTTCCTGAAGAGCGGTTCGCGGGACGACCCAGCAGATGCGTTCGGCGATAACGCCAATGAGTTCCGACGCGAGAATCACGGGCAGAAGGCTTTTGCCGCCGCCGGGCGTGACTTGAGCGACGATGGATTTGTAGTGCGCTGCACCGCTCTTGATGCGGCGCGCGATGTCCATGATCTCTTGTTGATGTCTGCGAAGCATAGGCGTTCACGTGGCGCAGGCTTCTTACCTGCACGTTACAGTTCCAAAATTTTGCAGACGGGACGCCTGCACCACGGAATCATCTTAAAATAAAAACGACCCTTGATGCAAGGGTCGTTTTTCAAACACAGCAACGGCGCGATGTTTTTATGGATTTTTAGTCTTGCCTGATTGGCTGGACTTGGCCGTGTAGACCTGCGGTTGCAGGACTTTGTAGAGCGACGAATTCAAGAGCAGCGTAACCGGCACCGTGCGCGGTGCACCGGTCACGGTGATATTCGTCAAGCCTTCGTCGGCCAGCAGGGCAAGACAATCGGCGCTCGTGATTTTCAAAGTAAACGGCGCAAACGCAATCGTTCCGGTCGACTTCTTCTTCAAATTGAACTTACACACATCTGGGCCGATGGGAGAGACTCCATTGGCGTCAAGAGCGAAGCGCCGAATCACTCCGCCAATATCAAAGTACACCAATTTTCCGGACTGGGCGAAGTTTGACGGCAGTTGGACAGAACCAGACAGGGTAATCGAATCCGCTTCGGTCTTGAGGAAATTGAGGCTGATCGCGAGTTTCAAATCGCGGATCAACCCAACGCTGACATTCTGGATGTTGTCGGGCGTTGACTTTGAATCAAACGGATTTGAACCGACAGCGATTTCCAATTCGTCCGAAAATCCGTCTCCGTCAGAATCCAACGTACTCTTGCTGTTCGTTGTGTTTGGAAGCGGTGAGATGGTGATGACCAGCATGACTGTATCAGTGCCGACAGCATTGGTTGCCACAAGCGGCACGGTGAACGAGCCGACTTGAGTCGGGACGCCAGTGATGAATCCGGCACCTGGCGAGAAGATCAGTCCGCCCGGCAAAACCGCGTTGGCTCCGAGCGTATACGTGATCGGCGTTTCACCCGTTGCTGTGGGCGAGTAGGAGAATTGAGAACCCACGATTCCGTTGAGCATCAAGGAACTGTTGATCGCTGGGCGGGCGAGGATGGTGACGGTGGTGACTTTTGTCGTACCAAGCGATGCAGTGGCTCCAGGAACGATATTCACTCCGCTGCTGGGATTGCTGAGCGTAATGAAGAACGTTGCTCCGGCAATGGCGGCCTGTTTGTTGAGCAACGGTACGGTGAAGGAGGCACTGGATTGATTGTAGTTGAAAGTCAATGTGCCACTGACGCCTGTGTAGTCAACACCATCGGCGGCGGTACCATCGCTGGTGGCATATTTAACAGTCGTGTTCGATGCAGTGGCAGTCAGTGGGCGGGTGACCGTGATGGTGACCGTGCCAGCCGTTTCGTTGACGATGTAACTGGCTGAGGAAAACTGAAGCACACCGCCAATATCGTCGTTGGTAATGGTGACGACAGCATCGTTCTGCGCGACGATTGTATTGACCGGATTGGACAAGTGAATGGAGAACGTCTTGTCCGCTTCGACAATTGTATTACCCAGAATTTGTATGTCGGCCTGAGTCGACGTTGTTCCCGCCGGGAAAAAGACCGTGCCCACGCGTTGCTGATAATCATTAACGCTGTTGGCCGTGCCATTCGCAGTTGCGAAATCAACACTGACCTCCTGTGTGTTCGGAGCAGACAGCGTGAAGATGACGGTGGCATTGGATAAGCCAAGGTCACCTTCTGGCACGCTGAAACTGGCAATCGAAACCGTCGGCTGCGGGTTCAAGCCGACAGTTTTGACGAGTGTGTTAATGTTACCCACGGACGTCGGGTCAGACGTTGTTGACGTGACGGTGATCGTGTTCACCAAAGGAGTGACCACGTTCGAATTGACATTGAAGGTAAACGAGAACGACGCTGTTGCTTGTGGGCCGAACGCGGGAATCGTCGGGACTGTGGCTGTATAGGTGCCTGACGTGGCACTGGGAACGTGAGTCGATGTCTGAGTCCAACCAATTGGAGGTGCTCCAATATTGAGCAATTTAATTTGATTCGGTCCCGGGAAGGCGAATGTAAACGTTGTTGCTTGTGAATCGCTGGGGCCTGCGTTTGAGACGGTGACGTTGTAAGTAATCGGATTACCAGCGACGACAGGATCGACACTTGTGGTGCAGGTAACGCTCAGATCCGCGCTCGGAGCGACTGTGACGGAGATCGTACCAGAATTATTGCCGGGGGTTTTGTCGTTTGCTGGCACTCCCAATACGGCAGTCACGGTATTGCTGATAGAGGTAAGATTTGACGCGCTGGCCGGAATGCTCAGGACGAGCTTCACCGCGACGGTTTGGCCTGGTTGTATGGTCCCAATCGGGATCGTTAAAACCCCGGCGTTTATGTTTGGTGTAAGGAATGATAATAGTGGCGCTTCCACCGACACAACTGACGCGATGGCGGGAAGTGTGTCTGTAACGGTCACACCGGTGGCGATTGATGGACCAAAATTGAAAACGTTGAACGTGTAGACGATCTGATTGTTCGGTGCGATGTTTCCGGGAGTTACTGCATTCGAGACAGTTCCAAGCGATGTGATTTGTACATCAGAATTCACACCGATGGTGATACCGCCCAAGGTTGCTGTATTCGCGGTCGGACCCGGATCAATGGTCGTCGAAGTCGTCGCCGCAGTCAATGAAATGGTGCCCGGAATCGGTGCGTTCAAATTGACCTTGACGGTGAGTGTGAGGACCACGGTTTGCCCTGCAGGAATCGCGAGGGCGCTGCTGCTTTGAAAAGACGTCGTGACACCGGGCGTCAAAACTGGTGGTGGAGGAGAACTTGTGAGTGCAAACGTTGCTCCGTTGACCGGTGCCAACGTGGATTGCGTAAGACTGACGAATGTGGTGTTCACTGGAATGCTGACGGCTGAAAGATTGACACCTGGATTGTTCGACGGTCCATTGTTTTTGATGGAGATGGCATAAACCAGGTTATCGCCTTGGTCAACAGACGTCGTATTTGCCGGAACGGTTGCAATGGAGACGCCGATATCGGACTGAACGTTAGCCGTTAAGCCCGATGTCGCAGCCGGATTATTGTTTCCCGGAATGGTATCCTGCGCAGGAATTTGCAATGTGATACTGGGCTGGTTTGACAACGCTGTTCCCGACGCCACGGTCTGATTGACTCTCACAACCACATCGATTTTAACGGGAGTCGACCCTGTTAGAGGCAATGATGCGATCGTGTCCGTAATAGTGTTACCGGTATTACTCAATGTAAACGCCGTACCCTGAGTTTGAGTCTGCGAAACGAACGTGAAGTTTGCAGCATTCAAGATGTCGGTGACGATCACGTTTTGTGCGTTACTCGGTCCGTTGTTGACAATGAGGAGTGTATACGTCACGGTATTGCCGACAGCAACCGTGCCGGAGGGACCGGTGATACCAATACCTACGTCTGACGAGAACGTAACAGCGTCGGCTTTGGTAACATTCGTGTTATTCACAGCATTCGGATCGGGTGTGCTGGACGTGGCTGAAGCCGTGTCGGTGACAGTACCTGACGTACCAGCATTGATGGTTTCAACAAAACTAAACGTTCTGTTCGTAAACGGAGCCATGGTAGCCACCGTCCACGTATTGATGGGACTGCCGCTGGATGTAAACACTGCGGCCGTACCACCGGTTTGAGTAAAGTTGGAGAATACGCATCCGGGAGCAGGATTCATGACCAAAACGACGTTCGACGCGTTGTTGGGCCCGACATTTGTAACTGTCACTGTAATGGTGCGCGTACCACCCGCAGTCGTCCCGCTCGATGACATCGAGACGATGATATCGGCGTTCAATACGGTGCTCGACGCGAGTGTTGCGCTGTTATTGGCAAGATTCGGGTCGACCGTCGTAGTTAAGCTCAAATCCAGCGTAGCAACGTCATTGAAAGATGCTGGAGAATTGGCCAACGCGACGTTTTCGTCAAACGTGATAATCGCATTGCCGGCTGCCGGAAATGAGCCTGTTCCAAAAGTGACCGTAACACTGGTGGTTGCCGACCTGCTTGAACTTTGAACGGAACCGCCGGTTGGGGATGCAGCCTGAGCCAAATTCGTGATCGTGACGTTGGAATTAATCGGCATTGAGAATGATGTTATGGCCGGCGCATCGCTGGGTCCGTTATTGACCACCGTCATCGTCACCGTACGCTTGCTGCCAATACTAATAGTCGCAGGGGTGGCGCCGAACGAGATGCTGAAATCGGAGCGCAAAATGGTGGTCGTCGAGGCACCGGCAGGAGCGGGTGTTTGAGTCGCGCCACCACTTACACTCAACACCGGCGCTGCAATCGTCAGCACCGTTCCGTTCGGAAGGCTTGAAGCCGTTGAAACCGGAATGTTAATGGTAACAGGTGTACCATTGGCGACACTAGCACCGGCGATGGTGACAACCTGACCTACTCTGGTCACTGTGAATCCTGATTGAGGCGAGACAAGCGTTCCGATCGCAAACTGGATGGGCAGAGTCACTTGAAGTGATGTGACCGAAACAGGGGACGAATTCGCAGCATTGTTCGTCATCGTCACGCCAACGGTACCCGTGTTGCCAGCAGGGAACGAATTGGCCGGAATGCTTCCAACAGCCAACGGAGTGGGCGTAATCCCGGTCGTGACGACGAGATTGCCGACAACTACCGTGTTTACAATCTGGGATGCGGTATCGTTGCTGAGATTCGTCTCTATCCCTGGTGCGAGCGCCGGGAAATGCAGCAGATTCACCGTTTCCGTGTATGTTGTCGCGACTGTGGACGTTTCAGTATACGTCACGATTCCACTCGCCCCTGCTGTGAAGACGGGGAAATGTACTTGCAAGATTCCATTATTATTTTGCGGAAGAAAAACTGCGTTAGCTAGCACCGTCCCACTCGACGTTACGTTTGACACTGTCACTCCTGATCCAGTTATCGGTATTTGAAAGAATGTGATCGTCGGAGAATCGCTCGGTCCCGCGTTGTTGACTGTGATCGTCACGTTTCGGCTGCCGTTCGAGGCGTAGGTTGTACTTCCGGCAATCGCAACCGACATATCGAACGCAATAGAGGTGACGGACACCGTACTGTCGGTGCCGCTGTTGTTGCCAAGTGAGGAGTCCGTGTCGACAGCTCCAACAGAGACCGTTGGCGTGAACGTGTAACCCGTGCTCACCGTAGCGGACGAAGCGGTTTTGACCTGGATTGAAAATGCACTGGTGCTGTTGATTGCATAATTGGCCGCCGTTAGCGTGTAGGCTCCACTGCTGCCAGCGGTATTGGTGCCGGACGACAGAACCCAGCCCGATGGAATCGCAAACGCGGACGTCAACGTCGTATTTGTCGGTGTGCTGAACGCAAGCGACGCATTCGTAGCCGCAGCAGCCGAATTGTTCACGTTAAATGTGTAAGTCGTGGATTGTCCAGCCGCCAAACTGGTCGGGTTGGCGAGCAGCCCTGTGATCGACAAATCCGTCGTCGCCGCAGACGCGCTACCCATTATTAAACTCATCGCCAGGATGATTGCCGCCACAGAATACCATGTCTTACGCATCGATTCGCTCTCCACTCGTCCGTCGTTACAGATTTGGTGCATGTGCTCGCATTTTGGATTACAAATCTTCTTCCGAATTTGGCATTTTGCAAGGTTGAAAAAAATAATAACGCCCGATAATGGGGTTAGAACCGGTGAGTATCACCCGGTTGCATACCCGATTATTATGTGTGGTCATCTGGCGGGTGAACTCCCACGACGACACCGCCGCCGATTTTCAAACAATCCAATTGCATGAGCAACTCGGGAACCAGCGGGATCAGGAATTCCAATTTGCTCGATTTTGATAGCAGCGTGACCACGCTGATTTTGAAGCCGGTAAAATTCTGCTGGTATTGGATATTCTTATCGACGGTGATGAGCACATCGAAAACGGGATCAGCCTTTTTGAGCAACGCCCCGTTTTTAATCGAACCCCACCCAATTTCCTGCACCGTCAGAACATCGTGGCCGGGCAGGAAGCGTTTCAGCCGCCTTGGAACATTTTCGTCGAAAAGGATTTTCATCATGCGACCGCGCGTTGTCGCGACAATTCAAGCAGCGCAATGATCTGCGCGAGCGACACACCGGGAAAATCGGCCCTAAATTCGTCGATGGTTGAGCCCGTTTCCAAATAGTCGAACAGGATTTCGATCGGCACACGTGTCCCCACAAACACGGGCTTGCCGTGCTGCACGTCTGGATCAATCAGGATAATCTCATCCTTACTCATAGCCTGACTCTACCTTTTTCATGGCGTTGCGTCAAGCCCCGCCGGATGCCACCTGCCTCATTGAAAAATCACGCGCAAAAAAAAAAAAAGGCACGGAGCAGGGTACTGCTCCGTGGCACCCACCATACTAAAACCGATCACGTCGATTCGATTCCTAAACCGCTTACTTCTCAATATACGTGTACCCATCCATCCCATTCTGATACATCGTAATGAACGTGCGCAACTCTTCGATTGACATCTTGTTCGCGCGGACAGCTGCCTCTGCCGCGTTGCGCAGGCGTTGGATCATTTCGTTTTTGTCGTAGCTCACGTATCGCAGCACGTCTTCAACCGTGTCACCGGTTTCGACTTGTTCGACTTTGTAGCCGCCGACCGACGAATCCACTGAGACGTGAATCGCGTTGGTGTCGCCGAAGAGATTGTGCAAGTCACCGAGGATTTCCTGATAGGCACCGACCAAAAACACGCCGAGGTAATATGGTTCCGGCGTCATCGCGTGCAATTCGAGGACGCTCTTGACGTCTTTCAAATCGATGAAGTGCTCGATCTTTCCGTCGCTGTCGCACGTGATGTCCGCCAGCACGCCGCGCCGCGTCGGCTTTTCGTTCAAGCGATGGATCGGCATGATCGGGAAGAGATGATTGATCGCCCAATGATCGGGCATGCTTTGGAAGAGCGAGAAATTGCCGAAATACGTGTCGGCCATGCTGCGCTCAAGTCTGTCCAATTCTTCTGGCACGTTAGTCAATCCGCGCACGATCTTCAACACGCGGCGGCACGTCGCCCAGAATAATCGCTCGGCCAACGCGCGTTGTTTCAAACTCAAATACCCGAGGTTGAACATCGTCACCGCTTCGTCGCGCATCTGCACCACGTCGTGGTAGGCTTCGAGAAAATTCTTGCGCGATACAGTCTGACACGTGTCCCGCAAATTCCACAGAATGTTCGGAACGTCCTCAGGCAACTCGACACCGTGCTCTTCGAGGTCCCAGCCGCCGCCCGTCTCGGACACACCGAGAATATTGAACACCAACACGCTGTGATGCGCCGACAACGCGCGTCCGGATTCGCTCACGAGCGTCGGGTGCTCGATCTTTTCTTCGTCGCAGACTTCCATGATTTGGAACACGACGTCGTTGGCATATTCCTGCATCGAATAATTCATGGACGCATCGAAATTAGTTTGGCTGCCGTCGTAATCCACGGCCAAGCCACCGCCGACATCGAGGTACTTCAACCCTGCTCCGAGCTTCTTCAATTCAACGTAAAACCGCGCGGCTTCTTTCAGCGCCGATTTGATATTGCGAATCGCGCTGATCTGGCTGCCGATGTGGAAGTGCAGCAACTGCAAACAATCCAACATCCCTTCGACTTTCAAGCGCTCAATCGCTGCGAGCATTTCTTCGGATGTGAATCCAAACTTCGAGCGGTCGCCGCTGGACGATTCCCAGCGCCCGGTTCCACGCGCGTTCAACTTGGAACGGATGCCGATCAGCGGTCGGACCTTGTGCTTCTCGGCCATGCGCAGCAACACGTCCAACTCGGTGTGTTTTTCGAGCACGACGACGACTTTGCGATCCAACTTCGTCGCGAGCAGAGCCATCTCAAGATACTCTTCGTCTTTGTATCCGTTGCAAATGAAGAGGCTCTCCGTCGAATCCAGCAGCGCGAGAATCGCAATCAACTCAGGCTTCGAACCGGCTTCGAGACCGAAGTGGAATTCCTTGCCGTGGCGGACGAGCGCTTCGACGACGTGACGCTCCTGATTAACTTTGATCGGAAAGACGCCGCGAAACGCGCCTTTGTATGACTGTTCGCGAATGGCCGTGTTGAAGCACAGATTCAGCTCCTCGACACGACGCTTCAGAATGTCCGGGAAGCGGATGAGCATCGGGGAGGTGATGCCGCGCGCTTCGATGTCCGCCACCAGAACTTTGAGGTCGATGGCGATCTCTTTTTGTCCGGTAGGGTGAACGGCCAGGTGACCCTGGTCGTTGACGGAAAAGAACTGCTTTCCCCAATTATTTACGCCATATAATTCAATGGCATCCTGCACCGACCAAGTCTCCACTGTCTGCGTACGCCTCCGATGGATGAGATGAGGAAAACCGCGCTGATGTGAACGCTAAACGCTACAGCGCGGGATGCAAGAACGAAATCGCAAGTCTCAACGCTTCACTGTCTTTTTTAACTTTCATTTTTCCGCTGTGCTAGGGACTGCCGAACGATGTCTTTAATAGAATTTCGAAGTGTGACACCCCGAATCGACATCACTCCGCGCAAACAGAAATATGGAATCATCAATGCTACAAAAGCAACCCCGAAGATAAAAAACACAATTGCTTTGCGCAAATCACGGAGTTGTATGCTGCACACGACAGCAACTGCTCCAGAAATGACAAACACGGCACGAAAGCACCATTCCAAAAACAGAGACTTTGTTGATATGGTGATGCTCATTTCTTCCTTACGTCGTCGCAACCATGCAAACTCAATATTAACCCCGTCGAAAGTTCCGATCCTCACGGTCAACTGCTTCTGCACTGCTTTCAAATAAACGGTACGATTATCCGCAGCAACTTCGTTTTGAACAAGTAGTTCTTCCCTCTCGATTCTACATTCGGGCCCCAGAAGACGCTGAAGTTCATCTGCCACATCGTCCGAAATCGTACGAATTCCGCACTCAATATCGTCGTCGGCAACCTTTCCAAGCGGGATTGAAATACGGCTCATGCGTTCACTCCCCGTCCTTAAACGGCCGGTCCCCCGACACAATCAGCGTCACTGAAAATATCACCGCGCTTTCGCTCGATTGAAACGTCATGGCGTTCAATTGACGCGTCGGATCCAATTTCAAATTTTGCGAGAACAATTGAACCGGCCCGGCCTTCAGTGCTTTGTGAACGAAGGTCTCTTTGGCCTCGCCCGTTTTGTTCCAATCCTGAACGCGCAGGTCCTCAACCACCGCCTCGCCGGTCGTGTAAACCAGCGTCGCCTTCACGCTCACGTTTCCCTTTTGTGATCCGTGCATCACGGCCAGTCGTCCGTAGGTTCCACGCAACGCCGGCGGAACCAGCACCGTCACCGGTCCGCCCGATATCAGGATCGCGTTCGGATCATCGCCGGGAAGTATGAAATTAAAATAGGCGCGCGGCACCACCGCTGGCACCTGCACCCGTCCGTCTGCTGGAATGCCGTCGCCGTCTTTGTTCTCGCGCTTCCATTTTGCTCCAATGAATTCGTTGAAGGCCGCAGACACATCCAGCGGGAAATGGTCCTTCGGTTTCGGCGGCGGCACAATAGCGGGTGTTGCATCCACGTCGGTTGTAGGTCGGCTGGGTTTAATACCGTTTAAAATAAAAAACGCGCAACCACCAATTATAACCAGAGCGCCACATAGCCCTATCGCCCGCGTATATCCGCGTTGATCACCGAATCGCATTGCAACCTTCCTTTTGTTCATCATGAAGCACTACTGCTTCTCTTGCTGCAACCACAACAATTCGCTGACCTCATCATAAGCCAGCAAATCGCCGAAGCGGCCCCAGCGCACCAGCGTGTCGAAGACCTTCTCGTAATTCTCAAACGGCATCCGGAACACAATCGTTTCCAACACCAGATCGCGATGGACTTCCTGATTGTGCTGCCGACGAATCAACTCCACAACTTCCTTGAAAATGCCCAGCCGCACCAAGCGATCACGCCAGATTCCTTTGCGTTCATCCAACGGTGCGCGCACATACTTCTGTCCGTCCGCTTCGAGCACCACCATGCGTTTCGGCGTATCGACAAATTCCAGCAACTCCGCCGCTTTCACTGCCGACAGCAACCGCCCGAATTCGGTGTGCGTGTCGGCTGAAATTTTGTACATGTCTTCCTTGCCGCCGCGTGCGTCCAAGTACTCCAACAACCCGACAATTTCACTCGAACTGATGTCCGGCAACGGCTCGATCGAAACGATTGACGACACCGTCGACGTTGACGACGCCACACCTGTCGTCTCCGGTGCGTCAGGCATTTCAGCGCCCGTAATAATGTCATGCAGATGATCGACCATGCGCAGCACTTCCGCCGATCGGTAGTCGCGCGGACGGGGTAGTTTGTTCTCGACAATCGTCCGCACCCGTCCGGGATTTGCTCCCAGCACCACGATGCGGTCGGCCATGAACACCACCTCTTTAATGTCGTGGCTGACCATCAACACGGACTTCGGATTGCGGTCTTTCGAGCCGCACAAATCCAGCACTTCCGCGCGCAAGCTTTCAGCGGTCAACGCGTCGATCTGACTGAACGGTTCGTCCAGAAACAGAATCTCCGGATTAACGCTCAGCGCCCGGGCGATGCCGACGCGCTGCTTCATTCCGCCCGACAATTCACGAGGATACGCTTCTTCAAATCCGGCCAATCCGACGAGGTCGATCGTCTTCCGCGAGCGCTCGGCAATCTCCTCCGGCCCCAGCCCCTTCGCCTTCAACACAATCTCAATGTTCTGATGCACCGTCATCCACGGATACAACGCTGCGCCCTGGAACACAATCGCCGCGCCGGGATTCTGCCCTGCCATCGCGCTGTTGTGATACAGCACGTCTCCTTTGGTCGGTTTGATCAGCCCGGCCAGCACGCGCAGGATCGTCGACTTTCCGCACCCGGACGGTCCCAGCAGCGCGATGATCTCGTGCTCCTTCACCGTCAAATTAATCGCCTCCAGCACCCGCAATGGATTGCCGTTGGGCTGTGTGAACTCGTGAGACACATTCTTCAGTTCACACAGGACATCACCGTTCGTTTCAGGCATAGAATTACCGTTTCGTGTTTACTTACTTAAAGAAAATCGCGACTCCGCCAATTCATACAACGGCTTCCAGGCAAACCGACTGAACAGCACGACCATCGCCGACATCACCACAACACTGGCCGCCAGCGTCGATTCTTTTCCGGCGACTCCTGCCACTTCACTGATGATCGCACCCAGCCCCGTCGCGACGATAGGCTTGTCGCTGCCGATGGTCAGATACTCCGACACAATGCTCGCGTTCCACGCCCCACCCGCCGCTGTGACCCAGCCTGTCACCAGATACGGAAAACACGCCGGGGCATACAGCGTCCAAAAGCGTTGCCAGCCCGTCACGCCGAAGCTGTGCGACATTTCTTTCAAGTCCGCCGGAATCGCCATCGCCCCGGCAATCACATTGAAGAGAATGTACCACTGCGTTCCCAACAACATGAGCACGGTGCTGACTGTGTCCAATCCCAACGGTTTCAAGGCCAGCCACACCAGCGCGTACAACATCGGTGCGGGGAATGATGCGGCGACTTGCACCACCGGTTGCAACACGCGTGACAACTTCGGAGACAACCCAATCGCCAGTCCCGCAGGTAGCGCCCACATCGTCCCCAAAACTGTCGCGATGACCACTCGCGTCAATGTCGCAAATGCGCCGATTCCAATCGCCTTCCACTGTCCGCCCGGCACTTGCAACAACAGCATCACAATCGTATAGCCGCCCCAGAGCAATCCCGCGCAACTGGCTACGAAAATCGTCGTCGATATTGCTTTGCCGAGGATGTTCGGTTTGTGGACGTCCGGCAATCGTTCGGACGCCGTCGCGATCACGGCGATGGGTTGATCAGGTACCGCCGGTATGGGTTGCGCGGACAGATCGGGTTGCGATTCAAAGCGCTCCGCGATCCACGAAAGAATCTTCGAGCGTCTTAAAAAATCCAGGAACCACGACTCGGCGTTCTCTTGAGCGCCGCCCTCTTCCACGCGGAACTTCTGCGCCCACACCACAATCGGTCGCCACAACAATTGGTCCAGCATCACGATCATTAAAATCATTGCAATGATCGCCCAGAATTGAGCCGTGTGGCGTTGTCCGATGTCACTTTTCGCACACGCCGCCGCCATGTAGGATCCGATTCCGGGCAAGGCGTATTTGTGTCCGTCGAGGGTGAACGATTCACAGATCATCAAAAAGAACCAGCCGCCCGCCATGCTCATCATCGAATTCCAGACGAGTCCCATCATCGAATACGGCAGTTCCATCCACTTAAAGCGTTCCCACCAATTGAAGCGATAGACCGCCGCCGCCTCGCGCATTTCCAGCGGCAGTGAATTGATCGAATGAAAAAAGCTGAACGTCATGTTCCACGCCTGCCCCGTGAAAATCGTGACGATCACCACCAATTCCAAACCGATATTTTTACCCGGAAACAACCGCATCAACGTGATCGAGACCACCGGCAAAAACGCCAGAACGGGAAGGCTCTGCAAGATGTCGAGAAGCGGAATCAATACGCGCTGAGCGATCTTGTCCTTCGCCGCCCAATACCCATACAGGAGGGTGAAGATCAGCGACAACATGTACGCGATCAATCCCCGGCTCAGCGAGAAGAACGCGTACTTCGGCAGGGCCCACGGCGACAGGTCGATGGTGATCGCTTCGGACGACGGCGCGGTCCATTCGGTCGAGAAATTAAACAGCCCGAAAATAATTCCGGCGACGCCGCCCAACAGTAATACGTCGGCAAAACCCGAGCCTCGCGTGACGTTTAACGCCGTATGCGCATTGCCCCAAATGTGTCCTAAAAACTTTTTCATGTTACGCGCCACGCCGACTCTTTTCTCGAATGATTCCAGTGATGGTTTCGTTATACCCGCGATTCCACCCGCGCAAGCAGGAATGAATTCAATTCAAGACTTTTCACGAAAGATTAATCAGTTTTCAGGTGCGGCGGCAATCCTGTTGCCGCCTCTCATCATTTTTTTATTTTCACCGAAAGAAAACACATGTCACGGGTAGACTAGCCATAGGTGCAACCTACTCATCTTATTAGCACCGCTCGGAACGATTATATCCAAGGTTCGAACCTCTATGGCTACGTCCGTCCGGCTTCGAAAATTAAATCACGACTACGAGGAACATGTCTACGCCGGGCTGATCGGACAGGCCATCGGCGCAGGCCTCGGGCGGCATCATCTCGGCGACGTCCGAACACTTCCGCGCAACGAACTCGGGAAAATCGGTTATGACCTCAGTCTGCGCGGTGATTTCTCTTCGGCGTTCGCCAACACCGCCATCGTCTCCGCGCTGACCTCCGTTCGCGTCCTCGAAGACTTCGGTTACTCCTCCAGTTTCAGTAGCGAAAATGTCGCACAAACGTGGCTCAATTACGCCGTCGAAAACCGCTCCGTTCTGTGGTGGGGCGGCGTAGGCCACTCCGCACCCCATACGGCGTTTAAGCGTCTTAAAAAGAGTATCTCAACGCCTGAAAACGGTGTGCTTTCTGTCGTTGGTTCTCCCGTCGCTGAACAAAGCGGAGCCGAAGCCAGCGCCACGGTCTGGGGTTTGGTCTGTCCCGGCGACGTCGAACGCGCGGTCGAATTGGCGGCCAAAGCTGCTCGCGTGTGTTACGACGGCGAAGCTGTTTTCGCTGCGCAAGCCGTGGCCGCCATGGTCGCCGCCGCGTTCATTCCGAATCAGTCCATCGACGATCTCGTCCAAATCGCCGAAGACGCGCTGCCCAAAGAATCCGCTGTCGCTAAAATGATCGCCGACCTTCGCGGTTGGAACGCATCCGGCGAAGTGTGGCAGCACACGCGCGAACGGATGATCGAGGCCTTCGGTGGCAGCGCCTTCGACGAACACCATGTCGTCCCGCATTTCGCTGGCGTAATCATGGCTTTGCTTCTCGGCAACGGCGAACTCCCGCGCAGCCTCGCGCTCGCCGCGTCCGCAGGCTGGGGCACGGCTTCGAATCTCAGCATCATCGGCTGCGTGCTCGGTGTCCGCATCGGCCTCGTTGGCATCGACAACTGTCTGGCATGGCGAGCGGCCATCGGCGACGTTTTGCATCTTCCCAGCGCCGACGCCGGTCGTTGCGTCACCGACGTCGCGACCGAAGCCCTCGCGCTCGCACGCATGGGCCGCGAAATCCAGCGCTCACTCGTCGCGCCGCCCAAAAAAGGCGCGCGATTCCACTTCGAATTGCCCGGATCCACTCACGGCTTTTCCGCTGAAACCAGTCACGATTCGTTGGGTCTCGTGATTGTCTCCAACATCGCCGGACACAGCCGCGCAGGCAAACGCTCGTTGTCCATCAATTACTCCGGAATCGAACCCAATCGCGCCGCCCGTATTTCAGCCGCTGTATTTCCCAAACGCGAAAAGCAAGCAAGCGGACGCGGGGCCTATTTCTCCGGCAGCCCCCTCCTCTACCCCGGCCAAACCATCCGCATGTTTGTTGAAGCCAGCGGCGAAAACAAAGACCAGGTTGGCGTCCGTCCTTTCATCCGCTACTTCGGCGAATTTGACGAACTCACCATCCTTCGCGGTCCCGAAAAATGGCTACTTCCCGAAGCGCGTTACGAATTTCAATGGACGCTCCCTCACGCGGTCGACGCATACTATCCCGCCGGCACCCAACTCCTCCGCGATGGCTATTCAAAAGAAGCTCAGCACTCCGTACTCCTGGGTCGTCCCATCGGCGAAATTGGCGTCAAAGTTTTCTCCGACAAACCCGCCAGTGGCATCGTCCATGTTGATTACATCACGTGGGACGGCGCGCCGCGCGTAGACCTCGGCCCGCCTGACGGTCCCGGCCTCGCGTGGCAACACGCTTGGGTCAATGCCGCCACGCAATGCGAATTCGGCAAAGGTGCCTCAGCTCTTCGCGTGAGTCAGACGGACGGGACTGGACTCCTGATTCAAGGCACTCGTTCGTGGCGCGGTTACTCCGCCGTCGCCAATGTCACACCGCGCATGGCTCGGAGCGCCGGCATCGCGATTTGCGTTCAAGGCCAGCAACGCTACTACGCCCTGCTTCTTTGCGCGGACAAAAAAGTCCGCCTCATTAAACAACTCTACGGAACCACCGTCCTCGCTGAAGCTGACTTCGCCTGGTCGTTCGGTCAAACAATTGAATTGTCACTGGCTCAAGACGGGAAAAAAATCACCGCCAATGCGAACGGTCGCGAACTCTTTAAACTCGACGACACCACGTCACCTTTAGAGGGTGGTGCCTTCGCACTCGTCGTCGAAGAAGGCTGTCTCGAAAGTTCCGCCGTCCGAATTTCGCCGGTGGAATAAATGAAGATGTGTCGCGTTCGTGCCTCTTTATGTAGACATTTGACCGAACCACTTGAACGTTCAGTTCGTATTATGCATCACCGGACTTGCGGTAGACATTCCCCTCTCCCCTTGAGGGAGAGGGCCGACGAGACAGCCGTTCCGTCTCGCGGGGTGAGGGGTAAATGCTGATTAATCCAAGCGCATCGATTAATCAGCGCCTTCCCCTCACCCGGCGAGCGAGTACGCTCGTCCGCCCTCTCCCTCAAGGGGAGAGGGAACTGCGGCGCAACTTCGGTGATGCGACCCGGTTCGTAAGTCATCTGTAAATAGTTTCGCTCGTTGTCCGTTTTTGGTGTAGACTTAAATCATGCGAAGGAAGCTGAACACCCCCGCGATCTTCCTCTGCGCCCTGGCCCTCGGCGCATGGGTCGGTGCGTCTTTCCATTTCACGTCGTCACAACAACTGACTGCATCGCAATCGTGCGGCGCGTGTTGTTCGTTCATCGCATCCATTTCGAAAACATCCGCGAAACCGCAACTCAACGCCGCCTCAATAAGCGACGAATCCACATGCGCCGCGTGTCTCGCTGGGGCGCTCGTTTATCACGCTCCTGTTACCACGCACGTCGAATTGTTCGAATCTTCAATCCCGAGCGACACGACCGTCCTCGCGTCCGGCGTCCGCATAGAAGTCCACATCCACGCCCACCCGCCCGAACGCGGCCCACCCGCGTGAACAGCCTCGCTTAGTGCCGCGCTTTAACACCTGCATTCCAGCACCGTCGTATGACTTTGCTTCGTTTAAAGCGCAGAGTTCCAAACCATCCATCCATTAATTAATTCGTGAAGATTCGCGCAGATTCGCGCAGATTCGCGCGATTCGATGTTCAAGCTTTTCACTTGGGTGTCCCTTTATGCTTCTTGAAATCGAAGGCCTGACGAAGTCCTACATTTCCCCTGATGGTGAGAAAAATACGGTCGTCAACGTCCCCCGTTTTGCATTGAAAGAAGGCGAGCAAGTCGCCCTTGAAGGCCAAAGCGGTTCCGGGAAAACGACGTTTCTCAATCTCATCGCCGGTATCCTGCAAGCCGACTCTGGTACGATTGTGCTCGACGGAAAGTCGCTTACGTCACTCTCCGAATCCGCGCGAGATACGTTGCGTGCGCAGACCATCGGCTACGTCTTTCAGACGTTCAACCTCCTTCAAGGTTACACGGCTCTGGAGAACGTTGCGCTCGGCATGATGTTCGGACCGGGAGCTGATTACGCCCGCGCGAAGCACTTGCTCGAACGCGTCGGACTCGGCGACCGCTTGAATTATTTTCCGCGTCAACTCTCGGTCGGACAGCAGCAGCGCGTGGCTGTCGCCCGAGCGCTCGCGAATAAACCCAAGCTCGTCCTCGCTGACGAACCGACTGGAAACCTGGACCATCGCAACGCAAAGGAATCGCTGAAACTGATTCGCGAAGCTTGCACTGAAAACGGAGCGGCGCTGCTGCTCGTCAGCCACGACCGCGAAGTCCTTGGAGCGTTCGAAAACGTCCGGAACCTGACGGACGTCAACATCAAATAATTGGAGTCCCGACTCAATGAATGGAATCTTTCTTATCGTCCGCCGCAGTCTGCGCCAGCACGCGCTGTCGACGCTCGTCACGATTCTTTCCGTGGCACTCGCGACCGGCCTCGTGATGTCCGTCTTCTGCGTCCGCGACCAGGCTCACGACGCGTTCACCGGAGGCACTGTCGGATACGACGCCGTCCTCGGCGCGCGCGGCAGCCAGTTGCAGCTCGTGCTAAACACCGTCTTCCAATTGGAAACGTCCCCGGGCAATATTTCGTGGGCGTACTATCAAGCCGTCAAAAAAGATCCGCGCGTCAAGCTCGCCGTGCCCTACGCCGTCGGCGACAACCTGCGCGGATTCCGCATCGTTGGGACGACGTCCGAAGTCTTCACCGAGTTTGAATATCAGGAAGGCAAGAAGCTCACGCCCGAATCCGGACGCATTTTCGCCGAACCCAAATCCGGGCCCGACGCAAAGCGCGAAGGTGTCCTCGGCAGTTACGCTGCGCAAAAACTCGGCCTCAAAGTCGGCGACATCTTCAAGCCATTTCACGGACTTTATTTTGATGAGAAAACCCAGCACGATGAGGAATTCACTGTCGTCGGAATCCTCGCCCCAACCAACACGCCCAACGACCGCGTCGTCTGGATTCCTATCGACTGGGTCTACCGCATGAAGGGTCATTACGGCAAAAAAGTCACGGCGACCGAAAGCACCAATCCGTTGAAGAAAGCGATTGTCTCTGAAGTCGAAGCGAAAGCCGGAGAGGACATTCCCGACGAGTTCAAGGAAGTCAGCGCGGTGATGATCAAATTCAATTCACCGATTTCTGGCATGAGCATGAAACAGCAGGTCAACAACCAAGGCAAAGAAGCGACACTCGCGTGGCCGATTGCAGAATCGATGAATGACCTGTTTAACAAAATCGGCTGGATCGATAAAGTCCTCGAACTGATCGCGTACCTCGTCGTGCTCGTGTCGGCGGGATCGATTCTGGCGAGCATTTACAACACGATGAATGAACGCCGCCGCGAGTTCGCAATCCTGCGCGCGCTCGGAGCTCGGCGCGGGACTGTCTTCGGAGCCATCGTCGCCGAAGCCGCTTCCATCGCCGCGCTCGGCAGCCTTTGCGGCTATCTCGTCCACACGATTATTTTGTCAGGAGCGGCAGTCGTCATCCGCCAAAACACCGGCGTGGTACTGGACGTTCTCCAGTTCCATCCCGTGCTCTGGATGGCCCCGCTCGGCATGACACTCATTGGAGCGATGTCGGGAATCGTCCCGGCATTGAAAGCATACGGAACTGATGTGGCGTCGAACTTGACGCCGGTTTCGTAAATTTAAAAACAAGCCGCTTACTCTTGTGCGCGGCTCATCAACAAAGGAGCACGAAAATATGATTCGAAACATCGCCCTGTCCGTCTTTGCATTGACATTGGCACTCTCGTTCGCCACGGCCCACGCGCACGAACACCACGCCCCGCACAAAGGCACACTCATCGAATTCGGCGAGGAATTCGCGCATCTTGAATTGGTCATCGACGCCAAGACCGGTAAGGTCGCAGGTTACGTGCTCGATGGCCATGCGGACAAAGCGGTCCGCGTCGCGCAGAAAGAAATCGTGATCAACGTCACGACATCGGACAAAAACGCCGCGTTCAGTTTCACACTTAAAGCTCAGGCCAGCGTGTTGAGCGGCGAAAAAGAAGGCGACACGTCCGAGTTCTCCGCCCAAAACGACGCACTCAAAGGTCTCTCCGTTTTCGATGCCGTCGTCACCTCGATCACCGTAAAAGGCAAGTCGTTCGAAAACACAAAATTCAATTTCCCAAAAGGAAATGAATAGGTATTCGTCCCCGTGTGGCACTGGCAGGTACCCCTGCCAGTGCTCCGAAATCCGAATCGTCATTTGGTCCAAACCTTTTCAAGGAACATCCCATGAGCACTTCCGACTCCCCGAGCAAAGGCAGCGACATCATGATCGCTCTTGGCGCAATTCTTTGCATTGCGCTCGGTGCATCCATGACGTACTGGCTGACTCACAAATCCGCGCCGGCGACGAAATCCGTCGCAACCATCCCGGCAACCACTCCAGGCACGACCGCGACACTTGCTGCTGCCCCTGCTGCGCATGCCGCCGACTCGTCCGATTTTCTCCCCGTTTCGTTCACCACGTTGTCGAGCTTCTACTACGAACTCCCGGCGCTCGACGAAAAGGCGACGAAATCCACGAAGGAGCAAATCCCGCAGCCGATCAAAGATCTCAGTACCAAGAAAATCGCGCTGCAAGGTTTCATGGTTCCGATCGATTTAAAGAACGGGAAGTCCACCAAATTCCTGCTCGTCAAAGACCAGTCGTTGTGCTGCTTCGGTCGCATGCCGCGCATGAATGAATGGGTCAGCGTCAAGATGAAAGCGGGCAAATCTGCGCGCGTGATTCAGGATCAACCGGTCACTGTTTTCGGCAGCCTTGATGTCGGGGAACTAATCGACAGCGGCGAAGTGCAAAGCATCTACCGCATCGAATCCGAAGATGTCGCCGGGCCGCTGGATTTGTAAGCAAAGTAAGTAGGGCGGGCTTATGGCCCGTCCTACTTTATTATCGCGTGACAAATTCTCCGCGCATGTGTGTACATCCTATTATGCCCCGCGCACGATTCGTTCTCACGTTGCTCCTCGTCACCTCGCTCTCCGCCTATTGCGCCGAGGTTCTCCCCGCGCAACCGGACGCCATTCCTGACGCGTTTTCGCCGCTTGCTCGCTTCAAACATAAAACGGCCGCCGAGTGGCTTGCCGTGCTTCAAACGCGCGACGAACCTGCGCGCTTAAAACTCTCGCTTGATGCGCTCGCTGAAGTCTTACCTTTGCCCCAGGGCAACGAGACCGCAGTCGAGGAACTGCTTGCGGTTCTCAAAGAAACGAAAGACGCTGACACGCTTCGCCTCGCCCTCCGCGCGCTCGCCAAGATCGGTCCTGACGCAAAAGCCGCTGAACCGCCGCTCCTGCTTTTGCTCGCAGCGCAGCGCGAATCCGCGCTCGTTCGAGCCGCCGCGTGCCGAGCGCTGATTCAAATCGCTCCGACATCAGGAAACGTCCGCAGCGCCGTCATCGCAGCCGCGTCCGATGCGAGCGCTGACGTGCGCCGCGATGCTTTTGACGCGCTGATCGTTCTCGCGATGGCCGAGAAATACAACGACGTCCCAGCACAGCTGGAACCTCAACCGGTTATTAAATCAGAACCCGGTCGTTCGAAACAAACGCCACGGACTCCATCCGCCGCACCTGCATTGCCACTCCCGCTTGAGACGCTCGCGAAAGCGGCGTTGATGTCGCGTGATGCCAAAGATGCGGCATCCGCGCTGCAAGCGCTCGGAACGCTCGGCGTTGAACCTCTCGTCCGGGCGCTGCAAAATGGCTCGCCGCTCGCTCGTGCGGCAGCGGCGGACGCGCTGGGCCACATGCAGAACTCGGCCCAGCGCGCGCTCCCTGCACTGCTTCAAGCGGCTCGAAAAGAACCCGACCGCCGCGCACGAGACGCGGCACTTTTCGCAGCCGCTGCGCTCAATTCGCACGACCCGGCGGTGCTCGAACTTGTCGCTGATAATCTCGCGGCGCGACCCGATCCGCTCGCGCCGTTTCATGCCCGCACTCCCGACGATATTCTGTTTGACGCGGGGAAAGATGCGCTGCCCGCACTGCGTAAAGCGTTGCGTTCCGACAGTGTCGCAGCGCGTTTCACGGCATTGAAAACACTCGTGCGTCACGTCGCCCCCGATCCCAGCGACGCAAACAAACTAGTGCGTTCGCAAATGCCGCTGATTCCGATCTCGCTCGATGATTGCCTTCCCGACATCGCGGCGCGATTGCGTGATAAGGATGACGACGTTCGTGTCCTGGCAGTCCAAACATTGAACCGTCTCGGTCCCGCCGCAAGTAACTCGCGCGACGCGCTTTTAAAGGCTGCGGCTCCCATCGATAAAGGCACTGAATCAAAAATCACTCAGATATCATCCATCGAATTTCAACGCGCCGCCACGCTCGCAGTCTTGAACGTTTCGCGTGGACCCGGCGATGCGCCGTGTGTGTCGCCGCTCGATTCGCTGCCTGAAGAACGATTGATTGCTTTGCTCTCAAGTGCGTCTGCGTTTGAACGCGCTGATGCCGCGCTGGCGCTGCGAGTGCATCGCAACAGTGCCGTCGTCCCAGTTGAGCTCTTGAAATCGCTTAACGATCCGGACGTCAAAGTTCAACGCTCAGCGGCCCGCGCGCTTGGAGCGTTCGGAGCGGTGGCGGCTCCAGCCATCCCGACGCTGACGTACTGGCTCAGCGCCGAACCGCGCAGCCAGATTTGTGCGGTCGAAGTCCTCGCCGATCTCGGAACGGTTGCCGCGTCCGCGTCAAACGCTCTCGCGAAATCAGCGGCTGAGGACGCGTGGCCGGACGATGCGGCGTTTGAAAAAGCGCTCATCCGCGCGCTGAGGCCGCATGCCGACACAGTCCTTCCCGCGTTGATTGGATACCTGCGCAGCGGATCGCCAGCTGTCCGCGCACGTTCGGCTAAAGCGCTGGGATTGCTCGGGCCAACCGCCTCGGGTGCGCTTGCAGATCTTTTGGAATTGGCTCAGAGTTCCAATGAAAACGAAGCGCGTGCCGCGTTCGAAGCCATACGCGCCATCGGCCCTGAAAAAGATCCCAGCGCGATTTCGTTTTTATCCGGCGTCATCCGCTCCAGCCTGTTTGCATCGCGACGACGATGGGCGGTCGCTGCGCTGGGAATGTCGCGGCCCGGTCTCGACGCTGAAACGCCCGAGCGAACTGATGCGCTCATCGCCGCGCTTTCTGACAGTGACGACTCGGTCTGCCAGTCCGCGCGCGACGCACTCATTCACATCGGTGAACCCGCAGTCCCGTTGCTGATAGACGCGCTTTCACGCAACTCCAGCTCCGGTCAATTCTGGATGTTGATGACGCTCGCCGGGATGAAAGCAGACCCAATCACCGTCGTCCCGCGCCTCTTCGCGTTCACGCTGCCCGGAGTGCCGTCTACAAAACGAGTCGCCGCCATCGATGCTCTCGGCACTTTTTTCGCGACCACACCGGGCGTCGAATCTGCGTTGCTGCGAGCATTAAAATCCGATGAAACGGTTGTCGTGCAAGCTGCCCAGCGTGCACTTCTTCCCATCGCGCAGAGCGTTCGGCCAGCGCTTGAACGCATGCTTTTAGACCGCGATCCTGTCGCTCGTAAACACGCGGCAGAGATACTTGAAACCATTCGATAAATTTGCTTTAAATACCTCTCGTTTTTGTGGTCGTTGTCGATATAAATACATCCACAACTCACCCAATTATCGGAGAAAGCTACATGCCACGAGGTTCCTATTCGCCCGATTTAAAAGATAAAATCGTACAAGCCGCGATCAAAGCACGTGCGGATCATAAAACGTGGGCGCAAGCGCATAAGGCCGCAACGGATCTTGGATATGCTGGGAGTCTTCAGGGCATCATCAAGTTGATGCGTGCCTATGAAAAACGACAGACTTCCGTCGTGCGACGACCTGGCCGACCTGCGGGCAGCAAGAATTCAATGAAGGTTTCTGCGATTGATTTATCAACGACTGGCTTGGATTCCGCCATCGCGTCTCTGGTCAGCAATGTTGCCAATAAACGGATCAACGAGGCGCTCGACCGCGCCATCGCGATACTACAAAGTATGAAAGTTTAACCTGCTCCTACCGCTTGTACTCGAGGAGTTTTAACGTATCAAACGCATGGTTGATTTCACAGAGGAAATTGGCCAGCTCCTTGGTCACCAATGGCTGCGCCATGACCGTCGATTCGCCCATGAATACGGGTTCACCGCTCTTCAACTTTCCGCAGGTGTAAAAGCGGTGCATCGCGCGGCGGAGGCGGATTTCGCTCAGATGCAAATCTAATAGAATTTGAGTCCCCGCCGTCGTCGCTTCCGCGCCGTCTTTGAAATGGCGCGGATCGAACACGGTGTGCTGTCGGGCGTACAAATGCTGCTGCATCCCGGCGAGTTTTTCGATACGTTGCGCGACTTTGTCGTCTCCGAACAAATTATACTTCCGCTCCTTTTCAACGTACCGACGGATCGCCGCGATGCGCTCGGCTTCGTCAGCCCGGCCCGCGTAATGCGTCCTGACTTCCTTTTGATACGGTTCGTTGTGTTTCAAAATATCGATAACTTCTGTCAGTACGCGCGGAATTTTGCACTGCCACGCCGCTTCAGTGATCGGCCGTGCTTTTGCATCGCTGCCCGGTTCGACGATGCGATTGTAACGGCGCCGGTCTTCCTGGCTGATCGACGACGGATGAGCCAACTCCGGCATGCCTGGAAGTTTGTTCGCCGTCTTCGACAGTTCTTCGAACTGCGGCTTGACCGTGTGTTCGTAGACGTCATCGCGCGACATGCCCGCGCGAAAGACGACGGCGTCGAGTTTCATCAAGCGCGTCTGCACACCCGTCAAACTCGGGCCGAATGCTTCGATCTGAATCTTGCGGCATCCCGGCAAATTTGTCGGGTCCGGTATTTCGTAGGCTTCGACGATCACTTCCACTTCGCCCTTGGTTGGGACGAGCAACGGATACGTGAACGTCGTCGAGATGCTCGTCGTCAATTCGCTGGGATCGATGAAGCGTTCGAAGCAGATGGATGCGAGCGCCACGCCCGGCATGACCACGATGTCCTGATGCGCGAGCAAGCGCGTTCCCAGCGTGTAGGTCCGCTCGGCCGGCCCAGCGCTCGCAAGCAGTCCGTCCGTGCCGCCGACGCCTTGAGCTGCGAGCAATCCCAGCATCCACTGAATCGCGTGATCCGGGCGGTGGTGCACCGGGTTCGCGTCGTGGTTGTACAAAATGCTGACGATCACTTGTTCGCCGAATTGCAGCGGAATCACAGCGCGACCAATCGGTACGCGAGTCTCTGTCGGGGTTGCTGCGGCGGGATCGCTCACAAAATCATCCTCTGATCAATTCACAGTGCCGGTGCAATGAGTGCTTCAAACGAAACGCGCCGGGATGTGTTAAGTAAATCGAATCCCGGCGAAATTGCAATAGCCGTTCCGCTGAAAATGAAATTCCGAGTGCGTTTCATTTGCCGCATGGGACATATTGAACGCCAGGGATTTTGCCGCTTACTTGCGTGCGCGGCTCTTGAACGATTATTTTGCGGGTGTCGGCATCGTCAACACCAGCGGATGGCGTCGGTCTTTTGCCTCGCGCTCGAAAATGGGGCCGACTGTCACGACGACATTTGATCCATCTGTGACTGCGGTTGAACAATCCGGCGACGCAGATTGTTGGCCCGGTCCCGGATGATTGACGTACGCTTTTTTGAACTTCGGCGCTTCACCATTAATGCGCGGATAGCCGAACGTGACTTTCACGCTGGGGATTTCACTGTGTGGAATTTTGGCCGTCGAATAGACTTCGACAAACGCGGCGTGTCGCGCCCAGAACGTCAGGTCTTTTCCTTCAAATCTCAGACTCCCGATGAAGCGTTGAGCGCCCGTTTCGTGCGACGTGACGTAGCAGCTGATCCACGTGTAATCCTGTCCGTCGATCACTTCCGTATCCGTCGCGCGGAGGCTCCATGTGTACGTGCCTTTGTTCCACACAAATGGGCGCCGAACGCTGACGAAATCGCCTTCGTAATCCGCCGCTTCGTAATATGAATCAGCGGCTCCGCGTGCTTGGGAGACCGACAGTTTGCCTTTGCCCCAGCGCGAAAAGATGCAGCCTTTTCCCATGTGTGCGCGGACGTGTTCGGTCTTCGATGGCCAGCCGTTCGCGTTCGATTGCAAACCACCGTAAAATTTGATTCCACTCAATTCGCCCAACCCGCATGGCGAGACATACAGATTGACCGTGGAGGGCACATCGCGGTCAATTGTCACGTCCATGTCGAGCGATTCGAAATGTGCTGTTGGTTGTTCGAACTCCCACCAAATGTCGGCGAGATGCCACGGCAGTTTTGGCAGGTCTTTCTTGGCCGGTTCTGCTGGCTTGGGCGTGGTGGGCTCTTCAGCATGCAGAGAGATGAAGGACAGTCCCAGGACGAAAATTAGAGGAAATATAGAGCGCACAGTTGAAGACCTTTTTCAAGTTATGGACCCAAGCACAGCTTTAGCGAAACCACGTAGAGTAGAGCCAATTTTTAATCGGCTTAACAGGCGCGAGAATGAGCCGATTAAAAATCGGCTCTACACGTTTAGATTTTGACGATCTTGCGTTCGCGGACGGATTTCGCTTCGGCGTGAACGAGCGCGATTGAATCGCGGGCGTCTTGGACCGTGGGG